>Ga0187872_10004285_pt1 | contig 10825 bp, 7 predicted proteins | sample June2016WEW_16_4_FD_132973 | JGI IMG/M metagenome (GOLD analysis project Ga0187872, IMG submission 132973) | Peatland microbial communities from SPRUCE experiment site at the Marcell Experimental Forest, Minnesota, USA - June2016WEW_16_40 | ecosystem: Environmental > Terrestrial > Soil >...
GCCCTCTCTGGAGAGCGATACTTCGCGAAGAAGGCGAAAAATGCGAGGTCCCGTCCATAGACACGTCAATGCCAGGAATGGGCCGCACGTGGCTTGTTTCGGCAGCAGACTTGACTCGCGACTTGCATAAGCACTCTTACACTGTCGCTATTTCACAGGGTCTGGTCTTGCATAGGCAGGACAACTAAGTACCAAGATCTGGGAAACTTAATAATGGTGCAATGACAACACGATCGCCAGATGATATTGCAGGAACCAGTTAGAATAAGAGATTTTGTTATAGCCAAAAATAACTGGATTTACGCGGTTGTTTCATATGACAATGAGCCCTATATCTGGGGCTTCTTGCGCTACATTCCGGACAAAAATGGCGAAAGAGTCAGCCGGGACGGTACGCGGTTTCGCAAAGTGGGCTTCGAAGAAGCGCAGCAGCTGATGCATAAGTCTCGTCACTATCGAGACGGGCTCTGTGCCATTCCCTCCGAGGACATTGCGCAGCTGGAGCGCCCTCGGCAGTGCGTGGAACGCTGCGACGATGCCAACGTTTCGTCTATCGTGGATTTTTTTGAGAGCAATGGCATTAGTCGGCGTTATATGGGCGTCACAGGTTCTCGACTTGTTGGGCTTGCAACTGATTCGTCTGACATTGATTTTGTTCTTTACGGGAGGCCGAACTTTGAACGCGGGCGAGACGCTCTGCGCGACGCGGTACAATCCGGAGTGTTGCCCGAGATTGATACTGGTATGTGGCGGCGGATATTCCAAAAGCGCACTCCGGAACTGACATTCGAAGAGTTCGTCCTGCACGAGAAAAGAAAATGGAACCGCGGGTCAATAGGAGCGACGTACTTTGATCTGCTATTCGTGCGGGACTTCGATGAGATAGTCATTGAGCCTCGAGGAACAGACGATGGATTTGCTACTGTCCGCGCAACGGTAACCAACGCTACCTATGCGTTTGACAGCCCTGCCATTTACGAAATAGAGCACGAGACCGTCAAAAAGGTCCTCTCATATACCCACACCTACGTGGGCCAAGCAAATAAAGGTGAAGTGATCGAAGCGCGAGGAATCTGCAATGAAGCCGGAATTACACGCCTGATCGTCGGCACGTCCCGGGCGGCCCCGGGAGAATGGATCAAAAGCTGTACATTGCTATCGCACAACGGGACACAACCAGGTTGAGATTTGTCTCAGGGTCGACTAGGCGAAAATACGACGCTTTGTGTCGTATTCCAGTCCATCCAAATCGTGCGTCGTAATCGTATGGCGCTGAGCAATGGTGAGAAAAGCGTACCCACGTCCAATTCGGTGAGATGATTAGTATGGCCCCTCCGTATGTGACAAGCTGTGCACGCGTGAATCCGATGTGCGAAAGAGCTGACTCAGGCCGGTCGCGGTTGCGGTGATGTAAGTGAAAGTGCGGATTGAATACGACAAAGGTACGCTGCTGATTCGCGGCGATGCGCGGGTCCCGAACTCCCACTGGGACGCGCGCTCTGGCGCGTATAGGGCACTGGCGTTGCACTATGCCGATATCACCGATTATCTCGAGAGCAGTCACATCGAATATGTAGATGAAGCGCTTGAGTTGCTCCCGGTCCCGCGCCTGGAGTTCCGCGCCTCGTTGCGGGACTACCAAACAGACGCATTGGACTCGTGGATCCAAGCGGGAAAGCGAGGCACGGTAGTCTTGCCGACCGGTGCTGGAAAAACCATTGTTGCCGTCGGAGCAATTGGCACGCTGCAAACGCCTTCGCTAGTCATTGTACCCACGCTCGACCTAGTAGAGCAGTGGCGCCGCGTGCTCGCGGCTGAATTTTCGATAGAGATAGGGACGTACGGGGGCGGCGAAAACGTGCTCAAACCGCTCACGGTATCGACGTACGACTCGGCATATTTGCGTGCTGCGGAGCTCGGCAATAGATTTGGGCTCGTTATATTCGACGAGGTCCACCACCTGCCCGCGCCAGGCTATCGCCACATCGCTGAAATGTTTGTGTCGAAAGCGCGGCTAGGACTTACAGCAACGTATGAACGCGAAGACGGACTGCACAGCGAGCTCCAACGTCTTATTGGCGGCAAAGTCTATGAGCTGACCGTGCAAGATCTTGCCGAGGAACACCTTTCTGGCTACGAAGTCGCGCATCTCTTTGTCGACTTGATGCCCGATGAGGCTGAGGAGTACACGCGGATGCATGGCGCATTCATTGATTACATCGAGCGCCGCAATATTCTGATGCGTACACAGTATGATTTCTCGCGGTTTATCATGAGGAGCGGGTGGGATCCAGAAGCGCGAAAGGCACTTTTGGCTCGAAATCGGGCGTTGGACATCGCCTTAAACTCACGGGCGAAGATGGAAGCGCTTAAAGAGCTCCTTCTTGACCATCCTAGTGATCAGACGATCATCTTCACACAACACAATAAGCTCGTCGATCGCATCGCGCGTACGTTCTTGATTCCTGCAATCACGCACACGACGTCTAAGGGCGAGCGTAGGGAGATCCTTGGGAACTTTCACGATGGCGTGTACCGTATGATAGTCACGTCCAAAGTGCTTGACGAAGGCGTGGACGTTCCCGACGCCGCGCAAGCAATCATACTCAGCGGAACCGGTAGCTCTCGAGAATTCATTCAGCGCCTCGGGCGCGTGCTGCGAAAGCGAGAGGGAAAGCGCGCGAGACTCACTGAAATCGTGACACGTGATACGACCGAAACAAAAATAAGTCACCGTCGGAAGCGAAAATGGAGGGATGCAGAGCGTGCTACCTAGCAATCTCCTCATCGCCCGTTCTCGCTCTGGAAAGATAAAACCGGTGTACGCGCCGCTTGAAGAGCGTTACGTGGAGTTGGCATCGCGTTTGATCGAGACTTATGAAGCACACGTTGGCAAGCGCCAGGGCGAGCTAGTCAAGCACTGTCGGCAGTTCGAGGGCGACGGATTTGATTATCGACTGGTGAGGGGGTTACTCGCGTTGCTCAACCGATCAGCAGTCTTCGAACCGCAAAGCCATATTGCTCCCCAAAAAGCGCGCCGTGAAGTCTTCACAGAGGCAAATCGTTATGCGCTTGTCGCGACGAACGAAATGAAAAAAGAGGTAATGGCACAGGCAGCATCACGACTAGGCATCTCACCATTGCAGCTCGAAGAGTCGCTCTGGAGCGATGCCGAGGACGAGTTGGTGCTTGAAAGCTTCGTGCCCCTCCGTCCGCGCGAGCTAATCCAGCAGTACAACCTAAGCTTGACGCAGACGTTGCTGTTCAAGGCGGTCTCTCTTGAGTTTACTGCTGGGGGCAACTACCAGCGTATTTTCAGGCGGCTAAAATATCTGGGCCTCATGTACACCGTAGAGCAGGTCGGCGGCATTTATCGAGTTTTCGTGGATGGCCCCGTCTCGCTCTTCAAGATGACCGAGCGGTACGGCACATCGCTTGCGAAGCTGCTCCCATCAATCTTGGAGGCTCGTGAATGGCGCTTAAAGGCACACATCCTTGCCGGGGAACGACAGGCGCCTAAGCTAGTCGAACTGGAACTTGACAGCGACAAGGTAAAAGAGTTCCTTAATGCGCCGGCTGCCGAGGAAACAAGAGAGCGCTTTGACAGCTCCGTTGAAGCGGCGTTTGCCCGATCGTTTAACGCGTTGAAGTTGGGCTGGATCCTGAAAAGAGAACCAGAACTATTAACCGCTGGACGGTACGTGTTTATCCCAGATTTCGGCTTTGAAAAGAACGGCGTGAAGGCGTACCTGGAAGTGGTCGGTTTTTGGACTGACGAGTACCTTCAGAAGAAGCTCGGGAAGCTGCGGGAGCTCGACGTTGAGAACTTACTCATTGCTGTTGATAGAAACCTCAGTTGTGCTAAGTTCAAGGAAGTGAAAGGCCTCGTCATCTTCTACGACAAGAAAGTGCCGCTGAAGCCGGTCGTCGACTACCTAAAGCAGTTAGAGGAAAAGATCGACGTGCAACAGGCTGAAACCATCGACGGCACACGGCTTGGACTCACAGGCGACGTAATCGACGTAACGCAACTGGCCGACGAACAGTCTGTATCGGTAGGGGCCGTCGTGCGTTGGCTGCAGGCCAATCCAGGGGCGCAATACCGTCTGATCGGCACGCTTCTCATAAGTGAACAGAAGCTTCGCGTAATCGCAGAGAGACTCGAAGCGCTTGAAGGTAGCGCACTACCTGCTGCGCTCGGAGCAATCGAAGAAGAAGGATTCTCATCTCCAGAGAAAGTGTTGGAAGCTCTCGGCTACGTTGTCAAATGGCGCGGCCTTGACCCAGACAGCGCCACAATTCGGAAGCAACCTGACGTGCCGCTGTAGGGGCACCACGGAACAAGAAGACGTTGGTGCTGTGAGGTAATGCTTACGCGCGGCACGCGGTATCGAGACATCGAGTCTTGGTTTTCAACTGCAGCTTTGGGAGCCCGCACTCGCACCGTCCAACGATCGTAGCGTTAGCAGGCAATAGAAATGCGGTCTTACATCCGTCGTAGTACTGTACACACCCCACAATGATGCCCTTCCTGCGCACGATGGTTAGAGGACCTTGGCAGCGAGGGCAGATGAAGTTGCTCGTTGCGAAGTGCTTGGAAATTACGTCATCCATACTCTCGCATCGACGGTCAATGCACACGTCAACGCCAAGAAGCTTGAGCCTGAACTTGGGCAACCCGCAGCTGCAAGTACTTTCTGTGAGTTCTGCTCCTGAAGGCAATTTGTAAACTGCTCCGCAATCGCACGTTATTGCGCTTCCAGCGCGGTTCAAAGAGCCGCCACATTGCTTGCAGCGCCCCACGGATCTCGAGCGCACGTCTAAAACCCCTTCGTCCGGTTTTGTGTTCTCCCTGCGCGAGCCGTGGTGGGGGGTCGTGAGGGGCGTTTCCAACGCTCCAGGAGGGATCGAAAAGCGTGGTACTTCCGTCTGATCTCTTGTCCCATTGTCGGTAGTTATCAGTCTTTTGCCCGCGTTACTGGTAGCTGCGCTTAGTTCGTTTGGGAGTCCGTCTATCATTATTACTTTCTCTCGGATCTGCGGAGCTTCGACGCAGTCGAGATGGTCGACTCGCACTTGATACGTGACTCGTTCGTTTTGAGAGCCATAGGTGCCGATGGGAATTGATTTGGTATACCCATTCGCCAGATAGAAACTATCGCGCAGCATCTTGAGCCCGTTGGCAAACACGGTTACCGACACGCGTGCGCCTCCGCGAGCGTTTGCTAGAGTTGCGTGACACATTAGGCCTTGTCCAAATGCTATGGAATCGGGCAACTGCATGTCAATCACGATTTCGGGCAGCTTGCTTATTGACTGTGCGATCCGCGAGCCGGCAACGAGTCTTGAAAGCATGGTACCGGTAATGTCAAACGGCGACCTGATCCCCTGCGCATAGAGCTGAGTCGCTTGTTTTATGCCCACTCCGTCCAGCTGAAGCAACGGGCACAGCTTCTCTGGCGCTCCGTATTCAAGTCTTAGAGCGAGAATTTTCGCACGCAAGACAGTTTCCGGTGCGTTGAAACGGAGGAGGAACGCTTCAAGCGCCGACAGGAGCCGAAGCGCGTTTTGTCGGATGAGCCACGCATCGCTGCGCAGCACTTCTGGGACCTCTCCGCGCTCGATGTATGCCTTCAATATCGCATATATCTTCGACTTTGGCCCTGTATAATGCGCTTGCGCGCCCTTTATCGCTGAGAGTTCGTTGCGCCTAACGACCACGCTGATGAACTCTTCAGCGGAAGCAACGGCGTTAAGCAGCTCCTCGTCTGAAGGCCCCTCTCTCAATTGTTTGAACCCGCGAGCCGTGTCGAGGCGAAGGTAATACTTAGAGGCAAGCGTGCCAAGATCGGTCGGAAGCAGATTATCCTGTGCCTCGACGGCGAAGCCTTTTTCGATGAGGGCGTTCACGTGATCGTCCAACAAAACACTTGATTCCGGGTGTTGCACGTAGTAGAACGTCCCGCTAAACCATTGTTGGGCATCCTCACGGCTCTTGATGGTGCCCATGCTGATTTCGGCGTTCAAATGCTCACTGAGCGTCGTGTGCAACTGCGAGCGTATGGGGGGTCCCGCCTGCAACATCTGCACGAATTCTTGCGCACGGTCGCGTGGAGCGATAATCCACCCGAATCCGCGTTCGTCATACTGGGGCCTTCCAGCCCTACCGAGCATCTGGAGCAGATCCAATGAGCTTGTTTCCTCATCGATGGCTTCGTTCGCGATGTCGCGAATAACGACAACACGTGCAGGCAGGTTCACGCCCCAGGCGAGAGTCGACGTAGAGACCAGTATCTTGATGTGTCCGGCTTTGAAAGCCTCCTCAATAAGGTCTCTGTCTTGCTTCACAAGACCCGCATGGTGAAAACCGATACCGTTGCGCACGGCGTCTCCGAGGGATTTGTTCTTGATTCGTGCTGCCACTTGTTCGGACTCTTGTGTTGCAAGTCTCGCCCTTTTTGTGGCGAAGATTTCGACGAGCTTTGACGCTGCCTGACTTGTGTCAGACCGCGTTGCTACGAAAATGAGCGCTTGACCGCCAGCGAGGTGGGGCTCGATCAGTGAGACGGCCTTATAAAGTCTAATATACTTGTCTAAAAACTTGTTCTTGCCAGGATTGTATCCAAAAACGTCGGCTTTGAGTGGAACTGGGCGGTAAGAATCGTCAAAGGCAAAGGTTCGCCCTTCCGTGGCTCCTATCCATTGAGCGACCTCGCGAACGTTGGGCATCGTCGCGCTGAGTGCAACGATCCGGACTTTGTTGTCCGTGATGCGCTTCATCCGGGTAATCAAAGCTTCAAGCACGCCGCCGCGCCCATCAGAATCGAGCAGATGCACCTCATCGATAATAATAACCGAGACGTCACCTACGAACTTGTGTGTAGTGCGGTACTTTCTGCTCGAAGAATCCCATTTCTCCGGCGTCGATATGATGATGTGTGCGCTGCGGGCTTTTGCTGGGTCCAGCTCGCGTTCGCCAGAAACGACGTAAACCTCAAATCCCATTGGCTCAAACAGTCTTTGCCACTCGCCTTCTTTCTCGTTTGTGAGTGCCCGCATCGGTGCGAGGTAGAGGATTTTGCCGCTTCGCGGCTTTGAGAGCTCGCGAACCATCGCAAGCTCAGCAAGGACGGTCTTTCCGGATGCGGTCGGCGCTGCAACGACAACATCTTCATCCGATGTGAGGAGACTTGGTAGTACGCGCGACTGCATTTCATTGAAAAATGTGAAGGGAAAGAGAGGCGCAAACTGACCGCTAATTGAATCTACAACTGAGTGCATCCTCTGAGCCTACCCGACACCAATAAGATTCTCAGCTGGCTGCTATTTTAAGCTATGCATTATGGGGAAAAAGTAATATCGCGTCATCAGTATTGGGAAATGACAGGAACGGTGTGAGACGATGGCGTTGGACATAAAGGGCGACAAAGTAGTGCTCTCTAGGGTATCCTTTGCGGAGGCGGACTACAGCTATTATGGTCGGCGGAAAGGCGACGGCCTCGAGCTGTCACTGGTCGAAGCTGCCTTCTTGATAGAACGGGATCGGCTTGAATTGGAGGTCTCGCTCAAAGAGTTTCTGAAAAGGGCTTCTGGCATTCAACCCTACTTTGACCTCAAATATGTGGTCTACAAGGACCTTCGCGAACGGGGTTACTACGTGCAACCAAGCGTGACGGACTTCCGGCTGTATCCGCGCGGAGGACGGCCCGGCGAGGGTGCGGCTTTTGCCTACGTCTACGTGCTTTCAGAACGTATTGCCGTTCCCTTTGCTGATCTCATGCAAAAGGTCAAACTCACTCAAAACGTCCGGAAAAAGATGCTTCTTGCGGTCGTTGACGGGGAAAGTGATCTGACCTTCTACGAAGCTAAAAACGCGCGTATGCAGGGCAAGATGGCGCCCTTAACAGTGGATCTCTCTGAAGCAGACGCAACCCTTCTTGACGACCGAGTCGTTATCTGGGATCAGCAACACGCCGTGCAGCTCTACAGAGCTGGCTTTTACGGAAAGCTCGTGGATGAGAAGTTGCTCCAGCTCTCGCTTCTTGAGTGCGCGTACCTCATGCGATTCGGCTTGCCAGTTGAGGATGGGGCGACGAATAAGCGCTTCACCGCACGGCAATTCACGCGCAGGGCGAAGGTCCTCGAACCAGAATTCGTGAGGAAGCTCGACGTATATACGGACCTTCGCGATCGCGGTTTGGTCGTGAAAACAGGTTTCAAATTTGGCAGCCATTTCAGGGCATATGAGCAAGTCAGCGACGTAAGTGCGATCCCGCACTCGAAGTACCTCGTGCACTCACTTCCGGAGGACTATGTCGTAATGCTTCCGGAAATGTCACGCGCCGTTCGTCTCGCACACGGCGTCCGCAAACGAATGATCTTTGCTTATAGTGGAAAGGGCGGTATCGAGTACCTTGACATTGGACGGGCAAAACCGTAACCCGGCTGCCGTTGGCACGCGCCATGTCGCGATACGCCTGACCTGGCAAACAAGTTGCAGCGCCCTGAGGCGCTACAATGCGGTGTCTTTATAATTGTTCGTGACTATCACTAGCCGAAATACGCACGGAACAGGGCCGATAACGATGCCAAGCGATGAATTTCTCGTCACACCGTGGGAAGTAGAAGGCAACGTCGACTATAACAAGCTGACAGCACTCTTTGGCACGCAGCCCATTGACGACGCGATCTTGGCGCGATTCAAGAGGCTTACCGGCTCAATCCCGCTTATGTTGCGAAGGCAGGTCTTCTTCTCGCATCGAGACCTTAACTGGATACTGGATCGGTACGAAGCCGGTGAAAAGTTCGTTCTCTACACCGGGCGCGGGCCTTCAGGGCACACGCATCTTGGTCATCTGATGCCGTGGATCTTCACGAAATACCTGCAAGACGCGTTTGACGCAGATCTATACTTTCAGATGACCGACGATGAAAAGTTCCTACAGAAGGACGAGCTAAGTGCTAGTGCTACGCGCGGTTTTTCGTATGACAATGCCCTTGATCTAATAGCGCTCGGCTTTGATCCGGAGAAGACTCGGATATTCCTCGACACGGAGTACGCACGAACCCTCTATCCGATTGCGCTAGAAGTGGCAAAGCGGGTGACATTTTCGGCAGCTCGTGCGGTCTTTGGATTCGACAGTAGCACCAACATCGGAATGGTCTTCTTCACGAGTATGCAATCGGCGCCAGCATTTCTTCCCGCGATATTATCAGGGCGAAACGTTCCGGTGTTGATCCCGTGTGCGATCGACCAAGATCCACATTTTCGGATAACTCGTGATGTGGCTCCAAAAATGGGGTACTACAAGCCCGCACTAATCCACAGCCGCTTTTTCCCGAGCCTCTTAGGACTGGACAAAATGTCTGCATCGATTCCTGAAACGAGCATCTTCACTACAGACAGTCCAGAGGAGGCGCGCACGAAAATTGCCAACGCCTTTACAGGAGGGCGAACGACGGCGCAAGAACAGAGGGATTTAGGCGGTGTCCCCGATATTTGTGCGGTGTATCAGTACTCGTTCTACCTCTTTGAGCAGGACGATAAGCGGGCCGTTGAGCTGCGAGAAGAGTGTTTGCGCGGCGCGCGCGCTTGTGGCGAGTGTAAGAATGAGCTTGCTGACAAGGTCGTGCAATTCCTGAAACATCACCAGGCTGCGCGCGAGCAAGCGCAAGACCGAATAGAGGATTTTATCATCCGCGACTGTCAAGAATGACTACATCAAGGAACCCCTCTTCGAAACACCGTGCGGTGAGGATCGGTTATTCTCAAAGGGTTCTGCATTTAGCGTCTGCTGACGTAAGTGCCTGGAGGTCGTGGCTGTGTCGATCGTTTTGCGCCTCAGGCCGTAGCTTTTCATGCAGTCATCGAAAAAGATCTTACTAGTTTATGATGCCGCTTCGATGTGATGAGCGATCGGTGGCCAAGTTACGATGCTACAGAAATGGAGCCCCGCCCACTCTTCACAGGTCTTTTGCGATTTTGCGAAAAGCTTCTTTCGCACGGCTGATTCCCCTTGGGTGATCAACGATCGGCGCAGGATAGCCAGGAATCGTCTTATCCTTTAACTTGTCGAGAGAATGGACAAGGGCAGGGGCGATAGCCCGAAATTCCGGGATCCACGCTTTGATGTACGCACAATCAGGATCGTACCGTCTCTGCTGTAGCCAAGGATTGAAAATCCGAAAATATGGCTGCGCATCGCAGCTGGTCGACGCGCACCACTGCCAGTTTCCATTGTTGACCGCGGGATCGTAGTCCATGAGCTTCTGTGCAAAGTAGCTTCTCCCCAGCGTCAGTCGATGTTAGATCCTTCGTGAGGAATGATGCGACAATCATCCTGACTCGATTGTGCAAGAATCAAGTCGCGTTCAGCTCTCGCATCCCTGCGTTGAGTATAGGAAACCCTGTCCCCCCAGCGCACCACGCGCTGAATTTGGCCGGGTCGGTATCACATCCCATAGCGTTATACTGCGGATGAAACGAGCTGCCGAAGACGTGGGGGAAAAAAATACGCAATGTGCGAGTAGAAATCACGCCAAAACAGCTCAACAATGAGTTGATGCCCGAGACCGAGTTGGGTCGCGATGGCGCGTGTATTGAGCACGTGCCGAACTTGTGGTGTACCGAAAACCTCGTTGTCACGTTTTTAGCAGGGTAGTCTCGAGCGGTCGCATAATCAATGAACTGATGCAGGGTAGTAAGCACTTCGAGTGCTTGCGGGCGTCCGCCGCGTATATAGGTCCGTTGATTCGAAGGTTTCACAGTGTCGTCACTGATCTCGCGTTGTTCTGACGCGACGAGCACATTCGAGAGATTGCCCAC
>Ga0187872_10004286_pt1 | contig 10824 bp, 7 predicted proteins | sample June2016WEW_16_4_FD_132973 | JGI IMG/M metagenome (GOLD analysis project Ga0187872, IMG submission 132973) | Peatland microbial communities from SPRUCE experiment site at the Marcell Experimental Forest, Minnesota, USA - June2016WEW_16_40 | ecosystem: Environmental > Terrestrial > Soil >...
CCACAAGAGGCGACGAATCAAACGCGCCCAGCGTCAGTAATCCCAATCCGCCCGCATGAAACAAAGCCCTGGCAATGGTGTGGATGATCGGTCTCACGTGATTTGTTCCCGGCGATTAGATGATGCCGCCGGCCACGGAGTTAAGAAATCCCCCGGCGTTTGACATTTTCCGTTCTGCCTCGCGATGTATGTTCCATTCGGACATAATCCCAATGATTTCATGGAGCGAAGTCGGCAATTCCCTCCGCCTGTATCTTGCCGCCGGAAACGCCACTTTGCTTTCAGCGGTTCTAGGTGTAGCGTTACGTCCGGGAAGAATATTGTCCTGGCTTTTGGTCTGGGCTCTGCCAAACACTGGCGCCTCGGGAACTCAGTGCAAAGCGCCCATTCGGAAAACGTACATTGTGGGCTGGCCGAGAAGTGAAAACGGAAATCCCGGCCTTGGAGTATCCATGCGAAACCTTGGGATGCTATGGATTCTATATGGCCTTCTCCGACTTGTTGGCGCGCTTGGAGCCTTTCTATACAGCGGCACGCTAACCCTGATGTGGGGCGCGCTGCTCAATCGGGTCCCCAATCCATTTGCCTTGATGGACTTATTCCATGTTTTCTTGATTTTCGTGATTATTCTAGGCATCGTTGCCGGCGTTGTTTCCATCATCGCTGGCCTGACCTTGATGTCCAGCGGACAATCCGCGCGAACGCTTGGTCTGCTCGCGGCCTTCTTCGGTTTAACCAACGGGCCCCTCGGCATAGCCCTTGGTGCCTACACGCTCGTCGTTTTAGTTCCTGCAAACGCAAGGAACTCCTAGGCTGCATTTTGGGCTTTCACAAGGCCGTCCCTATCGCTCGGCGTTGGGCGGTTGAGATGTGATCCGTCTAGGACGCTCGCTCCGAGCGAGCGAATCGACGAGCCACTCCTCGTCTCTATTAATTACGGGACCACATCTAGTCCATAAGACGGGTGCCTGAAAGTTCCGCCGATTTTGATGGGCACGATCTCTCCAGCATTCTTGTTCTTTAAGAATGGCTCCACAACTTTAAGCAGAAATGATTTCACCCCCTTCGATCCCTTGGAAAGCTTGTTATCGACTTGTACGGTTCCGTGAAGGTTCACCTGCTGCGTCAACAGGCCGTATGTGCCATGCACATGAGCAAGCGCGCCCGGAACGCTGAAGGAGAGATCTGAGAACTTCGCGATCGCGTCTTTGAGCACGACATGTCCCTTCAGATTTTCAATGACGCTCGCCGGATCGCTGTTCTCCTTCTCGCCCTGAGCCACCTGACTGAGGGTGTCAACCTTCTCCTGCGTCGTCGAGCGCGTGAAACTCGCCGCGTCGATTCCAAAGTCTCCCTGCAGGTTCACCCTTTCAATGAAGTCCCGCTTCCCAGGCGGAACCAGGACTTGTGCCTTGAAGTTCATCGCTCCGGTCAAAGCAGGACGATCCGCCTCAGAGAGGAGGCGTAGCCAGTCCTGGATCCGGCCCTCCAGTTCCGTCGCGCCCAGCGAAACGGTCTTACCTTCCGAGCCCGCCTTGTTTGCCACTTCGGCTTGCGAGACGCGTCCGCTCAAATCGTGCGTGCACCGACTGCAGAGCGACGTCTCCATCCATCCCGTTCACAATCGCATGGAATTGCGTTTTCAGGTGTACCGTGTGATTGCTCCTCTTTACTTTGAAATCGGGCGCGTCGGTACCGCCTTCGACCTCTATGCGTTCGAGTACGCCATTGAACGTCCCGGTAGAAGACAGCGTTCCCCCTATGCCGGGAAATACACCCAGGTCCGCGTGTTGGAAAATATAGGAGCCGATGCTGAAGTACGGTCAGCAGTACGTTGACAAGGGCGCTGCGTACTATGAGCACAGATATCGCCGACAACAGATCGAGTTCCTCAGAAAGAAAGCAGACAAACTAGGTCTTCGAATCACACTGGCACACACATGAAGAAGTTTCTGGAGAGGGAAAGTCAAGAAAAACACTTCGCCTGCGACCGGATTTGTCTTCCGAGTATGCGACGATTCGCCCAGAGCCTCATCTTTCGCTTCCCACAGGCCGGTTTCCGGACCGTGAGGGCCACATCCGGCCTCGTTGCTTGACGCTTCCGTAAAAGATTGATGAGCGCTATCCGAACCGACTACAATCCAGGCCACTCACTCAGTGGAGGATCCATGAGGAACACACTCTTTGCGCTATTGCTTTCAGTGTTTGCGCCGCCACTGCTTGCACAGGGTGCTCCGCCACAAGCTGCGGCTGACCAGCCCTACACCATGGAGTACTACTAAAAAGTGCAATGGGGACACCAACAGGAGTTCCTGCAACTTTTCCTGAAGAACCACTATCCGCTGCTCAAAAAGGGCGTGGAGAGCGGTCGCATGATTTCTGTAAGGATTGAAACCCCCGCCAACCACATGACTGAGGATGCGCGCTGGGACTATCGCGTTACGATTCAGTACAAGAACTCGACAGTGGCGACAACAGCTAACCCTGAGGAAGAATCCCTTATTAAGCAGCTCTGGCCTGACCAGGAGGCTTACAAACGCGAGGAACAGCGGCGGTTCGAGATCTTGCTGGCGCACTGGGATCTTCCAGTGACAGATATCACACCGTCGAAGAAATAGCCGTCAAAGACTTGCCGGAACTATTCAACCACTGCATCCCAGGGATAAACAGGCGCCGCGCGAGGTAAAAAGGACGAAGCCATCATTGTGCCAGCGTCGTCAACATCTGGATTTCTGATCAGGCCGAGTTTGATGCGGCCGGCGCCAAGTACTCAAGCACGCTCGTTGCCGACGTTCCGAATTTCACGAACACGCAGGCGATAGTCCAGAACGACGAGGTCTACGCTGTAACAGCGTCCTGAGGACGGGTAATCCCCGCGCAACCGTTCGAGTGGCAAAGATGCTCCACGGGACCAGCTATAAGCCCGATGAAGTAGGAAGAACCATCAACATCACGGGTGCGCTCTCAGTCGTCGCCCGGTGCGCTGACCACTTCCGGAATGGATTGCTTGGCGTGGATGGCGTTCAAGATTTTTTCGGGCGTAATCGGCAACTCCTTAATCCACACGCCGGTTGCATTAGCGATAGCATGGGCCACGGCACCGAGCACCGTGCAAGTACAGCCTTCGCCGATCTCCTTGGCCCCAAAAGGACCTTCCGGCTCGTAGGAATCCACGATGCCGCTGAAGACTTCGGGAGCGTCCTTGATCGTCATCATAAGGTAGCCATGCAGGTTGGGGTTCAGGATGTGGCCCGCTTTGTCGAACTGCACGTCTTCCATGACGGCCTCGCTCGCGCCCATGACCATCGCCCCTTCGACCTGGCCGTGCACCATTTGCGGATTGATGGGGGTTCCACAGTCGTGGAAATCGGTGAACTTTTCGACTTTCACCTTGCCGGTCTCCAAGTCCACCGAGACCTCGCAGACTGAACTTCCGAAGGAATAGGCGGGGCTGGTGCCGACGGTGGCTCCTTTGTAATCGCCGCCCAGGCCCTCGGGCGGTTTGTAGCAACCAGTGCCGACGAGCGGCCCCAGGTCGTTGAAGTACTTTCGGGCAACCTCTTCCCAGGGCACGCTCCGGCTAATGTCACCCGAGACAAACATTTTGGCGTCAGCCACAGCTACCTCGGCTTCCCGGCAGCCGAGCACTGCCGCGGCATACGGCTTCATCTTTTCCACCACCGCGACCGCCGCGTTCTTGACGGCATTGCCGCCCATGAGTGTAACGCGCGAAGAGTAAGCGCCCAGATCAATGGGCGAGATGTCGCTATCCTCGCTGCGGATGCGGATGCGCGAAGGTGGGATTCCCAACGCCTCAGCGGCAATTTGCACCATAACCGTGTCGCCGCCTTGCCCGATTTCGGCCGCCCCGATCAGCACGATCACCGCCATCCCGTCCTCGTTCACCTTGACGATAGCATTGGCATGGGGAAAGATCGGTTTCTTCACGAAATGCTGCAGGGCCTTTTCGTGCGAGAGCTGCACTTGGCCTCGATAGATGGCGTAGCCAGCTCCCGAGACGAATCCTCCCGAGCCGATTCCAATCCCCTTGCCCTTTGGCAGCTTGCCGTACTTTTCCTTCCAACCCGACTTCTCGCGTGCGGCCTGGAGAGTCGCCGTGAACTCGCAACTCTTGATATCCAGGTCGTTGACGGTCCGGGTGTTGGGAGTCATGGCGTTGCGCAGCCGGATCTCAATAGGATCAATTCCGACATCTTCCGCGATCATATTGAGCAGGCATTCAAACGCAAAGCGTGGCTGGGGTACGCCGTGCCCGCGAAAGGCTCCGCACGCGGGCTTGTTGGTCATCACCCGGTAGCCGTTGTATTTGTAGTTGGGGATGTGATAGAGCGTCGGCATCATGCTGCCCGCATAATAGGAGGTGGCCACTCCGAAGGAAGTGTAGGCCCCGCCATCCAGATAGATCTCGTTTTGGAAGGCCTTGATCTTGCCATTGCGGTCCACACCCAGCTTCATCTTCATGTGCTGCTTGTGCCGCCCGCGGCCGTAGTGGATCATCTGCTCGCGCGTAAAGACCATCCGCACTGGGTGTCCTGTGATCCTGCTCAAGATGGCGGAGCAAAGGTCCAGCGGCGAAGTGGCCGCCTTGCACCCGAAGCCTCCGCCCACCGCCGGCCGAATGACCCGTACCTTGCCCAGCGGGATGTGGAGCACGTGGGCCATCATGTACTGCACATAATGGGGAGCCTGCGTGGAGCTATAGAGCACCAATGTGCCGTCATATTCCCAGTAGGCCATGGAGGCGTGTGGTTCGAGCGGCGCCTGGTAGGTGTTGTTCCCGACGAACGTATCTTCCCGAATGAAGGCCGACTCGGCGAAGCCCTTCTCGACATCGCCAAACGTGTGGTCGACTACCGTGTTGATGTTCCTTTTGTAGCGCTCATGAAGCTGGGGCGCTCCCTCAGCGACGGCTTCCAACGCGTCCAGCACCACGGGCAGCTCTTCGTACTCCACGTCAATCAACCCGAGGGCCTTCTCCGCCGTTTTCTCATCCACCGCCGCCACCGCCGCCACATTGTCCCCCTCATGGAGGACCTTGTCCTTCGCCAGGACATATTCGTCGTAGCGAGCGGGCGAAACGCCGTGCTGCGTATCGGGCACGTCCGCTCCCGTGATCACGGCCAGAACGCCCGGCAGCGCCTTGGCTTTGGAAACGTCGATTCGCTTGATCCGGCCATGGGCAATGGGCGAACCCAGAATCTTGCCATGGATCATGTTGGGCAGCGTGATGTCGGCCGTGTACTGCGCCCGGCCCGTGACTTTGTCAGCGGAATCCACGCGCGGCATGGGAAGAGTAACGCTCGTGAACCGGCTGTTCTCGGCCGTAGGGACCTCTTTTTTCGCGCAGGTGCCGTCGTCGCGGTAGTTCTCACAGCGCTGAACGGCGCGGATGATGCCGGTGTAGCCTGTGCAACGACATAGGTTGCCGGCCAGGCCATTTTTGATTTCCTCCACCGTGGGCCGAGGATTTTTATTCAGCAGCGCCACCGAGGACAGGATCATTCCAGGGCTGCAGTAACCGCATTGAACCGCGCCTTCCTGGACGAACGCCTTCTGGATGGGCGCCAGCTCCCCGTTGTGCGTGATGCCCTCTATGGTGGTGATTTGCCTACCTTCCATTTGGCTGGCCAGCAAGAGGCAGCTATTCATCGGCTCGCCATCCACCAACACGGTGCAGGCGCCGCAGTCGCCGAGATTGCAGCCCTTCTTTGTTCCGGTCAGATTCAGCTTGTCCCGCAAAACATCCGCCAGGATCTCGCCCGGTGCAATCGCCACCGCCCGCTCGTAACCGTTGACCGTTAACGTGCATGTCCGTATCATTGCTGTCCTCCAAGAGCCCGCTGTCGCGCGCTATCAAGTGCTCGCCGCGTTAAGATGCCGATCAATTCTCGCCGATAATCAGCCGAACTGCGGATGTCTGAAATCGGTTGCGAAAATTCCCTGGCCTCCTCCGCTGCTTGGCGGAACGCCGCGTTGTCAGCGACTTTGCCCACCAGGGCCGCCTTTGCCGTTTTCACGAGCGTGGGGATGGGAGCAACCGCTCCCAGGCAGACGCGCGCATCCCGGATGATGCCTTTCTCGTCCAGCTGAAGACTGGCTGCCACGGCCGCCACCGCGCAGCCGTTGGCCTCTCGCAGCGCGAAGGGGGCGTAAGCCGCGCCGAACCCCGGCGGCGGATAGGGCAGGCGAATCTCCGTGAGGATCTCCTCATCCCTCCGGACCGTCTTTCGTGGGCCGACAAAGAAGTCCTCCAGTGGTACCTCTCGCTCTCCAGACAACGACCACAAGATCACCGAGGCCTTCAACGCTATCAAAATCGGCGGCAGGTCCCCCGACGGAACGGCGCCGGCAATGTTGCCGCCCACAGTGGCCATGTTGCGGATTTGCGGCACTGCCATGTCCTGGACGGCATCCAGGATGGCCGGGAATCGCTCCCAAATCGTTGTCGAGGCCCAGAGCTGGCTGGGCGTAGTAAGCGCCCCGATGCGCAGACTCCCGTCGCTTGTCGCAAGACCGCGTAGAGCGGCGATTCGATTGAGGGAAACAACATGGCTGGTGCCATATCGGCCCGTCTTCAAGTCCACCAGCAGATCGGTTCCGCCGGCCATCAAGCGGGCATTGGGCGCGTACTGCCCCATCCACTCCGAGGCTTCCTTCAGGGTGTTCGCCTCATGGAACTCTATATCAGTCAAAAGCACGGTTTGTCCTCCCTGTGCATGTCTTTGAAAAGCTGGGTCACGCTGTTTCGCGGAGAGGGGCCGGCCGGTGAGGCAACGGAAAAAGATCTCTTGCTGGCTGTTGCGGCTACAGAGAAAAGTAGGAAAACCCTCAACCGGCTTGGGCACGAATTTTGCATCTCAGCCCTCGGCGGAGCTCCCGTCCGTCCACCGCCAGCGATGAAACTAGAGTCAGCGGCAGACACTAAATTTCAGGAATCATCCGGAACGTCCGTTTTGACTTCCCATAACATACACCTGACCCTGCCAGTGTGCAATGCTCCAGCCAGCTTCTTGAGTGCAGAGCCTTTCGGGCCGCCACGGCAAAATTCCTAAGTCTAAAATTGATCCTTCTTCAACCCATTCCTCAGAAACTTTCCCTTCTCCTTCCGGATTGACGACAATCCGCCCGGAATGTGGCGGACTCGAACAGCAGTTCTACGTTTAGCGTCATAAGATCGAGTGAGCGGCGCTCGTTATGGTAAAAGGAAATCCTTGCAGACCACGTGGTTGCCTCGCTATTTCTTTGAGGTGCGGCCGGGATGGCGCCTAGCATATGGCAATGCGTCCTCATGAACGGGCGCGCGCGCGTGGTTGTTGAGCATCGTGGCAAGTTTCTGGAGCATGCCGATAAAAACTCTCTCTTCACGCGGCGTGAAAGGCGAGAAGAAACGCGCCCGCGAGCGAGCCACGCCAGGTATGATGCGCTTTAACAATTCTAGCCCGCGCGGACTGAGCCGGAGCATATAGCTGCGGCGGTCCTCCGTACTTCGCTCACGAACGATGAGCCCTCGTTTGATCAAATTGGATAGGACGAGCCCGGTAGTGAACCTGTCCAAACCGACAGTTCGCGAAACACCTGCCTGGTCAGTTCCAGGGATCTCCCTCACCACCGCGAGCACCAAATATTGAGGAGGGGTGACATCGAACTCGCGGCACTCGTAGGTGAATATCGAGTTCGCGATATGCCGCACGCGCCACAGCAGAAACCCGGGCCTTTCGTACAAAGGGCTGTCGAGTGTGAACTTATTCGCAGCGCCTCCTTTTGATTTAAATGTTGAATCGCGACCTTGCGGGAAAGAATTCTGTTTTTGCTTGGGACTTGCTCGAAGCACCGCGTTGCGCGAAGCCTTCATTTCACGGTTCTCCAGGCACTCAACCGATCCCATTGGTAGCAGGATATGTAATCCTTAGAATGCACATCGCACGACATTTCATCCTCGTATTTGACCGCGCTCTACTGCCCTAGCTGCGGGAAACAAAGCAAACCACATCGTTGAGCAAAGCATGGGCAATCGGCATGTGCGCATTGGCCACGGAGAAGACTTCGGCTCGACTCACTTCTGTCATTGTCGCGCTTGACGCGCGGACCGGTTTTTGCTTTAAGCACGGGTATGCCCACAATACGATGACGTATGCGCGTTCTCGCTTGACAGACGCCGGGGCTGGTAGTAAACACTGCGGGCGAGCGCTCCCGTGGTTGGCGTGAGCGCAGCGATTGAACGGCTGTGAACATCCGTTGATCTCGCATCCGGCCAGTGGGCGAGTATCTTCAACGAGCGCGAAGTTTTGAAGAGATTTTGGGTGGGAACTGAAATTAACTCACGGGGGTGGGTAATGAGCGAACTATTCGTCCGTTCGAAGTTTGCCTTGTCGCTGTTCCTTTGTTCAGCGGTCCTGTTGGCCTGCGTTTCTCCAATCTTCGCTCAGACGGCGTCGACGGGCGGATTGACCGGAACGGTGACGGATCCATCGGGAGCGGTGATTTCCGGCGCGACCGTCACGGCCACCAACGTTGGGACCGGCCAGTCGCGCACCACCACGACCGATTCTAGCGGCTCGTATAAGTTCTTGCTGCTGCCGCCGGGCAACTACTCCCTGAAGTTTTCCGCCACGGGCTTCAAGACCGCCGAGGTGCCGTCGGTTGCCGTGAACGTGACGGAGACCCCCGTGCTGAACAAGGGCCTCGAAGTAGGCGCGCAATCGGAGCAAATTACGGTTGAGTCCACCGCTGAAACGATCCAGACGCAGAACGCTACCAACGGCGGTCTCGTAGGCTCGCAAGAAGTGGTCGATCTGCCCTTAGTTTCCCGCAACTACACACAGATCGTCAACCTCTCGCCGGGAGTCGTCAGCAACGTGACTACTGCTTCTTCAGTTGGAAACGGAACGGTAGACGTTGCCGCGAATGGAGCCCGGCAGAACCAGAATAACTACTCGATGGACGGCTCTTCCATCGTCAATTACGTAAGTGGCACGGCGGGTCAGACCGGCAGCTATCCCGGCATTGCAATTCCGAATCCGGACACGATTCAGGAGTTCAAGGTGCAGACCTCGCAATACGACGCCAGTTCCGGGCGGAATCCTGGAGTGAATGTCGAAGTCGTCACGAAGGGCGGGACAAACCAGTTCCACGGCGCTGCCTGGGAATTCAACCGCAACAATTTTTTCAACGCGAACGACTTTTTCTACAAGCAGAGCGAAGCGAGTCTGGATCAACCTAACGCGCCGCAGACATTGAAGCAAAACACATTCGGCGGCACCTTTGGCGGCCCGATAATAAAGGACAAGTTCTTCTTCTTCGGCTCTTATCAGGGCATCCGGCAGATCAACGGAATCGGCACCAGCGGTTTCGCCGCCGGCTACGAGCCCAACGTCGATCTGATGCCCTGGAATGATTATACGGACTTCAAGAGCGGCGTTTGCACGGATCTCCGCTGCACCAATGACGTCCCCGCGTACAAGTCCTATTTGGGAAAGCTATTCGCAGGTGAGACAGGCTTTTTCACTTTTGCCGGCGGCACGGGCAGGACCATTAATACCTGCGCGACGGGTGATGCCACCTGCAACAGCACGAACATTACGAATACCGCGGTTGGCATGCTCCAAGCAAAGGGCGTCGTCAAGGGAGGCTACAATCAGGGCTTTTACTTTCCCAGCGCTCCCGCATCCTGCACCAGCCCTGCTGGCTGCACGGTCGCCATTTCCGATCCAACTGTAGCTAACGAAAACCAGTACATGATTAACACGGACTACGTCATCTCGAGCAAGCACACGCTGTCGGAGAAGTATTTCCTGTCGCAAGATCCGCAGGACCAGACCTTCAATTGCTTTATTCTTGCCGGGAATTGCAACCCCGGCGCCCCCGTGGACGCTCATTACATAAGTCACGTCGGCCTACTGAAGCTGACCTCCTTGCTCACCAGTAACTTCGTGAACGAGGCGCGCTTTTCGTTCCACCGCGACATCGAGAACAACCAAGATCCGAGCAATGTCCCGGCGTGTGGTCTCCCGAACGGGGTCACGATCATTCCACTGGAGAACAACGGTCAGCCGTGCCCGCCAACTAACACCAGTTTTTCGGAATTCAACGAGGTGCCGCTCCTCGACATCCTGGGTGTTTCAGGGCTTTCCGCCTGGAGCCAGGGCGGAAACTTTTCCATGATCTCCAGTAACTTCATCAATAACTATCAATTTGGTGATCAGATCTCTTGGAATCACGGAAAGCAAGCGATTCGCGCGGGGTTCGAGGGCGAGCGGATTCTGTATAACAACACGATCCCGGCCTCCGGGCGAGGAGAACTTCTCTTTTACGGCACTCCCGACTTTTTGACCAGCAGTGCTGGGCCGGCGATCGACGGCACGGCCCTTACACCGACTGGCGGCATCGCCCTCGGCTTTGGCTTGGCTGGGCAATTGACTCACTACAACCGAATCAACGCCTTTGACTGGTACGTGCAGGATGACATCAAAGTGAGCAGAAAGCTCACTGTGAATGTGGGCTTGCGCTGGGAGTACGACGGATTCCCGGACGACAAGAGCGGCGAGTTTGCCAACGTCTGGGGCAGCCAACTTGACAAGGTCAACACGGGTTCCTACTTCCTGAATAATCCAACCGGCACGCTGGTTGGATTCGTAGTGCCGACGAATTTTGACGTAAAGAAGTTTGGGCTAACTGCGCCTAACGGTGCAACCGGTGTTCTGGTCAACAGCAATAAGACACTGGTGCCCGGCACGCCGCTCGACAATTTCGCGCCCCGCATTGGCGTCGCCTGGCAGCCGTTTGGCGAACGCTTTGTCGTCCGGG
>Ga0187872_10004288_pt1 | contig 10822 bp, 10 predicted proteins | sample June2016WEW_16_4_FD_132973 | JGI IMG/M metagenome (GOLD analysis project Ga0187872, IMG submission 132973) | Peatland microbial communities from SPRUCE experiment site at the Marcell Experimental Forest, Minnesota, USA - June2016WEW_16_40 | ecosystem: Environmental > Terrestrial > Soil >...
GAAGGCAGTCCATTGAAATCCCGAATCGCTGCCCAGACCCGTTTAACCGGTGCATTGATAACCGCGCTTCGATAGGCCCTGATCATGGTCTCATCCTAGATCCTGTGGGAGGAAGATATTAAGCCGCCGTTTCAACCGGCGATCTCCAGGAAATTTTGAACCAGCGCACGCGAAAACTCGGGGTCGTTGATATGGCACGCAATCCTGTCGAGCCGCCGGTCGCGTGTCTGACGAAGCGTGTGCTCGATCGCGTCGAACAGCGCTGCATCAGCGATCGGATCATGAAACGGCTGGCCCGGCGCGTCCAGCATCGATACCCCTTTTTTGGGAATCAGGAAGCGGACCGGGCCGTCGCAAAGATTGAGCTTCTCGGCGATCCAGATGCCGATTTGGCGGCTTTCCTCGGCCGTCGTGCGCATCAACGTCACCTGCGGGTTGTGGCGATGGAGATTGCGTCCTGAGTAATGCGCCGGCACTGTGTCGATCGCCCGAAAATTGACCATGTCGAGGGCGCCGACCGAGCCGACATAAGGCACGCGCGTGCGCGCAATCGCGCCGAGCCGGTCAGCGCCGGCGCTGAGCACGCCGCCGAGCAGGTGATCGCAGACCTCAGTCGTCGTTACATCGATGATACCGTATAGGAAGGCGCTATCGGCGAGCTTCTCCATCGCGCGCCCCCCGGTTCCGGTCGCGTGAAATACGATGCAATCGAAGCGGTCCCGGAGCTGCTCCGAGACAGCAGTGACGCAAGGCGTCGTGACGCCGAACATGGTCAGCGCGACCGGGGGCTTGCCGCTGCCTGCAGGCGGGCCAGCGTTGGCCATGCCGACGATGCCGAACGCCGCGTTGCGGAGCACAGCGCGGCTGATGTTATTAAGGCCGGCGAGATCGGTGACCGACGGCATCATGGATATGTCCGCGACATCGACGTAGGCGCCAACATCGCCGGAGGCGAGGGTTGAAACCATCAACTTTGGCAGGCCGACCTTAAGCGCCTGCATTCCCTTGGTGACAATGAAGGTTCCGCCTCCACCGCCTATTCCCAGCATGGCATCAATGTCGCCGCGGGTCGATACAAATCGGGCAAACGCCTCCCCCATTGCTGTCACGGCTTCGCCGCGATCGCTGCCACGCAGAAAATGTGCACCGGCGAGATGGTGGGCAGCGATTTCACTCCGCGGAATATCGACATCACAACGCGCTGGCCCGATTCCGACATCAACGACAATTGGTACCCCTCCTGCTTCCGCAATCGCCGCCCGCAGATAAGCAAGCTCCTCGCCTTTGGTGTCAGCTGTGCCGACGACGAAGATGCGCCTCATCTTGAGATCAGCGGGCTACCCGCCGCATCGATGATTAAGGCTTCAGGAATTTTACAGCCAGCCGGGCGCCTGCTCATGGCCCCTCCGTGCTGAACAAGCGCCAGTTCGATCGGCCGCAACAGCAGCTATCACCTGCTTGCCTTTCTGGTGAGGCGGTTATAGCGTATTTTTATGGGAGGTATTGCGTCAAGGGGCACGACCGGGCCGGGGGTGTGCCGGGGTCGTTGTTGCGGAGCTTAAGCAATAGCCGCACATGCGGTGCGGCGGCCGCTTCTAGGACGGTTCGGTAGCTTGACACCAATGCCACAATACAATGGAGGAAACTCATGAAAAAGGGCATTGTCACACTGCTCGCGGGAGCCGGCTTGGCGTTCACGCTGGCAAATACGGCGCTCGCCGAGGATTTGACCATTTTCTGGGCGGAATGGGATCCGGCCAATTATCTCCAGGAACTGGTCAACGACTACACCAAGGAAACCGGGGTCAAGGTCACGGTCGAGACCACGCCGTGGGCCGACTTCCAGACCAAGACGTTCCGCGAATTCGCGGCGAAGGGCAGCGCCTACGATATGGTCGTCGGCGACTCGCAATGGTTGGGCGCAGGATCGACCCAAGGCCACTATGTCGACCTGACCGACTTCTTCAAGCAGCACAATCTCGAGAAGCTATTTCTGCCCGCTACCGTCGTCGGCTATGCCGAGTATCCGATCGGCAGCCACAAATACTGGGCAATCCCGCTCGAGGGCGACGCCAACGGCTGGGCCTATCGCAAGGATTGGTTCGAGGACCCCAAGGAAAAGACTGCATTCAAGGCCAAGTACGGCTACGAACTCGGCGTGCCCAAGGACTACAAGCAGCTGCGCGACATCGCCGAATTCTTCTATCGGCCCGATCAGAAGCGCTACGGCATCGCGATCTACACTGACAATTCCTATGACGCGATCGCTATGGGCGTCGAGCAGACCATCTTCAGCTATGGCGGCGATCTCGGTAATTATGCCACGTACAAGATAAATGGCATCGTCAATTCCCCGCAGGCCATCAAAGGCCTCGAGGCCTATCACGAACTCTACAAGTTCACGCCTCCCGGTTGGGGCAAAACGTTCTTCCTCGAGGACAACCAGGCGATCACCGAGGGCTTGGCGGCGATGAGCATGAACTTCTTTGCCTTCTTCCCGGCACTTGCCAACCCGACCACGAACCCCCATGCCAGCGGCACCGGGTTTTTTGCCAATCCGGCCGGACCGACAGGCGCGCACTTTGCCGCTCTGGGCGGTCAAGGCATCTCGATCATCTCATACTCGAAGAAACGTGAGGCCTCGATGAAGTTCCTCGAGTGGTTCGTCAAGGACTCGACCCAGAAGAAATGGGGTGAGCTTGGCGGTTACACCTGCAGCAAGGCCATCCTTGAATCGCCGGAGTTCCGCAAAGCAACGCCTTACAACGAGGCCTTCTATCAGTCGATGTTGATGGTCAAGGATTTCTGGGCCACGCCCGAATATGCCGAACTCCTGGACGAGCTCAATCAACGGCTCTATCCCTACATTGTGAACGGCAAGGGAACGGCCAAGGAGGCACTCGACGGCGTCGACGCCGATTGGACTGCCACGTTCAAGAAGTACAAGCGATACACTAATTGACGCGCCGGCAGCGCCCGGAGGCGGCGTAAGCCTCCTCTGGGCGTCCTGGGACGGTAAGCGAGCGTTGTAAAGTGATCACCAAACTTGACGTGAAGTCCGCGGCCAGCGCCCGCGGCCTTACCGATATCTCCATCCGCAACCTTTTTATCCTGCCGACGATCGCTTTCCTGATCATCTTCAATATCTTTCCTCTGATATATTCACTCGGCTCTTCGTTCTACGATTACAGCGCAGCTGGAAACTCACCGCCCGTTTTCGTCGGTCTGCAGAACTATAAAGATCTGCTGGCGAGCCCCTATATCTGGAGCAATTTCTCAATTACGGCCAAATATGTGCTCGTCTCGGTCGGCGGTCAGGTGATCGTCGGATTTGGCATTGCCGTTCTGCTCAACCGGGCGATCCCATTCAAGGGCCTGATCACCACGCTGCTGCTGTTGCCGATGATGATGTCGGCGGCCGTCGTCGGGCTGTTCTGGCAGCTGCTGTACAATCCGTCATGGGGACCCATCAACTATATCTTGGGACTTGGCGATTTCCCCTGGCTATCCGATCCCACTGCGGCGCTCTACGCGGTGGCGATCACCGACATTTGGATGTGGTCGCCCTTCGTTATGCTGCTCTCACTGGCCGGCTTGTCGGCAGTGCCGAAGCATCTCTATGAGGCGGCGGCGATCGATCGCGCCAGCGGCTGGTACACGTTTACGCGCATCACGCTCCCGCTGGTCGCGCCTCTGTTGCTGATCGCAATCATCTTCCGGACCATGGAAGCTTTCAAGACGTTCGATATCGCCTACGTCATGAGCGTCCAGCCGACGACGGAGCTGATTGCAATCAGGCTATACAAGCTGGCATTCCAAGAATGGCAGACCGGCCGGTCCTGCGCTCTGGCCTACATCGTACTCATCATGGTGCTGGCGATCACCAACATCTATGTAAAGTACCTCAACCAAGTGAAGGCGCGGTGACATGGCTGCCGTCCGCCCCCTGGCGCAGAGGATGCTGGACCGGATCGCCGTCGCCGCTGTGATTCTGATCACCATCATCATGCTCGCGCCGATCTACTGGATTGCATCAACCGCTTTTAAGCCACGCAGCCTGGCAACGACTGTTCCACCCACGGTGTTCTTCACGCCAGAGGTCACACCGTTCATCAAACTCTTTACCAAGCGTGTGCAGCTTTTACGACCGGTCGACAAGAAAACATACGATGCGGCGCCGTGGTGGGAGCGGCTGATTTACGACGGCGGCGAGCGTGTGCTGCAAGTGGGCGGCCAGCCGCAGCTTTCGGCCTACCCCAATCGATTCCTGAACAGTCTGATCGTCGCAGTCTGGAGCACTTTCCTCGCAGTGGCCATGGGAACCATCACGGCGTACGGTTTCTCGCGGTTCCGCATAGCCGGCGAGCCCGATTTACTGTTCTTCATTCTGTCAACACGCATGTTGCCGCCGGTCGTCGTGGCGATCCCGATGTTCCTGATGTACCGTGAGGTGGGTCTGGTTGACACCCATCTCGGCCTAATCATTCTGTATACCGCCTTCAACCTGTCCTTTTCGGTTTGGCTGATGAAAGGCTTCATCGACGAAATTCCCAAGGAATACGAGGAGGCGGCACTGGTCGACGGCTACACGCGCCTGCAGGCGTTCGTGAAAATCGTGATCCCCGAGTCAGCGACGGGAATCGCGGCAACCGCCGTGTTCTGCTTCATCACCGCTTGGAACGAGTACGCCTTCGCGCTGATGATGACTAACCGCAACGCGCAGACCGCGCCTCCGTTCATCCCGGCACAGCTGGGTTCCGGCTTGACCGACTGGACGACAATCGCGGCCGGAAGCGCGCTTTTTCTGCTTCCCGTCGCGCTATTCACTTTCTTCTTGCGCAAACATCTGCTGCGTGGCGTCACTTTCGGCGCGATCCGCAAGTGACGGTATGGAGATCGAAGCCGATGCGCGACGAGTATAGGCAGCTTATCGGCAAATACCTTGTGCCGCTGGCGACGTTGCTGATGATCTTAGGATTCATCTTCCTTTGTCAGCCGTGGAATGCGTTCCTGCATGCCTACAGCGTGGCTATTACACTCCTCGGCTTGATCCTGTTCACGATTTTCGCCCGGTTCGCTCCGCAGCCCGGGAAAAATTGACGGACCGGCCATGGCGAATATCAATCTAAGCGACATCGAGAAATATTTCGGTGAAAACTACGTCGTTCGTAAGCTTAATCTTCAGATCCACGATAGCGAATTCGTGGTTCTGCTCGGTCCTTCTGGTTGCGGCAAAACCACGACTTTGCGCGCCATAGCCGGACTCGAGGAGATCGACAGTGGCGACATCCTGATCGACGGCAAGGCAGTGCAAAATCTGCGCGCCGCAGACCGGGACATCGCCTTTGTGTTCCAGTTCTTTGCACTGTATCCACATCTCACCGCCTATGATAACATTGCGTTCCCGCTGCGTGCGAGCGGCCAGAGTCGGAGCGTCATCGACACACGGGTGCGGAAGGTGGCGAGGGCCATCGGTATCGAGCAACTCCTGAATCGGAAGCCGTCGGCATTGTCCGGTGGCGACATGCAGCGGGTCGCGATCGGCCGCGCCCTGGTTCGCCGCCCGAAGGCCATGCTGATGGACGAGCCGATCGGTGCTCTCGACGCCAAGATGCGCGAGAGCATGCGTACTGAATTGAAGCGTCTCCACTTCGAAAACGGCTCAACGACCATTTACGTTACGCACGATCAGGTCGAGGCCATGTCGCTCGCTGACCGCATCGCGGTCATGGACGAAGGCGTACTCCAGCAAGTCGGCACGCCGACGGAAGTCTATCGGCGCCCGAAGAATCTGTTCGTTGCCCAGTTCATCGGCAGTCCAGTCATGAACGTTCTGCCCGGCAGAGTGCAGGCCGAAGACGGACGGATAAAGCTGTTCCTGGCGGACGCCGCCGAGGGCTTCGATTTCGCAGGCCCCGTACCGCCACAATTTACCGGCACCGAAGACGGGCTCATGATCGGTGTTCGTCCGGAGGCCGTGCAGGTCGCTCGAGATGAGCGCGCCGGCTATATACCGATTGAGGCCCACCTCATCGAACCGCTCGGCGCCTACGACATTGTCGATCTGAAGCTCGGCAGCCAGTTTCTGCGGGCGCGGACAGCGAGCGGCTTCGTGGCAGGTCCGGGACAGACGATCTGGGCGCATGTTGAGGAGTCGCAGACTCATTTCTTCAGCTCGCAGTCCGGGAGCGCGCTGGAGGTGCCTGGTAATTAACATGGCTCACGTCAGGCTTGAGGGAATCACCAAGGCGTTCGGCGGCCATACCGCGGTGTCCGGTCTCGACCTCGAGATCGAGGACGGGCAGTTCTTTGTGCTGCTCGGCCCCACTGGCGCCGGCAAGACCACGACCCTTCGTCTGATTGCGGGGCTGGAACGGCCTGATTCCGGCATCATCTACCTCGATCACCAGAACGTAAACGGCTGGAGCCCCGCCCAGCGGGATGTCGCCCTCGTGCTGCAGCAATTCTCGCTTTATCCGCGCTACACGGTACGGGAAAATCTGGAATTTCCACTCAAATCGCCGGCGCGTCGGTGGACTCGGTCGCAGATCGCTGCCCGGGTCGCTCGTGTAGCAGCGATCGTCCGGGTCGAACATCTCCTGGATCGGAAGACCGATCGTTTGTCCGGGGGTGAGATGCAGCGCGTCTCGATCGGCCGGGCAATCGTGCGTCAGCCGCGCATCTTTCTAATGGACGAACCGCTCTCCAACCTCGATGCCAAGCTGCGGGAGGCGCTTCGCGCCGAACTCAAAGACCTCAAGAGCAAGCTCGGCGCCACCTTCCTGTTCGTGACCCACGACCAGATCGAAGCAATGTCGATGGGAGACCGCATCGCGGTTCTCCACGCCGGGCGAATTGCTCAGGTCGGCACACCCTACGAGATGTATAATGAACCGAGCGACGTATTCGTGGCGGGGTTCGTCGGAACGCCGACAATGAATCTGTTGAATGCGGAAATCAGCGACGGAACCGCGCTGGCGATTGCCGGTCGCTTCGAGTTCAGGCTCGATGGTGCCGCAAGAGCACGCTTCGCCGGCGCCAACGGGCCTGTGACTGTCGGCGTCCGCGCCGAAGATATTCGGATCGGTCCGGACGAAGCGATCGAGGCCGTCGCGCATGGCGTCGAAAACCAAGGCGTCGAGAAGATCGTCACGCTTCGGATCAGCGACTGCCTGCTTCGAGCAACCGTTCCGGCAGCCAATCCGATTGCGATCGAGGACCGGGTCCGGTTCTCATTTGTCGAGGAGCGGCTGCACGGCTTCGATGCTACCACCGGCCTGAATCTCAGGCGCAGACAAGCGATAATCCCCGGGAGGACATTGCCATGATCGGCATCAAGGGGCCGGCTGTATTTCTGGCCCAGTTCCTACGCGACACGCCGCCATTCAATACGCTGGAGAACATCTGCAAATGGTTCGCCGATCTAGACTATACCGGCGTGCAGATTCCCGGCTGGGATCGACGCGTCATTGATATCGACCTGGCCGCGGCCTCGACGGCCTATTGCGACGAGCTGAGGGCAAAGCTTGCCGATCTCGGACTTTCCGTTACCGAAGTGCCGGCCTATCTCGCGGGTCAGGTGCTGGCAATCCACCCCGCCTATGAAGTAGGTTTCGCCGGCTTCCATCCGCCTGGGCTGCGCGGGGCGGCGCGGACCGAGTGGGCGGCGGGCGAAGTGCGGAAGTGCATCGACGCATCCGCCAAGCTCGGCTTGCGCAACGTTCCCGTCCTCTCGGGCGGATTTGCCTGGCACATGATGTATCCCTGGCCGCAGCGGCCATCAGGTCTGATCGACGAAGCCTTCAAGGAGCTCGCCCGTCGCTGGCGGCCGCTCCTCGACTATGCCCGCGACCGCGGCTGCGTGCTCGGCTTCGAACTCCATCCCGGCTCGGACGTCTATGACGGCGCCACTTTCGAGATGTTCCTCGACCACACCGACGAGCATCCCGCCGCCTGCATCAATTACGATCCGAGCCACTTCCTCTTACAGCAGCTCGACTACTGCGCGTTCATCGAATTGTACGGCAAGCGGATCAGCGGCTTTCACGTCAAGGACGCCGAGTTCCGGCCGAGCGGCCGCGTCGGCGTCTACGGCGGTTACCAGCCATGGAACAAGCGCGCCGGCCGCTTCCGCTCGCTCGGCGATGGCCAGGTTGACTTCAAACGCGTCTTCACGCTCCTGACCGAAGCCGGCTTCGACGGCTGGGCGGTGCTCGAATGGGAGTGTTGCGTGAAGAGTCCCGAACAGGGCGCGCGCGAGGGCGCTCCCTTCATCCGGCAGCATCTCATTGAGCCGACCACCATCGCGTTCGACGATTTCGCCAGGACAGACAGCGATGCCGAAGCGAACCGCGCTATGCTAGGCCTCGCCTGAGGAGGGAAGGGTGATGGAGAGCTGGAAGCGAAAGCTCAGAATGGGAATGGTTGGCGGCGGGCAGGGCGCCTTCATTGGCGGCGTCCATCGTATCGCCGCAACACTGGACCAGCAGGTCGAGCTCGTCGCCGGCTGTTTCTCACAGTCATACGAGAACACAAAACTGACGGGCGCGCAGCTCTACCTCGATCCGGCACGCTGCTATCCCACCTACGAGGCGATGGCGGCGGCAGAAGCGAAACTTCCTGCCGACAAGCGCATCGATTTCGTCAGCATCGTCACTCCCAACGTCTCGCACTTCGCGATCGCCAAGACATTTCTCAATGCCGGCTTCCACGTCGTCTGTGATAAGCCGATGACCTACAGCCTCGCCGAGGCCAAGGAACTGGCGCAGCTGGTCGAGAAGACAGGCCTCGTCTTCGCCGTCACCCACAACTACACGGGCCACCCGCTCGTCCGCCACGCGCGCGAGCTCTTTCGCTCGGGCGCAATGGGGACGGTGCGGAAGGTCATCGTCGAGTACCTGCAGGATTTCCTCATGGTGCCGCACGAGAAACTCGGCCAGAAGCAAGCCGAGTGGCGCCTGGATCCGGCACGATCGGGGCTCGGCGCCACCGTTGGCGACGTTGGCACCCATTGCGTCAACCTCCTCGAATATGTGACCGGCGACCCGATCGCCTCGCTCTGCGCCGACAAGAGCACCTTTCTTCCCGACCGCAAGCTTGACGAGGACGTGAACGCGCTCCTCCGCCTGAAGGGCGGCGGCAAGGGCGTGCTCACGATCAGCCAGGTCGCCACCGGCGAGGAGAACGGGCTGACGCTCCGCGTTTACGCCTCCCAAGGCGCCATCAAGTGGAATCAGGAGAACCCGAATTACCTCGAACTCTATCGTTACGGCGAACCGCGCCAGACGCTGACGCGCGGCCAGGGCTATCTCTCCGACGCCGCCAAGAACGCGACACGCATCCCGACCGGTCACCCCGAGGGCTATCTCGAAGCTTTCGCAACCATCTATGTCGGCATCGTGCGGGCGATCCGCGCGCACATCGACGGCAAGCCTCTGAAGCCGGTGGAATACGAGTTTCCCACCGTCCATGACGGCCTTCGCGGCTTGCAGTTCATCACCCGGGCGATCGAATCATGCAATGCCGGCTCGCGCTGGGTCGCGATGCTCTGAGCGGACGGAAATCCGCGCAATCTGCTGAAGCCGCGGGTCGCCGCGGGGATCTCATCGGGCAGTTACGCTTACCTGCCTTCCGCATGGTTGGCCAAGCTCCTTGGCCTGATTGGCTTCGACTTCGTCTCGTCCTCGCCACCATGCTGCCGGCTCGACAGGAGCAAATCCTCAATTGACGACGCGCTGCGACCGCAGCGCTCGCTCGTAGTCGGCGCGTGCGCGGTTGACCTCGTCGCGCGGGCTCACCTGCGGCACCGGCACGTCCCACCAATGGCCGCCAAGCTTGGTCGCGATCTGCGGATCGGTCTCGATGACGAGAACGGTGGTGCGGTCGTTCGCCTTGGCGGCGGAGAGCGCGCTCTCGAGCTCGGCAATCGAGGCGACCTTCAGCGCAATCGCCCCGAGGCTCGCGGCATGAGCCGCGAAGTCGATCACCGGCAAGGTCTCGTGGCGGGTATCCTTCAGCAGACTATTGAAGCTGGCGCCCCCAGTCGCGGTCTGCAGACGATCGATGCAGCCGAAGCCGGAATTGTCGAACACGACGATGGTGAGCTTAAGGCCGAGCATTACCGAGGTCGCGATCTCCGAGTTCATCATCAGATAGGACCCATCGCCGACCATCACGACGACGTCGTGGTCCGGCTTCGCCATCTTGACGCCGAGACCACCGGCAATTTCGTAGCCCATGCAGGAATAGCCGTATTCCAAGTGGTAGGACCCCGGCGCCCCGGCCTGCCAGAGCTTGTGCAGCTCGCCCGGCAGCCCGCCGGCGGCACAGACCACGGTGGCGGCGGGACCGAAGACACGGTGCACGGCGCCGATCACCTGGGCATCGGAGGGATGTTCGACGTTGGTCGCGGCCGTCACACTCTCGGCGTCGGCGAACCATTTCGCACGGCTGCCGCCAGCGTGTCTCGCCCAGTCGTCCGGTGTCCGGTAGGCGCCAAGGTCGGCGGCGATCATCTTCAAGCCAATATCGGCGTCGCCAACCAGGGGAAGGGCACAGTGCTTGGTCGCGTCGAAAAGCTGCGTGTTGAGGCCAATGATAGCCTTGCGGTCATTCTGGAACAGCGCCCAGGAGCCGGTCGTGAAATCCTGCAGGCGCGTTCCCACCGCGAGGATTAAATCCGCCTGTTCCGCCAGAACATTGGCGGCCGCGGTGCCGTTGACACCGATCGCGCCCATGTTGAGCGGATGGTCGGCAGGAAGGGAGGACTTGCCCGCCTGCGTCTCAGCGACCGGGATGCGATGAGCCTCGGCGAAGTCCTTCA
>Ga0187872_10004292_pt1 | contig 10814 bp, 4 predicted proteins | sample June2016WEW_16_4_FD_132973 | JGI IMG/M metagenome (GOLD analysis project Ga0187872, IMG submission 132973) | Peatland microbial communities from SPRUCE experiment site at the Marcell Experimental Forest, Minnesota, USA - June2016WEW_16_40 | ecosystem: Environmental > Terrestrial > Soil >...
ATCAATTCATAAATCATCATCTCGGTCGACGAGAGCACTGCGCCCGCAGCCCGCATGCGTTCCAGTCCGACCTTCCAGTTCCACTCCGTCCTCGAACTGACCGCGTCCGATGCAACGTGGACCAGATAACCCTCGCGCAGCGCTCCCAGAGCGGTCTGCGTCACGCAGATATGGCTCTCCATCCCGCACAGCAGCAGAGTGTTGCGTTTGCCCGGCAGTCGCTTGAGCAAGGCGCAAAAAGCGTCGCTGCCGAAGCAGGAGAATAAAGTCTTGTCAATTGCGTCCGTTTCCGTCAGCAGGGAAGCGACCTCCGGCACCGTTCCGCCCAATCCCTTCGCATACTGCGTGCTGAGCAGCGCCGGGATTTTCAGTATCCTAGCCGCACGAATTAAAAGCTGCGCATTCCGCACCAGTTGCTCCTTCTGAAAAATCGGCGGCAGCAGCTTTTCCTGAATATCGATGACAACCAACGCGCAGTGCTCGGCCTCCAGCGAATGCCGAGCCATCTCAGCATAATCCGTGATGGGACTGATGGAATCCAGGGCGGTGACCATGGCTACTCCTCAAAAGAAAGTCTGGCCATCCGATTCTACCGCTTCACCAGAAGGAGGAGTGGGAGACAAAATCCGGTCCCCGATCCAGGCGGCTAACCGTCAGTTTATGATTTTCCAAGCTGCGGAAAGCCGGAAACGTGTTTCGGTTGACCACGCCTCGCTTTCAACCATAAAATCAACATGGGCTCGCGAGCGCTAGGCTTCAAAGAAACTGCCCCCTCGTTCAACGGCTAGGACACCTGCCTCTGGAGCAGGTTATCGGGGTTCGAATCCCTGGGGGGCAGCCAAATATTTCAATCCGATCTTCTCAACCTTACTTCATTTCGCCCTCTCGCTGGTTTTCAATGGCGCTCCGACCTTGCCATCCAGTACCATTTCACTCCCGGAGGAGGAACGAAAAGTGTTTTTCGGAGACTCCACAGACCGACAACCCCACTCATGCAAATGAATCGTAGCCGCAACCTTCTCCGCGCACAGGTCGCGCTTTTCGCCATTTTCCTCTGGGCTCCGGCGATCTTTGCGGCAAACAGCACGCACATCGTCGTAGTGCCTGTCGCTAACATGTACTCCGGCCCGAGCGACCAGACGGATGTCGTATCTCAGGCCATTTATGGCAGCAACGTGATATTGCTGACCGCTCGCGGAGAGTGGTCCAGAATTCAGACTGCGGATCGGTATAAAGGATGGGTACGCAGCCGACACCTCCGACTGATTCAGAGCGGCAAGGGCTATGCGACCGTCGGAGTAATCGTTCAGGTGGAGAGTCTTTTCGCCAATGTTTATCGTGAGCCCGACATCACCCGCCACAAGCCTGTTCTCACCATTCCCTTCGAGGCGCGCCTTGAGGTGATCCCAGACGAGAATGGAACCGACGCGAAGAAGGGTGAAGGAAAGGGGAGCCACGAAGGCTGGCTCCAGGTGCGGCTTCCGGACAAGCGCAGCGAATGGATCCAGTCGGGCGACGTGGTTTCCGACCCCAAGCCTTTGTCGATTCCCGAATCCATCGAACTGGCCAAGCGTTTCATGGGGATTCCGTATTTGTGGGGAGGCAGTTCCAGCTTTGGCTTCGACTGTTCCGGCTTCACGCAGATGCTGGTGCGTGCTCGCGGCATCATCATGCCCCGCGACGCAGATAAGCAAGCCGCGTGGACGGGCGTGATCGCGGTCCAGCGCAAAGACCTTCAGCCTGGGGATCTTCTCTTCTTTGGCTCCTCGCCGAAAGGCATTACGCATACCGGAATGTACATCGGCGACGGTCAATTCATTCACGACACTACGAACGGACATCCGGTTGTTCAGATGAGCCGGCTTGACGATCAGCCCTGGACACACCTTTTGGTCGCCAGCCGCAGGGTGAAATGAATCGTGCTTCTCCCTAATCGCTGCCGGGATGCATCGTTGCCCCTTCGTTAGCGACACCGGGGAAGGAATTTGATTTCGAATGCGTTACACTGAGCAGCCGGAATCCACATGCCTCCAACCCTCGACGCGCTGCTGGCCAGGCTCGAAGCCGCTAAGAGCCGTTTCGGCCGAAGCGCAGCCACAGAAATAAAGATCCGGCTCGATCAACTCTCCAGTCACGAGTTCCGCGACGCCAAATCGCTCATCCGCTTCCACGAGACCCTGCTTTTTCTCCGCGCCTTCCCACAGTCCGCAGCCCTCGTGCCGCGAATCGAAAGAGAGCTGAACACGTTTCACGAGAGGGTCGAGAAACTTCGCGAACTGAACGGCGACATGTCGACCTTCGACGACTTCGACACTTCTGGCATTGCTGGCACGACGATGCAAGACAGCCTCAATTTCGAGGCTGCGCGCTGGCTCGGACGCCGCATCCCACGCAACGTCGAGATTGAATGGGACGATTACGAAGACGAGCGCGCCATGGGATCGACTTGGCCGCGCTTCATTCCGCTACTTGCGGAAGATTCCGACGTGGAAGCCAACATTCCATGGCGGCAATGGCTCGATTCCGCAAGAGGGCGTGAGCGAGATGTTGAATGGCTGATCTGCCGCTTCGAGCAATTACCTGTTGGCGAAGAAAACGCGCGTGAGCGCGCGGAACTTTATGACTCGCTGCGCCTTCCCATCCGCTGGCATCTCAGAAATCTCAAACTCTCCCGCACTCGCAACTGGAAACGACCGCGGCAGTTCTACTACCACAGCGAGGCGCTGATCTCACGCAGTCAAGTGTCGCTGGCGCACGAACTCGCGCAGCCCGCTCCACGCCTTGTCAAAGTGACGCGCCGCGAAGGCGAGTCCGTCAGACACACTATTCGCGAGGTGATGGCGGTACGCTACCGCGAACTTTACGGCACGACACTCGGCGACCCGAACTCGGTGGTGCGGGCTGCACTCGGTCGCGGCGTTGTCATGTATTTCTGGAGTCTGCCGGTCGCGCGGCGACTGCCGCTGCGCGCTTACGTTGCCGGATTTACTCTGAAGAATGGTGTTCCCATCAACTACGTCGAAGCTATCGGTCTGTGCGAATGGATTGAGGTCGGATTCAACACTTTTTACACTTACCGGCAGGGCGAAACCGCTTGGATTTACGCTCAAGGTCTGCGCTGTCTGTGCGCGTTGACTGGCGCGACGACGATCTCAGTCTATCCTTATCAGATCGGTCAGAATAACGACGAAGCTATCGATTCGGGCGCTTTCTGGTTCTACCGCAAACTGGGATTTCGCAGCGGCAGCAAAGATCTCGAGCGGCTGGCGAGAAGGGAAGAGCAGAAGATCGCAGCGAATCCGCAATACCGCACTCCGAAGAAAACCCTGAAGCGCCTCGCCGAAGCGCATGTGTTCTATGAGTTGCCAGGAAGCGAGCACGGTGCTTGGGATAATTTCTCCACGCGCAATCTTGGGCTACGCGTGAATCGGCGCATGGCGCGCGAATTCGGTGGCGACAGGGCGCGCATTCGCCGCGCGTCAGTGGCTGAAGTCAGTCGTGCGCTAGACGTCAGTTTGTCCCCTTGGAATTCGGCGGAGCATCAAGCCTTCGAGAACTGGTCGCTGGTGTTGGCCCTGATTCCCAATCTTCGCCGCTGGTCGCCGCAAGAGAAGCAGGATGCAGCCAAAATCATCCGCGCGCAAGCGGGTCCCAACGAAATGCGCTATCTGCGCTTGACCCAGCAACATCCTCGCCTGCGCGAAGAACTCCTACGGTTGGGATCGAAGCGATAACTTTGTCAGACAAGAGGTCGCGTGGGGCTGCGGATGATCCTTGGGCTTCGCCCAGGGCAGGCTTCGCTCGCGCGTTTGGCCGCTGACTTTCCCGTTCTGGGACGGGTGTTTACTGTTTGGTAATCATGGTGTACCCCCCCGGTCCCTGGTCTATTGGAATCACTGAGTTGGGGGAAAATCCGGAAGTAATCCTACGACATCCATAACTTGCGGGCAAAATCTTGAGTCGCAAGGAGTTAGGGGCTGGTTCGGTGGTCTCCAGCCTTGCGTCAAGTCTATAGGATCAGCGGCACCGCGTGGGAAGTCAAGTCTACGAAAGGAGAAAAGTAAATGGGCATTCCCGTTTTGGGAACTGCATTTCCCCCTAACTTTCCTGGAAAGTTGTTCAGATTGTTGACGAGAGAAGAATATGGGAACTCAAGATCCTGTCTTGTAGAACTGAGCCATGTTACGAAATTTTTTATATCGTGACTCAAGCAATTCAGCAGGGGGGATCCTCTTCAGTTCCGCGTAATGTTTTTGCAGTCTGGCATCCAGCAGAGCGGCGGCCGCTTCGTGGTCGCGGTGAGCTCCGCCCTCGGGCTCAGGAACGATATCGTCGATGCAACCGAGTTCACTGAGGTCGGTTGCAGTGATGCGCATGGCTTCGGCCGCCAGTTCTTTCTTGGACGCGTCGCGCCACATGATGGCGGCGCAGCCTTCAGGAGAGATCACTGAATAAATCGAGTTCTCCATCATTAACACGCGGTCGGCGACTGCGATCGCCAAGGCTCCGCCGCTGCCCCCGACGCCAATCACAGTCGCAATGATGGGGACTTCGAGCCTCGCCATCTCGCGAAGATTGTAGGCAATGGCCTCGGCCTGCCCGCGCTCCTCCGCGTGGATGCCGGGATAGGCGCCGTCGGTGTCGACCAAAGTGAAGATGGGGCGCCGGAACTTTTCCGCAACTTGCATGACCCGGATGGCTTTGCGATAGCCCTCAGGATGCGGCGTGCCGAAGTTGCGGTGCACGCGCTGCTTCATGTCGCGGCCCTTCTGGGTAGCGACGATCAGTACCTCCTCGCCGTGAAACCGGGCCATGCCGCAGATGATGGCGGCGTCGTCGCCAAAGCTGCGGTCGCCGTGAATTTCGCTGAAGTCGGTGAAGATTCGTTCGATGTAGTCGAGCGATTGGGGGCGCTGAGGATGCCGCGCCAATTCGGTCTTCTGCCAGGCGGTCGGCGGAGCGTTCATCTGTTCCCTAAGCGCATCAATGCGATCCTGCAATTTGGCGATCTGACGCCGGGTCGCATCGTCGGCGCCGGGAGTCTCCAGTTCGGCGACTTGACGTTCGATCTGCTCCAACTCCTGCTGCGCTTTTTCGGTGGATGTCATGCTTTGAATTCAGGCGATAATGCGGACGCTGCCCCGTCCGCACAATTGTTCGACGCGGGCGATGAAGTTGCGGTCCGGCAGGACATTATAGCCTTCCGCTTCCATGACCACCATGAAATCGCCCTGGCGTTCCACGTCAAATAATACTTTGGCTTCGCCTTTACGCTCCAGGAAAAGCGTGTGCAGATCGTCGACGGTGGCTTCGCCGGAGGACTCGAGCGGCACCCGGATGCGAATGGCGCGGGGGAGCGGAACCTTGGCTTCTTCCAGCGGCTGGATTTCCGCGGCGGTGATCTTGGGATTTGCGCCTTCTTCGATCCGCACGCCGGCTTTGACGAGCACGGGAACTTCGAGTTTCACCTTATCGCCGATCCGTTTGAAGGCTTCGGGGAAGACGATCATGTCGATCGAACCGGACATATCCTCAAGCGTGGACTGGGCGTAGAAATCTCCGCGCTTCGACTTGAGCACGCGCACATTGCTGATGATGCCGGCGGTGACGATGGTTTCGTCTTTGCCGGTCGATCTGGTCATTGCGGCAATTTCTTCGATGCTAAGTGCCTGCAGGTCTGTCAGTTTGTCTTTGTACTTTTGCAGGGGATGTCCGCTGATGAAAAAGCCAAGAATTTCCTTTTCGGCGGTCAGGCGTGTGTGCTCGTCCCAATCAGGAATGTTGGGCAATTTGTCGTTGTGCGATTCGGCATCCTCTTGCTGGAAGACGCCGAACAGGCCGTGCTGGCCCGACTCGGCGTCGCGCTGCGCTTTCTGCGCTTGTTCCATCGCCTTGTCGAGTACGGCCATCAATTGCGCGCGGCGTCCCAGAGAATCCATGGCGCCACTCTTGATTAAAGACTCAAGCACGCGCTTGTTGAGCAGGCGAAGGTCGACGTGCTCGCAGAATTCGAAGATGGATTTGAAGCGGCCGAGTTTCTTGCGGGCGGCGACGATTGATTCGATCGCATTGCCGCCAACGTTCTTCACAGCGGCGAGGCCGAAACGGATGGACTCGCCGTGCGGGGTGAAGTTGGCGTCGGAGACGTTGATGTCGGGAGCTTCGACGGCGATGCCCATTTCGCGGCATTCGTTGATGTACTTGACGACGTCGTCGGTTGAGCCGGTGACGGACGTCAGCAGGGCCGCCATGAACTCCACTGGATAGTGCGTTTTCAAGTAGGCCGTGTGATAGGCCAGCAAGGCGTAGGCCGCGGAGTGAGACTTGTTGAAGCCGTATCCGGCGAACTGGGCCATGAGATCGAAAATCTTTTCGATCTTCTTCGAGGGGAATTTGCGCTGAGCGGCTCCTTCTACAAAGCGCTCACGCTGCTGTGCCATTTCCTCGGCTTTTTTCTTGCCCATGGCGCGGCGTAGCAGGTCGGCTTCACCCAGGGAGTAGCCTGCCAGGCGGTTCGCGATCTGCATCACCTGTTCCTGATACACGATCACGCCCAAGGTCTCTTGCAGGATCTCCTTCAACTCCGGGAGTTCGTACTCAACCTTTTTGCGGCCGTGCTTGCGGTCGACGAAATCGTCGATCATCCCGCCTTGGATCGGACCGGGCCGGTACAGCGCGTTCAGAGCCGTGAGATCTTCAATGGAATTCGGCTGGTACTTGCGCAGCACGTCCCGCATGCCGTGCGATTCAAACTGGAAGACGCCGGAGGTGAGACCTTTGTGGAAGACCTTTTCGTAAGTCTCATTGTCTTCCAGTGGAATCTGTTCCAGGTTCAGCGAGGTGCTGCGGGTTTGTGCGATCAGCTTCAACGCATCGGTCAAGATCGTGAGCGTGGTCAGCCCGAGGAAGTCCATCTTCAACAGGCCCATCTTTTCGATGGCGACCATGTCGAAGGCAGTCACGATTTCGTCGTTCTTGGTGCGGTGCAGCGGGACCAGTTCCGTGAGCGGTCGAGGCGAGATCACAACGCCGGCGGCGTGGACGCCGGAATTGCGGACCATGCCTTCCAGTTTTTTTGCGGTCTCGAACAGTTCGCGGATCTGGCCATCTTTTTCGATTGCCTCTCGCAGCTGGGCCGAGTCCTCAATGGCTTGCTCCAGCGTGATATTGAGCTGCGTGGGGACCATTTTGGCGATGCGGTCGACGTCGGCGTAGGGAATGTCCATGGCACGGCCAACGTCTTTAATCGCGGCCTTGGCGGCCATGGTGCCGAAGGTGATGATCTGGGCGACATTGTCGCGGCCGTATTTCTGCGTGACGTAATTAATGACTTCGCCGCGGCGGTTCATGCAGAAATCGATGTCGATGTCAGGCATGGACACGCGCTCGGGATTCAGGAAGCGCTCAAAGAGCAGTTCATGCTGCAGCGGGTCGATGTCGGTGATGCCAAGCGCGTAGGAGACCAGCGAACCTGCGGCTGATCCACGGCCTGGGCCGACCGGAATGCCATGGTCCTTGGCATAACGGATAAAGTCCCAAACGATCAAGAAATATCCGGGGAATTGCATTTGCTGAATAATGCCGAGTTCGCGTTCCAGGCGCTGCTCGTAGTCGGTGATGGAATGCTTCAGCTTTCCCTTCTCGTGCAGCGGGCGCAGTGTCTGCAGGCGGCGGGCGAAGCCTTCGCGGGTTACGTGGACGAAGTAGCTATCAATGGTGTAGCCGGGTGGAACCTCGAACTGCGGAAAGGGATTTGCCACTTTTTCCAGGCGAAGGCTGCAGCGCTCGGCGATATCGAGCGTGCGCGTGAGCACCTGTGGTGAGTCCTTGAACACGCGGGACATCTCGTCGTGGCTCTTGACGAAGAACTGCGTACCGTCGAACTTCATGCGACCGGTGTCGTGAATGGACTTGCCGGTTTGGATGCACAGCATCACGTCCTGGGCGTGGGCGTCGTCTTCGCAGAGGTAGTGGCTGTCGTTGGTGGCCACGAGCGGCAGGCCGAGATCTTTTTCCAGCCGGAAGAGGCCGGGATGGATGCGGTGCTCCATTTCCAGACCCTGATCCTGAATCTCGAGATAGAAGTTCTGTTTGCCGAAAATGTCGGCGAATGTTCCGGCGGCCGCGCGCGCGGCGTCGTAGTTGTTCTCCATCAGGCGTTCCGCAACTTCGCCTTTGAGACAGCCGGAAAGACCGATCAGGCCGCGCGAGTGCTCGGCGAGAAACTTCTTGCTCACGCGTGGCTTGTAATAAAAGCCATGCAGCGAGGCCTCGGAGGTGATCTTCACGAGATTGCGGTAGCCTTCTTCGTTTTCGGCAAGCACGAGCAGGTGGTTATAGGTGTCGCCTTCGGGCGGCGCGCGGTGGTCATCTTTTTTGCAAACGTAGAGTTCGCAGCCGACGATGGGCTTCACGCCCGCGTGCTTGGCGGCGTTGACAAAATGGACTGCGCCAAAAATATTCCCGTGGTCGGTCATGGCCACGGCGGGCATGCCCAACTCTTTCACGCGCTGGCAAAGCTTTTCGACATCACAGGCGCCGTCGAGCAGGGAGTAGTCGGTGTGCAGGTGCAGGTGTACGAATTGGGACATGGGTTCGGTAGAGCTAGTCTACCGCAACAGGGATAGAGGAAAACTGGACAATTACTGGGGTGGACGGGCTAGCTGGCGCCGGCTGCCGCGGCCTGCGTCTGTTGCAGCAGACGACGGGCCTGCGAGATAAGTTCTGCCACTTCGAAGGGCTTGACCAGGCAGGGGACGCTGTTTTCCTGCAGGTAGGCGCGTCCATTGCCCGGTTCGACTCCGTTGGAGAAGGTGAACAAGACGTGGCCTTCCATTCCGGGGCAATTTTCTTTTAGCCACTGGTAGGATTCTTTGGCAGTCCACTGGCCCGGCATGTTGCCGTTCATGATGAGGGCGTCAAAAGGTTCTGAGAGCAGGCGAGTCTTCACATCCTGGGCGGTCCGGGCGGTCACGACCGTGGCGCCTGCGCCAGCGAGCACATCGCGTTCACATTCGAGCACGGCTTCTTCTTCCTCCACCAGCAGCACGCGGCCGTGGGTAGCACCCTCATGCACGCGGGGTGCCGGCTTGGGCAATTCGGGTTCGACATTGGCCGATGCGACTGCGGGCAACCGCACCTCGATGATGGCGCCTCCGTCGGGAGCGTTGTTGGCGGTGATGTCGCCGCCATGTTCTTTCACGATGCCGTAGCAGATGCTCAGCCCGAGTCCGGTGCCTTTGCCTACGCTCTTGGTCGTGTAGAAAGGATCGAAGATGCGCTTGGGATCCTTGATTCCGGCGCCGTCGTCGGTGAACTGCGTACAAACGTGTCCACCGATGCAAGAGATCCGAATCTTAAGCTTGCCGGTGCGCCCTGTTTCGAGAATGGCGTCGACGGAATTGTTAATGATATTCAGGAACACTTGCTCGATCTGATGCGGGTCGGCGACGACCAGGGCAGGTTCCGAAGGGAGGTCGCGCTCGACGCTGATGTTGTTGATCTTGAGGTCGTAGTCGCGCAGGGCGAGGGTTTCGTCGAGCACTTTGCGGATGTCAACTTCATCGCGTTGCGGCTTGCGCTGGCGCGCGAAAGAAAGAAGGTTCTGGACTACACGGTGCGTGCGCTGCGCCTGCTTGAAGAGCTTACTGACATAGTCCTGGGCGCGGGTGTTCAGGCCTTCGGTCTCGAGAAGCTGCGCATAGCCGAGGATCGCGGTAAGGGGATTGTTGAGTTCATGGGCGACGCCGGCAATCAACTGTCCGACGGCCGACATTTTCTCGCTCTGCAGCAGTTGCTCCTGGGTCTTGCGAAGATCTTCGTAGGCGCGGCAAGTCTCTTCGTAGAGACGGACTTTTTCGATGGTGGTGGCGAGCTGGCGGCTGATGGCGACGAGAAGATTCTCGTCGTTGCTGGAATACTCGTATCCCAATTGGCTGCACAGGCCCATAATGCCGACCGGGCTGTCCTTGCCCCAGAACAGAACCCAGAGCCAGGAGCGGTCTGCGTCGGAACGCAGGAATTCCGCAACCTTGGGCGGCAGGTGCGGCAAATATTCTGCCGTGACCACCTCGGTGCGCGAGCGCATCACCAGATCGCCAAAGCCTTCAGTAAAGCAGATCTCGGCCGTCCGCATCTTGTCGCGGCTGCGCGGGCCCCAGGCGGCGCGGCGGCGATAGGTAGTCGTGTCGGTATCAGACAGGTAAACCGTTCCACTCTCGGCGCCAAACAGGGTGACCACCTGTCGCAAGGTCAGGTTCAGAATCTCGTCGAGGTCGAAAGATTGCGCGGCGACGACGGCCATGGCATTCAGCGCGTTCAATTCACGATTGCGGCGCCGCATCTCGTCTTCGGCGCGACGCTTCTCCGTCATGTCGAGAACGAATCCCTGGTAGCGCTCGATGTTACCGGTGGCACCGCGCGTGGCGAAGCTGCTCTCCACCGCCAGCAGAATCGTGCCATCCTTGCGGCGCAGCGTGGCTTCGAAATTGCGCACGTAGTTGTGGGTCTCAATTTCTCTGCGGAAGGAAGCGCGCTGCTTCGGGTCGACGCAGATTTCCGAATCCAGATTCAGAACCAATAATTCTTCGCGGTTCGCGTAGCCGAGCATGCGGACGAACGCGTCATTGCAGTCGAGAAGCTGGCCGGAGGGGCCGGCGATGTAAACCCCCTCCTGTACTTGCTCGAAGAGCAAGCGATATTTCTCTTCCGCGGACCTGCGCTCGGTAATGTCGCGGACAACGTGAATGGTGCCTTTTTGTGGACTGCCTTGCTCGGTGTAGGAGGACGTGGAAACCACCGAGAAGCCGCCGAAG
>Ga0187872_10004296_pt1 | contig 10804 bp, 10 predicted proteins | sample June2016WEW_16_4_FD_132973 | JGI IMG/M metagenome (GOLD analysis project Ga0187872, IMG submission 132973) | Peatland microbial communities from SPRUCE experiment site at the Marcell Experimental Forest, Minnesota, USA - June2016WEW_16_40 | ecosystem: Environmental > Terrestrial > Soil >...
AGACCAGCTCGCCTCCGTGCAGAAGAGCAAGATCAACCGCGCGGCCGGACCGATCGATTTCTCGCTGCTCACCGACGGCCTGCGCGCCGAGCGCGAGCAGGGAATCACGATCGACGTCGCCTATCGCTACTTCACGACGCCCCGCCGCAAGTTCATCATCGCCGACACGCCGGGCCACGAACAGTACACGCGCAACATGGCGACCGGCGCTTCCACGGCCGATGCCGCCATCGTCCTGATCGACGCGACGAAAGGCGTCCTGCGTCAGTCGCGCCGCCACGCCTTCATCGCCAATCTGCTCGGCGTGCGGCACATCGTCGCTGCGGTCAACAAAATGGACCTGGTCGGATTTTCGCAGGAAGTTTTCGACCGGATTTCGGCCGAGTTTCGCGCGTTCGCCGAGCAGTTGGAGATTTCGAACCTCTACGCGGTGCCGGTCAGCGCCCTCGAAGGCGACAACGTCGTGCGGCGCAGCAAGCGCATGCCCTGGTTTGAAGGCCCCGCTCTTCTCGAATACCTCGAGACATTGCAGGTTGGCGCTCCCGCATCGGGGCCGCTGCGCTTTCCCGTGCAGTATGTGATCCGCCCCGACGCCAGCTTTCGCGGATTCGCGGGCCAACTTGTGTCGGGTGAGTTGCGCGCCGGAACGAGTGTCGTGGCGCTCCCTTCCGGCGTGAAGACGCGCGTGCAATCGCTCGTGGCGTTCGAAGACGAAGTCGAAGTGGCGCGCCCGGGGGATTCGGTCACGGTTACGCTCGAAGACGAGATCGATATCAGCCGCGGCAACATGCTCGTGGCGGAAGACCAGCGGCCGCACGCCGGGACCGCGCTTCAGGCGACGCTCGTGTGGATGCATGCCGAGCCGCTCGATCCGCACAAGATCTACGTCCTGAAACACACGACTCGCACGGTTCGCGGACGCATCAATCGGATTCGCTACCGCGTTGACGTCAATACCCTCGAGCACGTCCCCGCGGCAAAGCTCGACCTGAACGAGATCGCGGCCGTCGACGTGACCACCACGCTGCCGCTGTTTTTCGATCCCTATCGCGCGAACCGCATCACGGGCAGTTTCATCGTCATCGACCCGCTGACGAACGTCACGGTCGGCGCCGGAATCATCGAGCGCGCGGTTCCGAAGCATGCATCGCGGTCGCACGCCGCGGATCGAAAGCGCAGCACGAAAGAAGAGCGTATTCTCCGGTTTGGGCATCCTTCGGCCGCGGTTTGGGTGCAGGGACGGCCTCACGTGGCCGAGCTCGTCGAACGTCAGATGTTCGACGAAGGCTGGCACGTGCAGATGGCGGGGCCGAACGATTTTCTCGCGCACGAGCTCGTGACCGTCGCGAAGGCCTACCGCCTTTCGGGAAACATCACGATCTTCTGCCCGCTCGACGACGGAACGAACCCGAAGGGCGTCGTTCGCGCCATCTATGGCCCCGAATCCTTCTTCGCGGTGCGCATCACGGACGATACGGATGAAGAGGCGGTCGAACGCATCATGAAGGTCTTGCGGAAATGGCGGGACGCGCAATCGGATTCCGAGAAGAGGAAGTCATGAGCGAACAGCTTCTGGGCGAAGAACTCGAAGCGCTTTCCGCTGACGCGCTGATCGACCGACTGCTGGCCGAAAACAAAGGCCCGGCATGCATCACATGCAGCTTTCAAGCGGAAGACATGATCGTGCTCGATCTGCTGCGCAAGCGGCACCCGAAGATTCCCGTGCTTTTTCTGGACACCGGCTACCATTTCTCCGAGACCTACGCCTACCGCGACCGCATGACGCAGAGCTGGAATCTGAACTTGCAGAATCTGGCGGCGAAGCAATCCGTCGCGGAACAGGAAGCGCAATTCGGCATTCTCAATCGGACCGATCCCGGCCGCTGCTGCCATCTGCGGAAAGTGGAGCCGCTCTTTGCGGCGCTCGAGAACTTCGACGTCTGGTTCACCGGGCTGCGCCGCGAACAGTCGCCCACGCGCAAGAATCTGAAAATTATCGAACACCATGCGCTGCCGAACGGGAAGACACTCCTGAAGGTGAGCCCGCTTGCGGCGTGGACCTGGGATCAGGTCTGGCAGTACACCGCCGACAACCAGATCGACCATTTGCCGCTTTACGATTTTGGATACCTCAGCATCGGCTGCGAGCCGTGCACGGCGATCCCGGCCGCGGGCGCCGATGCACGCTCGGGCCGGTGGGGCGGCCGAAAGCTCGAATGCGGCATCCACACCGAGTCAAAGCAGACGGAATGAACGCTCTCATCGGATTCTTGATCGCGCTCGGCGTGGGACTCACCGGCATCGGCGGCGGCAGCTTCACGGTGCCGGCGTTGGTGCTGCTCGTCGGGCTGCCGGCAGCATCGTCGGTCGGCACGGCATTCGTGTTTGCCGGAGTGCTGCGCCTCCTGGCCGCGCCGTTCTATTTGGCCGGAAGGCACATGCACTGGCGCTATTTGTGGCTGCTCCTGCAAGGAGCGGTTCCGGGCCTGTTGATCGGCACCTATTTCTTGCGCTTGCTGAGCAGTTCGGGAGGCAGCCCGCTCGTCGTTGTTCTGCTTGGTGTCATTCTGACCGCGTCATCCTGTGTGAGCTTTATTCCGCGCGTCCAGAACCGCGGCTTCGCGCAGAAGAATTCGCGATGGCTTCCCTGGCTTGCTCTTCCGATTGGAGTCGAAGCTGGTTTTTCTTCGGCAGGTGCCGGTGCGCTCGGCACGGTGCTGTTGCTCAACTATTCGGAAATGACCCCGCCGGAAGTCGTGGGCACCGACATACTCTTTGGGCTGGTCCTGGCTGTGATTGGCAGCCTGTTCCAGTGGAAATTCGGCGCGATCAACAGCCACGTGCTGACCCAGCTTCTGGCCGGCGGAATTCCCGGCGTGATCATCGGTTGCCTGTTTGCCCGCCGCGTGCCCAAGCGCAAACTGAAACTCGTCATCGCCATGATCGCGATTTTCGCCGGATTGCAGCTGGTTTGGAGCGGCTCGCGCAACCTGATTGCGAGGCATTCGCCCGGCCCGGCGACCGTGCCGGCTCCTCCCTCGGCGGAATCCAACGCGAGCGCCCCGGCCAAGGCGAACTGAGTCTGTTGAATGTGCAGGCGATTTTCTGCCAGCGCGGTCTAGAGATCGAAGCCGAGCTGAAGTCTGGCGGCTTCGGACATGCGGCTGGGATTCCACGGCGGGTCGAGCACGAGTTCAACGTTGACTTCCTTCACTTCAGGCAGTCGCGCGAGCTTGCCTTCCACGTCCGCCTTCAGAACGTTGCCCATGCCGCAGCCGGGCGCCGTCAGCGACATCTTGACGTCGATGCGGCGGCCGCCCTGCTCGAGCGGCGAGGTAACGCAGGAATAGATCAGGCCCAGGTCGGCAATATTGACGGGAATCTCCGGGTCGTAGACGGTCTTCAGTTGATCCCAGACCATTTTCTCGCTGAACTCCGCCTGTTCGAGCGCGGTAGCCTGCGAAGCGGGCGGCGTCATGCCCAGCGCATCGGCATCTTTCGCGTCGATGCGAAACATCCCGTGTTCGCCTGCCACCGTGTAGCTACTGCCCAGGAACTGCATCACCCGCACGCCCGCGCCCGCGGGAAGCTTCGTCTGAACGCCGCTCGGGACTTCGATTGCGTCGCACTCCCGGCTTAGCGTGATGTGTCCACCAACGATGGGCATGGGTCCCCTTCCGTGACGTTACTCCGTCGAGATGGCCTCTTGCTTTCCTTCGAGCGCGGCGTGCAGCGTGTGCCAGGCGAGCGTGGCGCACTTCACGCGCACGGGAAACTCGGAGACTCCCGAGAAAACCGCGAGTTTGCCCAGTTCCGCCTCGCCGTTCGCCGGCGCATGGCCGGTGACAAGTTTGTGGAACCGGTCGAAGAGCTGCTCCGCCTCCGCCTTTGTCTTTCCTTTGACGATCTGCGTCATCATCGACGCCGACGCTTTCGAAATCGCGCAGCCGGACCCCTGAAAGCTGATGTCGCGGATCGAATCACCTTCCATATCGAGGTACACCGTGAACCGGTCGCCGCAGAGCGGGTTGTACCCTTCGGCTTTGTGATTCGCCGCCACGAGCTCGCGGTAATTGCGCGGAGCTTTGCTGTGCTCGAGGATCACGTCCTGATAGAGATCGCGCAGGTCGGACATCAGGCGAATACCTCCCGCACTTTCTCGATCCCGCGGACCAGCGCGTCGGCTTCTTCTTTGGTGTTGTAGAGCGCGAACGACGCCCTCGCCGTAGCGGCGATGCCGAAGCGCTTCATCACCGGCTGCGAACAGTGATGTCCGGTCCGGATGGCGATTCCTTCCTGGTCGAGGATGGTGCCGATATCGTGCGGATGGATGTTGTCGAGCACGAAGGAAAGCACGCCGGCCTTTACCTTGGCGGTGCCGATCAGGCGGACATCCGGTATTGCCGAAACCGCTTGCGTGGCATACGCGAGCACTTCATTTTCATATGCGCCGATGTTTTCGATTCCAAGGCCGCTGACGTATTGGAGCGCGGCACCGAGGCCGATCACACCGGCGATATCTGGCGTCCCCGCTTCGAATTTGTAGGGCAGCTTGTTGTAGATCGTCTTCTCGAACGTGACCGAGGCGATCATGTCGCCCCCGCCCTGATACGGCGGCATCGCCTCCAGCAGGGCAGCTTTGCCGTAGAGGACGCCGATTCCCGTCGGCCCGTAGACCTTGTGACCCGAGAAAGCGTAGAAGTCGCAGTCGAGCGCCTGAACGTCCACTTTCAGGTGGGGTACCGCCTGCGCGCCGTCGACCAGCACGGGGACATTGCGGCTGTGAGCCATCTCGACGATCCTGCGAATCGGATTGATCGTGCCAAGTGCGTTCGAAACGTGCGTAATCGCGACGAGTTTCGTTTTCGGTCCAAGCAGATTCGCGAATTCATCGAGGATCAGTTCGCCCGCATCGTTGATCGGGGCGACGCGCAGCTTCGCGCCGCGTTCGTCACACAGGATCTGCCACGGCACGATGTTCGAGTGGTGCTCCATGTCGGTGATGAGGATCTCATCGCCCGCCTGAATGTGCGCCCGGCCGTAACTTTGGGCGACGAGATTGATGCCTTCGGTGGTGCCGCGGACGAAAATGATCTCGCGCGATTCCGCAGCGTTCAGGAATCTCTGGGCGATCCCCCGCACCGCTTCGTATTCCTCGGTCGCGTGCTCGGAAAGGAAATGCACGCCGCGATGGATGTTGGCGTTCGTCCCCTCGTAATAGCGAGAGATTGCCTCGATCACGGCGCGGGGCTTCTGCGACGTGGCGGCATTGTCGAGGTAGACGAGCGGTTTCCCGCGGACTTTCTGCTGAAGGATCGGAAAATCGGCGCGCACACGCTCGATGTCGAATCGCTGCTTCGAAGCGGACGACACAGGCTTGGCGGCGATGCTCATGCCGGTTGCCCCTCTTTCAGCGAAGCATGGGCTACACGCCGCAAATCCCGATGAATCAGGCTTTCAACGTGCGTGCGCGCCGGGCCTTCCTTCATGCGGTCCAGACATTCGCTCGCAAACGCCATCAGCAGAAGGCGACGCGCGGAGGCTTCGTCGATTCCGCGAGAGCGCAGATAGAAGAGCGCGTTTTCCTCGATCTGGCCGATGGTCGCTCCGTGCGTGCATTTCACGTCGTCGGCGTAGATTTCAAGCTGCGGCTTCGTGTCGATCTGCGCCGTATCGGAGAGCAGCAGGTTGCGGTTCGTCTGCTTCGCGTCGGTCTTTTGCGCGTCTTTGTGAACGATGATGCGGCCGTGGAAGACGCCGTGCGCGTGGCCGTCCAGGATTCCATTGTAGAACTGGCGGCTGCCGCAGTGCGGGCTGGCGTGCTCGACGAGCATGTAGTTGTCGAGGTGCTGCCGGCCGCTGCCGACGAACAGCCCGTTGATCAGGCATTCGCCGCCTTCACCCGCGAGAACCGGATGGACGTTGTTGCGGACGATCGCTCCGCCTACGAGAACCGAGTGCGATGCGACGTCGGCGCCCCGGCCTTGCTGGATGCGCAGGGTCGAAACGTTGAAAGCGTGTTCGTGCTCGCGCTCGATCATGTAGTGCGAAATCACGCTGTGGTCGCCAGCGACCAACTCCGTTACGGTGTTGCAGAGAGCCTTTTCGCCGCGGCCGAGCGAGATGTAGTCCTCGATGAACGTGGCCTGACTGTTTTCTTCCGCGATAATCAGGTTGCGCGGATGGTTCACCGTCGGGGCGCCGTGTGCCACAGAGATGAAGAGCAGGTAGATCGGCGCTTCCAGCACAACGCCTTTGCCGATGTGGATGTAAGCGCCGTCTTCGATAAATGCCGTGTTCAATGCGGAAAATGGGTCGCGGCGAATATCGAGGTAGCGCCCGAGGTGCGCTTCGATGGCCCCGGGATCGCGGGCCAATTCCGCTGCGAGATTCCCCACCTTCACGCGAACGGGCAATTCGCCAAGATACGAAATCTCGGGCGCGAAACGGCCGTCAACGAAAACGAGTTCGCATGCGGCCCCGGCGACCCGATACTGCTCGATGTCGCTGCGGGATGGCAAGGCGTGTCCGTTGCGGGCGAGCCGGAACGGAGTCTGCGCGATCGCCGAGAGATTGGTGAAGCGCCAATCCTCGTCGCGCAGGGTAGGGAAGCCGGTCTCGCCAAAACGGGTGAAGCCATCCTGGCGAATCTTCCGCAGCCAGGGCAGTTCGCGGCTCGCCGCGGATTGTTCCAATCCGCTGAAGCTTTCGGCATAATTTTGAATTGCCTGAGTTGCCGTTGCCACCTTGTTGTTCCCCATTTGCCTTGTCAATTGCCTTATCGGGCGCCGCGCGCGGCGGATTCCATCGTGGCGTAGCCCTGCTCCTCGAGCTGCAAAGCAAGCTCGGGGCCGCCGGACCGCACGATGCGCCCGTCCACCAGAACGTGAACGCGATCCGGCACGATGTAATCCAGCAGCCGCTGATAGTGCGTCACGACCAGAATCGCGCGCTCCGGGCTGCGCATAGCGTTGACGCCCTTCGCCACGATCTTCAACGCGTCGATATCGAGGCCCGAATCGGTTTCATCCAGAATAGCGAGCGTCGGTTCAAGCACGGCCATTTGCAGAATTTCGTTCCGCTTCTTCTCGCCGCCGGAGAACGCTTCGTTCACGGAGCGGTTCAGGAGCTTCTCGTCCATTTCGAGCAGCTTCAGTTTCTCGCGCAGCATGGGAAGAAAATCCATCGCGTCCATTTCGTCCTGGCCGCGATACTTGCGGATGGCGTTGAGCGCCGAGCGCAGGAAGTACGCGTTGCTGATCCCCGGAATTTCGACGGGATACTGGAACGCCAGGAAAAGCCCCTCGCACGCGGCCTCTTCGGGTTTCATCGCGAGCAGATCCTTGCCGTTGAACAGCACCTCGCCGCCGGTGATTTGGTACGTCTCGCGGCGGGCCAGCACCTGCGCGAGCGTGCTCTTGCCCGAGCCGTTCGGGCCCATGATCGAGTGGACTTCGCCGGCATCCAATTTCAGGTTGATGCCCTTGAGGATTTCGCGGTCCTCGACCCTCACCTTCAGATTCTTGATTTCCAGCAAACTCATTCCGTTTGTCCTTTTCGCACTTGGCATACCCCCGGTTTCAGTGACGGGTAGCAGGCACGCCCGTTCTTTGTTTTCAAGCGTTTGCAGCGATTTCTACTCGACAGCAGTGACGGGTAGAAAGTCGCCGAAAACCTGCGTCATCCGACGCTGCCTTCGAGGCTGACGCTCAAAAGCTTTTGCGCTTCGACGGCGAACTCCATCGGCAGCTCGCGGAACACGCGCTTGCAGAAGCCATTGACGATCATCGAAACGGCATCTTCGGCTTTGAGCCCGCGCTGGCGGAGATAGAAAAGCTGGTCTTCACCGATCTTCGAGGTCGAAGCCTCGTGCTCCATCTGCGCCGTCGAATTTTTCACTTCGATGTACGGGAACGTGTGCGCGCCGCACTTGTCGCCGATCAGCAGGGAATCGCACTGCGTGTAGTTTCGCGCGCCGGCGGCGTCCTTCATGATTTTCACCTGGCCGCGGTAGGTGTTTTGGCCGTGGCCGGCGGAGATACCCTTCGACACAATCGTGCTGCGCGTGTTCTTGCCGATGTGGATCATCTTCGTGCCGGTGTCCGCCTGCTGGTAGTTGTTGGTGAGCGCGACGGAGTAGAACTCGCCGACTGAATTCTCGCCCTGCAAGATGCAGCTCGGGTATTTCCAGGTGATGGCCGAGCCGGTCTCGACCTGCGTCCAGGAAATCTTGGAGTTCTTGCCGCGGCACGCGCCGCGCTTGGTGACGAAATTGTAGATGCCGCCCTTGCCGTTCTTGTCTCCGGGATACCAATTCTGCACCGTCGAGTACTTGATCTGCGCGTCATCGAGCGCAATCAACTCGACCACGGCGGCGTGGAGCTGGTTCTCATCGCGGATCGGAGCCGTGCAGCCTTCAAGGTAGCTGACGGAGGCGCCTTCGTCGGCAACGATCAGCGTGCGCTCGAATTGGCCGGTCTCGGCCGCATTAATGCGGAAATAGGTCGAAAGCTCCATCGGACAGCGAACACCCTTGGGCACGTAGACGAACGAGCCGTCGGTGAAGACAGCGGCATTGAGGGCCGCGAAGAAATTGTCGGTGTAGGGAACCACGGTGCCGAGATACTTCTTCACGAGATCGGGGTGATTCTTCACCGCTTCCGAAAACGAACAGAAGATGACGCCGGCCTCGGCCAGCTTCTCCTTGAAGGTCGTGGCAACCGAGACGCTATCGAACACAGCATCCACGGCGACACCCGCGAGCATCTTCTGCTCCGCGAGCGGAATGCCGAGTTTTTCATACGTGCGCAGTATTTCCGGATCGATTTCGTCGAGGTTCTTGAGGTTCGGCTTCTGCTTCGGCGCCGAGTAGTAGACGATGTTTTGATAATCGATCGGGCCGTACTTGATGTTGGCCCACTTCGGCTCAGCCTGAGACTTTTCGAGCGATTCCCAGTGACGGTACGCCTTGAGCCTCCACTCGAGCATGAATTCGGGCTCATTCTTTTTCGCGGAGATGAAGCGAATGATGCCTTCGTTCAGACCCTTCGGGGCGCGGTCCTCTCCTATGTCCGTGACGAAGCCCCACTTGTATTCCTGCTGGGCCAAATTGCGGATGGCGTCGGTATTCGAGCTCATTGAATTCTCCCGGAGGCGATCGTCGGCACGACCCTGCCACGCGCATCTTTGATGTTTGTCAGTTGCATGGGCTGAACCAAGTCGGAGAGAGTGATCTTGTCGAGCACTCCTCGAACGGCTTCATTGATGATTTGCTGATTCGTCTTGATGGGGCAGCAAGGCTCGAGATTGCATAGGCCGGTCACGTCCGTGCTGCACTCGGTGAGAGCCATCGGCCCCTCGATCGCCGTGATGATCTCAACCACCGAAATATCCCGCGGGTCACGGGCAAGAATATATCCGCCCTTAGTGCCGCGATGGGAAGCGAGCAGGCCGCTTTGTAGGAGCTGCTTCAACAGCTTGCTGACGGTGGAAAGCGGCAGGCGCGATTCGACGGCCAGATCCCGCGCCGTGCGGAGCGGCAGCCCCTGACCACCGGCAATGCAGGTCATCAGGACCAGCCCGTAATCCGTTAATTTGCCTAGCCTTACCATACCCATCCCCTATCTGGATCATATAGCACTAATCCAGTACAGTATCATTCTAGCAGTGAGGGATGCGGCTTGCAAGATGGATTTGAACAGCGTCGTTATTCGCGCTGGCGGCGTTCTAGCGAAGGCCGCCTGCGATGACCAGCGTTACGCCGGTCATCCACGCTGCGTCGGACGAGGCAACGAAGACAGCGGCGGGAGCGACGTTCCCGCACGGCTCTTTCGTAGCGAACACTACAGATGTTACGAGCGGCGAGGAGGATTAGTAGCGGACGAAGAAATATGCGGACATTCCGAATCCAACCGCGATCACAAGCCAGCGAATGTATTTCGGGTCTGTCTTCTGCGCGTAGTGAGCGCCGCCGTAACCGCCAAGCGAAGCGCCCACCAGCATCAGCACGGCCTGCGGCCACATCACAATGTGGGCCCAGATGAACGTCACCAGCGCCACGCCGTTCACTACGCTGACGATCAGCGTCTTCATGCCGTTCATCGCGTGGATGTTTTCCATCCCAAGGAGCGCGAGCAGCGCCAGGACCAGGATGCCGACGCCTGCGCCGAAGTATCCGACGTAAATCGCGACGAAGAACTCGAGAAACAGCACGCCGGCCATGAGCAGGCGCGATCCTTTCTGGTGACCGGCGCGGTGGCGGATCCATGCCGTCATGCGGCCGCTAAAGACGAACAGCAGCGTAGCGGTCAAAAGCAGCCAGGGAACCAAACGCAGGAAAGTAGACTGCGGAGTGCGCAGCAGGATCAATGCTCCCAGCACACCCCCGAAGACGCCCGTCACGAGAAGCGGGGGCAGAAGCCGGCGAGCCTCCGCTCCGAATTCCTTTCGATAGGCGAGCGTGCTGGCCATCGTGCCGGGCCAGAGGGCAGCGGTGTTCGTCGCATTTGCCGCGATCGGCGCGACGCCGCTGAAAAGCAGCGCCGGGAATGAGATGAAGCTGCCGCCTCCGGCGACGGAGTTCAGCGCTCCTGCGACGAGCGCGGCAAAAAATAGAAAAATCGGATGGCTGAAGGACACGCGAAAGAATAACCCGCGCCTGACACGAAGTCACCCGCCTTGTCGACAAGGGCTGTGTCCCAGTGCCACAGACGACGAGGGAGGTCAGTTTGACGTGAACAACACGTTCGACCTCCCCCTTATAGTTCGAGAAAAGCGCCGGGAACCAAGTGGCCTCACGGAGCGC
>Ga0187872_10004301_pt1 | contig 10796 bp, 10 predicted proteins | sample June2016WEW_16_4_FD_132973 | JGI IMG/M metagenome (GOLD analysis project Ga0187872, IMG submission 132973) | Peatland microbial communities from SPRUCE experiment site at the Marcell Experimental Forest, Minnesota, USA - June2016WEW_16_40 | ecosystem: Environmental > Terrestrial > Soil >...
GTCAGAAAGTTGGAGCGCCTCAGACTGCCCAAAACATGAATTTGTAAGTGAATCAGTCATCAAATATGCGCGTTTGCGGGCATTTCGTGCAATCTTGCAAGTCCCCAGCGCATTTCTAAGGTTTAACTGCTTCGGTTGCGGCTCTGCCGCGCTGTCTGTCATTCTCGAGAACGGCGGCGGGCCCTCCGGCTTTCAGGTCATTCCCCAATCAGGCGGCGCGTGCGGCTGAACTTCCAGCGATGCAACTCTGAGGTGGACGGGGCATTGGATTCCATGGCCGGGGGCCTGGAACCCAAAGCTCGCGGGGCGGCTCCCGACGGCGGAGGTCCAGAACTGGCCCGGCCCGCAGGCGGACGAGGCGCTTTCGCGGGCGGGAGGCCGGTCGGCCAATCCCGGGCGTCATTTACCACTCCCCGCATCTGCTCGAACCACCAGTTGGCCCGACTCGAACGGCCCCGGCCTCGGCCCGCCCTTTTGAGCCCGGGCTGGTTCTCGAAACCCAGTTCCAATTAGCGACTGACCATACCTCACCTTTCTCTTTGCCCGGGCGCCGCGTGAGGAGAACTGGCTCGGGACAGTCCGGAGAGACCGGGGAGAAAAGGACGCCCCGCCGGGTCGTTGGGCCGCGCCTCGGCATCCGAAAATGAGATCATGCACGACACTAATCTCATGCAGCAATATAGCACAAAACTCGGGACAAGTGCAGCGGCTAATCCTAATCCGCCCCCCACCTGCTGCCTGTTCGCGGCCACTCTGATGCTGGGCGAGATTTGCGCCGGAGCCGACTTGAAATCCAGACCGGGGTAGCTTACATACACGTACGAGTGGCGCAGCAACGGAATGAGTGAAAATGGACATGTTTTAGTGGCGGAAGACGACCCGACCGATGCCTACTTCTTCCAACGGGCCTTCAAGCGCGCCGGCCTTCCGGTTCTGTTGCATTTCGTCCGCGACGGACAGGAAGTCCTCGATTATTTGCAGGGCAAGGGCCAATTTGCCGACCGCACCGCCCATCCTTTGCCGCAATTGTTGTTGTTGGACCTGAAGATGCCGCGCCTGGACGGGTTCGCGGTGCTCGAGTGGGTGCGCCGGCAGCCGGATCTCAACGGTCTCCAGATCGTCATCTTCAGTTCCTCCGGCGCGCCCAGGGATATCAATCGGGCCTATGGTCTGGGGGCCAACTGGTATCTCGTCAAGCCCCACTCCATGGAAGAACTCACCGAATTGGTGGGCCGCTTCAAGAAGTTCTGGCTGGAAGGCGCCGACGACCACGGACGCAAGGCCGCCTGACCCCAAGCCGGTGTGGACATATCAATTGTGCCCGTGTATGAAGTGAGTCTTGGTATGAACGCGATCCGGCTTTTTGGTCGGTTGGTTTTTGGCTCTCGCTCTTTCTGCGCCCTTGCATCGGCGGCTGCTCGGATACTCCCCTGGGTCGCGGCGGCCTGCTTGGTCGTGCCTGGCAGCCTCCGCGCCGATGGCTTGGTTTTGAGCCGCGACGAGCATGGGAACAGCGAGGAGCGGTTGCGAGCTGGCGGGGCGCTGGCCCAGCTCTTCGCTGGCGACGCGCAGGGGAACCTCGAGCAGCAGTTGCGAGAGTCAATCATCCAATTGGTCAATGAGCCGACGCAAAAGGCAATTATCCTGTATGATCAAGGGCGGGAAGATATGGTCCTGCAGGTCAAGTATGAAGGCCCGGATCAAGAATTTGGCTGGCTCATCCCGGTGCCCGGATTGCCCGAAGTCAGGCCGGCATCAATGAATTGTTTCTATGATTTGAGCCGGCTTACTGAGGAACCCCTTTGGCCCGAAGAGTACGACGAGTCAGCCACATACGACTCAACCTACATAGGCAGAACCCGGGTCAAGGCAGCCGACATCAAGACCATCGGCGCCTTTGAAGTGGCGGTGCTTGCACCGCAGGACACCAACCGCCTCTCTGAATGGCTGGCCACCCATCATTTCTCCCTGCCAAAGGAGACGCAGTCTCTGCTGGACAACTATGTCAGCAACCACTGGTGCTTCGTCGCGGCCAAAATTGACCCCAACCAAACGGGATTCGCTTTGGAATCTGGTTCCCCGCGAACCTCGCCGCCCCCGCCGTCGGCCAGCAACGGCGTGGTCAGCGCAGAATTGCCCCCGCTCATTATCAGCTTCCCCGCTGAGAAATGTGTGTCCCCGCTCGCACTATCAACCGTCAATGCCAAACCGGCTCGAGTTTGCGTCTTCGTCCTGTCCGGCGAGCCGCTGACGAGCCGTGTGATTTTCGAGAAGAAGCTCAAGGCCTACGCACGCGAACAAACAGACTGGAGCAAGAGTCGTCCCGAGCGAGAAAAGTACTATTACGCCGGTGTCGAAAGCAGTCGGGCGATGGAAGGAGGATTGGGCACGCAGGGCGCGGCCGGAGACCCAGCCGATCCCGTGCCGCCTTCCGCCATCATGGCGCCCATGATGGTGCCCGACTTTCCTTTGCCGCCCTTCTCCGATTCTGGCCCAAACTTTTACGAGGAAGGAGACGTGATGAGCAGCATGGAAATCCCCCCGGAGAAGCTCCCGGCGTGTGCCAGGGAGATGCCGCGGCTGGCCGGGAGCAAATCATGGTGCCTTACCAAACAGGCCGCAACGCTCTCCCCGGAAGAAATGTGCAACCTCGACTTCGAGGCGGCAGTTCCAATGTTTGCCGGGAAGCTTTATACACCCGAGGGCCGAGTCCTTTCCCAGTGGTTGCCTCAGTTCGGAGCGCGGGCCGTTCCACTCGTGCTGGCCGGGTTGGCCAGCGCCGAATTGGAGGACCGCAGGCTGGCCGCTTCGGTCATGACCCAAATGGCCGATCCACGACTGGTGGCCCCGCTCGCGGGTCTGCTTCGGGACGCCGACCCGTCCATTCGCGCGAGTGCCTGCCAGTCCGCTGCCTGGAAGAATTGGGACAGCGCGTTTGCGCCGCAGGTGGCCCGGTTGTTGTTTGATGAAGACCCGAAGGTCCGCTGGGCGGCTTCCAACTGCCTCGAATTTCACCCAGCCGAATCCAAAACAAATATACCGGTTTACCAAAAGATGGTCGAAGAAGGCGGTGTGGCGATGGCGCCAGCCATGTGGCTGCTGGCGATCCAACACGTGCCGCTGCCTAAAGCGTCAGTGACCCCGCTTCTATCGTCCCCCGACCCTGGGACGTTCAAGAAGGCTCTGTGGTATTTGCGCGACTCGAAGCTTGAGTTGGACGACATCTCCCCGCTGTTGACCAACTCGTCGCCTATGGTCCGAGGCCACGGAGTCGCCCTTCTCATGGGCATGGGCCGCCGCGATAAGACGGCGGTGGACCGGCTCGTCTCCATGCTGCGGGACCCGGATGAGGGCCTGCGCTGGGCGGTGCGCAACAGCTTGCGCATGTTGTCGGGCCAAAAACTCGGGGCGGATCCGGCCGCCTACGAAAAATGGTGGGCGGAGAACAAGGACACGTTCACGCCAGCATTTCGTGTGCGAGAGTTATTAGATCATTAAACAAGGTAAAGGGGCAGGCCGGGGCGCTGGCGCGCCTCCGGCCTGCCCCCAGCCAGTTGATGACGGAATTCATCCGGCGCTGGCGCTCCGGCGAGCCGCGCGCGAAAGCCTGGCGGGAAGTCATGTAACCCATTTTTTCCATTCGACAACCGGCCCGGGTCGTTGCAAGTTCTCTGCATGGTCGCCGTCAATTCCACCATGCTGCCGCTCGGCACCAAAGCGCCGGATTTCCGGCTGCCGGACCCGAGCGGGATAATTGTTTCCCTGGCCGACTTCCAGAACGCGCCCGCGCTGCTGGTCGTTTTCATCTGCAATCACTGTCCTTATGTGAAGCACGTCCGCGATGGTCTGGCCAAACTGGCGCGCGACTACCGACCGCGCGGCGTGGCGGTGGTCGGAATCAACTCCAACGACGTGGCCAGTTATCCCGCCGACAGCCCGGCCAGGATGGCGGAGGAGGCAACCGCCGCCGGTTACATTTTCCCATATCTCTATGACGAAACGCAGGCCGTGGCCAAAGCGTATCGGGCCGCTTGCACGCCGGACCTTTACCTCTTCGACCAGGACCAGCGGCTGGTCTATCGCGGCCAATTCGATGACAGCCGCCCCGGCAACGGAATTCCTGTGACCGGCAAAGACATCCGCGCCGCGCTCGACGCGGTCCTCGCCGGCAAACCCCTTCCACCAACGCAAAAGCCCAGCATCGGCTGCAACATTAAATGGAAGCCGGGCAACGAGCCGGAGTATTTCTGAAGAAGGAAGAATGCAGAATGCAGAATGCAGAAAGGGGAACTGAAAGTAACCTGAGCTATTCTCCCCTGGCTCGCTTGGAGATGGTAACAAGGATCGAGATCAGTTCGTTGGTCTCTTGGATTAACGGGGCCAAGCGGCTGGCGGCCACAATTCGTTCATCCGAAAGCAGTTCCAGCCAATACAGCGTCTCGTCGGCCTCCTTGAGGCACTCGCCGATCTTCGCAATGAACTCCGCCTTGCTGCGTGCACGGGTTGCTTCCCGGTAATTTGCCCCTACGGAAGTCCCGGCTCGAAGCGCCTGTTTGCCCAGCACTTGAGCCACAGGTTGCCGTGGCAGCGCCACGTAGAGCCGGATTACTCGGCGCGCAAAATTCTTCGTGCGCGCCGCCAAATCCTTTTCTGCATTCTGCATTCTTCCTTCTGCCTTCTCTCAATCCTTGTTACTATTTCCAAGCGCGCCAGAGGAGAGTGACTTCGACAGCTTTCGCTTTCCCTTTCTGCATTCTACATTCTTCCTTCTGCCTTCTCTTATTTCGGCAGTTCCCGGTCCACCGTCTCGCACAGGACGTGGAAGAGCAGTTTCTGGCCCTCCTGAATGCGCGCCGTAGAAGTGCCCGGCACCACCAAATCGAGCGTGGCCACCCCTTTGGCAAAACCGCCGTCGCGTCCCAGGAAACAAATGCTCTTCATCTTCTTCCGGTTGGCCTCCTCCAGCGCGCGCAGCACGTTGCGTGACTTGCCGCTGGTGGTGAATGCGATCAGCACGTCGCCTCGCCCGCCCAGACCCCAGACCTGACGGGCAAAGATTTCGTCGGAGTGGTAATCGTTGCACACCGCGGTCATGAACTCGCCGTTGGCGGTGAGCGAGATGGCGGGATAAGGCCGGCGGTCGTCGCGGTAGCGACAGAGGAACTCGGTGGCCAGATGCGTCGCGTCGGAGGCGCTGCCGCCATTGCCGCACACCAACAGCTTGTGGCCGGAGGTGAGGCACTGGAACACCAGCTTCGCGGCCCGCTTTAGCGGTTGTTCCAGGGCGCTCAGCCCGCGAGTGGCGGCGACCGACTCCTCAATAGCTCGTTGTAGCAATGTCATGTCAACAGGATATGCGCCAGACCCGCGCCTTGAACAGTCCAAATGGGGCCGACGGGAGCGGATGGGGAACCCAGGTCGCCCTTCGTCTCCCGCTTGCCACCGGCAACCGGCCCCCTGTAACTTGCAGCCGGCATGTTAGCCGCCGACCACATCCGCAAGAAGCTCGGCACGCTGCCCCACAAGCCGGGCATCTACCTGATGCGCGACCGCTTCGGGACGGTGATTTACGTGGGGAAGGCGCGGGATTTGCGCAAGCGGGTCAGCCAGTATTTCCAGCCCTCGCGGCGCCTGGGCTGGGACCTCAAGTTCAAGGCGCTGACCGACGCCATTCACGATTTCGACTTCCATGTCGTGCGGAGCGAGCCGGAGGCCCTGTTGCTCGAAGGCAAGCTCATCAAGGAATTCCACCCGCGCTACAACGTCAGCTTCCGCGACGACAAGCGGTTCCTGCTGCTGAAGGTCAACCTGAACGACCCCATCCCGCGGTTCACGCTCACGCGCCTCAAGCAGGATGACGGGGCGCGGTATTTCGGGCCGTTCCCGAACTCGAGCGCGCTGCGCAGCACACTGGCCCTGGTGCGCCGCCAGTATCATTTGCGCGGGTGCCGTCCGCTCACCCCGACCGACCGCGATTACAAGCATTGCCTGTACGCGCATCTCAAATACTGCACCGCTCCGTGCATCGGCAATGTCGGGCGCGAGGAGTATCTCGAACAGGTGACCGCAGCGTGTGATTTCCTCGCCGGCCAGTGCGCGGAGCTGCAGGCGCAACTCGAGGGTGAGATGAAGAAGGCCGCGGCGGCCCGGGAATACGAGCGCGCGGCGCAGTTGCGCGACCTGCTGGCCGACCTGCGGCACACGACCAAAAAGGTGGGCCGGTTCGAGCGCGTCCCCTACAGCCTGCCTCTCGCCATCGACCCGGAGAAAGACCTCGCCGAACTCGCCCAAGCGCTCGGCCTGCCTGCCCCGCCGCACCGGATCGAGGGGTTCGATATCTCGAACATCAGCGGGACCTTCAAGGTGGCGTCGCTGGTCAGCTTCCGCAATGGCCGGCCCGACCGGGCGAACTACCGGCGGTTCAAAATCAAGACCGTCGAGGGGCAGGATGATTTTGCCTCCGTGGCCGAGGTCGTGCGCCGACGCTATACGCGGCTGCTGGACGAGTCTAAAGTCCAAAGTCTGAAGTCCAAAGTCCCTGAAGCGCACTCCGCACTCCGCACTCCGCCTTGCGCATTTCCTGACCTCATTCTCATTGACGGCGGCAAAGGGCAGCTTGGCGCGGCCTGCGCGGAGTTGGAAAAGCTGGGGTTGGGTCATATCCCGGCGCTCGGCCTAGCCAAGGAGTTCGAGGAGATTTACCGGCCGGGCCAGAAGGAACCCCTCCGCCTGTCGCACGAGAGCGGCGCGTTGAAGCTGCTGCAGCGGGTGCGCGATGAGTCGCATCGGTTCGCCAACACCTACAACGCCCAACTGCGCCTTCGGAGAATCTCCGAGAGCCTCCTTGATGAGTTCCCCAACCTTGGCGAGCGGCGCAAGGCGGCGTTGCTCAGGAAGTTCGGCTCGGTCCAGCGCCTCCGGCTGGCCACCGTCGAGCAACTCGCCGCCGTGCCGGGCTTCAGCGGCAAAGCGGCGGCGGAGCTCAAAGCGTTCCTGCAGGCGCGACAGTGAGTTGGGCCCGCTAAACACACTAAAGACGCAGGAACGGAGAAGGGAAGTCGAGCCAAGGGGCCATTCTTGACCAGACGCGGCCCGGGTTCGCAGGCCGTCTTGAGCGGCGTAACGGGCGGCTTTGTTTGGCGTCTTTAGGGGGTAAAATTTATTCGTGCTAATTCGTGGAATTTGTGTCTTTATAGCGGTTGGATGAACATTCAAGTGGCAGTTCTGTGCGACGCGGCAACCGATGACAACGGCAAATTGAATTTGCTAGGCGCCTTCGACACGATTTACACCCAGCAACTCCCGGCCATACATCCCCAATGCTCCATTGCGTTGCGGCTCACCTTCTCCAGCGGGGACGAGGGCAAGCACACCCTGCAACTCAACTTCGTGGATGCCGACGGCCGCTCCATCGCCAAGCTCCCGCACATCCCCGTGGAAGTCGCGCTGCCCGAAGACATGCATTTCGGCACCCGCAATTTCGTCGTGAACCTGCAGCAAATGAAGTTCGAGGCCCCGGGGCTTTACTCGATTGACCTCTCGTTGGATGGCCGGCCGCAAGCGAGCATTCCGTTGCTGGTGCGCCATAACCCTCCCGCGCCGCCGGCGTGAACCTCGGGCGGGGTAATCGAGCGGTCGAGTGATCGAGTAATGCCCGGCGCTTCTCTGCAACACTCCACCCCCCCAGTTCTCAAGTAGTGGCTCAACTCCGGTGCCCTCGGCGCCCCAGGCTCCCCTCCGTTACTACGCCGTTCTCGACTTTTCTCGGCTGCCGCGACTGGTCTGCAAGAACGCCTCGAGCTGCCGGGGATGCGTCCGCCAAAAGCGGACCAACTGGGAGAACACGCGCAGCGTCTCCGGCTTGAGGTGGTGCTCGATCACTTCGACTTCCTGCTCGACCGTCTCCGGGCTTAGGCCGATGAGCTGGAACAATTCCGCCAGCGTCCGATGCCGCACCTTGATGTGCTTCGCCACCGCGCGACCCTCGGCTGTCAGTGTTAAGCCTCGGTATTTCTCGTAATTCACAAAGCCCCGCGCGGCCAGCCGCCGCACCATGTTGGACACCGCCGACCGGCTCAGCCTGAGCGAGGCGGCGATGTCCGCCACGCGGGCGTAGCCCTTCCGGTCCACCAACTCCTGAATCCTTTCCAGGTGGTCTTCCGTGGACTCCGAGCGGCTTTGGGCGGCCCGGGCCGAGTTGCGACGTTTGGCGCTCACCGGGATTAACCTGCCAAAGGCCGCCGGCAATGGCCAGCCTTTCTGCGCGGGCGCGGCCAAGGCCCGCCCTGCCAATGTTTTTGGTATAAAACATTCTATTTGACATAATATCACCGACGAGGCAAAATGTGGACAATGGCAAAGATGAGCAGCGCGACCTGGCGAGTCCCCGCCCGGAATCGCGGGGCTGGGCATTGCCCCGGACCATGAACCAGCCCTCCCCCCAGGCCGACCGCAGCGCTCCCGCCGGCTCCCGCGGGCCGGAAAAGGGCGGAAGCGCTGCTGTTTGGCATGCCGGCTCCATATCGCTGGAAGGGATGCACGGCAGCGTGGAAGTGCCGCGCCCGCAAGCCGGCTTTTGGCAGCAATGGCGGGCCTTTGTCGGACCGGCCATTCTCATCAGCGTCGGTTACATGGACCCGGGCAACTGGAGCACCGATCTGGCGGGCGGCGCCCAGTTCAAATACGGACTGCTTTGGGTGGTCGGCCTCGCCAGTTTGATGGCCATCTTCATGCAAGTTATCTCCGCCCGTTTGGGCGTGGTGACTGGCAAAGACCTGGCGCAATGCTGCCGCGATTGGTATCCGCGCTGGACGCGCTGGCCCAACTGGTTGTTCTGTGAGCTCGCCATCGGCGCCTGTGACCTGGCGGAAGTGCTCGGCAGCGCCGTTGCCCTCAACCTCATGTTCCATATCCCGCTGCTTTGGGCGGTCATTATTACCGGACTGGATGTGCTGCTGTTGCTGGCGCTGCAACGGTTCGGGATGCGGACCATCGAAGCCATCGTTCTGCTGTTGGTGGCGACCATTGGGGTTTGCTACTTCATCGAAATTTTTATTCTGCCGCAGATGCAGCCCAGCTTCCTGGAAATGGGGCGGGGGCTGTTCTCTCCGAGTCTTCGCCAGGCGGGAATGGTTTACATAACCATCGGCATCATCGGAGCCACGGTCATGCCCCACAATCTGTACCTGCATTCGGCGCTGGTGCAGAGCCGCAAGTTGCAAAAGGATGAAGCTTCCATACGCAGCGCCATTCGGTTTAACACCATTGATGCAACCACCGCCCTGACCGTGGCCTTCTTCGTGAACGCTGCCATCATGGTATTGGCCGCGATTGTTTTTCACGGCAAGACCAGCGTGACCGTAGCGGGCGGCCAAGTCGTCACGTTCAGCCCCGACAGCGACTGGATTCGCATCGCGTATCTCACGCTTGCGCCCCTGTTGGGAACGTCCCTGGCGAGCATTTTATTCGTGGTCGCACTGTTCGCGAGCGGGCAAAGCAGCACGATTACTGGCACCCTCGCCGGCCAGGTGGTGATGGAAGGGTTTATGCACTGGCGGATCGCGCCGTGGTTGCGGCGGCTCATCACCCGCACGCTGGCCATCATCCCGGCGGTGCTTATTATCGGGATTCGCGGTAACAGCAGTGTGAACGATCTGCTCAACCTCAGCCAGGTCGTGTTGGCCCTTCAGTTGCCCTTCGCCATGTTCCCGCTGCTGCATTTCACCAGTTCGCGCAAGAAGATGGGAGCCTGGAAACTCGGCTGGTTTTTGCTGATCGCCGGCTGGGGGAGCGCGCTGCTGATTACCGCGATGGACATCCGCGGATTGCCGGACTCGGTTAAATCGGCTTGGCATGTCATCATCGGTGGGGGAAGCTAAGAAAAGTTGAGCCATGTATAAGACCATTCTCGTGACGTTGGACGGCACCCCGTCCGATCAGGCGATCATCGAACACGTCAAACAGTTAGCGAAGCTCGCGCAAAGCCGGGTGGTGCTGCTTCACGTGGCCGACGGCTGGGCCGCGCGAACCTATGGTCCGGACGCGGTCAGCCCCGAGATTACCGAAGACACTGCGTATCTGAAAAGAGTTGGGGCGGAGTTTCAATCCACGGGAATTCCCGTGCAGGCCGAACTGGCTTACGGTGACCCGGCCACGGAAATAGTCAAATGGGTTCGGCAGAAAGGCTGCGACCTGGTGGCGATGAGCACGCACGGACACCGCTTTCTGGCCGACCTGTTCCTCGGCACCACCGCCATCCGCGTCCAGCACAGCCTCAGCGTCCCGGTCCTTCTCCTCCGCGCCAAGTGAACCCCCCGCGGGCTTTGTGAGTTCCTGAGTTCCCAACGGCTATCGTTTGAACCCGTTATGCCCTTCCGACTTCCACGGCTTTGGCTCTTGCCGCTGCTGGCCTTCCAGGTGAGCGCCACCGACCGGGCGGACAATTTCGGCGCCACAACTGAAACCGTCGGGCGCCACGCGGACGGGCTGGAGTCGCCGGTCAACCAACTCGTCGCGTCTGCCGGGACGTTGGTCGAACTGTCCGGCATAAGGCCCAATGCGCTCGCGCTGAGTCCCAACGGCGAACTGCTCGTCACTGCCGGTCGGACCCACGAACTGCTGGTCCTGAGTCCGGCCACGGGAACAATTTTGCAACGCGTGCCGTTTCCCTCCGATAAGACGCCGCCGCCAGCGCCCGTCTCACCCCTCATTCTCGAGCCGAACAAACGGGCGCAACTCAGCTTCACCGGACTGGCGTTTTCACCCGATGGCGCGCGCATTTACCTGGCGAACGTCAA
>Ga0187872_10004302_pt1 | contig 10796 bp, 8 predicted proteins | sample June2016WEW_16_4_FD_132973 | JGI IMG/M metagenome (GOLD analysis project Ga0187872, IMG submission 132973) | Peatland microbial communities from SPRUCE experiment site at the Marcell Experimental Forest, Minnesota, USA - June2016WEW_16_40 | ecosystem: Environmental > Terrestrial > Soil >...
AGGCTTCCAACTTCGGCAACATGCCTCCGGTGACGATCGATCCCTCCACCATATCCTGCGCCTGCTTGGTGCTCAGCCACGGAATCACTGCTCCTTCCGCGTCTTTCACTCCGGGCACATCGGTGAGAAAAATGAGCGCATTCGCGTGGCAGGCTGCGGCGCAAGCAGCCGCCATCTCGTCCGCGTTCACGTTGTAATACTCGCCGTCCGCTCCCAGAGCGAGCGATGCGAGAACGGGAATTCCGCCCTGCTGCCACAGCGCTTCGATCCAGCACGGTTCCGCAAAACAAATCTCCCCGACGAACCCCAGGTCGTTGCCGCGAATATGTTTCCGCCGCGCCCGGAACGACATGCCATCGCCGCCGCAGAATCCCACCGCGGGCATCCCCGCGGCCTGTATCGCGGCCACGAGTTTCTTGTTGACCATCCCACCCAGCACCATCAGCGCTACATCGCGAGTTTCCGCATCGGTCACACGCAGCCCGCCAATAAATTCGCTTTGCTTCCCCAGTTGTTTCAGCACGCGCGTCAGCGCGCTGCCGCCGCCGTGAACCACGGCCACGCGATGACCATCCTGCGCCAGTTCCGCAATCGCCCGAGCGCACTTCCGCAAAGTGGCAGCATCCTCCAGTGCGGCTCCTCCGATTTTGACCACGATCGTCACTGCAGTCCCTCTTCTTCCGACCATTCATACATCAGATTCATGTTCTGCACCGCCTGCCCTGCCGCGCCCTTCAGCAGGTTGTCGATGCAGGAAATCAGCACCAACCGCCGGCCATCCTCCGCCAGGCAAAATCCGAGATCGCAGTAGTTCGTCTGCAGCGAAAACTGCACCTGCGGTAGCTTCGGCGTTGGAAACACCCGTACCCAGTGTTTGCCCGAATAAAAATTCCGAAAGCAGGATTCCACCTCCAGTGGCGTCATTTCCTGGCTGAGGTGCAAATAGATGGTTGACAGAATGCCTCGCGGAATCGGAAGCAGGTGCGGCGTAAAGATCAATTCCTGCTCGCCGAGTGCCAGTTGTTCGACAATCTCGCCCACGTGTCGGTGATTGAACACCGAATATGCGGACAAGTTGTCGGCCACCGACACAAAGTGCGTCTTGGCCGTCGGTTCCTTGCCGGCGCCAGATACGCCGGACTTCGAATCGGAGACGATCCCGCGATTTCGATCGACTACTCCAGCCTTGAGCAGGGGTGCCAGAGCCAGAATCACCGACGTTGCGTAGCATCCGGGATTCGCCACCAGCGCGGCATTGGCCACGCGATCGCCATTTAATTCCGGCAGTCCGTAAACAGCCTTCTCCGTCAATTGCGCCGCCGTGACCGCATCCGAGTCCTCAAAGTTGTAGATCGCGCGGTGTTGCTCCTGCTTCAATCGCCAAGCTCCGCTGAGATCGATGACGCGCAGTCCGTGAGACAGCGCCTCCGGCACCAGCGCACGCGATGCCTCGTGCGGCGTCGCCAGAAACAGTAACTCCACTCCCTGTTGCTTCATCGCTGGCCACGAGAGCGAATGCAGTGGATATCCACCGTTACCGGAAAGAACCGGAAACACGTCCGCCAAATCCAAAGCACTTCCATTGTCGGCAGAGCGCCGCAGCAGAACCGGTTTCTCCAGCCGCGGATGACGCAGAAGAATCCGCGTCAGTTCCAGGCCGGAATAGCCGGTCGCGCCCAACACAGCGGTTTTAAGCTTCGCGCTCATCTAGCTCAGCATTTCCTCAAGCCGGCTCGCCAGCTTTCGGGCCTCATCCTTGTCGGGGCAAACAATCAGGATGGTGTCGTCGCCGGCAATCGTGCCCACGACCTCGGTCCAATCTGTCTCGTCCAATGCCGCTGCTACGGGTTGCGCGCTGCCCACAATGGTTTTAATAACCAGCAGGTTCTGGGCGGAACGGATATCGAGCACGAACTCGCGCACCAAGCGCGACACCGGAGGCAGCGCAACGCCGCCAGGACCGTCACTGTGGGGCAGGGAATAGCCGTGCGACGTCTTGCTCAGATTCAGATCGCGGATGTCTCGCGAGAGGGTCGCCTGTCCGACCTTAAACCCCCGCTTGCGCAGGAGGCGCTGAAGGTCCTCCTGGCTGGCGATGGTCCCGTGCTTAAGCACGTCCAGGACCGCCCGTTGCCGTAGTGTTTTATTCATTACGAATAAATATGCATGCTAATGCATAAATATTTGTCTATCTTACGGGCCTTGACGGAAATGTCAAGCGGAAAGGCTGCCGCCGTTTACCTTCCGGAGCCTGATCGGCTCCCATCGAGAACCTCAGACCATGAAAAACGCGCGAGGAATGCTGCCGCTTGGTAGACTACTTCGCGGTCGAGAAGCGCGGGCAGTCGAGCACCAGACGAATGAACCCGAAACCCACACTGACGGCGGAGTTGATTGCGGAGTTCCTGGGCACTTTTGTGCTGATCCTGTTTGGCACAGGAGTGGTCGCCATGGTCGTGCTGTTTCCGACGAGTAACCCCGGTGAGACCATTCACGGCGGCTTCACCAACATCACTCTCGGCTGGGGACTCGGGGTGACCATGGGCATCTACGTCGCCGGCAAGGTTTCCGGGGCGCATCTCAATCCCGCCGTGACCCTGGCCTTCGCGGTCTTCCGCGGATTTCCGTGGCGCAAGGTGCTGCCCTACTCCATTGCTCAGACTGCCGGAGCCTTTGCTGCCGCCGCGCTCGTATTCTGGAATTACTTGCCCGCCTTTCGCCAGGTCGATCCGCAATTGCAACGTACCGCGGGGATATTCACCACCTTCCCGGCCTTCCCTGGCTTGCCGCAGTCCGGCTTTCTGGATCAGACGATCGGCACCGCACTGTTGGTACTTTTGGTGTTCGCGATCATTGACGAATTCAATGCGCCTCCGGGCGCGAATCTCACTCCACTGCTGATCGGTTTGGTCGTCGTGGCCATCGGCGTCAGTTTCGGCGGCATGCACGGATATGCCATCAATCCCGCGCGGGACTTCGGCCCTCGCCTGTTTACTGTGTTCGCGGGCTTTCGTAACAATGGCCTCAATGACGGAACGCACGTGTGGTGGATTCCTGTGGTCGCACCATTGCTTGGAGGCTTGCTGGGAGCCGCTATCTACGACTTCGGCATCCGGCGCTTCTTGCGCCCTTCCTAGCAGACTCGTGCCACACAGACTGTTCGAGGAGGAACTGTGCAATATGTTCTAGCGCTCGACCAGGGCACCACCAGTTCGCGAGCCCTCCTGTTCGATCAGGAAGGCAGCATTCGCGCGGTCGCCCAACGTGAATTCGATCAGATCTTCCCGCAGCCCGGCTGGGTCGAGCACCATCCGGAGCAGATTGCTTCCTCCCAGATCGCAGTTGCTCTCGACTCTCTGGCGAAGGTTGGTGCCCGGCCCCACGACGTAGCTGCGATCGGCATCGCCAACCAGCGCGAGACCACGATCGTGTGGAATCGCGATACCGGAGAACCGGTCTACAACGCGATCGTTTGGCAAGACCGTCGCACCGCCGATTTCTGCGAGCGCCTCAGGAGCGAGGGTCACAGTCCTCTGATCCAGCAGCGCACCGGTCTGCTGATTGATGCTTATTTCTCAGCCAGCAAAATTTCGTGGATTCTAGACAACATTCCCAGCGCGCGCGGCGATGCTGAAGGGGGCAAGCTCGCCTTCGGTACGGTGGATAGCTGGCTGCTCTGGAAGCTGACGGGCGGCCGGGTTCACGCGACCGATGCCAGCAACGCCTCGCGCACTATGCTCTTCAACATTCACACAGGCGCATGGGACTGCGAACTTCTCGATCTGTTTCGAGTCCCTATATCAATGATGCCCGCCGTGCTTTCATCAAGCGAAGTCTACGGAGAAGTGAGCGCGGTGAAAGGATTGGAAAAGATTCCTCTCGCAGGCATTGCCGGCGATCAGCAAGCAGCATTGTTTGGCCAGCGCTGCACGAGTCTCGGCATGACGAAGAATACTTACGGCACCGGATGCTTCATGCTGCAGAACACCGGCCAGCGCGCTGTCCCGTCGTCCAATCGATTGGTGACGACGGTTGCCTGGAAAATAAAAGACACGACCGAGTACGCCCTTGAAGGCAGCGTCTTTATTGGCGGTGCGGTCGTCCAGTGGCTGCGCGACGGACTGGGTTTGATTCGACGCTCAGAAGAAGTCGAGGCGCTGGCGAAGTCCGTACCGGACAATGGCGGCGTATATTTCGTTCCCGCCTTCGTTGGATTGGGCGCGCCCCATTGGGACTCATACGCGCGCGGCTCGATCTTCGGGCTCACCCGCGGCGCCACCGCCGGTCACTTGGCCCGCGCAGGGTTGGAGAGCATTGCCTATCAAGTTGCCGACCTGCTGGATGCGATGCGCCGTGATTCCGGAGCATCACTGCCCGAACTTCGCGTGGATGGCGGCGCTGCGGCCAACGACAGCCTCATGCAATTTCAGTCCGACATTCTGGGCGCGCCTGTCGTCCGCCCAGCCGTGACGGAAACGACTGCGCTGGGAGCGGCATACCTAGCCGGCCTCAGTGTTGGTTTTTGGAAAGGCGGCCTCGACGCATCCGCCGCGTCAAAAGATCGCCGCTTTGAACCGCAAATGCCAGCGCCTCAAGCGCGGCAATTGCGGAACCGCTGGAACGAAGCTGTCTCGCGATCCAAAAACTGGGAGTCGGGAGCGCTCGAGAGAAACGAGTAGCGCCGCCGTCCCGGCGGCTGTCCGGCGGGCGTCCTCGCCAGCCGCACCGAAAGGGAAACGTCTTCAGGATTTATACCAGAACACTGCGCCGTTGATGATTGTCGCAAGGGCAAATGGAGTGGACCGAAGTGAAGAAAGTGCTCGAAGTTAGGTAGTCTACAGGTTGAGTTTCAAGAGTCTCCATCCCGACGGGCGTCATCCTGACCGTAGCCGTTGTTCAGGCGGAGGGAAGGATCGTGCGCGCGGACGAGGAAATTTCAAAATGCCGCGTACTCTTTTTCTGCCATCCCTTTTGTCGCTGATAGTTCTCACCGTTTCTCTCGCGCCTGTTCAGGCCTTGCCGCTATCCTCCGTACAAGCTTCGCGGGAAGGCGACAGCATCACGCTCGCAAATGAGGTAATCTCCGCGACGTGGTCCGTCGGTGGCGGGTCTTTGCATTGGCAAAGTTTGACCAACCATCTGACCGGAACAACTCTGCCTCTTGCCGAGAGTGTGTTGGAGTTGGTTCCCAGAGAAGGCCCGGTACTGGGTTCATCAGACTGCAAGATGCTTGCAGCGCCGGTGATCGAGGACGCACCAGTTTCGAAAGATTCCTCCAAAGTTGCCGATCGCTTGCCCGGCCGCCAAGTGCGCATCGAACTCGAAGATCCCTCCGCCAAGCTCCGTATCACTTGGACGGCAATCCTCCGCGAAGGCGCCAACTATATTCGTCAGGAAGTCACGGTCCACGCGCTGCAACAGCCCTTCGCCCTGACGCAGATCGATCTTATCGACGCGGTTATACCCGGGGCTGTCGTCTCGGGCAATGTGAAAGGATCGCCCGTCACTGCCGGATCTTGGTTCTTGGGATTCGAGCATCCCTTGTCCGACTGCCGCGTGCGCGCCGACCGCGTTTCCTGCTGGCTCTCCCGCGAACTTCCGCTGCAAGCCGGTCAAAGCGTGACCTATTCGTCAGTGATCGGCGTGACCCACGCCGCGCAGTTGCGCCGCGACTTCCTGAACTATGTGGAGCTCGAACGCGCTCATCCGTATCGAACTTTTCTGCATTACAACTCCTGGTATGACTTGGGATACTTTGGACGCTACAACGAGCAGAGCGCGGTCGAGGTCGTTCAGAGCTTCGGCGAGCAACTCACCAAACAACGCGGAGTGAAGCTCGACAGCTTCCTCTTCGATGATGGCTGGGACGATCCCGCGACTCTCTGGAAGTTCAATCCCGGCTTCCCAGATGGCCTAACGAAAGTTGCGCAAACCGCGGCCCGCTACGGCGCGGCTCCCGGCATCTGGCTCTCGCCATGGGGCGGCTACGACGGGCCGAAGGAGCAGCGTCTGGCTTCAGCGCGCGCGCAGGGATTTGAAACGAATGAAGGCGGGCTCGCACTCTCCGGGCCCAAATACTATCGCTACTTCCGCGATACCTGCGTCGACATGATCGAGAGATACGGCGTCAACCAGTTCAAGTTCGACGGCACGGGCAACGCGAATGAGGTCATCAAGGGCAGCGAGTTCGACAGTGACTTCGATGCGGCCATCCACTTGATCGGAGAACTGCGCGCGAAAAAGCCAGACCTCTACGTCAACCTCACCACTGGAACTTATCCTTCACCCTTCTGGCTGCTCTACGCCGATTCGATTTGGCGCGGAGGCGACGACCACAGCTTCGCCGGCGTCGGTACCAGCCGCCAGCGCTGGATCACCTATCGCGACTCGCAGATTTACCGCTGGGTCGTCGAAGAGGGCCCGCTGTTCCCGATGAATTCGCTGATGCTGCACGGCCTCATCTTTGCGCGCTACGCGGAACGCCTGGGGAGCGATCCAAGCCACGATTTTCCCGACGAAGTTCACTCCTACTTCGGCACCGGAACGCAGCTGCAGGAGATGTACATCACCCCGTCACTGCTCTCTTCCGAGGACTGGGATGTTCTGGCCGAGTCGGCGAAATGGTCGCGCGACAATGCGCAGACGCTGAAAGATTCACACTGGATCGGAGGCGATCCGGCGCGCCTGGAAGTCTATGGCTGGGCTTCGTGGTCCCCCGAGAAAGCAATCGTAACCCTCCGCAATCCAAGCGATCACCCACAGGATTTCACCGCAAGCCTGTCGGCGCTTTTGGAACTCCCGGAACATTCCGCCCCTGTGTATGCCGCGCGCAGCCCATGGAAAACCGACAACGCCCAAGCCCCGCTCACCATTCCCGCGCAGCAGGAGCATCGGTTTCACCTGCACCCGTTTCAAGTGCTGACCCTGGACCTGTTACCATCCTCCTAGTTGGTGATGTGGGGACAGCCGCCCTCGGCTGTCCGCCGGGCGCGGCCCGGCGATTGGTTCGAATATGCTGTGCCACTGGCATGCCGACAGCGGTGAATGCGCATGAAAGCCGCTGTCCTCACGTCGCCGCAATCCATTTCGCAGCGCCCGCTGCGAATCACTGACATCGCAGATCCCCAACTCAAGGCCGGACATGTTCTCCTGCGCGTGCGCGCCTGTGGTGTTTGCCGCACCGATCTCCACATCGTGGAAGGCGAACTGGCGCCGAAACAGCCGGCGATGATTCCCGGCCATCAAATTGTCGGTGAGGTTGTCGGCGGCGCCACAAGAGAAATTCCGCTGGGCTCACGCGTCGGCATTTCCTGGCTCGGCGGGACCGATGGAACCTGCTCCTACTGCAAGCGAGGTCTGGAAAATCTCTGCGACTCGCCCGCCTTCACCGGCTACACTGTCCCCGGCGGATACGCGGAATATGCCTTGGCCCGTGCCGACTTTGTCGCGCCGCTGCCCGCGGCACTCGACGATCTGCACGCCGCCCCGCTGCTCTGTGCCGGAATCATCGGCTTCCGCAGCCTTCGCGTCGCCGGTGTCGAGCCCGGTGAGCGCGTCGGCTTGTTTGGCTTCGGGGCGTCCGCACATCTTGCGATTGCTGTTCTACGCGCATGGAAGTGCGACGTGTATGTTTCCACGCGAGGAAAATCTCACCGCGACTTGGCGGCGTCGCTCGGTGCGCACTGGGTGGGAAGTGAAACCGAGAAGCCGCCCGTGGAACTCGACCGAGCCATCACCTTCGCCCCCAGCGGAGACGTGGTGATCGCCGCGCTGGGCAGCCTGCGCAAGGGCGGTGTGGTGGCGATCAATGCGATTCATCTGGACCGCATTCCGCAGTTCGACTACGATCGTCTTCTGTGGGGCGAACGCCAACTGCGCAGCGTGACCAACATGACTCGCGCCGACGCGCGTGACTTTCTCGCGTTGGCAGCGAAGATCGGTCTGAAGCCAAAGGTCACGGTCTTTCCCCTGGACCAGGCGAATGAAGCGTTGATCGCGGTGAAGAACGATGCAGTGGATGGTGCGGCCGTGCTCGCGCCGTAGGTCTGATGACTGGAGTGGGGACAGCCGCCTCGGCTGCCCCCCGGAAGTGAAAGATTTCCACAGCGTTCCTGCAGGAACATTTGTCTTACAGGGATGTACGTACAGAACCGTATGAAGTCCAGGCCTCTCAATAGGTTGCGGATAATTCCGGGTTCAGGTGATTTGAGTCTGGTGATTTCGTCTCGCCGCCAATGCTAGGGCGGGACGCCCCTTCGACAGCTCAGGGCAGGCTCTCGCGACAGCCGGCAAGATGCCGGCGCTACCTTGCCAGGGCGAAGGCGGCTATGAAGAGAATACAAAACGCCGCGGCCTGACTCAGTTCGTTCCAACCGAGTCGACGCACCTGCAATGGCTTCGGGCTCTGCAGGAAGTAGAACCATCCGCGAAACAGGAGCGGGACAAACGCGATCAGCGCGATCCACGGCATCATTCCATGCGCACAGGCTGCCGCTAGCAAAACCGCCATGACAAGCTGTCCCACTGCAAAGGTCCAGCCACGGGCGAACTTTGCTCGCCTGCCCTCGATGCGAGCGGTGTGAATTCTGAGCTGCACGTAGTGAATCTGGTTGCCGGCAAAGATCAGGTTGGCCAACCATAACATCCACGCCGTTGCGCCAAATTTCCCCGTGATCACGTAGTAGGTAGCGGGGCCCGACGCAGTCAAGCCAATCGTCCCGACAATTTCAGAAAGCATTCGTATTCGCTGCGCCAACTGTTTGCTCGAGGATCGCCGGGCCTCGCCCTGGCTGGACAGCCGAGGCGGCTGTCGCCACGCGAGTTTCAGAAGCGCCTGGCCTATGAACGCTGCAACCGCAGCGGCTCCGATCAGCCACAGGAGCGGATTCTGCCACTTCCACAGCAACGCACCCAAGGCCAGCGCCGCTACTGCGCCCAACCCCGCGATCAACGCCCCGACTACACGCCGTTCGTCTGTCGTTTGCGCCCGCATGGCAGACGTGCCCAGCAAACTCTCCACCGGAGTTCGCAGCCAGAACAGAGCTAGTGCAGCCACCAGCAACAACAAGACTGGAAGAAGGTGGTTGCTTTCGTGGAATGCGACGCCTGCGCCCGTAACCATGGGTGCGAGCAACAGCCCCCATGCGCCGTGTTCCCGCGGGAGTATCAGCGCACGCCAACGTTCTCGGCGCGTTTTGTCCTGCGCAGCTTCATCTGCGCCGCAGCGCCCTACGCCTTCGATGCTGCATTCGTTCGCCGCCATCAGCGCCATCCGGCCATATGAATGTGCTGCATGCCTTTTACGGCGCGCATATATTGCGCCCGCTCAAACGCGCCGGGATCGGGGCACCGAAGCTGGCTCATGCTGCCTTGCATCTGCGCCACCGATTCGTACTCGTGCTCTTCCATCCAGTCGCGCAGCTCGCGCTCCACGTGACGCAAATGATTGATGCCGTTGCGCATCAGAGACGAGCACATCATGGTGACGTTGGCGCCAACCATGAGCAGTTTGATGACGTCTTCGGCGCCATGCACTCCGCCGGTAGCCGCCAAATCGGCCTTCACCCGGCCATGCAGAATTCCGATCCAGGTAAGGGGCAGGCGCAGCGCTTGCGGCGTGCTCAACAGAACGTTGGGACGAATTTCGAGTTCTTCGAGGTCGATGTCCGGCTGGTAAAAGCGATTGAAGAGTACGAGTGCGTCCGCCCCGGTTTTATCCAGGCGATTCGCCATATTCGACAGGTTGCTGAAGAATGGGCTCAACTTTACCGCGACCGGAATGGTGACCGTCGCCTTCACGGCCCGCAGAATGTCTAAATAGGTTTTTTCAATGTCCTCTGCCGTCAACTTTGGATCGGTAGGGATGTAGTAGACGTTGCATTCGATCGCGTCCGCGCCCGCTCGTTCGATTTCTCCGGCGAATTTCGTCCATCCGCCCAGGGTTGAGCCGTTGAGGCTGGCAATGATCGGAATGCTCACCGAGGCCTTTGCCTTGCGGATGTGATCGAGGTAGCCCTCAGGCCCGGTGTGAAATTCGCTCGGCTGCGGAAAGTAGGTGAGCGATTCGGCAAAACTCTCCGTGCCTGCGGCGAGATGATACTCGAGGTCCATTGCCTCCTGGCGCAACTGCTCCTCGAAGAGCGAGTAGAGCACCACGGCCGAAGCGCCCGCTGCTTCCAAGCGGCAAATTCCATCCACATCGCGGGAGAGCGGCGAAGCCGAGGCTACGAGGGGCGAGTGCAGCTTCATGCCGAGATAGTTCGTGCTGAGATCGATCATGACTTCCTCCTCGCGCGGCTAGCGCGGAGTTCCCGTCGGTGCTGGTTTGACGGCGGGCGGCGCCGGTTTTTCTGTGGCATCCTTTGCAGCAACTGCCGGTTCGGTTTTGCGGCTGGCCATGTATTCGTACATGCGGTAGCGATTCTCCACGTCCTGCTGTGCCAGCTTCCACAAGCGCTTTGCGTCTTCCGGTTTGCTCTTGGTGAGCATCTTGAAGCGCGTCTGCTGCAGCATGTACTCCTGGACTTTACGCGTAGGAGCGCGCGAGTCCAGCACCAGTGGATTTTCGCCCGCCGTGGCGCGTTCGGGATTGTAGCGGTAGAGCAGCCACTGGCCCGATTCGACCGCAACCTTCTGATCGCTCATCGCCGTGGTCATGTCAATGCCGTGGGCGATGCAGTGCGAATAGGCAATGATGATGCTCGGCCCGTCGTAGGCTTCCGCTTCCAGAAACGCTTTGAGGGTGTGCTCGTCTTTCGCGCCCATGGCCACGCTGGCGACGTAGACGTTGCCGTAGG
>Ga0187872_10004303_pt1 | contig 10795 bp, 7 predicted proteins | sample June2016WEW_16_4_FD_132973 | JGI IMG/M metagenome (GOLD analysis project Ga0187872, IMG submission 132973) | Peatland microbial communities from SPRUCE experiment site at the Marcell Experimental Forest, Minnesota, USA - June2016WEW_16_40 | ecosystem: Environmental > Terrestrial > Soil >...
TCTGGGCAGGTGTGGGGTTGCTTGCTGGCGTTTTGCTTGGACTCGCGTTGCGCATCTCTTATGAGCAAAGGTTCACTCGCCCCACCGAGCCGCCGTCGTATCGGCGCTTGACGTTTCGGCGTGGTGATGTCACGTCCGCGAAGTTCGCTCCTGGTGACACCGTTGTCTATAGCGCCGAGTGGGACGGCACCCCATCCACCTTATTTTCGGCGCGGCCCGGCAATCGCGAAGCGCAGCCGTTGGCGCTTCCCAGTGCACGAGTGCTCGCGATCTCACAGCGCGGGGAGATGGCAATTCTGTTGGGCGGTGAGGACGTCGGCACCCTCGCGCGCGTGCCGTTTGGTGGCGGCGCCCCGCGAGAGGTGTTGGAAGGCGTGAGTGGCGCGGACTGGGGGCCGGATGGAGAGTCGTTGGCGGTAGTGCGCGGTGCCAGCGGAAAGTACCGGCTGGAATATCCCATCGGTACTGTGTTGTACGAGACCGAGAAGCGGCCTCCCATGATGCCGCGAGTATCGGCAGATGGGAAGCTGGTCGCCTTCTTTGATTTTGATGTGGAAGTTGGGGACTATGCCCTGTGCATAATCGGCCCAGACCATCCCAGGCAGCTTCTTTCCCGGGGATGGCGCGCCATCGGCGCCTTGAATTGGTCACCCGACAATCGCGAAGTCTGGTTCTCTGGCGGCCAGTCCGGCGGCGATCCAGCGCTCTACGCCGTTACTCTCTCTGGCACCCAACGGCTGGTTTCTCAGACTGGCGGAATGATCGTGATGCAAGATGTAGCCCGCGATGGCCGCGTCCTGCTGACCACGGTCAATTCACGTCTCGGTATCCTCTATTTACCGCCGCGCGGCGCCGCACAACGCGATTTAGCCTGGCTGGACTCTTCCTTGATGTATGACCTTTCGAACGACGCCCAATCCCTGGTCTTCGTCGAGCTTTCCAGTGGCCAGGGACGCAACTCCGCCATCTACCTGAGGAAAACAGACGGTTCTCCCGCCATCCAGCTTGGCTACGGGAACCGACCTTCGCTCTCGCCGGATGGGAAATGGGTTGCCTGCATCCACCACGAGGCGGAGCGCTCCACTCTGATGTTGCTACCTACTGGTCCCGGAGAATCGCGATTCCCAAAAATCGAAGGAATGCACTTCGACGGCGTGGAGTGGTTCCCAGACAACAAGCGGATTCTGTTCACTGGCAATGAAACTGGTCACGCGACACGCACTTGGATGTACGACCTGGAAACAAATCAATCGACGCCCCTCACGCCCGAGGGCTCGCGGGGAACGAGGGTTTCGCCCGATGGGCAGTGGTTCATCACCGTGGACCCGCACGAGCTATTGCTCTCACCGGTTGGCGGTGGGGACTCCAGAACCATCGCGGCCTTGCAGAACGGCGAAAGTGTTGTGCGCTGGAGCGGGGATGGACGATACCTGTTCCTGCAACAGCGCGAGCCCGCCAGCATCAAGATCAGCCGTCTCGATGTAACGTCGTTTCGCAAAGAGCCATGGCTGGTAGTGAAGGTTCCTGAACCAGGAGCTCAGTTCCTTGGACCACTGGCTTTGTCCGCAGATGGAAAGGCTTGCGCCACGACCTTCCAGCACGATCTTGCCAATCTGTTTTTGGTGCGAGGCCTGAAATAAAGATCGAAACGCTACCTTTGTCTCTCTTACCCCTGACGCTGGCGCTTCGGCTTGAGGTTCAGTGTGCGAATAAGGCGGAATAAGTGGTTGGGATGCACGCCGAGTATTCGGGCAGCCTCTGTGTAATTCCCGTTCGCTTGCTCGATGGCGCGCTCGATCAGCACTTTCTTCGCCTCGCGGATACCATCGTGGAGCGCGCTCACGGGCTCCCCTGAGGCGGCTGTTTCTTCCAAGATAGAGTCCGGCAGATCGTCCACGAGGATCAGTTCGGTCGAGCCCAGGACCACGGCCCGCTCAATGGCGTTCTCTAATTCGCGCACGTTGCCCGGCCAGTCGTAACGCGTGAGGCAGGCACGAGCCTCAGGAGAAATTCCAGCCACACGCCTCTTCACCTTCTCGCCATATTGCGTCGCGAAGAATGCCGCCAGCATGGGGATATCCTCTCGCCGCTCCCGCAGGGCCGGCATGAGGAACGACACCACATTCAGACGATAGTAGAGATCCGGCCGAAACGCTCCCGTGCGGGATGCCTCCTTCAGATCGCGATTGGTGGCAGCGATCAGACGGACATCGAGTTTGATGGGACGCGTCCCGCCCACTCGTTCGAATTCCCGCTCCTGCAGAACCCGCAGCAGCTTGGCCTGCATAGGGACGGCCAACTCCCCGATTTCATCCAGAAAAACCGTGCCGCCTTCGGCGACCTCAAGCTTTCCTTTCTTCTGCGAGACCGCACCCGTAAAAGCTCCTCTTTCGTGTCCGAACAGCTCGCTCTCCAGCAAGGTTTCGGTGATGGCCGCGCAGTTAATGGCTACAAACGGCTTGTCGGCCCGGCCACTATTCATGTGGACGGCTCGCGCGACCAGTTCTTTTCCAGTGCCGCTCTCGCCCGATATAAGGACTGTTGAATCCCGCCCCGCAACCCGGGAAACGAATTCGTAGACCTCGTGCATGGCCTTGCTTTCCCCGATCATGCTGTGATGGATGTTCAGTTCCTCGTGGAGGCGGCGGTTTTCACCTCCCAGTCGCTCCAGGTGCCGGGCGTTCTCAATCGCGAGTGCAGTGATATTTCCAAGTGTCGTAACCAGTTGGAGAACGTCGGAGTCGAAGCGCGCGCCCGGAGAACTGGCATCCAGGTACATCACACCCAGAACCTTGCCTTGTACTTCGAGAGGCACAGCCAGGACCGAGTGTACCCGGCGTTGGAGCAAGCTCTCGGCGTCGCGGTAGGCATCGTCGCTTTGGACATCGCTCGAAAGTACCGCAAGGTTCTCCTCAAGAACGCGGTTCAGAATAGTCTGGCTGGCATGAATCAGTTGATTGGGCCCCAGGCGGCGGTCCCGGCCCACAATCGAAGAGAATCCCGATGCCCCGTCTTCGGTCAATAAGATAGCGGCCTGATCCGCCGGGACTATCGCGAGCACGGCCTCCAGAACTTCTTCCTGCAGAGGCGCCAGGCCGCGCACCGAGTTCACGGTCCGGCTGAAATCGAGCAGCACATTGAGGTCGCGAACCGTTTTCGCGGTGGCGGGCAGACCGTCAGGCCGGGAAGGCTGCAGGTACAGCGCATCCTCTTTTCGCAGGATTACGGTCGCGGCGCCGGGCACCGGAGTCGCATCGAGTTGCAGGGAGGCGTGGCCGGGAATGGATTCACTACTTGGCCCCTGGAAGATGAGGACCGAGTCGCCGACCCGGATCTGGTCCCCGTGAACCAGAATTCTCTCCCTAACGGGTACGCCGCTGACAAAGGTGTTGTTGCGGCTCTCCAGATCCTGAAGCCGGAATGCGTTCCCTTCTCTACGGATGACGCAGTGGCGGCGAGATACCAGCGAGTCGAGCAGCGAGATCTCATTGGACGGATCGCGACCGATGGAGACCTCATCCCTGGTCAGGAGGAACAGCTTCCCCTTGAGGGGTCCACTTACAGCTTCCAGCCGCGCCCCGTTCGTGGAAGCGACACCCTCTTCAACCGAATCGCCCATGACGGAATGAGTATACTCGGACGCTCCGCCTCCGCTGAACCTAACATAAATGTTAGCCACGAGCGCTTTTGTTTGAGTTCTTGTCTCTTGGCCGAGAGAAGCTCAAGACCCGAATGGACCGAAACCATGATTTACCGGCGTTTTTCTGAGAAATTCTGGTGACTGCACGCGGCAGACCCATGTGGCGGATTTGGAACGCAGCTTGCATTACCAAAGTCACTTGCGACGGGAGAACCGAGCAAGAGACCAAAATCCCCCAGGACCAAGAGGAGCACGACAATGAAAGTAAAGATGAATGCACAGCTAGTAATCAGGGTTGCGATTCTGACGGCAGTAATGGTAGGCACCTTTATCGCAGCGAGCGTTCAGCCGGTTCCCGCCGCGGACGGAGGCCCGCTTTATTTGTGCCCACCCAGACAACCGAACTGCCAAACTACCCTGCCACCGATGAGCTAGCGAGCTGAGGCCGAACGCGACCACAGTGACGAGCGCAATCGGTCCTCATTGAGCCGAACACTTGGGTTCGCAATCTTTGGGCTGTCGGGAGCTACAGGAACCCCGCCAGCCACATTTTTTCTGCAGGCGTCTTGTCGAACTTCGGAGAATGTTCGGCTCCATTCACCTTCAATGTCACGTTCACTGTGTGCGTCCGACTGCCCGCAGCGCCCTGAAGGGTGATTGTGTAAGTGCCCGCGGGAGTGCCGCTGGTTCCCTGGCACGCGGTCGTAGAAATTTTCGGCTCTGCGTGAATTCGTAACTTTGAAGATTTGGCGGGCATTTTTTGAGCAGGGTGGGTTGGGCTAGACTCTGTAGGCTTTGAGAGACAACGACTTCACCAAGATCCTAACCTGGCCCGGATATCGGGTGTATCGGCACGAAATCAACGAAGTGCGCGGCATAACCGGCGCAAAGACTGAGTCAAACTTGAATTCCCGTTCCGCTGGGACCTTCCACAAAAGGACCTCCTGTATCGCGGCCGCTTTTTCGCGAGCGTCTCCGCGTAGGAATGGTTCCACAGAAAACGTATCTAATTCCAACGCTCAGGAATAGTAACCAGCCGGATGATGCCGGAACCTTTCTTCATGAAAGGATTGGACCCAACTCGAAATTCAGCAGTGTAAGTTACGTGGAAGGAGAGGGAGTATTATGCGGACAACAAATAAAGCTGATAAAAATGGAGTCGAGCAATGTCGAAGTCCATTGACTGGCCGCCGCCGCATGCGGGGCGGCCTCGCCGTCGCCGCCGCTTCTTTCTCATTCTCATCGCCCTGGTCGTCGTCTTGCTCGCGGTTCGGGCGGCATTGTCATATTACGTCGACGTGCTGTGGTTTAAGTCGCTCGGCTATGTGGACGTCTTCTTTAAAACGCTGAGTCTTCAGTGGGAAGTCTTCGCGGCTTTTGCCGCGGCCACATTTCTCATTCTGTACGGATCGTTCCTGGCCCTGAAGCGGGCACATCTCCCCGATTTGCCGGACGGTCATACGATTCTTATCGGCGGACAGCCAGTGAAGCTGCCGGTAGGGCCTGTTCTGCGGCTCATCGCGCTCGGTGTTTCACTCGTCGTTGCCGCTGGAACCGGCGCCGCGATGATAGCGGAGTGGCCGACGCTCGCGCTCTTTTGGTATGCACCTCGCACTGCGGGTAGCGTCGTAGACCCGATTTTTGGCAAGCCGCTAAACTTCTTTCTCTTTGCCCTGCCGGCGTGGCAGGTCATCCTCGGCTGGCTGCTTACGCTAGCGGTGATTATCTGTGCTCTCGCGGTTGTTTTCATCCTCATCACAGGCGGAGCGCGCGCACTCGCCGGGCGTCTCAGCCGCCACGTCACATTGCCTTGGCGCGGGCTATCCATCACATTTGGGTTTCTACTGCTAATCCTGGCGATGCGTGTGTATATCAGCCGGTTCGAGCGATTGCTCGACGATCATACAATTTTCGGGGGCGTGACCTACACGGAGGGTCACGTCACACTTACAGGGTTGCTCGTCGTCTGCGCGGCGCTCGTTTTGGGCGCGCTGATCGCCTTCGTCAACGCCATGCGGGTGACACGCGGCCTCTGGCTGGTCGCAGCGATCCTTCCGGCGGCGGTCTGTTATCTCGCCGTTCAAGTAGTCGCCTGGTACGTCAGCAGCTTTATCGTCAAACCGAACGAACTGGTTCGGGAGAAACCCTACATCGTCTACAACACTGCCTTGACGCGACAGGCCTATGGATTGAACCAGGTCTCTCTGCGCGAGTTTCCTGCTGAGACCACGATTGAGTCCGCCGATCCCGCAAATAACCAAGCTACGCTTCAGAACATCCGGCTGTGGGACTGGCACGCGCTCCAGGACACGCTCCGTCAGATTCAGGAAATCCGCACCTACTATGACTTCCCTGACATCGACATTGATCGCTATGACATTGATGGGACCACACGCGAGGTGATGCTGGCCGCGCGCGAGTTGAACGTCGACAAACTTCCGGAGAGCAGCCGCAACTGGATTAACGAGAAGCTGATCTACACCCACGGCTATGGGCTTACGATGAACCCAGTCAATGGGTTCACGTCGGAAGGGTTGCCCACTCTGATTTTGAGCAACATGCCGGTCCAGAGCACGGTGAGCAGCCTGAAAGTGACACGCCCTGAGATCTATTTCGGGGAGCTAACCAATACTGACGTCTATGTGAAAACTCGACAGCAGGAGTTCAATTACCCGCAAGGCCAGACCAACAACCTAAACTCCTACGAAGGGAACGGAGGCATCGTGCTCGGCGGTTTCCTTCGTCGCCTCATCATCGCGCTCGACCTCGATGACCTCACGAAGCTACCGTTCAGCGATGACGTGAACAAGAATAGCCGGCTCCTGATGCGGCGCAACATACGCGATCGCGTATCGGCGTTGGCGCCGTTCCTCACCTACGATCCCGATCCTTACGTCGTACTCGGGGACGATGGGCGGTTGTCGTGGATCATGGATGCGTTCACGGTTTCCGACAGCTATCCCTACTCGACCCACTACCCCCTGGACAACAATCTCATCAACTACATGCGGAACAGCGTGAAGGTGGTCGTCGACGCTTACGATGGCACCACCACGTTTTATGTCTTCGATACGGAAGACCCGATCATCGCGGCCTACCGCCGGATTTTTCCGAGCCTGTTCAAAGATGCGTCTATGATGCCGCCCGGACTGCGCAAGCATGTGCGCTACCCCGAGTTGTTGCTCAAGCTGCAGGCGGAAGTGTACGGCCTCTACCACATGACGGATGCGGAAGCCTTCTACAACCGTGAAGATCTGTGGACGGTCGCGACCGAAGTCGGCATGAGCGACGCAGGGGAGCAAACCACACAGGAGATGCAGCCGAATTTCGTGCTTATGAAACTCCCCGGCGAAAGCGGCGAGGAGTTCGTGGAGATTCTGCCCTTCACGCCGGCCAACCGGAATAATCTGATTGGGTGGATTGCCGGGCGCAGCGACGGCGCACATTACGGAACGTCGGTGGTCTACAACTTTCCGAAGACGAAGCTGGTCGACGGTCCGCTGCAAATCGAGGCGCGAATCGATCAAAACGCGCAGCTTTCCGGGCAATTGACGCTATGGAACCAGCAGGGCTCGCATGTGCGGCGCGGTGCCCTGCTGGTGATTCCGACTGGGAAAGCGCTGTTGTACGCGGAACCGATTTACTTGCAGGCTCAGCGCAGTCCGATGCCGGAGTTGCGTCTGGTCGTGCTCGCTTTGCAAGATCGGCTGGCGTACGGACCAACGTTTGAGTCAGCGATGGCATCGCTTTTTGGTGGTGCGGTCTCGTCCCTGACCGCCCCATCAACCGCGGGTGCCCCGGCGGAGTCGCAGCGAGGCTCACCGGCATCGGCCGCGTCACCCCAGCCCACAGCGGATCTTAACGCGCTCATCGCAGAAGCCGCCAAGGATTTGGCCGACTACCAGCGCCTGACGGCGGAAGGCAAACTCGGCGAGGCTGGACAGAAGCTTGAGGAGTTGAAGCGCGTACTCGACCAGCTGAACACTCGGAAAAGATGATGTCGCTGTCGTGCTTTTGGCCAGTTCTGAAAATCGACAAATATAAAAATTGAGGATCGATGCGCCAAGAGTTTGTCGGATTCCAAAGTGGAAAAGAGAGGTCAGGAGGGTTTTAAGGGTTTTCGCGTGTGGAATTACTGGGTGCCCGCTCATTGAACTCGGCGAGAAATGCAGAGGTTTGCCCAAATTCGGCGGACACCCCACACCAACCAACCGTGGTGCTGTTTGTTGTTGCCTTAGAACTCCAGTTTCGGTGCTAGCTGCAACTGCCTCGCCGACCCGAAATCGCCGTTCGGAAATCGCGTGTTCGTCATCGACCCAAAGTTCGTGGTCCCTACGTCAAGGTCGGGATTGCCGAAATTGGGATGATTGAACACGTCGAAGGCTTCAGCTCGGAACTGCAGGTTCACCCTCTCTGTAAGCTTCGTGTTCTTGATCAGGGAGAGATCGGTGTCTACAAAGCTCGGTCCAATCACCGAGTTGCGGCTCATGTCTCCCGGCGAGCAGGTGGTGACGCCGCTCACCGTGGTGCAAGGGGCGCTGAACGTTCCCGGGCTCGCAAACCATTGAGCGGGATTGGCTGATTCAAGCAGGGTGCCGTTCAAGTCCATTCCCGTTTAGAGCATCACCCGAGGCAGGGCGTTCGTTGACTTCTCGCCGGGCAATGAACGAAAGTCTTAAGAGGAGATCCGCATGTTATCCCGGCGTAGTTTCATGGCTGCCCTCTCAGCTCTCCCAGTGTCACGTCTGTTGGGCGCGCCCGCATTGATCCCGAGGACTCCACCTGCACTCTCGACTGGGTCTCCATCGCCCTCCAATCCGGAGGATATGACTCAATACGTGAAAATCGCCATTGGCACCGGCGGCCATGGACACACATACCCGGGGGCAACCGTCCCGTTTGGCATGGTGCAACTCAGTCCCGATACCTACAACGACGGCTGGGACTGGTGCTCCGGCTATCACTACTCGGACAGTTCGATTATGGGGTTCAGCCATACCCACCTCAGCGGCACGGGCGCTTCCGACATGCTGGATTTTCTGCTGATGCCCGGCACTGGTCCCGCGAAAACGGTTCCTGGTTCGCGACAGAATCCGGGCGAAGGCTACCGCTCGCGCTTTAGCCACGAAGAAGAAACCGCCGAGCCGGGTTACTACGCGGTCACGTTGCGCGATTACAACATTCGAGCAGAATTAAGCGCCACCGAGCGCGCCGGCATCCACCGGTACAGATTCCCTGAGAGCGACAGCAGCCACTTCATTCTCGACCTGGTCCATACCTACGGGAATGCACCGGTTTTGTGGGCCGATCTGAAGATCATGGGCAAGGACACGATTCTAGGCGGACGCAGCGTCAAGGGCTGGGCTCCTGGCCGCGAAATCTACTTCGCGATGCAGTTCTCCAAGCCTTTTGTATCTTCTGAAATCGTCTCGGAGGAAAAGCGCCTGGAATCGAGCATCCGGGAGGCGAAAGGGAGCTCGCTGAAATGTCTGATTCATTTTCAAACCGTGGAGGGAGAAGTGATCTTGGTCAAGACCGGTATTTCCGGCGTGAGCGCGGAGGGCGCGCAGAAGAACCTGGAGGCTGAGATTCCGGATTGGGATTTTGCCAAGGTGCAGAGCGCGGCGCATGCAGCCTGGAGCAAGAATCTGTCCCGGATCAGGATCACCACTTCAAATGCCCGACACAAGAGGATTTTTTACACCGCCCTCTACCACATGATGGTAGCCCCAACTCTTTTTGACGATGTCGATGGCCAATACCGCGGGATGGACGGCAAGCGTCACCAGCTCCCGAGCGGCCTTCATAACTACAGCACGTTCTCGTTATGGGATACGTTTCGCGCGGCGCATCCCATGTACACGCTGTTCCAGGCCGATCGCGTGCCGGATTTCGTCAACTGCCTTATTCGCATGGCGCAGGAAAGTCCGGCAGGCGTGCCCATCTGGCCCTTGCAGGCGAAAGAAACGTTCTGCATGACCGGATATCATGCGAGTTCGGTGCTGGCGGAAGCGCAGGTGAAGGGTTTTAAGGGAATCGACTTCAGGCAGGCTTATCCTCCGCTCCGAAAACGCGCTATGGTCGATGACTAGGGGCTCGGCTACTACCGCAAGTTGGGCTACATTCCTTGCGATAAAGAAGAAGAATCGGTCAGCAAGACCATGGAATACGCCTATGACGACTGGGCAGTCGCCCACGTTGCCCAGACGCTTGGCGAAGCGGATGACTATAAACTCCTGATCGAACGTTCGCGGAATTACAGGAATCTGTTCGATGCGACCACTGGTTTCATGCGGTCGCGATTGGAGAATGGCCAGTGGGCCGAGCCTTTCGACCCGATTGAAATGGGCTATTTCAAGAAATGGCGAGACTACACGGAGTCGGATCCCTGGGAGACCACCTTCACCGTGCAGCATGATCCGGTGGGATTAATCAAGATTTTCGGTGGTCGTCAGGCATTTACAGACAAACTCGATGCCCTGTTCACGACCAGTTCCCAGCTTCCTCCAGATGCGCCACCGGACATCGCCGGGATGGTGGGCCAGTATGCCCATGGCAACGAGCCCTGTCATCACATGGCTTATCTGGACTGTTATGCAGGCGCTGCGCACAAGACTCAGGATCGCGTAAGAAAGCTGCTTGATTTGGAATACGACGACCAACCAGACGGGCTGGCAGGCAACGAAGATTGTGGACAAATGTCTGCGTGGTATGTGATCAGTTCGCTCGGGTTCTACGCGGTGGATCCCGTCAGTGGCAACTACGTCTTCGGAACGCCTTCGTTCGATCGTGCGGAAGTCGAACTCGAAAATGGCAAGATTTTGGCGATTGAAGCGAAACGGAATTCTCCGAGCGACCAATACATCCAATCCGTAGAGTTCAACGGCAATCCGTATACCAGGTTGTGGTTCCGACACGCCGACATCGCGAAGGGCGCGACCATCGTGTTGACCATGGGCAGTCAGCCCAACCAAGCCTTCGGTTCCGCTGAAGGCGCAACGCCGCCGTCCTTGAGCATGTGAGTTTTTCTGCAGTAAGCGAATCTCTCTCGGAGACGGAAAAGATCGAGGATGTTCTGCAACTGTTCGCTATGACCAAGACGCCATCAGCCCCCCCCTCTCGGCAAGGAGCACAGCATCGTCGTTCACTGATGCA
>Ga0187872_10004305_pt1 | contig 10791 bp, 10 predicted proteins | sample June2016WEW_16_4_FD_132973 | JGI IMG/M metagenome (GOLD analysis project Ga0187872, IMG submission 132973) | Peatland microbial communities from SPRUCE experiment site at the Marcell Experimental Forest, Minnesota, USA - June2016WEW_16_40 | ecosystem: Environmental > Terrestrial > Soil >...
AGTTGACCGACATGCAGAACTTGCTGCAAAGCATCGACGCGAAAGTTTCGGGCGGCGCGCCGGGAGCGGCTGCGCCGGGCGCCGCTGCACCGGGAGGTCCGGGTGCGGTGAATGCCCCGGGGCCCGGAGCCGCGACGTCTCCGACTTCCGCCGACACGCTCTACCAAAACGCCCTGCGCGACTACGGCAGCGGCAACTACAGCCTCTCGCGCCAGGAGTTTTCCGACTACATCAAGAATTTCCCGTCCAACGATCTCGCTTCGAACTCGCAGTTCTATCTCGGCGAAATTGCGTACGCCCAGAACGACTTCAAGGGCGCTATCGCCGCTTACGACGATGTGCTCGCGAACTATCCCAAGAGTTTCAAGCTTGCGGCTTCCCTGATGAAGAAAGGCATGGCCGAACTCGAGCTCGGCATGAAGGCTAGCGCCATCCGCGACCTGCGCGAAGTCGTGCGCCACTATCCCGGCACCGACGAAGCCACGCGCGCCCAAGCCAAGCTGCGCGAAATTGGCGCCTCGACAACCTCTCGCCCGACAAGCCGTTAGGGGCTAGTGCGCACAACAAAGCCCTCGCTTTGGGAACTTTGCGCGGATTCTAGCAGAATTGTCCCGTGCGTACGGCGCGGCGGCCGCGCCAGGCTGGCTTCAACTCTCGACCGTTGGCTTCCGACTTTCTGCTATACTCCTGCCCATGTCGGTCAATAAGGCCATCCTGGTCGGGCGGCTCGGGCGCGATCCCGAGACGCGCTACACGTCCGGCGGCCAGGCCGTGGCGAACTTTACCCTCGCAACCGATGAAACTTTCAAAGACCGTTCGGGCGAGCGCCAGAAGCGCACAGAATGGCACCGCATCGTCCTGTGGGGAAAGCTTGCGGAGATCGCGCAGCAGTATCTGAAAAAGGGGATGCTCGTCTACATCGAGGGACGCATCCAGACCCGCCAGTGGGAAGACAAGCGCGACGGCCAGAAACGCACGACCACCGAGATCGTCGCCAACGTGATGCGTATGCTCACTTCGCGCGCCGAAAGCATGGCCGCCGGCGCGGCTGCGGGTGGCGGCGCCAGCGCTCCAGCAGGCCGCTCCGTCGACGCTGACTTCGAATCCGGGCCTGCGCCGGACGAAGCAGCTCCAGCCGGTCCCGAAATCTCCGACGAAGATATCCCGTTCTAGCCAGCCCGCGTTATACCACGCCGCATGTAAGATTAGCGACCGGCCGCCCGTCCCTGTAGCTCCGCGCGTACGATCCGCGCGCCATCAGCCATCGCTTTCATCTTGCCGAAGGCCGCTTCCCGCGACAGATACTTCATGCCGCAATCCGGAGCCACGATCATCCGGTCCGCATCGACAAACGGCAGCGCGCGCCGGATGCGCGCGGCGACCACCTCGGGCGTTTCCACATGATTGGACGAGAGGTCGAGCACGCCCAAAATGATCGTCTTGCCGCGCAGCTTTTCGAGGATGGAGCAATCGAGCGACGATTGCGCCGTCTCGATCGAGATCTGATTGGCCTTCGTGTCGCCAAGCTCGGGTAGAAACGAGTATCCGGTCGGGCGCTGATGGACGATCGCGGCGTAGCCAAAGCAGAGGTGCACGGCGGTCGTCCCGCTGACGCCGTCGAGCGCGCGGTTCAGCGCCGTCACCGCGTACTGGCGAGCCTTCTCCGGGCGGGCTTGCATGTAAGGCTCGTCCACCTGGACCACGTCCGCGCCCGCGGCAAAGAGATCCTTGATCTCCTCATTCACCGCCGCCGCGTAATCGACCAGCATTTCCTCTTCGCTTTTGTAGTAGTCGTTTTGCGCCTGCTGGGCCATGGTGAATGGGCCGGGGACCGTCATCTTGATCGGCCGGTCCGTATTCTTCCGCAGGAACTCGACGTCGCGGACCTCGACCGGATGCTTGCGCCGGATCTTACCGGCAATCCGCGGCACGACGTTCGGATTGCCCGTGCGGTCGATCCCCCTCCCCGGATTGTCGATATCGATGCCTTCGAGCGCGGTCGCAAAGCGGTTCGAGTAGCTCTCGCGGCGCATCTCGCCGTCCGTGATGATGTCGAGACCGGCGCGCTCCTGGTCGCGGATGGCGAGCAGCGTCGCGTCATCCTGCGCCTGCTCGAGCCATTCAGGGGCAACCCTCCACAATTCCTTTAGCCGGATCCGCGGAGGCAGCCTGCTGCCGAGTTTCTCGCGATCGATCAGCCAATCCGGCTGCGGATAAGAACCGACAAGCGACGTCGGAAGCAGGGGCAATGTTTGTGCCATGAGATTCCTCAGGCGTTGTTTATATGCTGTTTGCGGGGATTTGCCAAGCGGGGGTTGCTATTTGCGGCTGTCGCCGTTCGCCGAATTCGCGGAGTCAGAAGCAGCAATGTCTTCGACCATGTCCTCGTCGGCCGCCGGTAGCGTGGGCAGGACCTGGGACGCGATTGAGCGGTTGTGGATCAAAACGTCCTTCTTCAATCTGCCGTCGCGAAACTCGAGAGCGCGTTTTGCAAATTGAGCGATATCCGGCTCGTGGGTGACGATCACAACGGTCAGGCCGTGCTCGTCGTTGAGCTTCTGAAGAATATCCATGATCTCGACGCTCGTGCGGCTGTCCAGATTTCCCGTCGGCTCATCCGCGAGCAGGAGCGATGGGCTGTTCACCAGCGCCCGCGCGATCGCCACGCGCTGCTGCTGGCCGCCCGACAACTGCGACGGAAAATGGTCCGCGCGATCGGCCAGCCCGACTCGATTGAGAGCTTCTTGCGCGCGCCGTTCGCGCTCCTCGATCGGCACGCCCGCATAGATGGTCGGCAGCTCCACGTTTTCGAGCGCTGAAGTTCGAGACAAGAGATTGAATTGCTGGAAGACGAAGCCGATCTTCCCGTTGCGGATCTTGGCCAACTGGCTCTTGCTCAAGCCCGAGACATCGCTCCCGTCGAGGAAGTAGCGGCCGCGGGTCGCTTTGTCCAGACATCCGATGATATTCATCAGGGTCGATTTGCCCGACCCCGACGCGCCCATCACGGCGACGAACTCCCTCGGATAGATTTCCAGCGAGACGCCGCGCAGCGCTTGAACCTGCACTTCGCCAAGATCGTAGGTCTTGTAGATGTTCTCGAGCCGTATGGTGGGAATGTTGCCGGCCGTGCCGGGGGCCGTGGAGGTGGAGGGAGCTTGACTTGTGGTGGAGCGCTCGTCCATGGGATTCGGCCCGGGTGTGCCGGCGTGTCACGCTGCGATTCAGCGGGTGGCTGGGCGTTCGGCCGTGTCTTTCTTCCGCTGATCGTCGAGGCGCCGCATGAAGTCGTCGAACTTCAGCTGCTGTTCCGGCGTCAAGATTGCCCGGATGTGAGCGCGGCCATCCTGCCGAATCTGCTCCCGCTGCGGATCGAGCGGCGCGTACAGCGCAGCCCATTTCGACCGGGTATCATCGATAATGGCGGCAAGCTGCTTCTGTTGGTCGGGTGTAAGCTGCAATTCGTGTGTGCACTGCGCGATGACTTCATTGCGCGTCGGCCTTGTATTCACCGGCGCCGACCCGCCCCACACACGCTCGCCCCACAAGTGGCTGCCGAGGCCGCCGAGCAGCAAGCCCAGCAGAAAGACAACCAGAAACAGAACTGCCGCTTCGCGGCGCGCCTTATTGGTTCCCATGACCTGTTTCCGCCACCATCATCAGAGCCTCGTCGCCGTTTGCCGGAGTGATGACCCGATCCTGCACGAATATGTCTCGTAAAGTGGGACGTGCGGAGACCGCATCTGGTTGCGGCCGTTTCGCCCAGCCTGCATCGTAGGTTACAAGCAACCCGAGCGCCAGAGTCGCCGAGACCGCGAATTTCCATCCGAACGATACGAACGGCTGCCAGAAACCGGCGCCTTCGGTCACGCCTTCCTGCTCGGCCGCGCGTACTCGCGCCATCACGACGCGCGCGAACCCCAGCCCCGGATCTTCCGCCGGTTGCGCCACCCGCAGCAGTCGCAAGCTCGCCTCAGCGTCCGCCAGCGCTTCGCGGCATCCCGCGCACGCCTCCAAGTGCCCCGCCACGCGCTTGCCATCCGCGCCGCTCAAGGCTCCGTTGAGATGGTCCTCCAGCAGCGCTTCGTACTTCGAACACGCCGTGCTTCCTGATCCCAAGTCCGTTGCCATGGCTCCTACGCCTTCCTTTCCACCGACGGAGAAACACCAGGTTTCCTACCGGACGCCGCCATTCGTCTCCGATAGGCATCCATGATTCGGGCGCGCGCACGGAACAGTCGCACTTTCACCGTATTCACGTTGAGATTGAGAATCTCTGCCAATTCCTGCACCGAGAATCCTTGGACCTCCTTCAAGAGCAGCAGTTGGCGGTCCTGCTCCGGCAACGCGTCGAGCATTCGCTCCAGCAGTTCCCTTGCTTCCGCCCTGTCGTCGGGGCTCGCCGGCGGCCGGTCCGCCGAGACGATCCCATCCAGCCTCGAAACCTGCTCTTCCGAGAGGTCCGCCTCGTACACTAGCGGCCGGACTTTCTTTTTCCTCAAATAGTCCCAGCACTCGTTGACCGCAATCTTGTAGAGCCAGGTCGAGAAGGCGGCTCGCTGATCGAACCTCTTGATCCCGAGGTAAGCCTTGAGAAAAACCTGCTGCGCCACGTCCTCCACATCCTGTGGGTGCCGGAGGATGCCGCCCACCAGAGCGAGCACCCGCTGCTGATGGCGCCGCACAAGCTCCTCAAATGCGGCCTGAGTCCCATTTTGGGACAGACGTACTAGTTCTCGGTCCTGCTCCTGCCTTCCCGCCCGATTCAGCGGGAGGGCGATCGCCGAGGCGCTAGCCGCCATAGTCTTTGGGACGTTCGCCATTCGCGTTTGGTTACGAAAGAAAAAACCTTGTTTCCGTTACTTTGTTGTTGCGAGGTCACTGGTTCATATATACAATACCCGCCATGATAATCGGAGAACGTCTTCGCTTGCTACGTGAAACAAAGAAACTGTCCCAGGGCGACATTGAAAAGCGCACGGGGCTGCTTCGCTGCTACATTTCGCGCGTCGAGAACGGCCACACCGTTCCGGCGATCGAGACGCTGGAGAAGCTGGCACGAGCCATGGAAGTTCCGCTCTACCAGCTTTTCTACGACGGTGAAGAGCCACCCGAGCTGCCGAACCTTCCGAAGCGGAAGAGTGCGGACGATATCGCCTGGGGGAGCACCGGGAAAGACGCGCGTTATCTGGGCCGCTTCCGCCGGCTCCTCGGCCGTATCGAGGAACCGGATCGGCGCCTCTTATTGTACATGGCCCAGAAGATGGCGAACCGCTAACGGAGTTTGGGGGGAATTCTCTCCGGGGCGGGCCCGTTTTCTTTGCAGTGCGCATATGCCTACTTGTGGTGTGCGCATACACGGCGTTTCGCACCACGACTCCCCTACTCCCACTCGATCGTGCTCGGCGGCTTCGAGCTGATATCGTATACGACCCGATTCACGCCGGGAACTTCGTTTACGATCCGCACCGAAATGCGCTCCAGCACGTCCATCGGCAGGCGCGACCAGTCGGCCGTCATCGCGTCCAGCGACTCGACCACGCGCACGGCAATCGTGTGCCCGTAGGTTCGGCCGTCCCCCATCACGCCCACGCTTTGCACCGGCAATAGGACGGCGAACGCCTGCCATACCTTTTCGTAAAGTCCCGCGCGGCGAATCTCCTCGACCACCACTGCGTCCGCGCCCCGGAGCGTCTCGAGCTTTTCCGGTGTCACGTCTCCAAGGAGCCGCACCGCCAGTCCCGGACCCGGGAACGGATGCTTGACCAGAATCTCCTCCGGCAGGCCCAGTTCTCTTCCGATCTGACGCACTTCGTCCTTGAATAGATCTCGCAGAGGCTCGATCAGCCCGAACGGCATATCCGCCGGCAAGCCGCCGACGTTGTGGTGCGACGTGATCACCGCCGACGGCCCCTTCACCGAGACGGATTCGATTACGTCCGGGTAGAGCGTTCCTTGCACCAGGAATTTCACCGGCAGGCCCCGCGCGCCGGCCACGAGTTTTCGCTCTTCTTCAGCGAACACGGCGATGAATTCGTTGCCGATGATTTTCCGCTTTTTTTCGGGATCAGTGACGCCCTTCAGTTTCCCGAGGAACCTCTGGGACGCGTCGACACCAATGACGTTGAGGCCGAGCCGCTCGCGCAGCATCTCGAGCGTGTCGAGGAATTCGTCCCGCCGCAGAAGGCCCGTGTCCACAAAGACGTTCGTCAGCCGGTCTCCGATGGCGCGATGGACGAGCACAGCCGCCACCGTCGAATCCACTCCGCCGCTCAGCCCGCAGATTGCTCGCGCACCTTCCGCTTGTTTGCGGATATTCTCGACCGTCTCGGCGATAAATCCCGCGCGGTTCCAGTTCTTTTTCGCGCCGCAGATCGCAAAGACGAAATTTTGCAGGATTTCGGCGCCCCGTTCCGTGTGGTTGACCTCGGGATGAAACTCGACGCCGTAGAATTTCTGCTCGGGGTTCTCGACGGCCGCCACGGCGTTCTCCGTATGGCCGGTCACGTGAAACCCGGCCGGCAATTCGACCACGTGGTCTCCGTGGCTCTCCCAAACCTTCAGGCGGCCGGGCAGGCCCTTGAATAGCGTCGAATCTTTCTGAATCCCCAGCTCGGCAGGGCCATATTCCCGCCGCCCGGCGCGCTCCACTTTCCCGCCAAGTGTGTGCGCGAGCCACTGCATCCCGTAGCAAATCCCGAGCACGGGCACACCTAGCCGCAACACGTCGGGGTCGCAAACGGGCGCGTCCTTGTCGTACACGGAGCTTGGGCCGCCCGAGAGAACGATCCCAACCGGCTCCTGCGCTCGAATCTCTTCGAGCGAGGCCGTGCACGGCAGGATCGCCGAGAATACCCGCTGCTCGCGAATCCGGCGGGCAATCAACTGCGTGTACTGCCCGCCGAAATCCAGCACCACGATACCGTGTCGCGTGCTCACCATGTCTCCGCGTTCTTTTTGCACCACCGCACCGCTATCCGCCATTGTTATTCGACCGACCCCTTGCCGCCGTCCGCTTTGGCCGCACGCCAGCACAGCCGAGCGGTCTGTGTCCTTAGCGCAGCACGATGTTCACAAGCTTCTTGGGCACGACGATGATTTTCGCCACCTGCTTGCCCGCAATCAACGGAGCGATGCGCGCATCGCCCAGCGCTCGTTCGCGCGTTTCGTCCTCGCCCAGATTCTCTTCGACCAGGATTTTGCCGCGCAGGCGGCCATTGATCTGAATGATGATCTCGATCTGCTCCTCGCGCGTCAGGTCCTCGCGATACGCGGGCCACTTCTGCTTCGAGATCCCCGTGGTATTCCCCAGTATCTGCCACAATTCTTCGGCGATGTGCGGCGCCATCGGCGAAAGCATCAGCACCAGCACGGCGAAGATGCGCTTCAGAATCATCGGCGAAACATCCTGATCGAGCGGCTCCTGCGCGCTGAGTTCGTTCACCAACTCCATGATCAGGGCGATCGACGTGTTGAAATGCCAGCGCGACTCGAAATCGTTCGTCACGCGCTTCAGGGTCTGGTGCGTCCTGCGGATCAGTATCTTCTCTTTCGCCGTCGCTTTCGCCAGATCGGTGGTCTGGCCCAAATCGACTGCGGCCACCGGCAGCCGCCCGGCGTGCTTGTCGATCAGGCGATAGACGCGGTTCAGGAAGCGCGCGGAACCCTCGATTCCCTGCTCGCTCCATTCGAGGTCTTTTTCCGGTGGCGCGGCGAAGAGCGTGTACATCCGGCCCGTATCGCACCCGTATTTGTCCGCCATCTCGATCGCGCCGACCACATTACCGCGCGATTTCGACATAGCCACTCCGCCCTTCTGCACCATTCCCTGTGTGAAAAGGCGTCCAATCGGCTCGTCGTGGTTAACAAGTCCGAGATCGCGCATTACCTTGCAGAAGAACCGCGAATAAAGGAGATGCAGAATCGCATGGGTGATTCCACCGACGTATTGGTCGATCGGAAACCAATAGCGCACCTTCCCTTGATCGTATGGCGCTTTGGCGTTGTGCGGGTCGGTGTAACGGTAGAAATACCACGACGAATCGACAAAGGTGTCCATCGTGTCTGTCTCGCGCCGGGCCGGGCCGCCGCACTTCGGGCAAGTCGCGTTCACGAACGCCGGGTCGCTCGCGAGCGGCGATTGGCCCTGTCCCGTCAGCGCAACATTTTCAGGCAGCCGCACCGGCAGTTGATCGTCCGGCACGCCCACGATTCCGTCCTTCTCGCAGTAGACGACAGGGATTGGCGTGCCCCAGTAGCGCTGCCGGGAAATGCCCCAGTCCCTTAGCCTGTATGTCGTTTCGCCCTTGCCGAATCCCTTGGACTCGGCGTCCGCGTTCATCTTCTCGATCGCCTGTCCGGACGTCAGCCCGTTGTACGGTCCCGAATCCACCAGACGCCCATATTCCGTATAGGCCTCGTTCATCCTGTCAGAACGCAGCGGCGGACCGGCCACGGGCTGTATGACGATCTTGACCGGCAGATGATATTTCTCCGCAAACTCGAAATCGCGCTGGTCGTGCGCCGGCACGGCCATCACCGCGCCTGTGCCATATTCCGCCAGGACGAAATTCGCGACCCAGATCGGCACGCGCTCGCCCGAGAACGGGTTCAGCGCAAACCGCCCGGTGAAAAATCCTTCCTTTTCAGCGGTCGCGATGTCCGCTGCCTTCACGCTCTTCCCTTGCATCACTTTGAGCTGCTTTTCCATCGCTGCGCGCCCGCGCACTCCGGCGAGCAGCTTCTCGACCTGCGGGTGCCTGGCCGCAATGACGATGGCCGAAGCTCCGTAGATCGTGTCAACACGCGTGGTAAAGACTTCGAGTCCGAGGCCGTCGATGCCAGACACGTCGAAACGTACGCGCGTGCCGCGCGACTTCCCGATCCAGTTCTCTTGCATCACCAGCACGCGCTCGGGCCATCCTCCTTGGAGCTGCTTCATGTCGTCGAGCAAAGCGTCCGCGTATCTCGTAATTCGCAGGAACCACTGTTCGAGTTCCTTCTGCTCGACCTGTGTGGTCTCGTGCCGCCAGCAAAACCCTTCGATCACTTGTTCGTTCGCGAGCACGGTGGCGCACTCGGGACACCAGTTGACCTTGCTTTTCTTCCGGAAGGCAATTCCCCTCTCCAGCATCCGCAGGAAAAACCATTGATTCCATCGGTAGTATTCCGGCTCGCAGGTGGAGATTTCGCGCCGCCAGTCGTAACTGAACCCGAAACGCCTTAGAACTCGGCGGAACTCCTCAATATTCGCGTTCGTCCAATCGCGCGGATGCGTGCCGTTCTTGATGGCCGCGTTTTCCGCCGGCAGCCCAAAGGCGTCCCAGCCCATCGGGTGCAGGACGTTGTAGCCGCACATCCTTTTGTAGCGGGCCACGGCGTCGCCGATAGTGTAATTCCGCATGTGGCCCATGTGCAGCGTGCCGGAGGGATACGGCAGCATCTCGAGCAGGTAGTATTTTGAGCGCGAGGCGTCGTTGTCGTCGGCGCGGAAGGCGTGCTGCTCCTCCCAGGTCTTCTGCCATTTCGCCTCGATTCGCTGCGGATCGTAGTCAGCCACTCTGGTTTCCCCCGGGGTTTCGGAAATTATGGTTTGCTCCATCTTGTTCTTGCCGTTCTTGTCTTTCTCCGCGCGCTCTGTCTTCTTCTCTCTGTGTCCTCTGTGCTGAGTCCTTATCGTTAACTCCGGATTGCTCTCGCTCTTCTCCTTCACTTCCTCGACTTACTTCCTCTCCGTCCTTTCTTCACGCGCGGCTTCATTCCTGGTCCCGTGGCCCGCACCACGCGTCCGGTCAATCGCCACAGCGCCGCCACATTTCGCTTGTCGTCGCCCGGCTTGTCGATGGGCGTCTCGAGAATGAACGCGCACGTTGCCAGCAGCGGATGATTCAGGACTCTGCGAAAGCCCTCGAGGCCGATCTTGCCTTTGCCGATATGCTCGTGCCGGTCGACGCGCGAGCCAAGCGGCGTCTTCGAATCGTTCACGTGGACGACGCCGACCCGGTCGAGCCCGACCGTCCGGTCGATATCGCGCAGCGCCGTTTCCAGGCCCTCCGCAGTCCGAATGTCCCACCCGGCGGCAAACAGGTGCGCCGTGTCGATACAGACTCCGAGCGGCAATTCGGGGCAGGCGTCCAGAATCGCCTTCAGCTCCTCGAAGCGCGAGCCGAGCGAACTTCCCTGTCCCGCCGTGTTCTCGAGCAGGATTTGCAGTTCGCCGAGCTTCAATCCGCGCACTGCCTGCTTGATGCCCTGCGCGATTGCCGCCAAGGCCGAACCGCTGGCACTCCCCTGCCGGCTGCCCGGATGCGCCACGAGGTAATCTGCTCCGAGCGCATTCGCCCGCACGATCTCCTGATGGAACGCCTGCACGGACTGCGTGCGAAGCACCGGGTTCGGCGAGGCGAGGTTGATCAGATAGTTGCCGTGGATTACCAGCGGCCCGAGGCCCAATTCCCTGCGCCGCTCGCGAAAACGCGCGGCTTCGGCTTCCGAGATTCGCGAACTGCCGCCTCCCCACATTCGCGGGCTCGAGGAGAAGATCTGCAAGGCATTCGCGCCAAGGCCGTGCGCGATGTCGAGCGATCCGGAGATATCTCCTGCGATGGAGGTGTGAATCCCGATGCGGAGGCTGCCGTCCTTCCAGGCTGGAATTTCGGGTGCGGGAGGCGGTTCGGGGCGGTACTCGTCGGCTGCGTCGAAAACCAGGTTGCTTCGGTGTTGTTCTTCCGCCAAGCCCTCGGGGTGTGCGAGAGTGCACCCCTAAGCTAAATTTTATCGGAAAGCGCCGGG
>Ga0187872_10004313_pt1 | contig 10785 bp, 12 predicted proteins | sample June2016WEW_16_4_FD_132973 | JGI IMG/M metagenome (GOLD analysis project Ga0187872, IMG submission 132973) | Peatland microbial communities from SPRUCE experiment site at the Marcell Experimental Forest, Minnesota, USA - June2016WEW_16_40 | ecosystem: Environmental > Terrestrial > Soil >...
CTGATCCTTCTTCCCAAGCTGAACATGTACCCGATGGTAGGTTTGCATGTCCAAACTATGTGACCCATTTAGCCACTCAGAAAGTGCCTTAATAGGTGCATTTTTATATGGTCAAAGACCTAGACGGGCGTAGTCGCTGAATGCACGATGCCCGGGCAGAGCATGATTCCAGCGGAGAAACACAACTCGCGCCTTACTCTCAGCGCTAAGGAGACCATTTAGCACCGTCGCGATGACAACTGCGAAGCCGACTGGCAGAAGTTTGTCAGCATCTGCGAACAGCGCGCGGAGTCCTTCGACCCTGATAGCGTTTGCTCTCACAACCCCGTACAGAAATAGCGTGTTTCCTGCAATGATTATCCAGAGGTACGAGCGGTTCTGCTCCTTAAGGGACTTTTTCTGTTGAGAGCTCTTGATCGGCCGTGTGGAGTTTATGGTAGCCATAAATTTCGAACCCCTGAGGCGAATGCCCGTGGATGGTGAAAATCGTAATTTACTCGGCGCTCGACGAAGCGTGCGTTTCTTCCAAAGTGCCGAATCCATGACTCACGAAAAATGGCCGTAATATCTCCCTGTTTGCGAGGACAAGAGTTTTCGAGGCGGCCGGATCTCCGGGTTCCTGCAGCAGACGAAGGTGTTCGAGCAAGTAGAAAAGCAAAGCTTCGCGTATTCTCACCACCAGCCGTCCAGCCTCCATTCCATAATCCAGTTCAATCGCGCGCCTCTGTCCGTCAGTCAAACTGTTGAGCGCGCCGGAGCAAAAACATAGGCCACAGCACGCCGCGTGAGCGGAGTGTTGCGGCGGAGTAAAAGTAGTCCGCCGGATTTTGATTTTGTGAGCTGCTTGCGCAAGCAGGGTAGTTCATGAAACACCGGAGGATGTTCAAGGTGGAGCTCTATGGACGGGTTCGGCGAGCGGTTTTGGTGGAGGGCAGAAGTCAACGAGCGGTAGCGCGCGAGTTTGGGATCGCGCGTAAAACGATTCAGAAGATGCTGCGCTATTCGGTACCTCCCGGCTACAAGCGGCAGCAGGCGGCGAAGCGGCCCAAGCTAGGGCCGTGGCTGGGCGTGATCGACGCCATTCTGGAAGAGGACAAGAGGCAGCCTGCGCGGCAAGGTGAAACGGATTTCGGCCATAGAACGCGGAGCAATCGCCCATGCCTGCTGAGCCTCCCGCGCATTAAATTTATGTTCACTATTTCTATATGTTCACGTTTCGTGAACATCAATAAAACATGAACAATATCAATTATTTTATTTAAATATATTGTTTATTATCATAGTGTTAGATTAATTACGTTCACTATATCTAGATGTTCACGAAACGTGTACAATACGAAAAGATGAACAAAGGCGGAATTTGGTCATGCATCATCTTCAGACAAATCAGATCACTCTCGAGCGCGCTTTGCATGCCCTGGAAAGAGAGACTGGCCTCAAAGCGAGAGTGCTTCACTGGGAGCCTCAATTTGGTATTGAGGGTCACCGGCCTGACGCTCTCATCGAAGTAGCCGGGCCACAGGGGATGCAGCAATTCGCAGTGGAGATAAAGAACGTCGATCGATTTCTAATTATTGATCACCTTCGCCACTTCTGGCCGGCCCACACCGACCAGCCGTTTCTGATCGCCGCACCCTACATTGCTCCGCAAATTGCTCAGCGATGCCGCGAGATCAACATGTGTTTTGCCGATACCGCAGGGAACGTCTTTCTTCGCGCTCCGGGGCTGCACGTTTATGTCACTGGGAAAAGAAAACCTCCCGAGTTAGACGCCGCCGATGAGGGACGGGCGGTCACACCGGCAGGCTTGAGAATTGTCTTCGCACTGCTATGCGAGCCGCCTCTACTGAATGCAACGTATCGAGAACTTGCAGCAGCCGCACGGGTGGCGCTTGGAACGGTTGGCCCGGTGATCAAAGATCTCGAGAACCGCAAGCACATCACACCCGTACCTGAACACCGCCCAGCGATGGGGCGCCGGTTTCTCGACCGACAACGCCTCTTTGAAGAATGGGTCGCGATGTATCCGACTATTCTTAGACCGAAACTGAATGTCCGACGGTTCCGCGGACCACGTCCGAATTGGACGGATGGTGTAGATCTGAATCAATACCATGCGTTCTGGGGAGGCGAGGTCGCTGCAAATAGGCTGCTCCATCACCTTCAGCCGAAAGCTGCAACAATTTATACACGAGAAGCACCGAATCGACTCATTGTGGAACATCGACTGAAAGCAGATGTTAATGGTGACACAGAGATTCTTGATGTGTTCTGGAACCCAGATCGGGTTCAAACGATTCGAGACGCCGTACCGCCGATCTTGGCATACGCCGATCTCTTCACAACTACTGACGGAAGAGACGTCGAAGCGGCGAAGATGATTTATGACGAATACATTGGTCCAGCCTTTAGAAATTAAGCATGACAAGATCGATCAGGGAATCCTGACCGTCATCCGCAAGGTTGATGAGATTGCCCGGACGTGCAATACCGCATACTTTCTTGCAGGCGCAACGGCCCGCGAGATCATCCTGAGGCACGTATTCGGTAGGCCGCCTGGACGGCGCACACTCGACGTTGACTTCGGGATCGCAGTACGCGATTGGGAACAGTTTGAGAACTTGAAATCGGCGCTGATTAAGAACGCTGATTTCATGCAGCACCCAAAGCAGAAACAGAGGATCTTCCACAAGTCGCCGAGTGTGATAGTCGACCTGATTCCTTTCGGAGGGGTCGAACGTACTGATGGAACGATCACCTGGCCGCCTGAGGAAGACATTGTGATGAGGGTCACCGGTTTCACAGATGGTCTTGAATCTGCTGTGTCGGTTCGGCTGGGCGAGAAGCTCCTAGTTCCCGTCGTTAGCCTGCCAATCCTGCTGGTTCTGAAGGTTTTCGCCTGGGTGGACAGAAAACATGAGAAGAGGGACGCCGAAGACATATACACGCTATTGAAACAATATGGCGATGCCGGTAATGAGGACCGGCTCTATGGGGAGCACCAAGACATCTTGGAACTTGAAGAATTCGACTTTGAACTTGCCGGAGCACGTTTGATCGGCCGCGATGTTGCGCATGTGGTCTCGGCAGAAACGAGGCACCGCGTTCGAGAAGTCCTGGAATCGGATCGCCAGATGCTCGAACTTACGAACCAAGTCATCGTGTTTTCCGGCCGCACTGATTCTCAACATGTTCACCGCTGTGAGATGCTGGTAATAAAAATGAGGGAGGGTTTTCTACAGGCACTCTAGCACGAACGGTGGCGATGAAAACTTAACCGCAAACTTCGGGCATGCTACGTCAAAATACTTCAACCGCCGGCCGGCGAGTCGCTCCAAGATCCGCACGGCCAAGGTTGCTTTATCGGGTCTTTTCATTTGCCTCTCCCTCTCTGAATCCAACTGGATTTCCGAGTCCAGGACCTGGACTTTTTCCCACTGGTAGGAGTCTAGGCATCTGGACTTGCCAAATTGCTATCACCGCCGGCCCCGTCGGAGTCCACGGCCTGGACTTTCAGAACCGGCGTCAATCACGAGGAAGCTTATGCATACGCCGAATCTGATCGGCGATCGCACTCGATGCTATTCATTTGTCCAGGTCCCTGGACACAGCCTGAGCCGGTCAGTGGTCGCACCTCCGATAAGATGGCCCTGTAACAAAAGCGAGCGGTGCGGCCTTCGACAAGGGATATTAGGAGAGTTCAGTTTCTCGGCAAAAAACAGATCAGAGCGCTCTCTGGTTTTTGGCGCATTGGACTGCAGCAACCGCAATTACTTCATTCGGGTCGATCATCGGCACGGAAAACTCCATGCCCTCCAGGATAATGGGGATCTCAGTACACCCCATTACGAGTGCCTCGGCGCCATTCATGATCAAGTGTCGGACAGGACCGACGATCAGTTCGATTACCTCGGGCGTTTTCCCGTCATACTTGAATGAGAATATCGACTTCTGGACCTGGTCCTGGATCTCCCCGGGAATATCGAGAACTTCGATCCCGTATTTCTTGAAGCATTTTTGATATAACCCTGTTTTCATGGCCGCGGAGGTAGCCAATACGCCGACCTTTCGAACGCCGGGAACGGCCTTGACGGTCTCCTTTGCTGCTTCTTCGATAATATGAAGAAATGGTATCCGGACGGCGTTTCTTATCTCATCGTAAAAATAATGGGGCGTATTTGCCCCGATAATAATGAAATCAGCTCCAGCCCGCTCGAGATTGCGGGCGGTTTCCCGCATCGCGGGAACAGGGGATTCTCCACCCTTCAAAATGGCGTCCTGCCGGCTCGGCATTTTGGGATTGTTATCTATTATGATCCTGAGGTGATCGTCGTCCTTTTTTGCGTGAGTATGTTTGACGATACGGGCAAAAAGGTCGATGGTTGCTTCAGGTCCCATTCCGCCGAGGATCCCAATAATCTTGTCTTTCATTTCATTATCCCTTTTATCCTGCTGAAACGGCCGGCATGGCTCTTTCCTTTTCCATATTCCCCAGGATTGCGGTGACCACCACTGTCCCAAGCACGTTAATTGTGGTTTGACCCATGTCTATGATCCTGAAAATCCCGGCCAGTAGTCCAATAACTTCGAGCGGCAGTCCAAGGGTTTTCAGAAATATCGTAGTTGCGACAAAGATGCCTCCCGGAATTCCTGGGCTTCCAAGAGTCATAAGAACACCAAGGAGTACCGCAGTAACCTGCTGAGATAAGGTTAGTTCGATCCCGACAAGCTGGGATACAAAAATTGCAACCACCCCGTACCAGAGTGCGTTGCCATCCATATTGGTCGAAGCACCGAGAGGAATCGTAAAGCCCACGATATCCTTCTGAATCCCTAGCGCCTCTTCGCACGTTGCCATGGCCACGGGCATGGTCGCCTTAGTGCTGCAGGTTGTAAAGCTTGTGACCCATATAGGGCTTATCTTCTTGAGGAAAGTCAGTGGATTCTTTCTGACAAAAAACCAATACATCCCCAGCAGAACGATTAATAAATGGAGCACCAAGCCGACGTACATGCTGCCGATAAATTGAGCAAGGGGCCCCAGCACGGATGTGCCGTACTTGCCTGCAGTGATGGCCATAAGGGCGAAGACGCCATATGGTGACGTCTCGATCACGATGTTGAGCACCTTCATTATGTAATTTGTCAGCGTCTGGAAAATTCTGTTCATCCGGGCGCGATCGGATTCGCCTAACATCAGGATCGCAGCACCGGAGAATATTGCGAAGACAATGACCTGGAGCAGATTGGCCTCAGACATGGCCTGGACGATGTTGGTGGGAATGATTCCCGCGAGAATGCCCGTCACGGTTGGAGCTTCAGCTATGGCCTTTACCGGCGGCAGACCCGTGAGAACCAGGCCTTTCCCCGGACGAATGACTCTGGCCACGAGCAAGCCTATTGTGCCTGCCGCGATTACCGTAGTCATGAACAGAACGAAGATCTTGGAACCGAGCCGGCCGAGCTTCTTGATATCGTCCATATTTATTATGGCGCTCGTCACCGTGCAGAAGATCAATGGCACGATCGCCATCTGCAGCAATCTCAGAAAAATGTCGCCCACAATCTGTATTGCCACGATTCTTGGTCCGGCAATAAAACCCACGATGGCGCCTGCGACCATTCCCACCAGCGTTTTGTTAGAGAGGGACATCTTGAATTTCATTTTCCTCCTCCAGATTCTTTCACTCCGCCGAGTCTAGGAGAGCAGTTGACATAGACCTGTCGATATCCTTTTGCCGAATCCTCGTGGGCCCTCGTCGAATCAGTGTATGAGGTACCCAATTTATGGCCGATTCCACCGTCAAGCAACAGAAATCCTGCCACCCCCGGACTACCGTTGAAGTGGGTCAGCATCGGTATTGCGTAGCGCGTTATTGCGGCCGGTGAGCTCACCGTTTCTCGATGCTATTCACTTGTACAGGTCCCTGGACACAACCTGGACCGGTTCAGTGGCCTTGTCCAGATCCCTGGACACAGCCTGAACCCGTCAGCGGTCGCGCCTTTTAGCGAAAGCGTAGTTGATCTCGCCGTGGTCCGAAGAACTAACGCTAATTCCCGAGTCCAGATGCTGGACTTTTTTGCCGCTGGTAGAGTCTAGGCAGCTGGACTCTTGCCAATTGCCATCACTGCCGACCAGGCAGGAGTCCAGGCATCTGGACTCTCCGGGCTCAACTGAAGCCCAGGACAGGATGCGGCGTGTAGGGCTCCTCAAGAGCAGCGACCTCTTCGGGACTCAGGCGCAGCGAGAGCGCCGCTACCGCGTCCTGAAGATGGTGCGGCTTGGTGGCGCCGACAATTGGCGCAGTAACTCCCGGCTTGCCGAGCAGCCACGCAAGCGCAAGCTGTGCGCGTGAAACACCGCGCTGTTCCGACACCTGGCCTAAGCGGTCTATGACTTTATGGTCGGCCTTCTCGGTCCGCGAATACAACTTCTTGCTGAATTGGTCGGTTTCGTGGCGTTTGGTGCTTTCACCTTGCCAGGGGCGGGCCAGGCGGCCACGCGCGAGCGGGCTCCAGGGGATGACTCCGATGCCTTCGGATTCGCAGAGGGGAATCATTTCGCGTTCTTCTTCGCGATAGAGCAGGTTGTAGTGATTCTGCATGGAGATAAAGCGGGTCCAACCGTGAAGATCGGCGAGATAGAGCGCTTTGGTGAATTGCCAGGCGAACATGGACGAAGCGCCGATGTAGCGAACCTTGCCCGATTTCACCACGTCGTGCAGCGCCTCCAGTGTCTCTTCAATCGGCGTCTGATAGTCCCAGCGGTGAGTTTGGTAGAGGTCCACATAATCGGTTCCCAACCGGCGAAGACTCTGATCGAGTTCGTAAAAGATGGATTTGCGGGAGAGACCACTGCCATTGGGTTCGTCGCGCATGAGGCCGTGGACCTTGGTGGCGATGACGACGGCTTCACGGCGGACGTTTGCTTTAAGGAATCTCCCGAGCACCTCCTCGCTCGCGCCGCCCGAGTAGACATTGGCAGTGTCAAAGAAGTTAATTCCGAAATCGAGCGCCGCGCGAAAAAAGGGACGGGTCTCTTCTTCGTCAAGAGCCCATGCATGGCTGCCAGGCTTAGCTTCGCCAGTAACAGGTGCTCCGTAACTCATGCAGCCGAGACAGATGCGGGAAACCTTGAGGCCGGTCTTGCCAAGATTGATGTAGTCCATTATTTCTCCTGTATGGGCCTGCGTGTTTCAGGCCATTGGCCCGCAGAAAATTGTCCTTTGCTGAATACAAGCATACCGCTCCAACGCCAATTGCTGAAGGATGCACGCCGCCAACGCTGCTTTGTCGAGTCTTTTTCATCTCCTCTCCCTTTCCGATTCCCTCTGAAAATTCGACGCGCGGCTTTGTTGTGGTTCCAAGGTCCCTTGAACATCTTGTCTCTACTGGGCATCCCCTTGCCAGGCCTCAGGACGAAGCATCTCTTCAATCTCGGTTTGCGCCTGCCGTTTGGCTAGCTCCCGAGGAGGTCGACGTAATGTTCACCGCTCTTAGTGTCCGCGAATCTTGTCCAGTGTGCGAGGGACAGTTGAGGGACAGATAATTTCTGTCCTCAGTATTTATGCGTCGTCGAAACGTGCCATCGGTGCCGCTAAGTTATTGAGTTTGCGTTTTATCCCCGCTCTGTTAACCGGAGGGTTGTAGGTTCGAGTCCTACCTGAGGAGCCAAATTTTCAACAACTTAGCTCCCGTTGCGCTCTGCTTGCGCTCCGTTGCTCTGGAAAGCAAGCTGAGCGACCTTGCTACTTGCGGTAGTCATCTCATCCGTTACAACGTCACCGTAAATATTGAATGTGGTTCTGATGTCCGCGTGCCGCATCATCTTTTGCTGCACGGCAACGGGTGTGCCCACGGCGTCCAACCATGAGCGGTAGGTGTGCCGGAACGCGTGCGTACCGATATGCCCGATTTTCGCAAGGTCCGCCGCCCGCACAAGTTCTCTCCAAACGCCCGTGTACGAATAGGGGAGTTTGCCGTGTTTGAGCGGGCTTGCAAAAATCCAGTCATCAGCTCCCGAGAATTGCGAAAGCTGTTTCCAGGACTTCAGGCGCTCTAGCAATTCGCCCGCAAGATCGAAGGTCTTTGCGGAGCCTTCCGTCTTCACATCGTCTACAACTTGTTCCACGATGCCGCGCTGGATGCTGAGCCGCGAGCCTAGCCAATCCACGTCCGCCCATCGGAGTGCAAGAGTCTCACTGATGCGAAGGCCCAAGCACACACAGAGTAGGGCCATCGTAGCGAAGGGTTCGTGTAGCTCTTTCAGCAGAGCGTTGAATTGCGCCGCTGTGAGATTCCGCGCCTTGCGTAGCCGGTCCCGCCGCCCCTTAATCCATCGTGCATAGTGGCGTTCTAAGGTGGGCATCCGGGAAGTTCTTTCGCTTGGGTGCCCATTGCTGCGCATTAGAGGCGATTCCAGGCGCTCGCGATTTAGCCTAGTGGGTATTGTTGACGGCTTTGGGGAACGCGCTCGGTAATTCCGAAACATTCCTATTGACAATTGCGCTGCACCCTATGTAGAGTTTCAACTATGGGTATCGATAAGCCACGACTAACAAGAGAAACGCTCAAAGTTCTAGGGGCTTTGATGTCGTGTCCGCGAGACGACGTGTCGGGTGCTGACATCGGTCGCGTGACAAACCTCCTGTCTGGGACGCTCTACCCCATTCTGTTGCGTTTGGAAAAGGCCCGGTGGGTTGAAAGTAGTTGGGAGGTTGAGGACCCGCACGAACTTGGAAGGCCGAGGCGTCGATTTTACCGACTAACAGCGCTGGGGATGAAAAACGCGCAATTGGCGTTTTTGGAGGTAACTTCCACGATCAGGGGGCTTGCATGGGCATGACCGTCGGCCTTGCGGTTTTCGTCAGTGGGATTCTTGCCACAACTTTGGCTCGGGTATTTGCAGACGAATTTAAAGCGTGGATGCCTTGGGTAGCTGAGCGTTTCGTAAGGAAAGCGGTTGCTGGCCTGCCTGAAGATCAACGCGAGCGGTTTGGAGAGGAGTGGCGTAGTCACCTCAACGAAATACCCGGCGAGATCGGCAAGCTTGTTGTCGCATTTGGCTTTATTTTTGCCGCTTGGAAGATGTCCTCAATCCTGAAGATTGAGCACAGCAGGGGTTGGGTCCGCGACGGGCTGAAGCGAACCGTTGATGTGTCTTTCAGTGTTGCAGGTTTGTTTTTGCTGGCTCCACTCTTACTAGCATTTGCCACCCTAATAAAACTGGATAGCCCTGGTCCTATACTTTCTAGGCGATTGAGAATCGGCCTAAATGGCCGGCAGTTTTATTGCTACAAACTTCGCACACAAACGGTGATCAACGGCGTTCCAAAAGTAACGAACATTGGGAGATTTCTCCGCAAATATTCATGCGACGAGCTTCCAGAACTCCTAAACGTCCTTCGCGGGGATATGACTCTTGTCGGCCCTCGGCCTGGGACACCTGAGTTTCACAGATTTTTGAACGGGGCTATGCCCGGTTCTCAAGAACGAAATGCGGTGAAGCCCGGAATAACCGGTTGGGCACAGGTCAACGACACAGTGCACCCAGAGACGTATCTCGCCAATGATCTCTACTACGTCCAGAACCGTAGCCTTAAATTGGACCTGAATATTTTGGTCAAAACGGTGTGGAAAAATCTCTTCCGCTCGAAACAGTAGATTCAGTGTCTGATAACAAGGCGCTGGAATTTAGGTTGGAAACCTACAGACAGAGGTCCCGAAACTGCGCTCTATCCGCGCTCTGTTTGTTGGATTATCACTGCTTTTCGTGGCCTTAGGTGTCATCCGCTGACCCGCATCTACTTGAAACTACGTTAGTTCGTTGATTCGAGTCCTACCTGAGGAGCCATATTTTTATCTCTACCCCTTCAATCACTTACGCGGCCTGCCCGGAAGCCTTGGGCACATCATTTTGTAGCCCTGTAGCCTATTTAGCGAAAAACCCAGCCCCACGCGCTCGCACCATTCCCGCCTCCACGCTTGGTCTTGCTGCAATCCGGTTGCGTAAAGATCGGTTACAGTCCGCCGTGCATGGCCGAGCCACAGCCCGATAAGGTCTTCGGGTACACGCATCCGCCGCAGTGTTTCTGTTCGGAATCGCCGGAAGGCGTGAAAGCCTACCCGCTTGCCAGTGGCGTGCAAGGCCCGGTGTACATTGCGCTGTGAGATCGGACGGCCGCTTGCAGTTGCGAACAGATACCCGGATTTGCTTTCCACGTACCGGCGTAATAGCCCGGCCAGCGGCTCTGGAATATCAATCTCGCGAACTGCATTGGGCGTCTTGGGTAATGAAAGTAGAGATTTGTTTATTCATGATTGCCGCATCGATCTCGAAATTTCGATGCGGCGTTTTCGTGCTGCCACGCGCAAAAGAAATTCCCGTCCCGGAGCGCCTGTTTTAAACCGGCGCGGTCTACACCAATAACACCGGCGCATCTTGCCGCCGTTTCCGCCAGGGCCGGCAACACGATGTCCTCATAGCGACCCGATGCGCCATAAGGAACCGCAAGGTTGCTTCTAACCTTGCCATCCCGATATTGAAGACAAACTACCCCCTCCATCAGCGCCGACAGAATAGCTGCCCATCAGCGGATGTAGCTGTCGAGTTCGGCTTAAAAACGTCCACCCCCTCCGCCTATCGTGGCAGCGTCCGCGCCTCAGAGTCTGCCGGAATGGCAAGTATCTTCACCAACAAAAACCGTTCCTTAAGCTGTCTGGGACATTGCCGTATCATTATCGGTAATACCTTTACCTCCGAATCTATTGAGGAGCAGGGCAGCA
>Ga0187872_10004314_pt1 | contig 10783 bp, 6 predicted proteins | sample June2016WEW_16_4_FD_132973 | JGI IMG/M metagenome (GOLD analysis project Ga0187872, IMG submission 132973) | Peatland microbial communities from SPRUCE experiment site at the Marcell Experimental Forest, Minnesota, USA - June2016WEW_16_40 | ecosystem: Environmental > Terrestrial > Soil >...
CGAAGGCGAGCAGCAAATCGGCTCCTGGCGCGATTTGCTTCATCGGGTCAGTGGGAATCTTCCGCGGCTCGAATTCGCCGTTCACTGCCCAATTGGCGTAGGCCGCCCCGTGCATGCCCAGCCAGCGCAACGACAGCGTATGCGTCTCCGGAAACGCCCCGCAGCCCATCAGCGTCGTCGTCACCGGGATCTGTGCTCCTTCGGCAAACCGGCGCAACTCCTCGCTCGCGTTGCCGGTGATGATGCCACCGCCGACGTAAAGCACCGGCCGGTCGGATTTCTCGATCAGGCCGATGATCTCGTTCAACTCCAGGTCGGTCGCCCGCGGGTCCGGGTGGTAGCCGCGCAAATGGGCTTCCCTCGGAAAGACCGGCTGCGTGCGCGCCTGCTGCACATTCTTTGGCAAGTCGATCAGCACCGGGCCGGGCCGGCCGGTCTGCGCGATATGAAACGCCTCCTTGATGATGCGCGGGATGTCGTTGATGTCGGTAATCAGATAGCTGTGCTTCACCACCGGCAGCGTCATGCCGTAGATGTCCGTCTCCTGAAACGCCCCCTTGCCGATCATCGCCTGGGGCACCTGGCCGGTGATGGCGATCAACGGCACCGAATCCATGTAGGCGTCCGCGATGCCCGAAACCAGATTCGTTGCGCCCGGGCCGCTGGTGGCCATGCACACGCCCGCCCGCCCCGTCGCCCGCGCGTAACCGTCGGCGGCGAAGGCGCCCCCCTGCTCATGGCGCGGCAGGACCGTGCGAATCTTCTTCGAGCGCGTCAGCGCCTGGTGGATTTCCATGCTCGCGCCGCCCGGGTAGGCGAAGATGGTATCCACCCCTTCGCGTTCGAGGCAGGCGACGAGGATTTCGCTGCCGGACATCGTGGGGCCGAGTTCCACGCTCTGGCCGGCCGGGGCTCTTTTACTTGTTTCCATTGTCTTGCTCATAAACTTTTTGCGGTTGTGGCTGGCTGCCGCAGGTGCACAAAAAAACCCACGACCGTCCGCCAGCCGTGGGTTCTTGTCGAAACTCAATTTACCTTCGACAAGCGCCGACGGCGTCGCCAACTACGACGACGACCAGGACCACTTGTCGAATATTCACTATCATTGCCGCCAATGTAGTAAATCCCCCCCGCCGCGTCAAGCCCCAGTTCGACATCACCAGGCAGGCAAATATACCCATCCCGCGCGAACCACGCCCCGTGACGCTGGTGAACCGGCTTGTTGCCGCACGGTTGTGGCATGGAGGGCGGTGGACCGGGTTAACGCCCAGTCCGCCCCGGCCTTCCCGGAGCGGGCAATGGTGAGCGCCGACCAGAATGGTCGTCTTGCTGATGATCTCTCCATGAAGCACTCCCCGGAGCCCAGCCAGCTTTGGCCTGCCGACTCTCCCTCGCCAGGGCTTGGCCGGCGAGCCAGCCCGTGGTCCAGGCCGCCTGGAAATTGAAACCGCCGGTCAGGCCATCAATGTCCAGCAACTCGCCCGCAAAGTGGAGGCCGGGGCAGATGCGGCTCTCCATCGTCCTGAAATCCACTTCGCTTAAGCGCACGCCCCCGCAGGTGACGAACTCATCTTTGTTGAGGCTCTTGCCCGTCACCTGCAAGTCGGTGCGGAGCAGTTGTTGGACAAGCCGGTGCTGCCTGGCCCGGGAAAGCGCGGCCCACCGCAGGTCGCCCGGAATGCCCGCCGCCCGCGCCAGCCGCTCCCAAAGGCGGGCCGTCAGCGGCGCTATCGGAGTGTTCACCACCAAGCGCCCAGGCTGGGCCTCGCGGCGCGACTGAAGCTTGGCCGCGAGGGCTTCCGTGCCGAGGTGTGGCAGCCAATTCAGGCGAAGTGGGAACCGGTAATTGCAACCATGCAGCTCCCGCGCCCCCCACGCCGACAAACGGAGTATCGCCGGACCGCTCAATCCCCAGTGCGTCAGCAGCAACGCGCCTCGTTCGCGCAAGCCGGTCCCCGGCACCGACACCTCTACCGCCTCGACGGACACCCCGGCCAGGTCCCGCACCCACGGCGTTTCCAGGTGAAACGTGAACAACGACGGCACCGGAGGCTCCAGCGTGTGGCCGAGCGAGACCCCCAATTGTCCCAAAGCCGGGACACGGCACCCGCCCGTCGCCAGGAGCAAACGATCGCAGTCGAGCGTTTCACCCCCGGACAGCCTCAGCTCAAACAGGCCTTCCGGGCGCTTCGTCACGGACTCGATGCCGCGATTCAGAATCAGCTTCGCGCCGGCTGCCTTGGCCTCCCCTAGCAGGCACCCGATGATCGTCTGCGATGAATCGGTCGTGGGGAACATGCGTCCGTCTTTCTCGGTTTTGAGTTCCACACCTCGGGACTCAAACCATTTGACGGTATCCCTCGCTTGGAAGGAGTTGAAGGGACCAATCAGCGCCTGCTCGCCTCGTGGATAATGGGCGGCGAACTCCCGCGCTTGAAAACAGGCATGGGTGACGTTGCAGCGCCCGCCTCCCGAAATCCGCACCTTGGACAGGAACTGCGGTCCCTTTTCGAGCACGGTTACCTCAACGTCCGGCGCCGCTTGCGCGCAGGTGATCGCCGCAAAGAAACCGGCCGCCCCACCGCCGGCTACCACCACACGTCGCGAACTCATGCGCCAAACCGTAGCAGAGACATTAATTCACCGTCACGCGGGCATCACCCGCCGCGCTGGCCTGCAGCAGCTTGATGTTTTTGACCATTACTTCGGAGCCTAAACTCATGGCACGCTTGGACGTGGCGTGGCAGACTGCGTCGTCACTGTTGCCGTCGCAGATCGCAAACCGTCCGCGCTCGCGGTCAGTTTGATTTCGCCCGCTTCTTTCGTGGACTGCACGATGATTTGAGCGAGACCGTTGAAGGCGCTGCGCGACCACGCCGGCGCGACAGGTTTGCCGGTGACTTCCACGTTCACATCGGGATCGAGACCGCCGTTGCCGGATTCGTTCCGTACGCCCACGGCGACGACGTTGTCGCCCGCGTGCAGGGCTTTTTTGATGTCATAAGCCGGTGACGCCGACCAGTCGGTCGATTCGCCGACGCGCCGGTTGTTGACGAAGACCCAACCGTGGTCGTCAATGCGGGTGAAACGGATTTGGACGCCCGGATTGGCCAGGTCGGATTCGGTCAGGCTGACATGAGCGCGGAAAATGGCCGTCTGCCCTTCGGTCAACACCTGGTCGCCGGTGACGCCCTCGGTCGTGGGCTTGATTCTGTTCCAAACCGAGTCATCGAAGTCATTGGCGTATTCGGGAGCCAACGCACCTTTAGCCGGAACGGTGGCGAGTTTCCAGCGCCAATCGTTGACAGGAATGGATTTCACTGACGGTTGGGCGACGAACGTGTCCGGCTCGTGGCAGCTCGGATCGCCGTTGCCGACACCGAGCATTTTTCCGGCACCGTTCACTTCAAAACTGATGTTGTTCGCTGCGGTCGGCACCACGCGGCCCTGCGCGTCGGTCACGGAAACGGTGAAGACGCTCACGTCTTCGCCATCGGCATGGATGACGGAACGATTCGGCGTAAGTTGAACTGATGCCGGTTCGCCGGTGGTTTCGACTTTGGTTTCGGCAACGACCTTGCCGCCCTGGTAAGCTTTCGCCGAGAGGACGCCGGGCGCGTATTTCACTTTCCACGACAGTTTGGAATTCCTTTTCATCGGCTGCTTGCCGAGCGATTCGCCGTTGAGGAACAGTTCCACTTCCTCGCCGTTGCTCAAGGCGTCCACGCGGATTTGCTGGCCTTCCTTGCCCGGCCAGTTCCAGTGCGGCAGCAGGTGCAGAACGATGTTCGTCCTCCACCACGATTGGTAGTAATAGAAATTGTCCTTCGGGAAGCCACAGGTGTCGAAGATGCCGAAGTGCGAATTAATGCACGGCCACCCGTAGGGCGTCGGCTCGCCGCGATAGTCAAAGCCCGTCCAGACGAAGCCGCCGCTCAACCACGGGCGGTCGGCGAAATAACTCCACCAACGCTCGGCGGTCGTCGCCCAGCTTGGCGCGTTGTTGTCGTAGGCGCTAACGTAGCCCCGCGGCTTGTCGTTTTCGTAGATGCCGCGCGTGCTTACCGTGCTGGCCTGTTCCGTGCCGACGTTCGGCTGTTCGGGGTGCTTGGCGTGATAGCTGTCCATCTCACCGCCGGGGTGATAATTCCAGCCGCGCACTTCGATGACGCCGTTGATGCCGTCGAACGTGTCGCCCTGCGGCGCGGCGTAGGTCACGGGCCGCGTCGGGTCGAGCTGCTTCACGTAAGCCTGCATTGTGCGAGCGACGTTCGCAGCCTGCGGTGTGGACTGCACGAAAAACTCCTCGTTCGCCACGCTCCAGAGGCCGACGCTTGGATGATTGCGGTCGCGGCGGATTTGCGTGTCCCAGCGGCGCAGATTTTCCTCGTCGCTGCCGAGCAGGCGGCTCTCGTCCATCACAACCATGCCGAGATGGTCGCAGGCCTTGAGCAGTTCCGGCGTGGGCGGATTGTGCGAGGTGCGATAGGCGTTGCAGCCAAATTCCTTCAGCTTCGCCACGCGGAAATACTGGAGCGCATCCGGCAGCGCCGCGCCGACGCCCGCCATGTCCTGATGGTTGCAGGTGCCGTAGAGTTCATAATGCCTGCCGTTCAGCAAAAACCCCTGGTCCTTGTCGAATGCCACTGTGCGGATGCCGAACTCGGTTTCCTTGCGGTCAACAGTTTTGCCGCCCACTTCAACGGTCGTGACGAGCTTGTAAAGTGTGGGCGATTCGGGCGACCACAGTTCGTATTTGCCAAGTGTGAAGCGGAGACCTGATGCGTCCGTCGAAATTGTCTTCTGAGAGCGGGCGTCAACCTTCACTGCGTCATTTAATTCTCCAGTGGTGCGTCCGTCGGTTTCCTTGAAGGAATAAACCACTTTAGCTTCAACGGACGCATCTTGAGAATTGATTAGTTTCAGTTCAGCGTGAATTTCCGCATCGCCCTCCGGCACATTATTCTTGAATTTGCTCCACACAAGAATCCCGTCCGGCGCGATGGCGACCGGCGCGGTCTTGTCCAGCCAGACGTGGCGGTAAATGCCTGCCCCTTCGTAGAACCAGCCCTCGAACCTGCTCGCGTCCACCTTCACCGCCACGGTGTTCTTGCCGCCGAAACGCACGATGTCCGTAATGTCAGCGCGGAACGGGTAGTAGCCGCTCTCGTGGCGCGTCACGAGCCAGCCGTTGACCCACACCGTCGTGTCGCGGAACGCGCCGTCGAACTGCAGCCACAGGCGCTTGCCCGCGTCTTCCTTGGGCAATTCAAACGCGCGGCGATACCAGCCGACGCTGTTCTTTGGGAAGCCCGGCCCGACCGGTTTGAAACCGTGGCTCGTGTCGGCGTTGCGGTCGAACGGCAGTTCAATTGCCCAGTCGTGCGGCAAGTCGAGTGAGCGCCATGCGGTGTCGTTGAACTTCTCCGAAGCCGGGCCGCTGCTCTCGCCCGCTTTGTCGAGCCGGAGCGCGTTGGGCCAGTCGTCGCCGAGGTGAAACTTCCAGTTCGCGTCGAGCGAGAGATGTTCACGCGGCGTATCGGTGGTGGAAGCCTCGGCGGCGCAAACAGCAAGCAGGACCACGATGAGCCAACGGCTGATGAATTGATGAATTTGCATGAAGCGAGATTATTCAACTCATCGCGCGGGCACAATTGCATTTGCAAAAAGCCTTCCGTGTGGCCGTTGGTTCGACACAGGCATTTGATCAAATACCTGGACGGCAAACTGGAATTGAAGGGCAGGTCGAAAGAGGATCAGATTGAGACGAGGGAGTGGATTTCATTGTTGCTGAATGGTGCCGTGGTGCGAGAATGAGCCGCAGGGCTGTTGATCTCCCTTGCCGGCGGCCAGAATCAGTCAGATCAATGAGTTCACGCCAGCGGTGTGGGCCAAGGCCAAAGCGAACGAGAAACTGGTCGTTCAGGCAGCTTGAGCAAATTGGCAGTCGGGCAAACTCAGCCTCCCATTTTCAACTTCTGGGCCAGGCTGCCAATTTGGGCTAATGCCTGATATTGCCCTCTTACCCGCTTCGTTTGACGACCAGCGGTTCGCGCCAGCCGTGGCCGGTCTGGGCCAGCAAATCGTCCGCCGCCACCGGTCCCCACGTGCCCGCGGCATAAAACTCGCGGTTGGACAGCGGCTTGCCTTCCCAAGCCCGGCGAATCTCATCCACAATCTGCCAAGCCGTCTCGACCTCATCGCGGCGGATGAAGAGCGTGGCGTCGCCGGCCATTGCTTCCAGTAGCAGACGTTCGTAGGCCTCGGGCGTGTAGGCGCCGAACTCAGCGTCATAGCTGAAATGCATCCGCACCGGCCGCACTTCCACGCTCGTCCCGGGCACCTTGCCGTTAAACCGGAGCGAAATGCCTTCGTTGGGCTGAAGACGCAGCGTCAGAGCGTTCGGATCCAGCTTCTGCCCGCACTGGGCCGCGAAGAGCACGTGCGGCGTGGGCCGGAATTGAACCCGCACCTCGCTGGTGCTCAGCGGCAGATTCTTGCCCGTCCGCAGGTAAAACGGCACGCCCGACCAGCGCCAGTTGTCGATGAAGAGCTTCAGCGCGACATAAGTCTCGACGTTCGAGGCGGGCATGACCTTCGGCTCCTGACGATAGCCTGGCCGCAATTCGCCATCCACCGTCCCTGCGAAATACTGCCCGCGCACCACTTGCCGGGCGACGTCCTCCGGGCTCAGTGGCCGGATCGACTTGAGCAGCTTGACCTTTTCGTCGCGGATTGACTCCGCCTCGAGGGAGACGGGCGGCTCCATCGCGACCAGGGAGAGGACCTGCAGCAAGTGGTTCTGCACCATGTCGCGGAGGGCGCCGGCCTCCTCGTAATACCCGCCGCGCTGGCCGACGCCGAACTTCTCACTGACGGTGATCTGGAAGTGGTCAATGGATTCCCGGTGCCAGAGCCGCTCGAAAACGGCGTTAGCGAAACGGAACATCAAAATGTTCTGCACCGTCTCTTTGCCGAGGTAATGGTCGATCCGGAAAACCTGCTGCTCGCGGGCGTAGCGAGCCAACTCCCGGTTCAACTGGCGGGCCGAATCCAGGTCATGGCCGAAGGGCTTCTCAATGACGACCCGTTGCCAGCCCTCACCCTCTTCTTTATGCAGCAGTCCGGCACGATGCACTTGCTCGACCACTTCGCCGAACTGGCTGGGCGAGATGGCGAGATAAAAGAGCAGGTTGTGCCGCAGCGCTTCGCTCCCGAAAGAGGCGAGTTGTTTCTCGAGGGCCTCATAAGCCGTGGCGGCGGCGATGTCGCCCTGGCAGTAAAAGACGTGCTGCGAGAAATCCCGCCAGACCTGCTCGTCCACGGGTTTGGTGCGTGAATACTGGTCCAGGGCCGACCGCAGTTCGCTGCGCCACGAGGCATCGGTTTTCTCGCGCCGCGCCAGGCCGATGATGCGAAAGGCCGGGGGCATCTGTTTGTCCTTGCAGAGGTGGTAGAAGGCGGGAACGAGCTTGCGTGCCGTCAGATCACCGCTCGCGCCGAAGATGATAATCGAGCACGGTTCTACCGCCTTGCGCCCTTCACTCAGGCGACACGTCAGCAGGTCATCGAATTGTGCGGATTGGTTCACCCGCAAACCATCGTCGAGGGGCCGCCCCTTTTCAAATGTTCTTGTTGTTTGCATCGGGCGCGGCGGACTTATACTGGCTGAGTCAGTTGTTTAAGGGGCTCTGAAAAGACGCTGACGAGATTCGCCGAGCAGGAGCGACCCGGGCCAGCTATCGCAGAGGTTAGCGCAACTCATTCTAACTCTCCAGGCTTTGTTGTGGTGCTGCTTGAAGACGGACGGGAAGTTTTTGGGCTGGTGGCGGGAATCAGCGCGCGCCGGATGGGCTCGATCCAGGAGTCGCGGCCGATGTCGTAGAGAATAAAGTCGCTGTCGAATTGCCAATACGCCCAGCTCCAGCCGCGTTGTTCGGCGGCGCGCGCCACGCTCGCCAGGTAGCGCACCCTCGATTCCATCGGGGCCTTGTCATAAGCGCCGAACTCGCCGAGGAACAGCGGCCGGTCGTGTTGTTTAGCCCAGTCGGCGGCCTTGTCGAAATCGTCCTTGATGACGCGGAGGTCTGTTTCCGTGCCCAGCCACTCGATCCCCAGCTTGTCCTTTCGCCCCGCCCACGCGGCGCCCTGATGCGTGAAGTCCATGGGCGTGTAGTAGTGGATCGTCACAATGAGATGGCGATCCGCGGCCGGCAACTCCATTTCGGCCAGATGATCAATGGAGTTCCAGAACGCCGGTCCGACGACGAGGGTGCGGGTCGGGTTCTTCTCTCGAATGATCACCAGCGCTTCGGCCAGGTATTCGTTCCAGAGAGCCGGGGTCAGTTTGCGCGACGGCTCATTGAGCACCTCAAAGAGCACGCTCTCCGGCGAGCCCTGGCAGTGGGCGGAGAGCTGCCGCCAGAAGGCGAGAAACTTCACTTTGTTTGTGGCCGGATCATTGCCCAGCGAATTGTATTCGTGCAGGTCGAGAATCACCCGCAAATCCTGCGCCTGCGCCTGCCGGACAGCCCAGTCGAGCACCTCAAACCAGGACTCGCTCAAGGCGTAGCCGTTCGCCGAATTCATTCGCCGGAACGGCTGCAGGTTGATGCGCACAGAGCTGAACCCGGCCTCTTTCAGCAGGCGGAAATACCCGGCTTGAAACCGGGCCTGTTCGCGCGAGCGCCAGATTGGATCGTAGCCGAGTATGTTCACGCCGCGACCCAGTTTTCGGTTCTGTTCGAAGGCGTCTGCGGCTGCCGGTTGGGCGTGACCGGCGGGGGCGGCGAGCATGAGAACCGCGGTCAGCAGCAGCGCTGGCCTGCTTGATGGGAACCAATCCAGTCCATTCATGCCGACAAGGTTACCAAACCGGGCTGCGTCTTTAAAGGACTGAATGCACGCCCCTTCTTTCACTGAACCTCCATTTGATATTACTTGCCCGCCTGCCTCCGCGTAATATAGTTTCGTCGGGAGAAGCGCTGCCGGAGATTGGTTTTTCGGCGCCGCTTCTCCGTGCACCAATGTGGGCCAACGTGTAACACTTGCAGCATGCAAAACCAAGCAACCGCTTATGAGGAAAACTGCGATCACCCCGCCGGGAACCCCGGCAAAACCTTCGCCGAAACGGACTCGCTCACCCGCCAGCAAGATCCATCCAATCGTCATTTATCCGTTCCGGCAGCCGGACGATTACTCCGACCTGCAGGCCCTGTATCAACTGGTCAGGCGATTGGCCGTGGAAAAGGACCGCTATGCCCGCCCCATCACAGTCCTGGACCGCAAGACCTACTATTCCATGGCCGGCAACAAAGCATTCCTCGATTTCCGGCGGCACACCCTGACGCGTTGTTCGGAGGTGCTGGATGTCTGGGCGGTCGATACCTGCCAGATGTGGTACGCGGGCCTGGGCGCGGCCTTTGAACAGGGTGGGGCGCACGATGTGTATTGGCTCATCCCCGGGGATTTCAACTACGGCACAGCGGTTGGACAGCAAGTCCTTAGTCGGCTGCACGATCTGCCGGAAATCATCCTCGAACTGGACCAGGACCTGTGCATTGGCGAAATCGCCACCGACCACAACAATTCCAAGCAGCTCATTGATACCTACGGCACCTTTGCCCTGCTCTACACTTGGTTCCCGGCCGAGGCCCAGGAAATCCGCCAGTACACCGAGCGTCCCCGTTCGGAGTTCCTTGCGCTCCGCCACGGTTTCCTGGGTGAGGCGTTGCGCCAACGGTGGTATCCCTACGAACAAACCGTGGTCATGCTCTTGCAGGCGGTCTTCGGCAAGAAGGGCATCAGCCGCTTTTTCGTCGGGAACATCTCGGACCTGCCCGAGGGGCGGGAATCGCTGGCATCGGCGATGCAGCAGGTGGAGCGGACCGAGCGGGTGCTCAAGGCGGTTTGGCGCGACCGCCACCAAACCGATCCAGGCTGGATCGAGGAGTACCGCCGCCTAGCCGCCACCTCCAACCAGGTCCGCCACACCGCCCTGTCCATTCTCCACAACTTGCTAAGCTGAGTTATGCGCGCTTTCGCTTACCACAAGCCCCTGCGGGCTATCAATTTCGTCTGCAACGCCCCACAAGCCAAGAACGTCACCCTGATCGGTGATTTCAACCAATGGAACCCGGCCGCGCATCCGATGAAACGGATGCCGGACCGTTCCTGGCTGCTCACGGTTGAACTCAAACATGGCCACCATCGCTATGCCTTCCTGGTGGACGGGGTCCTAACCCTCGACCCCTACGCTCAGGGGATCACCCGCAACGACAAAGGCGAGCGTGTTTGCCTTGTGCCCGTGAGTTGAACGGTTGAAGGGGTGAAATCGTGGATTGATGGATTAGGGAGGCGATAGGGGACGCTCGCCCCCGGAAAGGCGGGGGGGCGCGCGCCGGCGGGAAGTAACGGGATCGTCTGGGGGAGCGGCAGGGGGTCGTTGCGCGCCAAGGGGCGGTGAGAGCCAGTGAAACGTGAGGGGTGAAACGTGAAACGTGAAACGTGAAACGTGAAAGGTGAAACGTGAGGGGTGAAACGTGAAACGTGAAACGTGAACGGCACAGGGGCACCGCGCGCGAAGGGGCGGTTGGAGCGGGTAAAATGGGGATTTCCCTAGTGCAGGCAGTGCGGGGACGGGGCGAGGGCGGGGAATGGGCGGGGAGGGGTAAGGAGGGACGGGAGAGCAGAGTGCGGGCGGGGGGAGGAGAGCAATGCGGAGTGGGGAATGCGGAATGTGGAGTGGCGAAATTGACATTAGGAGGGCAGGAAGGCAGGAAAC
>Ga0187872_10004319_pt1 | contig 10775 bp, 11 predicted proteins | sample June2016WEW_16_4_FD_132973 | JGI IMG/M metagenome (GOLD analysis project Ga0187872, IMG submission 132973) | Peatland microbial communities from SPRUCE experiment site at the Marcell Experimental Forest, Minnesota, USA - June2016WEW_16_40 | ecosystem: Environmental > Terrestrial > Soil >...
ACTGGGCGATGCTCCTTAGATCGGACTGCTGTTGTTTGGAGAGTAAGATTTCACTGCCAGTGGCCATGACAGCTTTGATGCTAACAGTCTAGTAATGGTTACTCTGCGACAAGCCACTAGTCGGCTGGCGTCTACCGATCGTGTCCGTTCCGGTCGGATGACGGGCAAGCCAGAAGTAATCCCAAGGTAAGGTTAGCCGACAACTCGGGAAGTGGCAGCAACCTGCACGATTGTCGGATTGAATCAAGTATCCGTGCTCGGTCTCTGGAGATCGTTCATCGACGACCGATCTGGTGCGAAACTTAGTTCAACGGGCCCAGATACTGGTCGAACCAATTCAGCGTCTCTTTAATGAGCTCATTTCGGGGGATGTTGTGACCGGTGTCATAGAGCAAATGCTTTTTCTGGTCCTTCTTTGATCCGAGCATCCGGAAGAACGGTTCCTGCGTCGATTCCACCGGAAAGAAGAAATCGTAACGACCGTTCAGCATCAACACCGGCTGCTTTACGCGCGAAACGAAGTTGATGGTCTCGACTTCAGGAAGTGATCGCTGGAAGTCGAGCCCGCCCAAAGCAAGCACGCAAGCCTTGAACCTTGGTTCCACGGCCGGCACAATGGCGCCCATTTCCGCGCCCCAACTATACCCATAGTAGCCCAGCTTCTCGTGGTCAAGGTCGGGACGAGTTTCCGCATAGTCGATTGCCCGCGAAGCGTCTTTGACCCACATGACGACGTGGTCCCTCCAGGTGCTCGTGGTGTTGGCCACATCTGACTCCATGCCGTCGCCGCGTTCATACGTTCCCTTGTACACGGGATAGAGCACCGCGCGTCCACTCCTGAGAATGCCATCCAATGCAGCCGTCGGGTAAACAGAGAACGTTCGCAGTAGAAGCGCATTCGATCCAGGAAAGAAGACGACCGTCTGGAAGGGCGGCTTGCCCTTCTTGGGAAGAAACAGATAAGCAACTGCCGTCTCGTGTCCGTAGGCAGCCGTGTACGTGATTCTCTCGGTCTTCCAATCCTCTTCGTCCTTGCCAAAAGGCTCGACGGTGGCGTTCAACGGGATTTTGTCATAGGAGTACACGCTGCGATAGGCGCGGAACAATTCATCAGAGACGGGTTTTTCCTTGCTCAAGTCGCGCCTGGGCGTAGCCATAGGAGCCGCCGCGATCTTGAGATCGGCTTCTGCCTCGATGTACTTCACGCAACGAAAACCAATGTTCGCGGTACGCAGAAACGGCGACTGCGCATCCGGATCAATGAACATGTAATTGGGCTCGTCCCAAGCTCCGCCGAGCACGTAGCGCTTACCAGAATCTGCTTCGTTCCAGATCCATTCTTTGACATTACCGGCCATGTCGTAGTTGCCCCAGGGACTCATGTCCGGCTTGCTCCCGACCGGCAAGACACCGGCGCCGCCAAAGTTGCTCGCCGGCACGATAGTCGCGGCGGAGAACGGACCCGCAGCCCGGTTCCAGTGATAGATGGTGGGCAGGCTCTTGCCCGCAAACTCGGCGTAGGCCGCGGCTTCGTACCAGCTGATGCCGGTCACGGGAAAGTCATCCTGTCCTTTCGGATACTCGCCCTGGATCCAATCCTTCGGCCCCGGCCGTCCAGTTGCGTCGCGGAACAGCGCCATGGCCTCGTCCCACGAAAGATGCTTCCCGTCTCGCTGGAAATCGACTTTCCAATACTCACGTTTTTGATATCCGCCCTGGTCAACAAACGCCTTGAAGCGCCGGTTTGTGACCTCATATTGGTCGATCCAATAGTCTTGTAACGCTAACTCCGGCATCTCTTCATAACCCGGGATGTATAGGGTCTTAGAATATTTTGCGGGCGATACCCGCACCATGCCGAGAGGAATTTTCCCGGCCTCGTCGAGAGTGACGGTTGCCGCTACGGGCTGACCGATAGGCGGTGGATACCAGCCAAACAAGGCAGCGGTCGTCCGCAAAACAGTACCGAATCCCGGCTTCTCGAACTTCCATGCAAAGTCGCCGCGCGGCTGGCGGACATTTTTGAACGGCGTGCGACCGACCAGTTCCCACGGCGCGTTTACGTCGCTGTACGCCCTGCGGTAAACATTGACCCCTGCCGGTGTTGTCTCGACCGCAGTCTGATACGAGATGACTGGCCATAGCTGGGCCAACACGGGATCGTCGGGAATCGATTTCTCCGCCTTAACCGCAAGCTTGTAGGCTTCACCAAATTCGCCAAATCTCCCCTGCTCGGCGAGTCGCGAGATCTCGGGCACAGCCACCTCTCGCGCCCAGCGTGCATCGCGGTAGCGTTTTACGAGCCAGGTCGCCCCGCTGCCAAGGATGATGACCGTCAGTAGGAGCGAAACCAGCGCTCGAGGGCGCTGCACCTCTCTGACAATTCGTGCAGGGCTTAGCATCGCGCCCGACTCAGGGAAGAGCAGCTCGCGACAGTTCTTGAGTTCGTGCGCGAGCTCATTGCCAGAGCCGTACCGGGTAGCCGGGTCTTTTCTTAGGCAGTGGGCAACGATCCGGCGCACCTCCGGCGGGACATCTCTTTTGACTTCGCTCAGCGGCTTCGGATCATCCCTCATGACGGCCGACAGCAGCGCAGCGCCGGATTGGCCCTCGAAAGCTCTCCTGCCGGTCAGCATCTCGTAGAGCACCGAACCGAAGGAGAAGACATCGCTGCGTGCGTCGACGGACCTTCCTTCAGCCTGCTCCGGCGACATATAGGCCACCGTGCCCACGATCATCCCAGGCATCGTCGCCGTGGTCGCAGCCTCGCCGTTCATCGCGGTTGCTGGCGCTGCAATTCTGGCCAGCCCAAAGTCCAGGACCTTGACCAGTCCGCTCTCGTCCACCATGATGTTCGAGGGTTTCAGGTCGCGGTGTACGATGCCTGCGGCGTGCGCGCAAGAGAGAGCCTCGGCAACTTGTACGGCGTACTTAATAGCCATGTCCGCTGCCAGGCCATCTGGGGGAATCAATTTGTCCAGGGTTTGCCCGTCGACATACTCCATGACCATGAAGTCAACGCCATCCTGAAACCCGACGTCATGAACAACGCAGATGTTGGGATGTTGCAGCCCCGAGATGGATTTCGCTTCTTGCTCGAAGCGCGCACGCAGCTCTGGGTTGGAATACAGATGAGCGGGCAGGATCTTAATCGCTACCGTGCGCTGTAGCCTTAGGTCTCGGGCGCGATACACCTCTCCCATGCCGCCTGTGCCGAGGAGAGCAGCAATTTCGTAGGGGCCGAGTTTCGTGCCAGGGATCAGTGCCATGGACCATGGCGATTATACCTTCGGAGTCCGATTGTTCTTGAAAATGCCGGGCTGATAGCGGAATTCGTTCAGACGCTCGACTCCAGGCAGCGGAACCGCTAATCAGGTCTTGGCACAAAGGATTTCTTGGCGGTTAACGGGCTAAGCGGAAGTAATCCACTTGCTCGGTTAACGGACATCTATCCGGAAAGATGAATCTGCCAGCCACTTCTGGTCTTCGATAGTGCGTCCACTGATCCGATCGCGGCCACAATGAATAAGCCCTGGTGCCTTCATCCTGGAAATAGTTGAATCAGTCTGTGGTAGACCATGCCTCTTGAGAGAATCGACGACTACCTTGGATGTAATACCAGCAGCGATGGGAAAGAGTTGCTGCCAGAACAGTTGATGAGCAGTCCATGCTAACTTACGAGCGAATGGCTTCGCACCGCTCGGTATGGTTGGTAGCTGCATGGTATCTCCCTACTTTAGTAGTAGCCGTGCAACATAACCATCGCGCAGTGTATCCCGGCGTTGACCACCGACGTACTCGATACTGTCTTTTAGACCAGCATACTCAAGCGCAGCGGTGAAACACTTAAGCACCGCGTCCTCAATCTGCGCATACGTCGCTTCAGCCGGGAGCGTGCATACATTGGCAAGGGCGATTGCTTCGCGCTCGTCCAGCGTGTAGGAGAAGAACTGCATCTCCGTGCGCGTCAGCGGACGGAATACTGTGCCGTGGTCTTGCTCGCTTGCCGCGCCGGTTAGATGACGCATGTTGCACCTAAGTTATTCATCGTTTTCTCCCCAGACTTGGTAGACCGCCATCGACGACTCTCGGTAACGACCGCGCTGTGATCCATTACGAGCCGCTTTTCTCGCGACTTCGCAGTTCCTTTCAGCAGTTCAGCAAAGCACTCTTGGCAGCCGCCCGCCAAACGGCAGCCTTTGGTCTTGCCGCACGGTTTAGGAAGTGGCTGCTCAGCCCTTGCAACTACTTCCATACATTGGGCAATTACTTCTTCGTAGTACATGTTTCTTCCTCATCGACTTCAGTTCGCCAGCAACTTCTGGTCTCGGATAGTGCGCGCGCTGATCCGATCGCGGCCACTATGAATGAGAGACCTGGTGTCTTCATCCTGGAAATGACAATCTGTCCTCGCGCGCGCGAGAGTTGGCGAGATTCGATTCACGAGGACGGGCATGCTCCGGCCTTCCACTTGTCCTGCGCGTGTCAATTAGGCCGCTTCACGACGACGACCGACATTGCTGCTTTCGCATCGTAGTTGGGGTTTAAACTCCGCAGCATCTTCAGATACTCGCGCGCAGCTTTGTGAATGTCCGGGCCTTTGCTGGCCTGGGGTTTCGGCTTGTCTGAATCTTGGGCCATATCTCTATGATCGTTGTCTTTAGAACGACGTCAATGGCCCCTCCGTAATGGCACTTTTGCTCGAGCTTATTGGAAGAGCGGTCAATCGGACACGATAAAGGACCATCAGGAGCCCGGGCGCTTCCAGAAACCGATGGCACGAGAGTTGACTGTCAGAATGCATCGGGGAGTGACAGAATCGAATAAAGGCAGCTGACACAAATACGCAATCCTTGAGCAGTGGAGGTCGCATGAACTCATCCCAGTTATCACCGGCTGATTCACCATTGGCCAAGATCTTCTTGAGCGACTACATAAGCCGGCTTGCTCAGGAAACGGTTCGTTATCGAGCTTTGCCTTACAAGAAGCTGGCTCAACAAACTGTGATCCCTAGCCCGGCACTGGAGGAAGCGATAAAAGGCCGAATGGGATTGAAGCGTGGCCAATGGAAAATGCTATTTCAGCTATTGGAATTGCCGGCAACGTTTCAGATTAGGCCGAGCGAGCGTGACGGGCTTCCTTGCTGGGAAGCGTATTTCCCGCCTGTTAGCGCGCAACTGGAAGGAAACACCAAGCAGGAGCTTGCCGGAGCTGGAAGCTAAGAGCCGGCGGCTGAAAGGGCGGGGCCTCCCATTCTTCTATTGCGCCGGTTTGACGTGCCTACCTCCTGCGAGCGAGTCCCCGGCACCCCAACAGTACACTGATAGGGAGGGAAAATCGTAGGATAATTAGCGGTTCGAGCTTTTAGAGCCGGGAGATCTAGTTGGAAATACCTCGCAAAGTGTGGACAATTCTCTTAGATCTCAACGACACCCTGGTCTTAACGTCGGCTCTTGAACCGATTCGACGTCAGAAGAATTGGACACCTGTAGATCAATATGAAATTCCAATTCACCGAAGAGCAAATTAGTAATCTGAACGCTGCGAAGCAGAGCTTGAACAACCCCAAGGCCCTCAACTGGGCGGCGGAGGAAGACAAGGCTGAAGCTCTCACTTCCGCTATCCTCACTGACGAAAAGTTTAAGAATGGGGAAGATATCAACCCGGAAAAACTAGATGTTCTGTTCAGCAACATGAAGCGCTTTTCCGCAAACCGAAATCTGTCCAATTTGCTCTATCGGACAAACGGCATTGAGATCTTCAACGCCAAGTTGCGGTCGCTCATTCACGGGTCCCAGCCGTTTTCTCTGCGGGTGGACGACTTCTTCAAGATGCAGCTTATCGGCGTGCAGACCATGTCCCAGTTCCTCGTTGCTGCAAATACCCGCGAATACCCCTTTGTCACCGCACAGACGAAGGAGGCGGTAGGTTTAAGCTCCGAGCAGGACGAGCGCGCCCTCGAAGATGCCTTGGAACTCTTCAAGGTGTTGAACAAGGATGCCCTTCTCGACCGCACTTTGGACTATTTGCGGGACTACGTCGTTTTTCAGGCCGTAAAGAATCTTTTCAAGCTGGACAAGTACACCACAGTCAACAATCTCTTATGGTTTGCGTTCCTGGAGGATGAGGGGGGCGGCCCGGAGGATGTCATAAAGGACTATGGCTCGATCAGTATGGAAAAGGACCTTCGTGACTTCCTCGCCGATAATATCTTTCTTGTGGAGAAGGGCCTCACGCTCATCGAAAAGGAATACGACACGCGCGAGGCGGGCAGGATCGATCTTTTGTGCAAGGACAAGGAGGGATCCCACGTCATCATTGAATTGAAAAAGGGGCGCATCGGGCATGAGGTGGTCGGCCAGACCCTGAAGTACATCGGCTGGGTTCAGAAGAACAAGAACAAGAAGGCGCGAGGCATCATCATCGTCAGCGAGCCGGATGACAAGCTGCACTATGCGACGCTGCCGCTGAAAGACCTGGTGAGGGTGAAGTACTACAAGGTCAACTTCGCGATATCCGACAAATATCCGGTTAAGTAAAGTACATGCCATGGCCGACACCCAAGGAACCAGCCGCGTCCTCAAGATCGGAGCATCAGGGACAAGTATCCAGGCAGAGCTTCTTAATCACCTCGGCCGGCACACGGCATCAAACCGCCTGGCGCGTATCTCCATGTCTCCATGAGCAAATGTGTGGCGATCGGCTTTCATTATGTCGTGCTTACGACGGAAGTTGTGAAGACAATTGAAAAGAAGCTTCTTTGCCAATTTGAGGTTTTGTCCTCCTTCTTACAAAGCCAAAAAGGCACACAGCTCCGACCACTCTTGCAGCATTCGTTGTTGCTCTTCAACGGGGTAGATCGCCATTCAGTTCAGTGGTAAAGGTTTTCGTGAACGTTGGCAATCCGGCACCGAGGTGCGCTCGCGTTGCCGCCGCGCATCTTGTTCACCAGGTTGTCCTATAGTGGGCAACAGAGTCACTACGGCAACGGAGTAGCAATTCTTTCTTGACTTGAGCCTTTACTTGAGCGACCAAACCAACGATGGCGTTGTCAATAACTTTGGTCCGGCTCGTGTTCCACTGATGCCGACCGACGTATTGGACCGGGTTTGCCAACTTGGCTATTGTGCGAAAGCTTTCAAATGCGACACGAAAGGTCTCTGCCTCCTGAGACGGATTCTGAAAGTGCTGGCTCTGCGTGCGCTGCAAAAACGGCGCAGTGTAGGGTAAGCGTCTGAGCAACACACCTGTTCCAGGGAGAAGGTTTGTGTTGAAGTTTCCGGATGAGCGTAGAACAGAAGGTTTCAGCACGCAAACGACGTACACGCGCAGAAGTTCAGGAGTTGGTGGCAGAATTCATGAGCAGTGGTATGCGGCGGAGCGAGTTTTGCCGCAGTCGGCGGTTAAGCTTCGGCACGCTGAATCGGCACCTGAAGAAGCAACGCTGGAAGAGGAAGAGTAGAGCAACTTCTTCGGCCGTCCGGTCTGGCCGGTTGGTGCCGGTGGAGTTGGCCGCCAAGAAATCGCCGACGCAGTACGGCGCGACTTGTGGGCTGGCAGTAGTGCTGTTGGGCGGGCGCCGGATCGAGGTACATCCTGATTTTGATTCGACTACGTTCGAGCGCCTGGTAAGTGTACTGGAGCGGGTGTAAGCCGTGTTTGGACTAGGCCCAGCTACACGGATCTATCTGGCCGCCGGAGTCACCGATATGCGCAAGGGGTTCGAGGGGCTGTACGGTCTGGTTCGGGATCGATTGTCGTGCGACCCTCTGAGCGGGCACCTGTTCTTGTTCTGCAACGGCCAGCGTAATCGGCTGAAGGTCCTCGTCTGGGATGGAAGCGGACTCTGGGTCTGTGCCAAGAGGTTGGAGAAAGGGCGTTTCACCTGGCCGCAATCCGGGGATGCGCAGGGCAAGGTCATCCTGAGTCACGAAGAGCTTTCGCTGTTGTTGGGTGGGATCGATCTGACCAAAACCAAGCACAAGCGGTGGTACCGGAAGACTTCCCCCGAGGGACACGCTGCCGCGTGAGTTGCTTGGTTGTTTGAACGTTTCGATCGACTCTCGTAAATCATTAACTCATTGTGAGTTTAGCTTCCATTCCTTCAGCACCAGCCGATCTGGAACTCATCGCAAAACTGAGGAGCAAGCTACAGTACGCGGAGCTGCGGATTCGGGTACTGGAAGAGCGACTGCGGCTGATGCGGATCGAGAAGTATGGTGCGGGCGGAGAAAAACTTTCGCAGGCGCAGATGCAATTGTTCGAGCTTGAGCCCGTCGTCAGTGAAATGAGTGAGCAGAGGGAGTGTGAGCTCGCGCCAGCGCATCGCTCGACGAAAAAATCCGTCAAGCATCCGGGCCGCCAGGAATTGCCAGCGAATCTTCCTCGCGTTGAACGGATTCTGCCCTGCGCATTAGATCAGCGCGTGTGCAAACGCTGCGGAAAAGAAACTTTGGTGATCGGCTACGAAGAGAGTTCCCAGTTGGATGTGGAGCCGGCGAGGTACTTCGTACTGGTCACGAAACGAGAGAAGCGGGCTTGCCGGTCGTGCGAGGATCTCGGCGTCGTCTCAGCGCCCCTGCCGCCACGGATCATCGAGAAATGCCTGGCCAGTGACCGCATCATCATAGACACGGTCATCAGCAAATATTGCAATCACACGCCCCTGCATCGGCAGAGCATGATTCTGGAAAGGGACCTCGGCTTGGAAATCAGCCGCGCAACGCTGGACGGTTGGGTCCTCAAAGTCGGCGAGTTGCTGATCCCGATGGTCGCGGTGATGAGGCGAGAATTGATCAGCGGAAGTTACATTCAGGCGGATGAAACCCCAGTCGATGTGCAGACACGCGAGGGCCGGGGTAAGAACCACCAAGCGTACCTCTGGCAATACAGTCGCCCCGGAGGAAGCGTGGTGTTCGACTTCCGTCTAGGTCGTGGACGCGATGGGCCGAAGCGGTTCCTGGGACACTTCGAAGGCATTCTCCAAACCGACGGCTATGCAGCGTATGACCAGATCGGTGGGCCGAGAATTGTACATGCCGCTTGTTGGTCTCATGCAAGAAGACAGTTTTTCGAAGCGGTGCAGCTAAGTCCCCGAGATCCGGTTGCGACCCCGATTGTGGCTCAGATGGACGAACTATTTGCCGTCGATGCAGAAGCTCGCCGCAAAACGCTGACTGCTGCGGCGCGCCATATCCGGCGTCAGGAAACAGCGAGACCTCTTCTCGATGATATCCGCAGCAAGATCGAGGCAGCGCAGTCTGTTGCATTGCCTTCCAGCGCACTCAGCAAGGCGTGCCAGTATGCGCTCACTCTTTGGAGGAAACTCACCCGATTTCTGGAATATCCAGAACTTGAATTGAGCAATAACCTGGCGGAGAACTCCATGCGTCCGGTAGCTCTTGGTCGAAAGAATTGGTTGCACATCGGCAGCCCACAAGCGGGACCGAAGGTTGCGGCGATTCTCTCGGTCGTGGAAAGCTGCCGTCGGCTGCAAGTCCCGGCGCGGGAGTACTTTTCCACGATTCTCCCCGGGCTTGCTGATCTCTCGATCCGGCGCCTTCCAGACCTTACTCCGGCTGTGTGGGTCGCCCGGCGTTCATAGACTTAAGCGACCGGGGGATTAGCGTGAAGTGATTTTGCGACCAAAAACCCATAGTTTCCTGTTCGCCGACAAACCGGGAGTTATCTTCCGCCTCAACGGCTACTCCGTCATAAAGCAAGTGTTCTGCGTTCGACATGCTCCTGCCAGAGCCGCCATTCGTTGACGTGCCGCTACCGGGTCCGTAAGATGAAGCGACTGGAGCACGACTTTCTCAACACCGAGAGCGAGTACCGCACGGTTCAGATCAGCTATGTGAACCTGATGGGTTCTTACCTGACCGCTGCTAGTCAACTGAACTTTGCCGTTGGCCGGGAGGTAATCCCATGACAGATAATCTCCGTCGACAGGTGGCGCTGATGCCTGCGTTGTTTCTTTTGGCCCTCGCGGTTGCCTGTTCGGGTGGCAGCAAGGCCGCGCCTACCAAATCGGAAGTCACCGTCGACCCGAACCTCTATCATGTCGATCATCCCGAACTATTCACCCTGGCGAAGGTCGGAACTCAAAATCTTCCCACTCTGCTGAACGCGAACGGAGCCGTGACTCCCGATGTGAACCGAAACATCCATGTCACCTCCCAGGGCTCGGGACGGGTGGTGGATCTGCGGGTGAAGCTGGGGGATTCCGTCAAAAAGGGCCAAGTGCTGCTCACGATCTATAGCGCCGATCTTACCGGAGCATTTTCCGACTATCAGAAAACCCAAGCCGACGAGCGTCTGTCCAAGAAGGCTCTGGAGCGTGCGCAACTGCTCTATTCCCATGGTGCGCTGGCTCAGAAAGATCTGGAAGTCGCTCAAGATACCGAGGACAAAGCCAAGGTGGACGTGCAGAACACACAACAGCATGTCCGCTTGCTCGGCGGCGATCCGGCACATCCCAGCTCCGTGATCGAACTGCGCGCTCCTTTGTCGGGGACGATCGTGGAGCAAAACGTCTCGGGATTCGAGGGCATCAAAAGTCTGGACAACAGTCCCAACCTGTTCACCATCGCCGATCTGTCTCAAGTCTGGGTGGTATGCGATGTCTATGAGAATGATCTGAACGAAGTACGCCTGGGCGATTCCGCGGAGGTCCGCCTGGCCGCATATCCTGGCGAGGTGTACCACGGCAAAGTGGCGGATATTTCACGCGTGCTCGACCCCAATCTTCGCTCGGCCAAGGTCCGAATCGTGCT
>Ga0187872_10004320_pt1 | contig 10772 bp, 9 predicted proteins | sample June2016WEW_16_4_FD_132973 | JGI IMG/M metagenome (GOLD analysis project Ga0187872, IMG submission 132973) | Peatland microbial communities from SPRUCE experiment site at the Marcell Experimental Forest, Minnesota, USA - June2016WEW_16_40 | ecosystem: Environmental > Terrestrial > Soil >...
ATGAGGTGGACCCCATCGTTTGGACAAAATCTTGCCTGTCCTTAGATGGTGAAGCGGGCTGACCAAGAGGCGGCCCGAAGGCCGCCCTCCATTCCGGGCTTGAATCGGCGCTCGGGTCGCATCCCTGCGTTGCCCTATCCTCCTATCAAGCCTCTTTATTGTACGGCAGCTTCTCAAATCTGAAAAGCGAAAAATATCCATTCTGGAAAAAAACAGCGTTAAATCCCGGGGGGCTTGGGGGGCAGCGCCCCCCATCATGGCAATGCCCTCTTCCTTATGGGCCGGCGCGGGAACAACTCTGCCGGCGGGCGATAGCCGAGCGCCTGGTGCGGGCGCTGATGATTGTAGAAGTGGAAGTAGCGATCCAGCGCCGGGAACAGATCCGCGCCACTGGCGAAGTCGCCGGGATAGATGAGCTCGTACTTCAAACTGCGCCACAGGCGCTCGATGAAAACGTTGTCCAGGGCGCGGCCGCGCCCATCCATGCTCATGGAGATGCCGCGCTTCTTCAGCGGCGCCAGAAAATCGGGCGAGGTGAACTGGGAGCCCTGATCGGAGTTCCATATCTCGGGTTGACCGAAACGGAACGCAACTCCGAGCGCGGCCAGACAGAAGCCGGTCTCCATCGTATTGGAGAGTTCCCAACTGAGCACGAAGCGGCTGAACCAATCCATGACGGCAACCAGGTAGAGGAAGCCGCCATGCATCGGAATGTAGGTAATATCGGTGCTCCAGACCTGGTTGGGCCTCTCGATCGAGACGCCGCGCAGCAGGTACGGGTAGATCTCGTGGCCCGGCGCCGCGCGGCTCAAGTTCGGTCTTGGGTAGAGGGCTTCGATGCCGGCGATGCGCATCAGTCGCTGGATGCGTTTGCGGTTGACCTCCAGCGTGATGGCCATGCGTCGGCTGCCGAAGAACGGGCATTCCAGGTACAGTTCGTCCAACCGCCGGAGCAGCCGCAGGTTCTCGGCGCTCTCCGGCCGCGGCTGGTAGTAGTAGCTGGAGCGCGCCAGACCGAGCAGTTCGCACTGCTGTTGGACGCTCAGGCGCGGATGTTCCGGATCGATCCATAGGCGGCGATCTTCAATCGCTAAGGCCAGTTCCTTTTTTTTAAAAAGTCCAGCTCCACTTTCATTTGGCCGATCTGCTTGTAGAGATCGTCCTTTTCGGCGTCGGCCTGCTGGCGCATCTGCTCGCGGCCGTTACCGAAGACGTCGGGCAAACCGGCCAACGCCTGTTTCTTCCAGCCTCCGACCTGGGTCGGGTGGACGCCGAACATCTGTGCAATCTGGGCGGTTGTCCTGTGCCCCTTGATGGCCTCGACGGCGAGGCCCTGGCCTTCAGGCTGGGCGGGTGACTCTTACGCGTTCGTGGCATCGACTCTCCTTCATTTTCAATGCCGCCCACCATCTAAGAAAAGGCCATTTTTGTGTCCAAGTTTTGGGGTCATAACGGCACTAGCCGTGATTGCTTGCCAACTCTTCTACACCTATCAAGCCCACGTGTCCGCAACCCAAGTTCGGGAGGCCAAAGAGCAGGTCTCCCGAGCAGTGGCCGCACTCGACCAGGAAAAACAGCTTCGGCAGCGATCCGAAGAAAGCCTACAGCGGCAGGTGGACATGCTGCAAAACCAGACGAAGAGGAAGTGATTTACACGTCCAAATTCTTCACGTCCAGCGCGTTGTCTTCGATGAATTTCCGCCGGCTCTCCACATCCTCGCCCATGAGCGTCGAGAAAATCTCTTCGCTCTTGACGGCGTCCTCCAGCCGCACGCACAGCAGCGTGCGCTTCAGGGGGTTCATGGTGGTCTCGGCAAGCTGCTCGGCGTTCATTTCGCCCAGGCCCTTGTAGCGCTGCACGGAGGCGTCCTTCTTGCCTTCGTTCTTGACGTAGTTCAGCAGCTCCACCCAGTCCGGCTGCGTCTCGCGGTGTTCGTTCTTCACCACCACGAAGGGCGGCGCGTTGAAGCGCGCAATGGCGCGGGCCAGCGCGCGGAAGCGCCGGAATTCCGGCTGCGCCACCAGCGCCAGTCCGATGGAACGCTCCGCGTTGGTGGAATCGTGAAAGACCACAGCGTACGACGAGTGCTCTTCGTCCCGCCGCATCTCGGCGTCGAGGCCCCGTTGCTTGAGTGCTTCCAGCACCGGCCTCATGTTGGCCTCCTCCTGGAACTCGGCCTTGTAGTCCACCTTCAGCTCGATCGCGGCCAGCGCCTCGACCGCGCGCGCATCCCTCAGCCGGCGCTCCACCTTGTGGAACATCTGCTCGTACTCGTCCAGGTTCAGCAGGAACGTCCGCAGTTCCACTCCTTCCAGCACTGCCTTGGCGCCCGTCCCGTTGCCGTTCGGCTGGATTTCCAGCTTCAGGTTCTCCGTGGCGCGGCGCATGATCTCCCGCGTGAATTCCTTTTCGTCCTTGATGTACTTCTCGCTCTTGCCCTTCTTGATGCGGTAAAGCGGCGGCTGCGCGATGAACACCTTGCCGTGCGTGATCAGCTCGTTCATGTGCCGGAAGAAAAACGTCAGCAGCAGGGTGCGGATGTGCGACCCGTCCACGTCCGCGTCGGTCATAATGATGATCTTGCCGTAGCGCAGCTTGGCCAGGTCGAAATCGTCCTTGCCGATGCCCGTGCCCAGCGCCGTGATCATGCAGCGGATTTCCTCGTGGGCGAGCATCTTGTCGTAGCGCGCCTTCTCCACGTTCAGGATCTTGCCCTTGAGCGGCAGGATGGCCTGAAACTTTCGTTCGCGCCCCTGCTTGGCCGTGCCGCCGGCCGATTCGCCCTCCACCAGGAACAGCTCGCACAGGTCCGGATCCTTCTCCTGGCAATCCGCCAGCTTGCCGGGCAGCCCGCCGGAATCGAGCGCGCCCTTCCGCCGCGTCAGATCGCGGGCATGGCGCGCCGCCTCGCGGGCCCGCGCCGCTTCGATGGCCTTGCCCACAATCTTGCGGCCCACGGCGGAGTTCTTGTCGAAGTACTCACCCAGCTTGTCGTTGACGAATTGCGTCATGAAGCCGGCAATGTCGCTATTCAGCTTGCCCTTAGTCTGGCCTTCAAACTGCGGCTGAGGAACCTTCACGCTCACCACCGCGGTTAGCCCTTCGCGAACGTCGTCGCCGGTGAGGTTTTCCTTTACATCTTTGAACAGCCCCGCCTGCTGGCCGAAAGCGTTGATAGTGCGGGTAAGTGCGGAGCGGAATCCACTCAGGTGCGTTCCGCCATCCACGGTATTGATATTGTTGGCGAAGCTGAAAACGTTTTCCGAGTACCCATCGTTGTACTGGAGAGCCACTTCCATGGTGAGCGTCCCGTTGTTGGGCATCTCCCGGTCCGCCTCAAAGTGAATCGGTCTATCGTGCAGCACCGTCTTGCCGCGATTCAGGTGCTTGATGAACTCGGAGATGCCGCCCGTGTAGAGAAACTCCGCCTTCTTCTCGGGATCGACGCGTTCGTCGGTCAGCGTAATTCTGAGACCCTTGTTCAAGAACGCCAGCTCGCGCAGCCGTTGCGCCAGCGTGTCGTAATTGAATTCCGTCATCTCCATGATGGTGGCGTCGGGCTTGAAGGTCACGCGCGTTCCCGTTTTCCTCCCCGCTTTGCCGGCCTTTGCCAGTGGCGCTTTTGGCGCGCCACAAGCGTACTCCTGCTGCCAGGTGTAGCCTTCGCGCCAGATTTCCAGCTCCAGCCGCTCGGAGAGCGCATTTACAACGCTCACTCCGACACCGTGTAAACCACCTGAGACCTTGTAGCTCTTGGAATCGAACTTGCCGCCCGCATGCAGCTTGGTCATCACCACCTGCGCGGCTGAGACTCCTTCTTCCTCGTGAAGATCCACTGGGATGCCGCGGCCGTTGTCAATCACCGTAACGGAATTATCATCGTGAATTGTGACCGTAATTTCAGTACAATAGCCCGCCAGCGCCTCGTCTACCGAATTGTCCACCACTTCATACACCAGATGGTGCAGGCCCATCTCACCCGTCGATCCGATGTACATAGCGGGGCGGAGGCGTACTGCTTCCAGGCCCTCGAGCACCTTGATACTAGTGGAATCGTAAACTTCGGCTGTACCGGTATTCACTTCGTTGGCCATATTCTCTAGTGGGGCATGCTTACTTGCCCTAAATTCTCATGGGCATGACGACATAGCGATACTGATCCGTTATGCTTTCACCCGCCGGCCGCATTTCGCCGGCGCTCTTCTGGTCCTTCAACTCGAATGCCATATGGTCCTGAGGAATCACGCGAAGAAAATCGAGGAGGTACTGCGCATTAAAGCCGATCTCAAGGTCGGGACCCTGATACTCAACAGGCACGCTTTCCTCGCTCTCGCCAGTTTCCGTCGAGGAAGAGAAGATGCGCACTTCTTCTTTGGTAAACTGCACCCGAATAGAGCGAGACCGTTCATCCGCAAACTGCGCCACACGCTCAATTGCCGAGCGAATTTCATCCTTTTGCAACTTCGCTACAAACTGGTGGTCTTTGGGCAGGACACGTTCGTAATCCGGGAAGTTGCCGGTAAGCTTGCGCGTCATCAGAAGCCGGTGGCCCATCTGAAAGAACAAATGATTGTCGTCTCCGGCGAAGATAGCCTTGGCATCGGGTCCCGCCTCGTCGGCAAGCTTAATCAGCTCGACCAGCGCCTTCTTTGGAACCAGTGCCCGGAACTGCTTATTGGTTTGACCACTATCGGTAGATGCTGCTTGCACGTATGCCAGCCGGTGCCCATCGGTCGCAACCATGGTGAGACCTTCAGGGCGCAAGAATAACAGAGCTCCGTTCAAAGTGAACCGCGACTCCTCCATCGAGATCGCGAATGACGTGCGCGCAATCATGGATGCCAGCAGCTTTATGGGAATCTCCGCAATCTGCTCGGGCATCTGCGGCAACTCGGGAAAGCTCTCACGCGACATGCCCGCAATTCTTGTCTTGGAGCGCCCACAGGTAATGCTGGCCCAGTGGTTCTCCAGGAACTTCATGTTTACATCGCCTTCCGGCAGCAGTCGCGCATACTCCAGCAACTTTCGGGCGGGCACCGTACTCGCGCCTTCCTTCTTCACGCGCGCCGGACAAGAGCAGCGAATCCCCAGCTCAAGATCCGTCGCCGTCAAGACTACACGGTCACCCTCAGCCTCCAGCAGCACATTCGAGAGAATCGGAATCGTGGTTTTTTTCTCCACAACGCCCTGCGACAAACTCAGTTCTCGGACCAGATCGGATTTGCCAACGGTGAATTCCATGGGACCAGAGCTCCTATTCTCCTCAGATTATATGAATCAGTACTTTAAAGAACCGTATTCATCGGGCCTGTGCAAGCTGTCGAAGACTACCTAAATTATACTAAAATCAGCTACTTTTCTCTACTGGAACTTGAGGAACGCCATCTTGAAAAACCCGGAAAAACAGGCCGTTTGGTAGTTTTGCACATTTTTCCTACAGCCGCTTGGGAGGCAGGTGTGGAAAAAACCATAAAGTTCATTGTAATGAGTCCATTAGACTGTGGAGGAGCCTGTTTAATTCCGGGTCGATATGACGTGCCTGCTCAATCTTGTTTACGGAATGAATCACGGTGGTGTGGTGCTTCCCCCCGAAAGCCCGGCCGATCTCCGGCAGCGAAGCGTCTGTCAGTTCCTTAACCAGGTACATGGCTACTTGCCGTGGGTAGACCACCTTTTTGGTGTTGCTCTTCTCCTTGAGCTGCGACTGCTTGATTTGGAATCTTTCCGCTACTGCCTTCTGAATGGAATCAATCGTCACTTTGCGATCCTGCACATGCACCAGATGCTTCAGCACCTGTTGTGCCATCTGCAAATGGATGGGTGTCCCGGTCAATGAGGAGTACGCAATGAGCTTGATGAGCGTGCCTTCCAACTCACGTACATTGGATTTTGTTTTTGAGGCCATGAATGAGCGCACATCATCCGGCAACTTCACCCCTTCCGCCTCGGCCTTCTTATCGAGAATCGCCATTTTGGTTTCGAGATCGGGTGGTTGGATATCGGCCAGTAACCCCCACTCAAACCGGGACCGCAGCCGGTCAAGCAGGCCCGGGATGTCCTTTGGTGTGGCATCGCTGGAGATCACAATCTGCTTTTGGTGATCGTGCAACTCATTGAAGGTGTGGAAGAACTCTTCCTGCGTACGCTCCTTATTTCCCAGAAGTTGGATGTCGTCAACCAGCAGGACATCCGCCTCGCGGTAGCGCTGGTGAAATTGCGGCATACGCTCCGTCCGAATGCACGCGATCATTTCATTCATGAAGCGCTCGCTGGAAGTGTAGATAACCCGCATCGAGCCGAACTTGTCCATCAGTTCGCGGCCAATGGCGTGCATGAGGTGGGTCTTCCCCATCCCCACGCCACCATAGATGAACAGCGGGTTGTAGCTGTGCGAGGGGTTGGTAGCCACCGACCGCGCTGCGGCATGAGCGAACTGGTTGCAGGCCCCCACTACGAAGGTATCGAACGTGAACTTTGGATTGAGATTCGGAGCGGAGTCCAACTCGCTGCCTTCAACCGCGGCGATCGCCTGATTTCTAGCGCCCCGTATGGGCTGTACTTCATAGGAGACGTGTTCAATGGGCAGCCCAAGCTCCTGAATCCCACCCCGCACCAGGGCGGCGTACTCCTTCTCCAGCCAAGTGCAAGTCTCGCGGTCAGGCACTGAAACAAAGAGAGTAGCTTCTTCCGTGCGAATGTAGGCAGCGCCCTTCAGCCAGTTGTCGTAGCTCTCGGCGCTCACTTTCCTCTGTAAATAATTGCGGATTCGATCCCAGGAATTTATCAACTTTTGCACACCATAAACACACAATTTCCACAATGTTTCCCACAACAGCGTGGGATTAAGCCGGTGTTCAATTCAGAAGAATTGCCAGCCAGGCCGGCCCCCGCCACACCGGAGCCGCCAGTCCGTATGTCTTGGCCAATTGAGAAGTAGTCTACCACAGCGTTAAAGCTTTCCAACAAATTTATAAACCGCTTTATTTCAACAACTTTCCCGTAACGTTTGACAGTTCCAATGTTTGTGAAGGACAATGGAGGTTTCTGGCGGGCGGGAGTAACTCAGTTGGTAGAGTGCGACCTTGCCAAGGTCGATGTCGCGGGTTCGAATCCCGTCTCCCGCTCCAAAGTTCCGCCCTCTTGATTGGCCATGATCAAGCGCTGTTTTCCACTTCTGTGTGGCGCCCTTTTGGGGGCGTCGATGGTCCTCGCCCAAGATTATAAGCTGGAGCCTATTACCATGGCAGCGCCCGGCCTGCCGGCAGCGTATGCCGCTCTGATCCAGACCGAGGGATACCGTATTACCGGCCCCGGCGGACCTTGGTGCGAAATCTGGTTCCGCAACTCCATAGCGACGGGCGCCAAATCCGCCGATGAGGCGATCGTTTTCCCGATTGCGCAGGGCACTCTGGTCGGCATCCTGCGTTTCCCAGCGACCGGCGCGGACCGCCGAGGCCAGACCATCAAGCCTGGCGTTTATACGCTTCGCTACAGCCTCCAGCCCGTGGACGGTTCCCACGTCGGCGTCGCTCCACAGCGCGACTTTCTGTTGCTCACGCCCATCGGCAACGATGCCGACCCCAGCGCTATGCCGGCTTTTGACGCTTTGATTCAGATGAGCACCAAAGCGTCGGGTACGCCGCATCCGGCAGTGATCTCGATTGAGCCTCCTTCCGGCTCGACGTTCCCGGCGGTCACCAAGGAAGGCGACCACGATTGGGTGCTCAACGTGAAGATCGGCAATCTGCCAGTAGCCATCATTGTGGCCGGCAAGGTCGAAGCGTAGGAGCCAGGCCACACAAGCCCTATCCGCGCGCTGGAAGGAGTGATGCGAAGTGTCCGACCTGTACGAGGCGATTCTGAACGGCAACGCTCCCGCAGCGGCTGAGGCGGCGCGCAAGGCATTGGAAGGAGGCACCGCCGCGCTCGAGCTGGTGCAAGGCCACATGGTACCCGCCATGGATGAAGTGGGCCGCCGCTTCGAATGCGAGGACTACTTCGTGCCCGAGCTTCTGCTCGCGGCCCGCGCCATGAAGGCCGCGCTGGCACTGATCCGGCCGCATCTGGCCTCGAGCGGCGCACAGCCCGCCGGCCGCGTGGTCATCGGCACGGTGAAGGGCGACCTTCACGATATCGGCAAGAATATCGTCGCCTCCATGCTGGAGGGCGGCGGGTTCGAGATCACCGACCTGGGCGCCGACGTGGCGCCGGAGAAGTTCGTGGACGCGGTTCGGGCCCACCGCGCCAACCTGGTGTGCCTGTCGGCGCTGCTCACCGTGACCATGTCCTCCATGAAAACCACGATTGAAGCGCTCACCGCCGCCGGCTTGCGCGGGCAGGCCAAGATCATGGTGGGAGGCGCTCCCGTGACGCAGCGTTTCGCCGATGAGATCGGGGCCGACGGCTACGGCGAGAATGCCGCGGTGGCCGTGGCCCTGGCCCGTAAGCTGGTGACCGCTGGCGCGCCTGCCTGACCCGGCGGATTTGTGCGGCTGAAGCTGATTTCCTGCGAGGTGCTGTACCGCGAGATGTGCGCCGCGGTGGCCCGCTCGCCGCACCAGGTGGACATCGAGTTTCTGCCCAAGGGTCTCCACGATCTGGGCGGTTCCTCCATGCGCGCCCGGCTTCAGGAAGCCGCCGATCGCGTGGATCCGACTCAGTACGAAGCAGTTCTCCTGGGCTACGCCCTGTGCGGCAACGGCGTTGCCGGACTGGTGAGCCACGCTCTGCCCCTGGTGATTCCGCGCGCTCACGATTGCATCGCGCTCCTGATGGGCGGGCGGAACCGGTACCAGAGTTACTTCGAGAACCACCCGGGTGTCTATTTTCGCTCGACTGGCTGGTTGGAGCGCGGCGAGAACCTGGACCAGGCGACGCTTGGCGTGGTACGGGACAAAACCGGCGCGGGCTACACGCTTGAGGATCTCATCGCGCGCTACGGCGAAGACAACGGCCGCTACCTGTTCGAGCAGTTCAATGGATATCAGCGGAACTACCGGCAACTGGCATACATCGCCACCGGGCTGGAGCCGGACGGCAGTTTTGAACAACGGGCGCGCGAGGAAGCCACTCGCCGCGGATGGCAGTTCGAAACCATTCGCGGCGATTTACGCCTCTTCGAGCGCCTCGTGGCTGGCGACTGGGACGAAAGCGATTTTCTGGTGGTTCCGCCGGGCTGGCGCGTGAAGCCCACTTACGACGCCGGCATCATCGAAAAGGAACAAGTGCCGTGAGAAAGCGCCCTGTCACGTCTTTCTCCTTTCCTGGCCTTTCCGCCTTATTTTGTCTGTTGGCAGCCCTGATCCCTTCAGCGCCCGCCAGCCGCCGTCCAGCGAAATGACGTTGCTGTAGCCCATCCTCTGAAGATTGTCGGCCGCCAGCGCCGAGCGGAAGCCGCCGCCGCAATACAGCACCAGCCTGGTGGCTTTGTCGGGATAAATGGCTTCGATATCGCGCTCGATGATCCCCTTGCCCAGGTGCACCGCGCCCGCCACATGGCCGTCGGCCCACTCGCTGTCCTCGCGCGTGTCCATCAGCACGTGCGGCTCCCTGGCGGCAACCATCTTCTTATAGCCTTCGACATCGATTTGCCGGATGCGCGACTTGGCGTCATTCACCAGTCTCAGGAAACCGGGGTTATGTTTCATGCTTTGATCGCTGTCCTTATTCCACCCGCCGAATCCTGGCGCCTACCGCCGCGAGTTTCGTTTCGATTCTCTCATAGCCGCGGTCGATGTGATAAACGCGGTCGATTACGGTCTCGCCCCTGGCTACCAGCGCCGCCAGCACCAGCGAGGCGCTCGCCCGCAGGTCCGATGCGATCACCCCGGCGCCGGTCAGCTCGCGCGGCCCGGCCACGATGGCCTGCTTGCCGTCCAGGCGGATGTTAGCCCCCATGCGCGCCAACTCCTGGGCGTGCATGAAGCGGTTCTCGAAAATCGTCTCGACGATGATTGCGATCCCCTCGGCCTGCGTCATCAGCGCCATGTACTGCGCCTGAAGATCGGTTGCGAAGCCGGGATACTCTTCCGTGGTCATGTCCACCGAGCGCAGCCGGCTGCCGCCCCGGACCCGCAGCGTGGTGGCATCCGGCTGTGTCACCTCCGCCCCGGCCTGTTGCAGCTTGGACACCAGCGCGCCCAGGTGCTCCGGGTTGCAGCCCGTCACGGCAACGTCGCCGCCGGTGATGGCCCCGGCGAGCAGGAACGTTCCCGTCTCGATGCGGTCCGGAATGATGGTGTGCTCGGCGCCGTGCAGTTGCTCCACGCCCTGAATCCGGATGGTGGAAGTGCCCGCGCCTTCGATCTTCGCCCCCATCTTGCCGAGCAACTCAGCCAGGTCGGCCACCTCCGGCTCGCGCGCCGCGTTGCGCAGCGTGGTCTCGCCCTTGGCCAGCACGGCCGCCATCATGAGGTCCTCAGTGCCAGTGACGGTGATCCGGTCAAAGTGGACCAGCGCGCCCTGAAGGCCTTCCGGGGCCTCGGCTTGAATGTAGCCGTGCGACTGGCTGATGCGCGCGCCAAGCTGTTCCAGTCCGAAGATGTGCAGGTTGATGGGCCGCGCACCGATGGCGCAGCCGCCCGGCAGCGAAACACGAGCGCGCCCGCAGCGGGCTACCAGCGGCCCCAGCACCAGGCTCGAGGCGCGCATAGTCTTCACCAATTCGTACGGCGCCTCGGGACAAACGATCTTGGGCGTTTGGAGCCGCACCGTCTCACCTTGCGCCTCCACCGTCGATCCGATATCCACCAGCAACCGCTTGATAGTCCGG
>Ga0187872_10004326_pt1 | contig 10759 bp, 4 predicted proteins | sample June2016WEW_16_4_FD_132973 | JGI IMG/M metagenome (GOLD analysis project Ga0187872, IMG submission 132973) | Peatland microbial communities from SPRUCE experiment site at the Marcell Experimental Forest, Minnesota, USA - June2016WEW_16_40 | ecosystem: Environmental > Terrestrial > Soil >...
CGCCATCATCGTAGTTTTTCTCAGTGGACTTTTCTGGCTGGGCTCGCGTTTCTACCGCTGGATTGGCGATCCGGATGACTTCTTCGTTGCCGGCCGCCAGCTGACCCCGTTCATTCTGGCGGCCACGCTGACCACCGCCAACATCAGCCTGTTTAGTCTGGTCGGAGTCAGCGGAACCGCCTACCGCAGCGGGATTTCCATTATCTGGTTGACCTGGACCGGGAACATGGCGCTGGTCTTCAGCGGATTGTTCGTCATCCCTTATTTTCGCCGCTTGCGGATTCGCACCGTCCCCGAATTTCTGGAGATGCGCTACAACGGGGGCGTGCGTTTACTGGTTGGCATCCTCTGGGTCTTCCGGCTGGCATTTTGGGCCGCGGTGGTGCTTTACGCAGGGGTTGCCGCCGCACAACAGCTCACCGGAATTCAGTCTTTCTCGCTTTGGGTGTTTGGACTGGCATCGATCGTAATTATCTACACCATGCTGGGCGGCATGTGGTCGGTCGTCCTCACCAACAACCTTGGTTTCCTTCTCATGATGTCCAGCCTGTTGATTCTCCTGCCCTTGACTATGGCAGCGGTGGGGGGATGGCCGGGGTTGAGCGCGCATTTGCCGCCAGGACATCTTGATCTCGTCACCGTTACCGGAAAATACAACTGGAAGATTGTCATTGCTTTCTTGTTTCTCGGAATCCAGTGGGCGACTCTCGATCAGGGCCTTCTGCAAGCGGCCTTCTCGGCGCGTGATCCGCGAGTCGTGTCCAAGGGCATGGTTTTGTCGGGCATGATGATCACGCCGTTTGCGCTGCTATGGATTCTGCCCGGGCTCGCCGCCAGAATTCTCTATCCCACGCTGGCCAAGCCTGAGATGGCGGTACCCACGCTGGTGGTGCACCTTATTCCTGTGGGCATTTTGGGGTGCGTGACCGCCGGGCTGCTCGCTTCGGCGCTGTCTACGCTTGGTTCAAACCTCGGAGCTGTGGCCACACTCGTAACCAACGACATCTATGGCCGCTTTGTGAACAAGCAGGCCTCGCCCCGGCAGTTGCTGGTCGCCGTGCGGCTGGCTACGTTGGCGGCAGGCGCATTGATGATCGCCATTACCTACCTCGTGCCCCGCTTGGGTGGATCAGTCGATGCCTACCTGACGATCATCAGCATCATGGATATGCCTCTGTTTGTAATTGCGATCCCCTACGGCCTGCTCTGGGACAAGATGACCTCCGAGGGTGCGATTTCAGGTTATCTCACAGGTTCGCTCGCTGGAGCCATCTTGCGCTTCGGGTTTCACTTCGACGTTGCCCCGGTCACGCTCATCAGCGGCGCCGTTGCCGCCTTGGTGTGCCCGGTTGTAAGTCTTATGACGCAGAAGGCAACATCCAAGGCGCGGGCGCATGATCTTCTGATTCGTGCCTCTGAGGGCGGAGCGCAGGATGATCTTCAGCTCGCCTCGAGACCGTCCCCTTGGAGCAGACTCGGCCTGTGGATCCTGGGTCTGGGCGCAGCTGTGTTTCTGCTGGGACTCATCAATACGGGGATGTCGATACACGGGAGCACTTCTATAGTGCTCATCGGCATGCTGCTGTATTTCCTCGGCGGAGGAATTCGAGCCAAGACGGGTTAACCAAAATCGCTGTTCCGTGTGCGCGGGTTGTGGCGCTTGTGGTCAGCAAAGTGAATTGCGGCGGCGGGAGGGGCAAACATGATCAATCGGCGGCAGTGGTTGTACGGAGCGGGGCTGATGGCAGGGGCAGTTGCTCAGTCGGGCCGCGGCCTGGCCACGAGCACAGAAGAAGCGCAGGAAAGACCAAAGCATTCTCTGGATCTATCGGACTTTGTCCCGACAAGCATGCTGCAAGTGCATGCGTCACGTGTCGAGCGCGCCAGGTTCCCGCTCATTGATTTTCATACCCACATTACGGCATCCGCGAAATCCGAAAAGGGCGTGGCACTGGCATCGGACCGCAGGTTCCTGGGTACCGCGGAAGAGCTTCTGGCCGTGATGGATCGCAAAAACATCCGGGCCATGGTGAACCTGACCGGGGGTTACGATCAAGGTCTCAGCGACACAGTCGCGAAATATGACCGCGCCTTTCCCGGGCGCTTCTACACTCTTACCGAACCTTGCTACGAACGCTGGAAGGAGCCCAACTATCCTCAGTTTCAGGCGCAGGCGATCGAGCAGGCCCACCGGCAAGGTGCGCGGGGTCTGAAAATTCTAAAGACTCTGGGACTCTATCTTCGCGAGAATATTACCTCCGGCCAACTTGTGAAGATTGACGACCCCAGGTTCGATCCCATGTGGGACGTTTGCGGGCAGCTCAACATGCCAGTTGCGATTCACGTGTCCGATCCGCTGGCGTTCTTCAATCCGACCGATCGTTTCAACGAGCGTTATGAGGAGCTGAACAACCATCCGGATTGGTCTTTCTACGGCCGCGACTTCCCCAGCAGTGCGGAATTGCTCGAGGCCCGCAACCGGGTCTTTGCCAGGCACCCCAAAACTCAATTTGTGGTGTTGCACGTGGGCAACTTCGCCGAAAACCTGGCCAACGTGGCGGAAAACCTCGATCGGTTTCCCAACATGACCGTAGACATCGCCGCGCGCATCGGCGAACTGGGAAGGCAACCGCGCACGACACGGAAGTTCTTTGAAAAATATCAGGATCGCATCTTATTCGGTACCGATGCCACTCCGCATGCCGACCAGTATCCTCAGCAAGTGTTCAACGACCAGTTGTATGAGATCTACTATCGATTCCTGGAGACTGAAGACGAGTACTTCGACTACGCTCCGGCGAAGATCCCTCCTCAGGGACGCTGGCGCATCTACGGCATCAATCTGCCGGAAACTATTCTGCGTAAAGTCTATTTCGAGAATGCGGCTCGTCAACTGAACATCGTCGTATGATGCGTTGCTCTACGGGAGATGGTATGCGATATTTCGCACTGATTTGCACGTTGCTTTTTGTCGCGGCCCAGTTGGCCATGGCGGCCGATGACACTGTGATCGACAGTAGAAAAGCCTCGCGAGACATGGCGCCAAGCACGGATCCGGCTATCTCGTTTTGGCAGGCTGCACGGCCGGTATACGCGGACAAGGGTCCGTACGGCCAGACTCTACCTCGCTACCGCACGGAGATCCACTCTCGCTGGACGGAAAAGAATCTGTACTTCTTGTTTATTTGCCCATATGAAGAACTGAATCTCAAACCCTCTCCCAGTACTACAACGGAAACATTCCGGCTCTGGGATTGGGACGTCGCTGAGGTGTTTATCGGGTCCGATTTTCAGAACATCCGGAGATACCGGGAGTTCGAAATCTCTCCGCAGGGGGAATGGATCGACCTCGATATCGACCTGGCGAAACCGCATCACGAAGATGGCTGGACCTGGAACTCCGGTTTTGTCGTGGCCGCTCGCATCGACTCGGCAGCGAAGATCTGGTATGGAGCCATGCGCATACCATTCTCTGCCCTCCTGAGCCGCCCTCCGGCCGCGGGCGAAAAATTTCGAATCAATCTGTTTCGCAGCCAAGGCGCGCCCCCTAATCGGACCGCGGTGGTCTGGCAACCCACAATGAGCGGCACGTTTCACGTTCCGGAAAAATTTGGCCTCCTTCAGTTGATCGACGCAACCGGCAAATAGCTTGTTCCTCGAAGAAGTTTATGTCCTTTGGCTGATGGATGTTCGGAGTCCCAGGGCAACCTTTTCCATTTCCCTATTGGCGACGGCGCAGCCTTTCCGGGCGAGATTTCCAATCGTGTCGAAACCTTGCCTTTATGCTGGACAAACGAAGCGAAACGATATAAAAAGAAATCCTGTTGCGTAACTAATCGCATGCATGAACTCTCGGCTCGCAAGCATGGCGCTCTGAAGGGGCCGGAGCCACGAGGATCCTAATCCTCAGGCGTGAAGGAGAATCACCTATGCGGAAGACCATTCTAGTAGTCGTTCTTCTGATCAGCGCGACAGTGATGGGGTTCGCGCAAGTCGATACTGGCAGCCTGGTCGGGACGGTCAAGGATGCCAGCGGCGCCGTACTGCCCGGCGTCACTGCCACCGCCACCAACATGGACACCGGCGTTGCTACGACCGCAAAAACCGGCTTGAATGGCGATTACGTGATTACTCCGCTCCATATCGGCCGATACTCTGTCTCCGTCGAAGTCACCGGCTTCCACAGGGAAATACGCAAGGACATCGTGCTCGATGTGCAGCAGACCATTCGGCTGGACTTCAGTCTGAAGGTCGGCTCGGTTTCGGAAACGATGGAAGTCAGCGGAGCCCCTCCGCTGCTCGAAACCGAGAGCGCATCCCTGGGCAATGTTGTGACCGCCGAGACGGTTGAGGAGTTGCCCTTGAACGGGCGGCGCTACACGGACCTCGCAGAACTCACCTCGGGAGTGGCCAAGGTCATCGAGGGACCGGTGAACGGCGGCAGCACACCGACCAACGGCAACGCTGGGGGAAGCTTCGCGGTCAATGGCACTCGCGGGGATCAGAACAACTTTATTCTCGACGGCATCGACAACAACTCCAACGACAACGGAGATGTGGCTGTACTGAGCAGCGTGGATGCCATCGCCGAATTCAAGATTGAGACCTCGAACTACTCCCCGGAATTCGGCCGCAGCGGCGGCGCGGTCATCAACGCCAGTACCAAGTCGGGCGCCAACCAATTCCACGGCAGCGCGTGGGAATTCCTGCGCAATGACGCCTTGGATGCCGCGCAATACGGTTTTGGCTCTGTCCTGACCAAAGCGCCTTACAAGCAAAACCAGTTTGGGGTGACCTTCGGCGGGCCGATCAAAAGAGACAAAGCGTTTTTCTTCGTCGATTACGAAGGGACACGCATCCACCAGGCGCAAAGCGATATTGTCACTGTGCCGACGGACGGCACAAACGGCACCTCCGACGAGCGAACCGGAGATTTCAGCGGCATTCTGGGCAGTACGCCAGCGGGCACAGATGCGCTGGGTCGGCCCATTTACCCGAACGAAATCTACGATCCAACCCTGCTGCCCGCAGGGTGCGGGACCGGCTCGATCCCACCTTGCTACCGAAACGGTTTTGGATTCGATCCGACTACTGGGCTGCCCATCGCGGGACAGGCAAATATCATTCCCGCGCCGAGCCTGATGAGCCTCGGACTGAACTACGCCGCTCTTTATCCTGCGCCGAACCAGCCGGGACCAAACGGAGACTATTCGACCCTCAACTATGCGGTGAATGCGCCCGGAACTGACCAGGTCGATCAGATGGATGTGCGGGCGGATGAGAATGTCAGCGACAAAACCCAGCTCTTCGAGCGGTTTTCATTCATTAAGGACACACGTTTTCAGGCGCCGGTGTTCTCCGGGATTGCGGACGGTGGCAATTACAACACCGGGAATCGGCCTCTCAACACAGAGGGGGCGGTAGTCGGCTTGAATTATGCCATCAAGTCGAACATGGTGAACGCGTTCCGCGCTGGATTCAACCGCGTCCACTACATCTCCAACTCTCCTTCCTATGGGCAGCAATTCCCGCCTGCTAACCTGCAGGTGCCTGGTGTGCCCAACGATCCGCTTATTAATGGACTGACCTGGTTTGCTCCCAACGCCTACGCCGGGCTTGGTGAGCCCGGTTATACGCCGACCCGCAGCACGAGCCAGGACATTCAGATTAACGACACGCTGAGTATTGTGCACGGCAAGCATTTGATCAAACTCGGACCGCAGTTTCGCTTTGACCAGTTCAACCTTCTGCAGATTGGCAACCCCCGCGGGTACATGTCGTTTACCGGCCAATTCACCTCCGATTCCGGCACGCTGGGAGATGGCAGCGGTAATGGCCTGGCTGACATGCTGGTGGGACTGCCGGTCACATCCGTCATTTCGACGGAGGTGTATTTCGGCAATCGCCAGCACACCTACGGGGCGTTCGTCCAGGATACTTACAGAGCAACGCCGAAGCTGACGCTGGACCTTGGGCTGCGCTGGGACTATGCAACCCCTGTTTACGAAGCCCAGAATCGCCAGGGTAATTGGGATTACACGAAAGGAATCCTGGTGTGTGGCACAAAAAGTGGGCAGTATGCGACAAGCAACTGCACTCAGGCCGGGACTGCCGGTTATCCGAAGCACCTCGAGACCACGGACAAAGACGACTTCGCCCCACGCGTTGGCCTGGCCTACAGTCCTTTCCCGTCCAAGCCATTCGTGATTCGGGGAGGGTATGGGCGCTTTTTTGTGTTCTATGAAATTCGCACGGGCGACCCGCTGCAAGTCGACTACAATCTCCCATACTTTTTCGAACCTACATTTAACAGCGATGGGATAACTCGTTCGCTGGTGACTCTTGCGCCTGGAGCCGGATTCACAGGTCTTCTGAATCCCGCCAATGCGCCATTCGCGAATGTGACCAGCCAGGACTGGAATCCTCACACGCCGGTTTATGACCAGTGGAATCTGAATCTCGAATACCAGTTGCCGGGCCAGATTGTAATCAGTCCGGGCTACGTCGGAACCAAAGGCACGCACCTGCAGGTTCTGCGCGACTACAACCAGATTCCCACCCCCCAAGCGACCTACAACCCGACCCTGGCGCCCTACTGCGACCCGACCGCCACCCTTCAATGCCAATTTGGGACTTTTACGTCCATCACGAATCACGGAAACTCCACTTATAACGCATTTCAGATCAAGGCTGAAAAGCGGGCCAGCCATGGCCTTTATTTCCTGAGTGCGTTCACTTTCGGCAAAGCCATCAACGACCAGCCTGAAATCTGCTGCAACTCTCCCTGGCCGCAGGACAGCTACAATATCGCGGCAGAAAAAGGGCTGGCGGACTTCGACAATCGCAAGCGCTGGGTGAACAGCGTCGATTACCAACTGCCTGTGGGCAAAGGACAACATTTCCTGAACCAGGGTGGCGTGGCTAATGCGGTTCTAGGGGGATGGCACTTAGGCGGAATTATTACGCTCCGCTCAGGCTTTCCCTTTTCGCCAGCAATCGGATTTGACCCAAGCAATACGGGCTCTCCGGGGTTGGAGCGCTCCAATCAGATCGGTACTGGCGCTCTCGCGCATCCCAGTCCGACCTTGTGGTTCAACCCAAACGACTTTCCGATTCCCAACTGCCCCAACGGTTGTTTCGGAAATGCCGGCAAGAACATTCTGGAGGGTCCGGGAGAGAAAACGGCAGACTTGTCGGCGCGAAAAATTTTCAATCTGACCGAGCGGGTCAATCTTGAGTTTCGAGCCGAGTTCTTCAACGCCTTCAACCATGCGGTCTTTTCTCAACCGGATAACTACATCACCGATGGCCCTGGAGCTACCGGCGTGATCACATCCACGGTGATCCCACAGCGGCAGATTCAGTTTGCCCTGAAGTTGGCGTTCTAGTCTCTCAGCTTCCCTGGGCAGTGGCCTGAGGTCCCAGGGAAGCGGGAACTCTCTTGCTGACAGGCGTGCCGAATTGTTGCTTTCGGGACTGCTATGCCAATCGTCCACATCCTTGATATACCGCCGCAAAGATTCCCGCCCGGGCACGTCAGCAGCGGCGTCGAGACCAAGAATTTTTAACGTAAGGAGGAAATGACTTCGATGCAGCGCAGAGACTTTCTGAAAAGCGGTGTCGCATTGGCAGTAGCTGCAGAACTTGGAACGGGCAAAGCGCATGGCTTCGTGCCCGATCACAACTGGGGAAACTACGATTTTGGGTCTGGGCCTGCCGTAACGGATCGCCTCAACCAGGGACCATTCCCGCAATATCCGCCCGCTGCCGTCATCCCCACGGACGACGTGGTGATGACCACAACTCCTTCGGACGAAGTTGTCCCGAACTACGGCAAGGGATTGATCACGTACATCACGGCCGACATGGGCACCGATGAAATCAAATCGGACAACATTCCCCAGGCGATCGAGGATCTGGTCAAATTCCCCCTGGGGCAACAGCTCTATGTACGACCTACATGGCGGGAGGTTCAACCGCATCCCGGACGCCTCGAGATGCCTGACTACTTGAAGCTTGTCTTTGACCTGGCCAGAAAGAATAACAAGCGGGTCGGCCTGCGCGTTCAGATGAGCGCTCCGGACTATACGCACGATGCGGCTCTGCCCGACTTCGTCCTCGAGAAAGTGCCGAAAGTTGACCTTGTACTTGATCCGAAAGAGAACAGCGGGCAGGCACAGAGATATCTACGGAACCCGCACGCGCGTTATCAGCCGCGATTTGATGATCCCTTTTTCCAGCAGGCATTCAAAGAGCTGGTCGGCCTGTTGGCAGCCGAGTTCAACGGCAGTCCTGTCATCGAGTTCATCGACACGTTCATGTACGGCTTCTGGGGCGAGGGCCACACCTGGCCGTTCGCCAACAATCCTTTCCCCGATTACCGGACGGCAGAGCGAACCTGGATGAACATGCTCGAAGTTCAGCTCGAAAATTTCACGAAGACTCCTCTGCTGACCAACACCCAGCCCGACTACAGCCGGGTTGGCAACTCGGAACTCGTGGACCGCACCGTTCGCACCAACAACTGGATTCGCAGTGACACCATCTTCATCGAGAACGAACAAATCGAAGCGCTGAGCAACCGCCCACCGTGGACCGCCGCGGTGATCGAAGGACCGCTTCCCGGCAAGGTCCCACCTGCGGCCGCCGCGCACGAAGGGATCTCGCCCGCCGACAACATCATCGCTCATGTCATGGACGTGGGAGCAAACTACTGGTCGGTGTGGAGCTTCCATCAGATCAATCCGAAAACTCTGATGGATTATTACCAGGCTTCGCCGGCGTGGTTCGACCGGATCAATCGGCGCATCGGCTACCGCGTCCGGCCGTCCTTCATCTGGAGCTATGAGGAGAACGGCTGCCTCGGGCTGATTGTCGGCTTCGCCAACGATGGCATTGCGGGTGTTCCCGGCGTGCTGCGGGTGACCGTCGAGAGCGAGGATGGAAAAGCGCTGAAGAGCGGCTGCCTGGATGCGGGCTATCCATTGCCCGGCAAGATCCGCCAGGCGCAGTTTGTACTGCCCAAGGGAACGAAATGGCAAGGCTTGAAGCTTCAGGCGGAGATCGAGGTTAAGGGTATGCGCTACCCAGTGCGGTGGGCTTGTCATCAGAAACTGAACGATGACGGCTCGCTCACGTTGCGGCCCAACCTCCATCAGGGTGTCTAGGCGCAACACGAACGTGAACCTAAGGAGATCGACTATGCGCAGGCGCGACTTCTTAAAGACAAGTGCAGTCCTGGCAGGGGCGAGCAGCTTTGCGCCTCGTCGAATGTTGGCGGATGTCCCTGACCACCTCTGGGAGGGATACAACTTCGGTTGCCCGACAGTGAGCAATCGGCTGGACCAGGGGCCATTCGGCATCACCCAGGATGACGGCTGGTTCACGATTTTCGTGACGCAGCCTTCGCGCAATCACATCCGGAATTTCGGTACTGGATTAGTCGGTTACACCTGGGAGGAGAATGGACCGGCCCTCACGGTACAGTGCGGCAAAGATACTCTGGAACAGAGTGTCGAAAAAATGGCATCCCTGCCATTCGTGGACGTGCTGTACATCCGCTGCGACTGGAGAGACGTGCACGCAGGTCCGGGCAAGCTGCAACTGTCGCCGGTTTGGGAAGCTACATTCGATGCTGCCAGGCGCCACAATCTAGGCGTTGGATTTCGCATCCAACTGTCGAGCCCAAATATCCAGCCCCAGAAGCTGTCCATGCCGGACTTTGTGCGCGAAAAAGTCCCCATTGTCAACATCGGCCATAAATCCAAGGAGCACCACACCAGTTTCGACTTCTACGAACCGCGGTACGACTCCCCGGAATTCCAAAAGGCCTTTAGCGATTTGAATGAGCTCCTCGCTGCGCGTTTCGATGGCGATCCCCACATGGAGTTTATGGACTTGATGATCTACGGATTTTGGGGGGAAGGTCACACGAACGATATCCCAAGTCCATTTCCTGATTACTTGACTGCGGAGAAGACCTTCGTCCACATGACGCAACTGCAGCTCGACGCCTGGAAGAAGACGCCTCTGGCGATCAACACCCAGCCCGACATCAGCAACGTGGGCAACCGCCAGATCCAGGATATGGCGGTTCGTTCCGGCTGCTGGTTGCGTTCCGATAGTCTGATCATGGACGAGCCGATCCAAATCGAGGAACTGAGCCACCGCCCTCCCTGGCTCGCCATTGTCATGGAAGACGGCGAAAATCGGCACTATGTGCTGCCAGAATTCATGGCCGAAGAAAAGGCTTGCCTAAGCAAGCTGCCGGATTCGATGCTGGTATTTGTCGGGCCAGACGACGAAGCGCAGCCGAATGACGACTATCCCCACAAGGTCGGCGGACCGCTGGACCTGCCCTATCGCGAGTGCGCCGGTTTTCATGCCCTTGACATCGGCACGAACTATTTTGCCCTGTGGACTGAAGCTGATAACGTTCGCCGCTACTACGAGAAGTATCCTGATTCGCTCCGTGCCATGGAGCAAAGGCTCGGGTATCGCGTGCGCCCATCTTTGATTTGGCAGAGAAAGCGCTACGACACGATGGAACTGATTTTGGGCTTGGTCAACGATGGCGTCGCAGGAGTGCCGGGAGTGCTCGGCATTTACGCAGAGAGTCTCGACGGTCGAGTCAAAATCGGTGGCAACCTTGATGCCGGCCAGCCGCACGCAGGCCAGATGCGCCAGTGCTCCATCATCCTCCCGAAAGGAATGGACGGGCAGCAGGTGAATCTGCGCGCTGAATTGGAGGTCAAGGGCG
>Ga0187872_10004328_pt1 | contig 10750 bp, 9 predicted proteins | sample June2016WEW_16_4_FD_132973 | JGI IMG/M metagenome (GOLD analysis project Ga0187872, IMG submission 132973) | Peatland microbial communities from SPRUCE experiment site at the Marcell Experimental Forest, Minnesota, USA - June2016WEW_16_40 | ecosystem: Environmental > Terrestrial > Soil >...
CCATTTTCAGATTGATCCGAGCCGCCAGGAAGGCGAAACCCTCGAGCAGGCGCTCGACGTACGGGTCCTGACACCCAAACTCGTCCAACGAAAGTCTGTTGGCCAGATTCGGAAACGCCGCCGCAAACTCGGCGCCCATCTCCCGTAGATGCCGCAGTTCCTGTTCGTAATAGTCAACCAGCTTTCTGTCCATAAACTTGGCGCCTACGGGCTGGCCACCTCCACCCGCCCGATTCCCAGGTCGATTTCAGTCCGCAGATACAACCGCTCCGCCACCGGCACTGCCCAAACCTCCGCTTCAATCTCGATCTGAAACGTGCCCAGCGAATCAGCCCCCAGGACTTCCACCACCTTCACCTTCAAGCTTTTCCGCAGGATTCTCGGTTCAAATCGCTCAATGGCGCGTCGAATCATCGACTCCACTCGCGCCGCCGTCGCACCTTCAGCAAACATGCTGGTCAGGTCCGGCAACCCATAATTCAAAACCGAACAAGCCACTTGGGGAAAATCATCGATTTGTTCGCAGTCGGAAAGCGAGTGGGAATTGAGAAGCCAGCGCAGATCGCGGACGACTTTTTCCCGATATTCGCGCGGCGACAAGGCAAAGCCGCCCGATCGACCCGCCGAATCCGCCGCCCGCGACCGCAGCGTTGCCGTCTCATCGGTCAGCCGGTCCAGCAGAAAAGGCTTCAAGCGTGTTAATCGAGTCGCTTCAGACATAGCGATATCTCTATCTCTGCTCTGTTCAGCCTCCGGCGGTCACGCCACCGGCCTGCCCAGCCTCATTTGCAATTGCCTAGTTCAATCGCAGACTTCGCAATTCAAGCAACGAGAGGTCGCCACTACCCACGGCAAGAACCCGCTGACCCGCTCCCACGAGGGCGGTTTGGGAAATCTCCGTCCAATCGGTTCGGTGTCCAAGCTGAAGCTCGGCATCGCTCGCCGGATCAATGCCGGGGTATCGCACCGGCAACAACCCCAGGGCCTGACCGCCATTCACCCAGATGAATTGGGCCGGAAGCCACAAAGTGTCTCGGATATGCGCGGGAGCTTCCACCAGGATTTCTTTGACTCTGGTCAAAGGAACCCAGTAATATTCGGACTCGATGATAACTTCGAGCATGCTTCCAAACCGAACGTCGGCGTCGGCGATCGAGGAACAAGGCTGCTCATTTACGATGGCCGCCTATTCGCCCGAGTCCTGCCGGGCTCGGAGCAGCAGACCCGCCGCTTCAGTTGAATGGCCCTTGGCGTACAGTTCGATTCCCTTGGCGATCAACGCCATCCACGGGGGCGGATCGCCCAAAATCGTGGGTTGACCTTCGCCCCGAGTTAATATCGCCTCGCGGCTGCGCTCCGCCGCGATCGCAGGAACGTAAATCTTCTTAAAATACGCCAGCTTCGGATCCAAGTCGGCCACGACTCGCAACTGGTTCTCAGCGCGGTCCCATTCTCCCAGCACCGCCAGAAGCTGAAATAGAAAAATCCGCGCTGACGTCGACGACGGGTCCGCCCTCATCGCCGCCGACAACGGCTCCAGCGCCGCGGCCGGCCTGCCGGCGCGGAACAACTCGCGAGCGGACTGCAAGTCATCCCCAGCCACGGTACCGCCGATCGTCCAGCCCAGATTGCCGTCTTTCAGTTCTCATCGCGCGCTCAACGAACGATGCCACACGGGTCACCCGCGCAGTCCACCGCCGTCTCAAGCCTCTGCCGGATCCGCAACCCGATCAGACCTGCTTGTTTTCAGAAATGTCCCAGCCCTGCTTGGATTCGGGGCCGGTGCTTCCATCGGATTTCACCGGAACATACGACCAGATGACTTTGTCGTATACAAACGAGACGACCTCTTGCGGGCGAGGCGAGTCGCCCTTGCTTGTTCCGTGTATTTGAACTCGCGAAATCATCGCGTTATTCAGCACGATCGACGCGAATTTCGTCTTTTTCCCCGCGGCCATTGATATCTCGAGAGTGACCTTACTCACGTGTTTTCCGTTGGCGCAATACAAGGCCAGCGTCGGAGTCGATTTGTCGATCGTCTTGAAAATCGTCAACGCCTCGAAATCGGCCTTTCCGGCGCCGCGGCCTCCCTGGCCGCCGCTCATCAGCGATTGCTGACTGACGCTGAATTGATATTCGCTGATTTCAATCCAATCCTTGTGCCCTTCTTCCGTCGCCTCGCCCGACACACCATCGATTTGAACGAATGCGTTGAATGCCATTGCCGCTCTCCATCTTTAGGACGCGCCCGACGATTTCATCCACACGCGCAGATGATCGACTTCGCGCAGAATTAGAATGTTAGCACCAACTCCGTCGCCGGCGACAAGACGCCGCCGCGATATCCGGGGCTTTCACCCAATGAAATTCACGACTTTTTCGCCGGTATGTTCGCGACCAGGCGAAGCGCCACGTCGACGCCTTCTAACTGAAAATGAGGACGCAGCAAAAACTTTGCACTATACCATCCTGGATCATCTTCGCTGGCTTCCACGAACACTTTGGCGTCCGCCAAAGGCTTTTCGGCTCTCTGCTCATCTGTTGCGTTCTTCGGATCCGCCAGCACATACGTCGTGATCCAACGGTTCAATTCCCGGTCAATATCCTCCCGTTCCATGTTCCGGCCGGCCATGCGATACACCATCACCTTCAGGTAATGCGCAAACCGGCACGAAGCAAAGAGATACGGCAAGCGGGCGCTGATCTTGGCGTTGGCCGTCGCCGAATCCAGGTCATAGGTCTTCGGCTTCTGAAGCGACTGCGCGCCGATGAACGCCGCGTAATCCGTGTTCTTGAAATGAGACAACGGCATGAAGCCATTGTTAGCTAAATCCAATTCCTGAGCCTGAGTAATCGCCACCTCGGTGGGGCAAACGATGTCCTGTCCACCGTCATCGGTTTCAAAAACGGAAACCGGCAATCCGTCCACCCGACCGCCACTGTCTACCCCGCGAATACTGCATGTCCATCCGTAGTTCGAGTACGACCGCGAAATGTTAAGGCCCATCGCATACGCCGCATTGGACCAGGCATATCGTTCGTGGTTTCCGCCCGCCACGTCCTCCTCGAAGGCGAATTCATCCACCGGATTGCTCTTGGCCCCGTAGGGAAGCCGGGACATGAAACGCGGGAACGCCAGCGCCAGATATCGCGAATCCTCATGATCGCGCAGCGAACGCCATGCCGCATATTCCGGCAGCGTAAATTTCTTGGTTACGTCGGTGATGTCCGGGAGTTGAGCCCAGCTATCGATCTTCAAAAGCTCTGGCGATCCGCCGGTAATGAACGGCGCATGCGCCGCCGCCGCGATTTTCGCCATTCCCGACAGTATCTTTACGTCCGCCGGATTATGGGTGAACTCATAATCGCCAATAATGCAACCGTACGGCTCGCCGCCCGGCGTTCCGTATTCCTGGTTGTATATCCTGTTGAATAGCGGTCCCTTGTTCCAGGATTCTCCGGGAAACTTGTCCAGCGTCTTGCGCACCTCATCCTTCGACACATTCAGCACCCGGATTTTAAGCTTCGAATCAAGCTGGCTCTTCATCACCAGCGTATGCAGGCCGCGCCACGCTGACTCCACTGCTTTGAATTCGTCGCTATGAATGATGAGATTGATCTGGTCGGAAAGCTTCTTGTCCAATTCCGCCACGATCCCGCGAAGGGTTTGAAGCACGTCGTCCGATACCAGCGACGCGTCCTCCAGCACGCTGTCCACCATTGCTTTGACGCCCTGCTGAACCGCCGGATCCTTCGCCAGCGACGGCTTGAGACTCTGCTTCAGCCAGCTTTGCAGCGGGTCGGACGTGGAGGTCTGAGTTTCAGTTGCCTGGGTTTTGGCAGTCGGGTTATTAGCCATTGCTCTTGCCCTCTTTCTTTTCGCCGGTATTCAGCGCGCCGCTTCCAATCGCCCGGAGCATCGCCGGGTCCGCCAATAATTTCGCGACCGCGGCTTCAACGTCCGGTTTGCCGTCCATCGACGTAATCAAATTTGTAATTTGTGCGCGAAGCTCCAGCAGCTTTCGCAGCGGTTCGACCTTGCGGGCGATGGCCGCCGGTGAAAAATCGTCCATGCTCTCAAACTTCAATTCAACATTGAGGTTCTGTCCGTCGTTTGAAAGCGCGTTCGGCACCTGAAACGCCACGCGCGGGCGAATCGCCTTCAATTTATTGTCAAAATTTTCTTGCGTGAATTCTTCAAATTTCCGATTCTCGATCGACTTCATCTCCGCCTTCGGATCGCGCTGGCCGGAAAGATCGGCCATCACCCCCATCACGAAGGGAAGATCTATCACCTCCTTGGCCCCGCCCGTCTCCACCTCGTATTTGATGTTGACGCGAGACTTTACTTTGTCCTGACTGCCCTTTGCCACGGCACATGCTCCTTTCAGTTACCGCATCGCCAGCGGGAAAAAACCGCCCGGCTGCGGAAGACTCAGCCCGTCGTTTCCGGTTTCGGCTCGACGCCGCCCAGCTTTTCGATGGTCGACACCTGGTCCGGCAACAGGTCGCGCACAATTTGCATGAAATCCATCGACACCAGCTTCATTGCCCGTTTTGCCAAGACTGGCACCGGGCTCGCCGGCTCGTTCCGTTCGTAAAATTCGCAAATCCGTTGCAAAGCCCGACGCACATCCTCGCGCGACTGGATCGTTCCATCGCCGGACGAGCCCGACGGCGACTTCAATGCCGCCTCCCCAGAATCAACCTTCGAATCGTCCGGCTCCGAAACGCGACCCATTCCTTTGCCAGTGCCGAATTCCAAGGCGCGCCTCAACATCAGCGAAAGCTCTATCAGATCATCCCGATGCTCCGGACCGCATCGCGTCCTGATATACTCCGAAATGATCTCAACGTGCTTGTTGCCTTCTTCTATCGCGGTCAGCAGCGCAGAACATTTCCCATCTGACTGAGTTTTATACTCTTCGACCGCGGATTTGATTGCCGACAAATCTCCATTCGGCGCACGGTTCGCCGCCTGCATGTGGCCCGCGGCAATAAGAAAGTCCCGAACGGTATATACTCCAAAGCGAGATGATTCGCAATACTTTGATTTACGGATTGCCTTCAGAAAGCGAACTCCGGCCAGTTCTCCCAGCGCGTTGATCTGCTGGATTGGATATGGATCATCCGGATCTTTCCTCGGATGCATCCCCTCGGAATATCGCTCCAGCAATCCCCGAACAATCGCCAAACCCCGCGACAACCCGCCCAGTTCCGATACTTTCACGAGGGCCATTGCCAAATAAATCGCAATCCATATATCCTTTGATCGCCGCAGCAGTGCCTCCGCGTCCGCGACGACTTTCCTCCAGAACGCCGGGTCATCATCGGCATCGTCCACCCCATCCACGACCGCGGCGCCGGGTTCCTGAACCCTTTGGATGAACTCCGCGTATTCCGCCGAATTTCCCAGGTCGGGCCCACACGGATCGTCACCGCCGACCGGCTCCAACAGACCTTGAATATCCAACTCAGACATATTGCACTGCCGATCCGAACTTCACCGCAAATTGGCCCCGCCGGGTGGGCCGGAGGAGCGCAAACTGCCAGTCAGCTTAAAAGACTGATGCCGGTTCCCAACAGTTCACTACCCGTCAAGTTCGGGATATCCCGTAAATTTGAACACCTTGGTGTCCTGAGGGAGCAGCACACGCGCCCAGCGCCTGAAGAAGCGAAACGCCCAGGCCGGAGAAGTCTGAAGCTTCGAATTCAAAATCGCCACGTCGCTGCTCTCGAATCAACCCATGCAAAGACTTCCCATCGCTCTCAAGGAATATTGCCTGCGAGCTTGCACCCGGCAATACCCATTCGCCCGCCTCACTTGCTGTTCCTCGACGCCTCAAGCACATTCAACAGCCATCGCGGCGGAAGGCCCAGGCCCGTCGGTGTTACGTGCGATGTCCAATAAGTCTTGGACTGCAATGCCTCGGCCGAGTTCAAACCCAGCGTGTCGATCTGCCCAGACAAATTGCTCATGCTCTGAACGTCCGCGGCAACCTGCAGCCCCTCGGGCGCCGTGGCGTTGGCGTGAACGTATAGTGCGAACTCCGCCGGATCGACCGGCTTGCCTGAATCCCCCCCCCGAAACCGGCTGATCGCTTCCGCCAACTCTGATTTGATTTCCTCCCGCCGGCTCTTGCCGTTACTGTAAAAGATCGGCCGGTAAACGTTGTCCAGAACATCCCTGACGCGATCGCCGTCAAGTCGGGAAACGGAAACCGCCCGGACATTCGCTTCGGAGGGAGGGGGAACATCGTCGATGATCGATATCGATGTAAACACTCCCGTCTGAAGCGTTTCCGACGCTTCATGGGTGTTGATCCCCAAATCCTGGAGATCGCGCATCGCGGCGGCGGAGAGTTTGACTTTGGTCGAGACCGGCGCGCTCGAATGCGTCGGGACGACGAGAGCGGCCACCGCCGTTTCGATCGCGGTGTCCTGATCAACCACGTTCGAGGCCGTCGCACTGGACCCGGAGGTGCTGCTCGTGTGCTGAATAACGTTAGAAGTAGCATTGACGAGCGAGATGGAAATGGGGCTCACCGAAGGCTTATCATTTTGTTCATCGACTGCCTGCGCGCTAATTTCATAGGTTCCAGCTTTCGAGTAATCATGCGCTACAATAGTCTTGCTCGTAAGGGTGCTTACGTTCTCCGCGGCTGCTGCAACCGTACTGGACGTTTTGTCACCCCAATTAACCGTCCAACTCGACACTGGATCGTCGTTCGCCGTGTCGTCGGCAACAAGCGTAATGGAAACATCAAAATCACCCGGGGATGAAGGGGCTGGCTGGGGGATCGACAAACTCGGTGCTGTAATAATGTTTGGATACTGAATCGCCGGCACTGAAGTGATCGGTGTTGAGCCCGTGTTAGTGATCGTCGGCAAAGTGGGCGCAGTTCCCGACAATGGAGTGTAAAAGACCTCACTTGCTTGTTGCGAGTTGATTTCCGCCGTCACCGATCCGCCGTAGTACAGATTCTGATCGGCGTTTACGCCGAAACTGGCCGTGGAAGGGGAAATTCCATTCTGAAAAGCGACACTCGCGTTGTAAGAGCTAAAGAAGTCCGATTCGCCGCTTTCAAGAATGACCGGACCCCAGAAAACCATGTTTCCGGTTGTAGAAATGCCAGCACCGTTGTTAACATGAATGAGGGTTGCGTCGACCGTCAGGCTGCCGCCACTGAGCGCACTTGTTTGGGACATCGCGACTGCGCCATTGATGGTTACCGTCTTCGACGCAAGGAGCGTGAGCGATTGAAAGTCTGGAACGGTGCCATTATTTACAATTCCTTCGGTTGCGTTAATTGCATACGCGGGCGCTCCTTGTGTGTTAGTTCCCCAATGGAAGTCTACCGACCCGGTTGTGCTCGCGATCGTGATCGACTGGCCGGTGTTTTGCGGTGCCGGGATCACGACATACGTGCCATAGTTTTGGTCACCGGTGGTTGTCACGTTGGCGTACACATTTGTTTGGACCCACCCTTGAACTGCCGGGATATTGATAGTCAGAGCCCCCAAAGGAACATTGGCGCCAACCGGGTTGTAGAAGTATATGGTGTCAGCGCCCTTGGGCGACACGGTAAGGGAGCCCGGACCATCCAACGTGCTGTTGAACTGGACGTACGTGGACTTGCCGTCCGCGCTGGTGCTGTTCGGGGCGCTCAGATTGGAATTGGTTTCAAGGGTGACGTTGGAGTTAAGGTGAACGGGCCCAAAGGAACCAAATGAATTGTTCGATTCGCCAGTGTTACCGCTCATTATAGTCAACGCTGGTCCGCCCGGACTGCCTAAAACCAGGGCGCCCGTACCTCCGGAATAGAAACTGCCGGTCGCCGTTAAATTGCCCAAAAATGACACTTGGACAGTGCTGCTTACGCCTAGATCGGCGGTGCAGGTTACAGCATCTCCAAACACTATGCTGCCGCTATTGCTGGTGAACTGAATATTGTTGGCCGGCGAGCCCGGTGGCATAGAAATTGAAATGGTTCCAGCGCCGCCGTTAAGAGGTTCGAAAAACATTCCGCCATTCAACGTAATGCCTGCGTTGAGGACGATGCTGGGGGCCGACAAAACCAGGCTGTTGGTATCGCTCGTATCGTTGATCGGGCTGGCAATTGTAATCGTTCCGGTCGCCTCGATACCGACGTTTTGCGTGTGAAGCAGAGCCACAAGAGATGTAACGCTGATGTCCGAGGGCGCGGTAGCGTTGGTGCTGCTAATGTTTTCGGAAATGGATTGCGTGCCATTTGTCTCGATCGTGACGTTCGCGGGATCAAAAAGTAGGGTTCCGGAGCCGCCCGGACCTGCAAGATTGCTGGACCCGGTGAATTGAAGCTCGTTTTTGCTGGAGATCTCGGCGTCGCCCCCGACGCCAGAGCCGGCTCCGCGGGCGGAAATCTGGCCGGCAAAGTCGGTCTGGCTGCTTGACCAAACGACGATCTGACCGCCCGCCCCATCGGTCAAGGCATCGGCCGTGAGCGTAGAATCCGACGAGACGGAGGCGGTGTCAGCCGCTGGGATGTCGCTGTTGCCGTGCAAATCTCCGCCGATTTTTATTGTTCCGCCCCCGCTCGGGCCCGAAGCGTTCACCGTAGCGCTATTCAGGGCAACGGTTCCTCCCGTGACAATCACTTGGCCGCCCTTTGCACCGGCCGCACTTGTGGAAGCATCGAGCGAACCGGATACCTGTACGCCTCCGCCCTGTCCGTTAAGGACGATATTGGAAGCCTTGACGCTGCCCGTGTTGGAAAGGGCAAGGGAATAAACGTCCCCGACGCCGCTGGTATTTTGGTTGGCGACCGCCTGGGGCGCGACTTTCACGAACAGGCCGTCCATCGGCTGGCCGACATAGACATCCGAACCGGCTGCCATCACCACGCAACCGCCGGCGCCGTTGATCGTTCCGGAATTAAGGATCTGCGAACCAACGAGATAGGCTGAGTTCGCCCGGATAGTTCCAGAATTGGAAACGGCGCCCGTCAGGCCGGTGAAGTGATTGTTTCCCGAAAGGAAATCCGAGTCAGCTATTGAGCCGCCGACCGCGACTAGTCCCGCAACGTTCACCACGCCACTGGGGCCGATGAAAATCCCCTGGGGATTCACGAGGTAAACCTGTCCGTTGGCCTGCAACGAGCCATCGATGAAACTAGCGCCGGGCCCCGTCACGCGGTCAAGCACGCGCGACGATGCGGACGGCTCGATGAACACGACGCTCTCCCCGCTGCTGATGTTGAAGCTCTGGAAATTGATGATGCTGTTGCTGGCGGCGCGGACGATGAGTTCCGATCCTGTTTGTACGATCGACGCTTGCCCCGCCACCACCTGAGCGCCCTTGGGAATGGCAAGGGCGCTCGAGGTCCACAGCGACATCAAACATTGCGACATCGACGCCGCGGATAATGCCAGCAGAGCCTTGCGCCGAATCGAGCGCGGACGACGTCTCTTGGTATCGCTCGTCGAAAGCGCCGATCGATTGGCACGCTGCGATGCGGCTAACGAACACAAGTTCAATCGTACTAAGGATGCCATAATCTCAACCTTTCGACTAATACAACAGCGTTATATCAAAACTAAACCTTCCTTTGCCGCGGGCTTCGTTTACATAACCATTCTGACCGGGCTTGCCCACTGAAATGGGGCTTAGCACCCAGCCGTAATCGACCATCGCGTTGAGGTTGTCCCTGAACTTGAAGGTAAGAGCGGCGCCCGTGGATAGCAGATAATCGGTGGAGAGCGCGTCGTTCGCGCTATTGTATCGGTTGTCGGTCAACACCGCGCCATCGAGAAAGATCGCCGGCACCAGATCCCAATCCGGGCGGCCATAGGGGATTTCCGGCTGATAGGCAAAATCCTTGCCCAGGATGCCGGGCTGGTGGCCAGCTAACGTCCCGGCGGGCGCAATACCCAATGCGCTGGGAATATGGAAGCGGTATTCCAGATTCAGGATTCCCACCGAATCGCCAGCCACGATGGATTCCTCGTAGCCTCGCACCGTATACAGGCCGCCGGAGGTCTGCTGATATTCAGGAATGAGGCGGTCATCAAACGCATATTGCCCGTGAAGCGATGCCGCCAATTCGTTTACGAGCGTTGTCCGAGATGAACTCAGTAGCGGATCCAAGAAAATGGATTCTGTGAAGGAACCTAGGAGCAGCGTAAAGTCTCGATTCGGATTCGACCTGCCAAAAACGCCCAATATATCTTCGTTGGCGGAGTCCGTTACGTTGGCTTCGAATTCCAAATAGAAATGGGTTGACTGAATAGGGCTGTTTCGATCCACCCGGACGCCCGCGTAGGGTATTGTAAATCCCGCCGATCCGGTGGCCGTGCCCAAGACACTGACGTAGCTGTCATATCGGGCGCCCGCGAACACATCGGCAAATAGCTGCCGGCATTGTAATACGTTTAACGACAGTTCCGCGCCGGCAGTCCATCCTGAACCGCTTACATCCAATCGCTCTTGGCCCAGTTCAGATCCCTTGAATTGTCCATAATCGCCGTAGGGCTTCACACGAAGGCGGTCGTCCGACGTCAGGGGCAAATCGTATGACGCGCTGCCGATATAGCTGCCGCTGAACGAAGCCGTATTGAAGTCCACGTTCACGATGTCATCGTGATTCGTCAGATTGGTGTCGGTAAATCCCAATCGCTCACGCCAGTTGCTTTCGCCGAAGGTGCCGGTGTTGGAGCCTTCAAGATAGACAAACCATGGCTTGCTTAGAGACAGTTTCAAAACTATATTTCA
>Ga0187872_10004330_pt1 | contig 10745 bp, 8 predicted proteins | sample June2016WEW_16_4_FD_132973 | JGI IMG/M metagenome (GOLD analysis project Ga0187872, IMG submission 132973) | Peatland microbial communities from SPRUCE experiment site at the Marcell Experimental Forest, Minnesota, USA - June2016WEW_16_40 | ecosystem: Environmental > Terrestrial > Soil >...
GTACATGTTCTCGATGATCTTCCGCCAGCCGATGCCCGTGTTGTACGCGCAGAAGGAGATTTCGCCCTGCTGCGTGGCGTACGGGATGATGCACATCTCGGTGCGGCGGAAATCGTAGTTGAAGAGGTCCTGGAACCACATGCCCGCGATGAAGAGCATGTTCCACGGGTCTTCGGCGCGCCGCTTCATCGCGTCTTGGTACGTGCGGTTGGGGTTCGTGCGCCCGTACTTTTTGTCCGAGTCTTTCGAAACGGCCCAGGTCTTGTCGAATTTCTTCAGAAGGTCCTTCAGCTTCAGGCTCGGCGGCGCCTGGAACGGATCGTAGTTCCTCAACATCGCCAAAACCATCATGAAGGTCGAAAACTTCTTACTGCGGGCCGCGTCCGTGATGGCGGAGACATCCTTCACCAACTGCGGCGCATTGAGGAAGCGCGAGATCGGCGCCCACTCCTTCGTGTCCTTGTGGATCATCACCGCTGTGCCCACGCCGCAGTTCGGATGGCAGCCGCAGGAAAGCGCGCCCCACTGCGCCTCCGGCCCGTGCACGAGGTCCGCGAAGCCGGCGAACGGCGAAATGAACGACAGCGGGAACCAGTCGCGCGTCGGCTCGATCTTGCCCACCTGCTGGCTGACGTCCTGCGCGAGGTGCGAAAGCGTGTAGCGCTGCCGGATGCGGCGTTCCGGCGTGATGTCTTCATCGCGCCCGGTGAACGAAACCGGCTGGAAGGAAACGAACGCGATCTTCTTCGGGTTCTCCATCGCGAACTTCACGATCGGCCCGACCTGGTCGTTGTTCACGTTGTTGACGATCGTCGTCACCAGCACGATTTCGATGCCCGCCTCGTGCATGTTCTCGATCGCCCGCAGCTTGACGTCGAAGAGGTTGCCGACCTGCCGGTGGCTGTTCGCGTCGTTGCCGATGCCGTCGAACTGGAGATACGCGTAGCGCATCCCGGCGTCGAAGGCCTTCTTGCAGAACTCCTTGCTCTTGGCGAACTCGATGCCGTTCGTGGCGGCCTGCACGCTGTTGTAGCCGATCTTCCGCGCGTAGGCGACCGCATCGGTGAACCGCGGATGCATCGTCGGCTCGCCGCCCGAAAACTGCACGGACATCTGGCGGCGCGGCTTGATTTTCAGCGCGTTGTCGAGGATTTCGGTGATTTCGTCCCAGCTCAGCTCGTGGACGTATCCCACCTGGTTCGCGTCCATGAAGCAGGGATCGCACATCATGTTGCAGCGGTTCGTGAGGTCGACGGTCAGCACCGCGCCGCGCCCGTGGCGGACCGTGCTCGAGCCGTGCCGGTGCAAATCCGCGTCGTTGTGCGCCGGGATGTCGCGTCCGGGGAAGTTCTTCTCGATCCATTCGAGGAACTTGGCGTCGACCGCCATCAGGTCTTCATACTTCCCGTGGATGGGGCATTCCTTCACCATCCAGACCTGGCCGTCGCGCTCGATGATCTGCGCCTTGATTTCGCCCACCTTCTCGTGGACGAGGTCGGTCCAGTCCTTCTTGCCGTTCATGATGGCGTCGCGCGCCTCTTTCACGCAGTCGGGGCACAGCGAGTCCGTCGTGCGCGGCCAGCCGAGCGTCGGCTTGGACTTCTCCCAGGACTTCAACAGCGGCTTATCGGACCACTTCGGCGTAAAGGAAGGATTGGGGTTGTGCTTGTTGAAAAACTGAATCGTATCGAACGTTATCCCCGCCGTCTTACAGAGCATCCAGTCGAAAGTCTTCCAAAGCTGGTTGCTGGCTCTGTTACCCATAATCCTGCACCTCTCCTTAATGACGTAACCGCTGGGATCCCTCAGCGCCCCTGGGCATGGCCCAAACTCTACAAAGACCCCTACAAAGATAATCGCCCTAAACGCTTACCGTACGAGAGTTTGCCCGGATTCCTATGCCCAGTCTAGGCGCATGCGTCGAAAGGGGTATATGGGGGGTTGAACTGCGCCTGGAGCCGTCCAAACGGCGGCCGGCGGGAGGGCCATACCCAACGTTAACCGAAGCTAATCGACGTTCAGGGGCGTCCGGAGGACGCCGATGGCAAAATGTGCCAAATGCGGAGCCTCGTCGTCGAGCTGAATCCAGCGAACGACGCAGTGGTCTTTCATGTATTGCGAGACCTTGGCCTCGCTGATCCCCAGATGTTCCGCCAGCTTCGCCTTGAGGTTCTCCTGATCGACGCGGCCGCGCGCGCCGCGACTCCCGCCTTTTCCCCGTCCGCCGCCGCGAACGAGGTTCCCGATCCCTATCCGGAGCGTCTGGCACGCTTCAATGTAGTACGAGGTGATCTGGTCGGAGTCCGAAAGCAGGAAAACGCCGGGTCCCGCCGGGGCCTCGTCTACGTCGTCCAGGCGGTGCAGCGGGCTGCCCACAAGCCGCCGCAACTGCGATTCGAGGTAGGCCATGCGCGACGCCAGTGCTGGGTCGCCTCGGCCATGCGCCGCGCGTTCGGAAGGCAACTGCGGCGCCGGCAGCTCGATCGGAACAGTACGCCGCTCGGGTGCGGGCGAGACAACGTCCGTGGGGCGCCGCACGAAAGCCGGCGCCGCCGGGGCTTCCGGCCGCGACGGTCGGGGCTCCGTTCGCTCGGTGAAGGCTTGCGCGGGCAGGCCGGGTGCAGCTACCGTTCCCCCCTTGCGCCGGCGGCCTCGTCCGCCGCGACGCCCGCGGCGGCGCTTCCGCGTGTCTTGCTGTGCGGCTCCGGCTGGGCCGCCGGGCTGCGCAGCCGATTCGGGCGGACCACCTACCTCGGGCGATACGTCCGAGTCGGGAATCTCGCCCAGTGCCAGAGGCTGCTGCGTCCCGTAGTGTTCGGCGGTTTCCAGCGATTCGGCGCCTGCTTCCATGCGACCTTCGGATGGAGATGAAATCCGGACCGGCGCGCTTGTCTCGGCTGCTAGCGCGGCAGGCAGCTCGACCCCCAGCCGCGTCAGCGCGTCTTCCGCCTTCTTCTTCCAGTCGGAGCGGCGGAAGCGCTGCGCGGCGATCGTAAACCACTTGGCCGCCTCGTCGTTTCGTCCGGCCTTCTCTTCGATCGCGCCGAGTTCCCACGCGACCATTGCGTCGCGCGTGCGCTGGTAAAGTTCGGAAAGTTTCGCCGGTGCTTCGGGGCTGTTTTTCGCCTTGCGGATGCGTGCCTGGATTTGCCGCCAATCAGCCATGCCGGAGCATTGTAGCAGCCAATTCCCTTGGTTCCTACGGTTCCATCTCTCTGAACGATGGCAAGCCTAAAACTCCAGGCGCAGTTGAAACGCGATCATCCGGGGCGTGCTGACGCCGCCCAAACCGACGCCTAGCAGGCCGGTTGGGGGAGAGGTCGTGTAAGTAAGCGCTCCAAACCCGGTCTGAGTAGTGGGCTTCCCTGAAATACCGGCGAGCACCATGCTCGGAAGTCCGAAATTCGGATGATTGAATATGTTGAAGAACTGGACATCGGACCGCAGCTTCAACTGCTCGGTCAAGGGAAACAATTTCGTAAAGTAGAAGTCACTCCACGCAAAATCGGGGCCGCGCAGCGCATTACGGCTATTACACGGCGATCCTGGCCGAAGTGGTTGGCCTGCAAGGAAGCGTCGTGGCGATTGAAGTCGATCTCGAGATTGCAGCCCGCGCGAAAAAAACCTGGCGTCCTACCCGCACGTGACGGTGCACAACCGCGATGGCGCGGCAATCGATCCGGGCGAATGCGACGCCATCATGTTGATCAACGCGGGAGTCACGCATCCGCACCGGCCCTGGCTCGACCGGCTTGCCGACGGCAGCCGTCTCGTCTTGCCCATTACGGCCGCCGCTCCCGGAGCTTCGTTTGGCAGCGGCGTCGCGGCAAAGATCGTTCGCCGGCATAGCGGCCTTTCCGCTCAGGTTGTCGGATATGTGGTGATCTATTCCTGTACCGGTGTTCGCGATCCCGAATTAGCCGCGCCGCTGGGTAAGGCCTGGCATCAGGGCGCCGCTCAAATTGAAGTCCGTCCGCCTGGATCCGCACGAGCAGGACGACACATGCCTAGTGCATTCAAGTAATATGTGCCTGAGCATCCGCGCCTGCGAGGAGGAGCCATGAAAACCGGCCGCGTGCTGTGCGTCGTCGCGCTGTTGCTGGTGTGGCCGGTTGGCGCGCTGGCTCAGTCCGCGTTTGAGCCGCTCGATCGATGGAAGGCGGCAGTACTCGCAGGGAACGTATCCGAGCTCGACGCCCTATACTCCAGGATTCCCCCAACGCGGACGCAGACGCCGCAGGGCGCGACGGAAGATTTCGGCGAGGAGCCGCATTTCTGGTCCGCGCTGGCGGCCAGCGGGCTAAGCAAGCTCGATCCGAAGATACTCGAAATCGAACGCCCGCAGACGGGAGCTGTCGCGCTGGTCCTTCGAATTGAGTTCACGCTACAGACCGATTCCGGACGGCAGCCGTTCGTCGTTTCAGCGAGCCAGGTCTGGATGCTGCAAGGAAGCGACTGGCGCATCGTCGCCACTCGGCGAGGGGACCTGGCTCCGAATCCGCCGCGACGAATGACCGAACCGGCGAAGCCGAACACCGATCTCTACCCGCCGCCGGAAAAGGCGCGATCCGAAATCGCCGAAGCGTTACGAACCGCTGCGAAAGACCACAAGCGCGTGATCCTCGTCTTCGGCGGGAACTGGTGCTACGACTGCCACGTGCTCGACGCCACGTTCCATTCGAAGGACATCGCGCCGCTCGTGAACGCAAACTTTCACGTGGTGCACGTCAACATTGGCGAAGAGGACAAGAATCTCGACCTCGCCGACAAGTATCAAGTGCCGCTGAAAAAGGGAGTGCCGGCGCTCGCCGTCCTCGACTCGGACGGCAAGCTTGTCTACAGCCAGCAGGGCGGCGAATTTGAAAACAGCACGCGCATCGGCCCCACCGACGTCACCGCGTTCCTTGAGAAATGGGCGCCGCCCCGCCAGAACTAGTTGTCGATTTCGGCTCGCTGGACGCGTTCGGCCGCGCGGACTAAGATGGAGCCATGGCCGTGAAGCTCCCCGTCTACATGGACAATCACGCGACGACACGGGTCGATCCGCGCGTCCTCGACGCGATGCTGCCCTACTTCACGGAAAAATACGGCAACGCTGCGAGCCGCAACCACGAATTCGGCTGGAAGGCCGAGGAAGCCGTCGAAACCGCGCGCGGCCAGATCGCCCGGCTGATCCATGCCACGCCGCGAGAGATCATCTTCACGAGCGGCGCCACCGAGTCGGACAACCTCGCGCTGAAGGGTGTCGCCGAGGCCTATCGGGCGAAGGGCAACCACATCATTACGCAGGCGACCGAGCACAAAGCCGTGCTCGACACCTGTAAGCGCCTCGAAAAGTCCGGCTGCGAAGTCACTTACCTGCCCGTCGCGAAAGACGGCCGCATCGATCTCGACGATCTGCGCCGCGCGATCGCGCCGAAGACCATCCTCATCTCGATCATGCATGCGAACAACGAAATCGGCGTCCTTCAGCCGATCGACGAAATCGGCCGGATCGCGAAAGAAAAGAACGTGATTTTCCACGTGGACGCCGCGCAATTCGTCGGCAGGATTCCGGTGGACGTCGAGAAGAGCGGCATCGACCTCCTCGCGATTTCAGCGCACAAGATCTATGGGCCGAAGGGCGTCGGCGCGCTTTACGTCCGCCGGAAAAATCCGCGCGTCGAACTTTCGCCGATCATCGACGGCGGCGGCCACGAGCGCGGCGTGCGTTCCGGCACGCTGAATGTTCCGGGGATCGTCGGCCTCGGCAAGGCGTGCGAGATTTGCGAAAAGGAAATGGCGGCGGAGATGGAGCGGTTGCGCGCGCTGCGCGACAAGCTGAAGGAAGCGATCCAGAGCCGCCTCGACGGCACATTCGTCAACGGCTCGATGGAGCACCGCCTGCCGAACAATCTCAACCTCAGCTTTGCCGGCGTTGAAGGCGACGCGCTGCTGATGGGGATCAACGACGTGGCGGTTTCGAGCGGCTCGGCCTGCACGTCGGCAACGCTCGAGCCGAGTTACGTCCTGCGCGCGCTCGGCGTCCCGGAAGATCTGGCGCACAGCTCGATTCGCTTCGGCCTCGGCCGGTTCAATACGGAAGAGGAAGTCGATTACGTGGCCGGCCGCGTGATCGAAACGGTGAAGCGCCTGCGCGAGCTTTCGCCGCTCTACGAAGCCGCCAAGCCACACGCCAGCCGTTAGAGGCTGCCAAATTGGGCCTTGTCTGGAAACCCCCGCTACGGGGATCCTGCAACAGGAGATTTCAACCATGACGGCAGATCTACGCTACCCAGTTGGCAAGTTCGAGCCGGTCACAAGTCTCACGAGTGAGCAGCGCCGGCAGTGCATCGACGCGATCGCCGAGGCACCCGCGCGCCTCGCTGCCGCCGTCGCCGGACTGACGCCCGTGCAGCTCGACACGCCCTATCGTCCGGGCGGCTGGACCGTCCGCCAGCTCGTCCATCACATCGCCGACAGCCACATGAATGCGGTCGGCCGCTTCAAACTTGCGCTCACCGAAGACGAACCCACGATCAAGACCTACGAAGAGTCCCGCTGGGCCGAACTGGCGGACGCGAAGACGCCGCCGATCGAGCCTTCACTCGCGCTCCTCGAGAATCTCCACAAGCGCTGGGTTTTGCTGCTGCGCTCTCTAACGTCCGCCGACTGGCCACGCAAATTCCGCCATCCCGAATGGGGTCTGGCCACGGTGGATTTCTTGCTTGCGCAGTATGCTTGGCACGGCCGCCATCACGTGGCCCACATCACGTCTCTGCGCGAACGCAACGGCTGGTAGCCGGCGGCTTCTGCGGCGAAAGAAAGCAGCGGGAGCTACGCGGCTTTCTTCTTCCACGCACCAAGGATTGCACCCATGAGGCAGAGTCCCACGAGCGGATAAAACTCGTTGATGGCGAAGAGCCCCTTCGGTCTCATCTCGTACATGTACGTGGTGAATGTAATCGGGCCGACGATGCCGATCCACAGCAGGATGCCAATCGCGGCGCCCCGAGAGGCGCTGTTCGCGTTGCGCCATATGCAGACCTGCGCGAGGACAAACGCGATCAGCAAATTCAGCGCGAGTGTAACAATATAGGGCCAGTAACCGAAGCTGTCGATCTGCGCGTTTGTGAACGCGTGGTACGCTATCCACGGCTTTCCGAATAGCACGTCGTACCAGAGAGCCCCGAGCAGCCAGTACAGCACCGCACAAACAAGCACGGCCCAGTAGTTCGTCTTCATCGTGCCCTCCTCTACGCTTTCACCGCTTCGATCACGCAAAATGGAGACGGCGCGCGGACCACGCGCGCGAGCCTCAGCCCGGCCTTCGAGAAAAGTTCCGCGTATTCGCCTTCGGTGCGCTCGCGTCCGCCGGCCATCGCGAGCATTTCCAGGTCGATCCATTTCGCCAGGTCCGGGTCGTTGCCCGGCACGATCACGTACTCGACGAGCAGCACTTTCCCGCTCTTGCCGCGCATGGCCGCGGCGCAATTCCTCAGGACGGCGATGGCGCGCTCGTCGTCCCAATCGTGAATGATGGACTTCATCACGTAACTATCGGCCGCGGGGAGCGGCTTGAAGAAATCTCCGCCCACGATTTCGCAGCGCGATTCCAGCCCGAGCGATGCGATCCGCGCCTGGGCGCCCTCGACCACGTGCGGCAGATCGAAGACGATCCCGCACAGCCCGCGATGCTTCTGCAATATCGCCGTCAGCATCACGCCGTGCCCGCCGCCGATATCCGCCAGCGTACCCGACTCCCCGAAGTCGTACGCTTCAATCAGCGGCTTCGTGAAGTGCGCGCTGATCGAAGTCATCGCCGCGTTGAATACCTCATTCTCCGCGCTGTGCTGGCGGAAGAACTCGAACGCGTCCATGCCGGTGGCCTTCTTGAACGCGGTCCCGCCCGTTTCGATCGGATGCGTGAACTCTCCGAACACACGAAAGTGGAGCGGGTCCGCGATAAACATCACGGTGTCGCGCGCGGAATCCGGCACGTCGCTGCGCAGCGCCTCCGAGAGAGGCGTATTGGCAAACGTGCGCGGCGCCACTTCGCGGAAGATGTTGAGCGACGCGATCGCGCGCAGGCTGCGGTAGAGCGCGTCTTCGTTCACGTCCCGCGCGCGGGACAGCTCCGCGACTGGTTTCGGCCCGCCCGCGAGCAGGTCGGCGATTTTCAATCTTGCCGCGGCATAAAGGCACGCGGCCGGCATGTAACCACTCGCAAACTGCATGAGTTCGCCGTGCGGGTCGGGGCCTGCTGCACTTTGCGCTGAAGGGCTGGACAATGGACCTCCTAAGCCGGGCGTGACTTCGACGATTGCGGCGCATCATATTACAACCACCCTCATAGCGCCACCCGCCACGCCCGTTCTGCGCGCTCGGCATGGGCAGTATGATCGGGTGGCCGGGTTTTTCACCAGCCTTTTCACCAATGAGGCACGCCGCATGGGGCCACGCAACGTTTTGCCGCGAATGGTGTTCTAATGTAGGGAGAGATTTGCGCCGTGCCCGGGAGGCGTCCCCGCCTTCGAGCCGGACCGCGGCGCCTTTTGCACGATTACTTATACCCGGCCGAAAAACCGGGCGAAGGGAGATCCAGCAATGAAAAAGTACTTCATACTTGGTTTTGCGATGGTGTTGCTGGCGGGAGTGGCAGGCGTGGCGCCTGCCGCAAAGGCGCAGTCGACGGCACCGCCGCCCCCACCGGCACCAGCAACGACGACGGCACCGGCAGCGGGAAGGCCGCTTAAGATCGTGTTGTCGCGGCAATCGACGGTCGACCCCGTTGAGATTGTGAAGCACCTCAGCCAGAAGTGCCCCAACGTGACGCTCACCACGAATCCCAAGGACTCCGACTTCATGCTGCACGCAGGCGGGTGGTCCGGGAATTACCGCTTCATGGTGATCGCGCACGGCGGCGCCATGATCTATGCGACGGAGACAAGTCTCCTCAGCAACGCGGTGAAAGATGTCTGCAAGTTCCTGAATACGCAGACGCAGCGAGGCGGCTCTCCGGCGTCGTATTAGCCCGTAGCGAAGTTCGGGACGCCGCGCTGACACATTTCTCTCTCAGTTTGCGCACGCGTGCGTCCCGCGACACCACCCGGTCGCAAGGGGGTGGGGGCTAATTGACGACGCGGAACGTGTGGCGGCGAGCGTACCAGCAAGGCGTGTAGGTGAGCCTGAGGGAAGATCGAGCGGACGCAGGTCTGCTTTTCGGGCTGGTCGGTGAAGACGCTGAGTTTGTCACCTCTGATTGGGGCGGCGTAGAGGATCGTCACGGTTGAGAGCACGGAGTTGGGGCCGCCCCGCGCGATACGATACCGAAGCACCGCGTAGTCTCCCGCATACAGAGAGATAAAAAGAGTACACAGCGCGATCAGTGCCGGCATAAGTGCCTTGCGAAGGATGGTGCTGAGTGGCGGGAGGGTGTGGGTCGCGTCGGGCATGGGGATCAAGGTGTCGGGGAAATTCTAACGCGAACGTCGGTTCCTGGGCCAAGAAGGGCAACGCACAATCGCCGCCGTGGAGGATCAAGTCGGGAGAGGTTTGCCGCAGGTCCGCCAGGACTGCTTCAAACGCGGTTCGATTGCCGTGATTGTCGGATACGATTGCGACGCGCATCACAGTTCTCCCGCGGCGAATAGCGCCACGATATCACCGGAAAGTGCGTCAGCCCAGTGGGCCTGCGCTGGTGGGAAATTCGTTGTGTCCAGGGCGGGAGGAGCATACGATGCGCGCGCGAGAGGTCCAAATCGGGAATTCGTGTTAAGTCTACGGGGCGGGTCGCCGGCATGAATGTTGCAAGGAAAGTTCTGACTTCGATTGCGCTCGCGGCGGCGCTGGCGTCCGGCGCGCCCGCACAGCAAGCGCCCGCACAGCGGCCGCTGCGCGATGGCTTTCCAACCGGGCCGACGGCGCGGATTTTGAGCTTCACGGCGAGCCCCAACTCGATCCAACCGGGCCAATCCGTAACTTTGGAATGGGCGGTGGTGAATGCGGACCGGATCACGCTCGACCAGGGCATCGGGATCGTGGCCACGCGGGACAGCCGCACGGTAACGCCGAGCGTGACGACGACCTACACGTTGACGGCGCTGGGGTACGGAGGCACGGGCAACGACACGCGATCGGTGACGGTGACCGTTGCGGGCACCAAGCCCGCGCCAGCCGAGAGCGCGCCGGCGAGCGAGCCTCTGGCGAACAGACCGGTGCCGCGCATGCCCGACGGCAAGCCCGACCTGAACGGAATTTACATCGCGCCGTACCATTCGATCAGGACGGTCGACAAAATCACACTGAAGCCCGGCGCGGAAAAGTACAATGTGGGGCCCGACTACACCTTCTCGCTGGGGGAGCATTGCCTGCCGCGGGGAGTGCCGGACACGATCGGGGAACCGTATCCGATACAGATCGTGCAAACGCCGAGCCTGGTGGTGATCCTCTATGAGGCGGGCGAACTGTTCCGGGTGATTCCGACCGACGGGCGTCCGCACCCGAAGAACCTCGACCCCACGTGGATGGGGAATTCCGTGGGGCGCTGGGAAGGGGACACGCTGGTGGTGGATGTGACCGGCGTCAACGACAAGGTGTCCGTGGGCGAGTACCGGCACACGACGGCGTACCACGTGGTCGAACGCTTCCAGCGCACGGCGTACGACACGCTGAAGTACTCAGCGACGATCGAAGATCCCAACGTGTTCGCGGCGCCGTGGACGGAAGTGGGCACCTTCACGCTTCATCCCGAATGGGACATTCAA
>Ga0187872_10004331_pt1 | contig 10740 bp, 8 predicted proteins | sample June2016WEW_16_4_FD_132973 | JGI IMG/M metagenome (GOLD analysis project Ga0187872, IMG submission 132973) | Peatland microbial communities from SPRUCE experiment site at the Marcell Experimental Forest, Minnesota, USA - June2016WEW_16_40 | ecosystem: Environmental > Terrestrial > Soil >...
ACGAAATCGCCGCTCGTGCCGGTGCCGCTATGGCCCTCCGTGACCGTCACGGTGACCGGATTCTCGATGAAGTTCATGCACCACGAGCTGGCGCCGTCGCCGGTTTCGTGGGTAGTCTGATCGAAGTACAGACTCCAGGTGCCGTTGGGTTCCGTACCAGTGTAAACACCGCCGCCAGTGCCTGCTTCGTACGTGCCGGTGTCGAGCGTGAAGTGCCCCTGGGTGGTCGCATATTGATGGGTCGAGGGCAGCGTGTAGAACTGGCTCGCGGTGTACGAGGTTGCGCCGTTGCTGGTAGGCCCTACCTGTGTACCGACGGTGGTGCCATAGTTGGCATTTGCCGGTATCGGTGAATAGATATCCGCGAACGTCACGGTTTGCGCAGTGAAGGCTGCGAGGTTATTGCCATCGTTGGGTGAGAAGAAGTCGAGCGTCTGCCTCGCGGCGGGCGCCGAAGAGCCGTTGGGTCCGACCAGCAGGGACTCCAGATCGCCCGGAATTTGAACGTGAAAACCAACCATGGTCAATGTGGCCGTGCCGATGGTGCCCGGTAGGTTGGTGACAAAAATATTCGACGGGTTCGGCGCCGCCGGGCCGATATCGTTGGTGAAAACCGTGCCGGCCGGAATGGTGATGCCGGCGGCGTTGCAGTAGCTCCAGGTGCTTCCGCTCGGCGTCGGCGTCGAAGTGGCGGCGTCGACTCGCATCGTGACCGTTCCGAAGTTGTCGTTATACGTGCCCGTGCTGTCGTGGTAGAGAGCCGTGACGGTGTGGTCCCCTTCCGGCAGAGAGGTGGTGGAAATGGTAGCCACGCCGTTCGAGACGTTGGCCACGCCGCCGTTCGGCGCCCCGTTCAGCGGCGCCCCGTTCTCGGTGAACGTGACCTGTCCGGTGTTGCCGACCGCGGGATTGCTGGTCACCGTGGCCGTGAACGTCACGGACGCGCCTTTGGTGGCCTGTGTCGGATTGGCCTGGACGGTGACCGTGGTTGCGTGTCCGGTTCCGGGCGTGATATCGATGCACCATTTCATGCTCGCCGTAGTGTCTGTGGGCGTTGGCACATTGGGCGGGGGGACGTAGCCCTCGTTGCTGACATAGAGCAACCAGGCCCCATTGGCCGTCGCGCCTACAAACGACGATTCAAAGGTCGCGGAGCCGGCCGGCGCGGCCAGCGAGAAACTCGCCGGAGGCTGCGGCGCCGGGGCTGGGAAGGGGACTCCCAGCGTGAATGTGAGGAAGTTGTATTCGGCGGTTGGCCCGTAGGTCCCCAAGGGGAGACCGCCCGACCCAGCCTGAGGAATCAACGAGCTGCCGTCCTGCAGCGTATAGGTGCCTGAGCTCGAAAAGCCGCCTCCCGCGTCGCCCCAGAATTCGAGCGTGTGCGTTCCATCCGGAGACACCAGCAGCATGTGCAGGCCATCGGGGTCGTCACTCGAGAAGTTACTCAGCTTGAGCGACACGGTGCTCACCGAATCGCCCGCAAGGTTGGTGTTCACCCCGTCGCCGACGTAAATCACCGAGGGATACGGCGCCACATCCACCGATCCGGGTGAGGAAATTGTGCCTGCGTTGCAGTAGGTCGTGCCGGTGCTGGTCGCGTGGTTATAAGTGAAAACGCCGGCGGTGCCGGAACTCCCCACGTACGTGTTGTCGCCGGAATAGGTGGCCGACAGCGACTGGTAGCCCTCGGTGGAAAACGTGGTCGTGCATTGGGCCGTGCCGCCGCTGAGCGTGACCGGATTGCCCTGACTGCAGGTCAGATTGGTCGCGCCTTCCTGGAACGTGACCGTGCCGGTGGCGCCGCTGGTGACCGTCGCCGTCAGCGTAACGCTGCTGTTGCCGCCGCTCGTAAACGCGGTGGTGGTGCTGGGCGTAAGCGTGGTGGTGCTGGGCATGGACGCCGAGGTGTACGTGATGCTGATGTCCCACGAGCTGAATTGGACGTCCGTCTCAAAAAAGGCGTCGCTGACGAGATACAGCTTCCAGTTGCCGTTGATCGCGTCGCCCGTGAATACGCCGTTGACGGAGTTCAATGTCGAGGTTCCGTTGGTCGCCGCGGAGTGCAGCAGAGCCGGAGCGCCGGCCTGGGTATAGTTCGGTTCGATCTCATCGGTCGGATAAGAACCCGGCGCGTAAGTTCCGGAAGTCCACGCTGTCATGGCGGTCTGGCAGTTCGGAGCCGCGGTGGCGCCGTCCTCGAGCGTCACGGTTATGTTGTTTTCCCCGGTATTCCCGTCGCCGACACAGCGCAGAATTTCCATGTTCCGGCCGCTCGGAGAAACCAGCATGAGACCCATTTCAGCCGAGCCGAAATAGCTTTCGGTCTGGCTGGTGGGAGTGGCTAGGGATGTGTATCCGTGCAGGGTGATGGTGACGGTTTTGACGGCCGTGCCCCCTCCCGTCACGTCGATGGTTGTCCCAAAGCCGGTCTGCGCCGCCACGGTAGGCCAATTACTGTAGACAGTGCCGTTATTCGTGTCGGTGACGTGCGAGCCCCCGCCGCCCGTGCAAGTGACCGTGCCTGACACGGGGTTGGTGCACGACGCCCCGGCGTTCGCCACGCCCGTGAAAGCGCCAAGCGCGAAGCAAACCCCAATTCCAACTGAAGACACGCTGATTTTGTGACCGAGCATCCCGCCCCCTCCTCCTGACCTGGTAGGTCGACACCGCCAGCAAACCTTGCGCTCTCCCCCCGAGAGACACGTGAAGCTGGAGGTGATAAATCTTATCATGGGCTGGGCTGGGTGGTTTCACCGATCTGGACGGTATGGTACTAGATAAGGCGGGTCAAATTATCGGCAAAGGTACCAATACGCACCGTGCAGTACTATTTCTCATAGCTTGGATTGCGGATGTAGCGCAACGCAGGTGGGACAGACGATCATCTTCGTCGTCTGTCGAGCGGCTGGCCGGTCTATCCCACTTCTCCGTGCCATACTGAAGCCGTGCAACCTTCGCCCGATACTCTGGCCGCCAACCTCCAGCAGGTCCGGGAACGCATTGCCTGGGCGGCCGAACGGGCGCGGCGCGATCCCCAATCGATCGGGCTGCTGGCTGTCACCAAAGTATTTCCCGCCGAAATCATTCGCCGCGCCTATGCCCTCGGCTTGCGTCAGTTTGGCGAAAACTATGTGCAGGAGTTCGAGACCAAAGCCCCGCTCGTAGCCGATCTCTCGGACGCCCGCTTTCACCTCATCGGTCACCTGCAATCGAACAAATCTGCAAAAGCGGCCGAATTGTTTCAGGTCATTGAGACCGTCGACAGTCCCAAGCTGGCCCGGCGTCTCAATGCCGCCGGCCGCGCGCTCGACGTCATGCTGGAAGTGAAGCTCGCCGAAGAAGACGCCAAAAGCGGCGCCAGTCCGGACCGGTTGGCCGAGCTCATCGCCGCCGTCCGCGAATGCTCTCAGCTTCGGCTCACCGGACTAATGACCATGCCGCCCTGGTCGGACGATCCGGAGGCCGCGCGCCCGTATTTCCGCCGCCTGCGCGAGCTCGCCGAACGCCACGCTCTGACCGGCTCGTCCATGGGCCTCTCCATGGGAATGTCGCACGACTTCGAAGCCGCCATCGAAGAGGGCTCGACCTCCATCCGGGTGGGAACCGCCTTGTTCGGCAAGCGAAAAAAACCGTGACCGTCGGCTTCCATGGCCCTTTGCCGCCGGCCCGCAGCGGCGTGGCCGATTACTGCGCCGCCCTGGCCGGCGAATTGCGCCGCCGCGGCTCGGTCGCCATTCTCGGTAATAAGGGCGCTCCGAAGCGGTCCGATGTGGAGCTGTATCATCTCGGCAATAACCGCCTCCACGCCGCGATTTACCGCCGCGCGCTCGCGCGGCCCGGCGTCATCGTCTTGCATGACGCCGTGTTGCACCATTTTCTTCTGGGCCAACTCGGCGAAGAGGCCTACGCCGACGAGTTCGTGTACAACTATGGCGCCTGGCACCGCCCCCTGGCGCGCGAATTATGGCGCGCGCGCGGTGTTTCCGGTTCCGACCCGCGCTATTTCGATTACCCCATGCTCAAGCGCGTGGTGGAACGCTCGCTGGCCGTGGTGGTGCACAATTCCGCCGCCGGCGCGCTGGCGCTTCGCCACGTTCCCGGCGCCCGCGTGGTCGAGATCCCGCACCTGTTTGCGCCTCCCCGGCTTCCGGCGGCTGCCGAAGCCCTCCGCTGGCGCCACAAACTGGGAGTTAGCTCTGCCTTTCTGTTCGGCGTGTTCGGGTACCTGCGCGAATCGAAGCGGCTCCTCCAGGTGCTCGGCGCGTTCGCCCGCGTCCACTGCGAGCTTCCCCAAACGGCTCTGCTGATAGCCGGTCAATTTGCTTCGAGCGACCTGGAACGTGCCGCCCGCCCACTGCTGGCCGCGCCCGGCGTACTGCGGCTGCCCTATCTCGAGGAACGCGAATTCTGGCTGGCGGCGCGCGCCGTCGATGCCTGCATCAATCTCCGCTATCCCAGTGCCGGCGAAACTTCCGGCATTTCCATCCGACTGATGGGCCTCGGCAAGCCCGTTCTGGTCACCGGCGGCGACGAAAACGCCCGCCTGCCCGAAGACGCCGCCATCCGCATTCCCGCCGGCCCGGCGGAAGCCGATTCCCTATACCACCACCTGATTTTGCTAAGATCGTTTCCTATGGTGGCCGCGTCGCTGGGTGATCGGGCGGCTGCCGCGATCGCCGCCGCTCACGGCATCGAACGGGTGGGAGAAGCGTATTGGAACTTGCTGGCCGAGTGTTCTGGCTGATCGCTCTATGTGCCGCGGCTACGGCTGCGCCGCAGAAGCCGGTCTTCAAAGACCTGCACGTCCCCATTCCCATGCGCGACGGCGTGCGTCTCTACGCCAACGTTTTTCTGCCTTCCGAACACGCCCGCGTTGCCGCCATCCTCATCCGCACGCCCTACGGCAAGGGCGAAGATCTGGCGCCGAATTACCAGGCGCTGGTGGATCACGGTTTCGCCGTAGTGGTCGAGGACGTGCGCGGCCGTTACGAATCCGAAGGGGAATTCCGCCCGCTCGAGCAGGAAGGGCCGGACGGCGACGACACCCTGAATTGGATCGCCCGGCAGAGCTGGTCCACCGGCAGAATCGGCATGACTGGCGGCTCCTACCTGGGCATCGCGCAGTGGAAAGCCGCCCTCACCGGCAATCCCCATCTCAAAGCCATCTTCCCCGTGGTCGCCGGCGACGACGACTACCGCGACCGCTTCTATTCCCCCGGCGGCGCCATGAAGCTCGGCCACCGCCTGGAATGGATGTCCGAAAACATGCGTATGTTCGGCTACCATCCCGATTTTTCCAGCTACGTCCTCCACCTTCCCATCCGCACCGCCGACGTCGCCGCCACCGGACGCACCATCGACATGTTCCAGGCCGCCGTGGCCCATCCCGCCTTCGATCCTTTCTGGAAGGGCGTCAGCGTCCGCGAACAATTGGCCAAGGTGCGGATCCCGGTTTTCTCCGTCGGCGGCTGGTACGACAATTTCGCCGAAGGCGATCTGGACGCCTACGCCGCGCTGCGCAAGACGTCCGGCCTCAACCGCATCGTGATCGGCCCCTGGCCGCACAACATGTCGATTCGGTTTCCCGGTATCGATTTCGGACCCGGCTCGCGGCTTCCCATCCGTTCGCTGCAGATCGCCTGGTTCGACCAGTGGTTGCTGGGCAAGGATTCGCCCCTGCTCTCCGAGCCTCCGGCGCGCATCTTCGTCATGGGCTCCAACCAGTGGCGCGAATTCCAGGATTGGCCTCCCGAACAAGCGCGGCCCGCAGAGTTCTACCTCGAAGACGGCGCCGCCCTTGGCGACCAACCCGCGCGCCGCTCCGCCACCGACCGCTACGTCTACGACCCCGCCAATCCCGTCCCCACCCGCGGCGGCGCCGTCTGCTGCAATCCCCGCGTCTTCCCCTGGGGACCCATGGACCAGCGCTCCCTCGAACAGCGCAAGGACGTGCTCACCTATTCCACCCCGCCCCTTACCCGCGACCTGGAAGTCATCGGCCCGGTCACCGTCAACCTATATGTCTCCACCACCGCGCGCGATACCGATTTCACCGCGAAACTCGTCGATGTCTTCCCCGACGGCACGGCCCGCAACTTGACCGACGGCATTCTCCGCCTGCGTTACCGCAACTCGCTCGATCACGCCGCGTTGGCCGTCCCGGGCCAGGTCTATCGCATCACCGTCGATGCCGGCGTAACCGGCAATGTCTTCGAGAAGGGACATCGCATCCGGCTCGAAATCTCCAGCAGCAACTTCCCCCGCTTCGACCGCAATCCCAACACGGGAACGGCAATCGCCACCGAAACCCGCCCCGTCAAGGCCACCGAGAGTGTCTATCACGACAAGCTGCACCCGTCCAAACTGGTGCTGATGGTGATGTAGGGATTGTGGCAGATTGTTCAACCTAGGGACCGATTGGCCAGAAGGTGGGGACAGTCTGAAGCGACAGTCTGAAGCGACAGTCTGAAGCGACACCGATGAAAATCCACATTCCGGGACGGAGCCGCATGTCCCCTGTGTGGAATTCGGGCGGTTCGGGTCTAGTTTCCTCCCCGGCTTGGCTCGCCTGCCGCCCCCGGCAGCCTGGGATGAACCGAGAAGTGTCTGTTTCGCCGTTCGGCCACCTTTCGCGCGCCGCAGCGTGGATTTCTGCGGCAGCCGCGGAGGCCGCTATGGTGATGGATCGCTGTAAACGGCGCCGCAACCGCCTAAAATCGGCGTTGGGACGGAGGCGAGTGTCCCAGAGCGAGGATTTGCTTCGGTGTCGCTTCAGACTGTCCCGCACGGTCCCGTCCCGCACGGTCCCTGTCCCGCACGGTCCCGCGTAGCCGCAACCGAAGCGGGCACGAGTGTCACTTGGAGCGGGCTGAAAGGGGCTGCAGCCAATATTGGCTGCCCCACAGGCAGCCCGCAGGCACCAGGGAGAAAGTCGGTCGAGGGCAGACCACAGAAAACGATAGTCTGCCCCACGGAGTAATCAATGTGGGGATTGTCATACAATGCAGCAATAGTGGGAGCCGAAATCACCGGCGACAAGATCGCCGGCGCTACGAGCCGGTGCGGACCCTGCTCGAATGGCCACCTCATTTTCCTTGCCGCCGCGAGCAGTCGCGGCCGCCGCGGCTGCGTGGGCAGACCAAGTACCGGTCGAGCCGGCGAGAGGCGACGAGCGTGGCATCCTTCAGCCGTGGTCAGTTAAGTCAGGCGCCTCCTTTGCCACGCATTGCACCGCGACGGCTTGCAGCCCCTTCGCGCCTGGTATCGCCGTAGACTCGACCTTTCAGCGCCGGCGATCTGAGGTAGGGACGCATGGGGGATTTGAAGAAGCAGGAGCGAACAGCCATCGAAGCCGTCGCCAGACGGTTCTCAGCGACGTGGGAGAAGGGTGGCGATCCCCCCGACGCCCAGATGGCCGCGCGTTCGATCGTCTCGGGCTCGATCGAGTTTTCGCGCAGTACGGCGCGGAAGAACATGCCGAACTCGTCGGATGAGGCGTGCACGTTGGAGGTGCGGCGGAAGGTGGTCTTGAGGTTGTCGCCATCGAAGACGCCGCCGAAGATTTGGGTATTGCATTATAGCGAGATTTGAGGAGAGAACTCAGCCATCTTCCCTACTACTGTTATGGCTATGGTTTCTGGCGGAGTGTGGATTGGGCGGGTTCCTGGGAGAAGCTACTTGGGGCTTCAAACGGGAAAGCCCGGAGGATTAGTCCGGGCCTTCTACACGAAGCTGGAAAGGAGGATCCAGCTTATGATCCTCTTGCTGGTAAAGATCCGGTCGATTGCAGGCCGGCTTACGGCGCTGATCGTTTGGACCCGTAAGGGCCCTCGATAAACGTCGTGCGGGACCGGGGACTCGCCTCCCTGGTCTCGCTACTAGCATCATAGCGCAGTTTTGCCGGTTTTTTCACGCCAGTGCGGCGGTAATATGGGGTTCACTCATGATTGCACAATTGCGCGGCGTTCTGGTGGAAAAGCATCCGAATCAGGCGATTGTCGAAGCCGGCGGGGTGGGCTATGACGTGACTATTCCGATCTCCACGTTTACTCATCTTCCGGATGCGGGGGTCGAGGTGCGGCTGCGCATCCACACCCACGTGCGCGAAGATGCGCTGGCGCTGTATGGCTTTCTGACGGCGGAAGAGAAGACGCTGTTCGAGAAGTTGATCGGGGTGAGCGGGATCGGCCCCACGCTGGCGGTCAAGGTGCTCTCCGGTCTCGCGGCGCCGGACTTGATTCGCGCCATCCAGCGGGGCGAGGTCGACCGGCTGGTGCGCATTCCCGGGGTGGGCAAGAAAACGGCCGAGCGGATGGTGCTCGAACTGCGCGACAAGCTGCCGGCGGTGGCGGCCGAGGCCGGGGACGCGGCTGCCCCACCGGCGGCGCTTTCGGCCATCGATCAGGACGTGCTTTCGGCGCTGCTGAACCTGGGCTGCGCGCGCCCGCAGGCGGAGACCGCGGTGCGCAAAGCCAAAGCCGCAGTTGGCCCGGCGGGCGGCGCGGCCGACTTCGAAACCCTGTTTCGACGCGCTCTGGAACTGGTACGGTAAGCTGGTAACACATGCCCGACCGGCACCTGATTTCCGGCGATCGCCAGCCCGAAGACGCGCAATTTGAAGTAGGATTGCGGCCGCGGCGGTTGGCCGATTTCACCGGGCAGGCCAAACTGAAAGAGAACCTCGACATCGCCATCCAGGCCGCCCGCATGCGCGGCGAAGCCATGGACCACGTGCTGCTTTACGGTCCACCGGGACTCGGCAAGACCACCCTCGCGTCAATCATCGCCCAGGAACTGGAAGTGCCGCTCACCGCCACTTCGGGGCCGGTGCTGCAAAAGAAGGTGGACCTGACCGGCATTCTGAGCAGCATCGGCGCGCGCCAGGTATTCTTCATCGACGAAATTCACCGCCTGCTCCCGGACGTGGAGGAAATGCTGTACTCGGCCCTGGAAGACTTTCGGATGGACATTCTGATCGGGGTCGGTCCGGGGGCGCGCACGCATTCGCTGCCCATACCGAAATTTACGGGCATCGGCGCCACCACACGGCAGGGACTGATTTCGGCGCCCCTGCGCGGACGGTTCGGGCTGGTGCTGCGCCTGGACCCGTACAGCCCGGCGGAATTGGAATCGATCGTGAAGCGCTCCGCGGCCCTGCTGAACGTAACCGTCGAGGCGGGGGCGGCGGCGGAGATCGCGCGGCGCTGCCGCGGCACGCCGCGAATCGCCAACCGTCTGCTGCGGCGCGTGCGCGACTACGCCCAAGTGCGGGCGGACGGACGGATCACGCTGCCGGTGGCGGAGACCGCTTTGAACTTGCTGGACGTGGACCGCTTCGGCCTCGACGAAATCGATCAGAAGATCATGCTGACCATTCTCGATAAATACCGTGGCGGCCCGGTCGGGGTGGGCACCATCGCGGCTTCCATTTCCGAAGAAGCCGACACCATCGAGGAAGTCTACGAGCCTTATCTGATCCAGCTCGGATTTCTGAACCGTACGCCGCGCGGACGGACGGCCACGGAGCGGGCGTATGAGTATTTCGGAGTCAAGCGGAAATTGCGTGGAGAAGATCAGCCGGCTTTGTTTTGAAGATTTACTGCTCGGGGTGTTCCAGTTTGCCCAGACGGTCCTCGTGGCCGTCGATGGTGATGTCGTGGTGCTCCAGGATGCGGCCGACTCGGTTCATGGTGTCCATGAGCATGGCAAAGCGCCTCTCATTTGCCTGGACCGCTTTCTCATTTGCCTGGACCGCCTCCGTGGCGCGCTTCTCATTGTCCTGGTGCATCCTCGACAGAAGCTCGACGCTTTGGGTCAGGGCTTCCAGACGTTCGTCGATCGTCATAAACTATCTTGATTGTACCTGAGGGAGCATTATGGAAGTTAGAGCCACCGATGAGCGCTGTTCATCCGTGGCTCAGATCTGAGTTTTTCACAGCTCCCTCACGGGTGCGGCTCGGTCTTGAGGTTGGACCGTGACGGGCGGCGCTTTCGGCTGCTCACTGACAACTGACAACTGTTAACTGACAACTGAAAACTTCTTCATGTCGAAGCTTATCTACCTCAGCCTCGGCTCCAATATCGGCAACCGGGAGGACCACCTGCGCGCTGCCGTCGAGCGCCTCGGCCCGGCCGGGGTGCGCGTGCTTCGCGCTTCGCCGCTCTATGAAACCGAGCCGGTGGATTACACCGCGCAGCCCTGGTTTCTGAACCAGGTGGTGGAGGCCGAAACCGAATTGTTTCCCCTGCAGCTTCTCAAAGTTACCCAGCGCATCGAGCGGGAGCTGGGGCGGGTGCGGTCCGTGCCCAAGGGGCCGCGCACGGTGGATATCGACATTCTATTCTACGGCAGGGCGGTGGTGCACACGGAGCGGCTGGAAATCCCGCATCCACGCCTGGCCGAGCGGCGGTTCGTGCTGGCGCCCTTGGCCGACCTGGCGCCCGATTTGCGTCATCCGGTAACCAAGCGCACGGCGCGTGAGATGCTCGCAGCGGCGCCAGAGGCCCAGGTACGCTTGTTACACTCGTAGCATCACGGTGTGCGACCTTGTCCGACCTTTATGGGGCCCTAAAGAAACACTGGGGCTACGATTCATTCCGGCCGCTGCAAGAGCGAATTATCGGAAGCCTGATGGGCGGCCGCGACGTGGCCGTGGTTATGCCCACCGGAGGCGGCAAGTCGCTGTGTTACCAATTGCCGGCGGTGGTGCTGGGCCAGACGGTGGTAGTGGTTTCGCCGCT
>Ga0187872_10004332_pt1 | contig 10739 bp, 10 predicted proteins | sample June2016WEW_16_4_FD_132973 | JGI IMG/M metagenome (GOLD analysis project Ga0187872, IMG submission 132973) | Peatland microbial communities from SPRUCE experiment site at the Marcell Experimental Forest, Minnesota, USA - June2016WEW_16_40 | ecosystem: Environmental > Terrestrial > Soil >...
ACTTCGCGACAATCTCTTCAGGCGTGTACCGTTTCTTCGGCATAGCAGTCCTCCTTGATGCCAAAAGACATACTTCAAGTCGGACCACTTCAAAGGGGGTGGATCACTCGACGCGTGATCCTCCAGAAACAACAACGGGTGTGAGGTTTGGTCGAGCCAGTGTCCAGCAGTACTTTATGTCTGTGGTACCGAGACCAAAGCACAAGGGTGCGTCGAGAATATAATTCGCGGTGAGTGGCGATGGTCGTGGCGACTTTGGGCGTGGTCGATTTGCAGCGCCGCGATTATTAGCGTTGAACCTTGAGATTTTGTGCCGATGTTTTTCCTTTGCCCGCTACTTCCTCATATTCGACAACCTGACCCTCAGCGAGACCGCTGAGGCCGGCTCTCTCGGCGTTTACCGTTCACGCTCGGCTTGAAAACAATAGCAAGTTCTCCTGTTGAGCAACCTGAGCCGGCGGCCTTGACCGAATCCCTTTACCGAACGGTTTGGGTCTTGCGGCTTTTGTTTTACTCGTGGCAGAAATTCACAGCGTCACGACGCTGCGCCGCCGTTCACGGTAAAATTCACGCCGGATTTTGGTTCGAGAGGCCGGGAAAATGTCTCTTCCGCAAACGAACTATTTTGACGCCCATTTGCCCGGTGCGAGCCAAAGCGTCCGAATAGCAAGCTTCTATGACGCCAAGGTGTTTGTGTGCCGGTGGACGATCAGGGACAAAGATCCTTCGCTAAAGGAGCTTCTTCGGCATATGGACCAGGCTCGGAGCTCGGCAACAGCGGACAGGCACGATCTGGCAATTGAAACAGATGCTCACCTCACGCGGAATGTTAGTCACGTCGCGTCCGTAGTCATATCTCAGCAAGATCGGGTGAAGTTTCAGATTTTCTGCCGATGGTTTTCCTTTGGCGGCGAAGTGTTCGTATGTTGGAGGCAGGGATTTTTGGACGTGAAAACCACGTCACGAATTTTGGCGACTTAGATTGAGTGGCGGCGTGAGGCGACAATCAGCGCGTACAAATCTCTTGACATTCATGTAACTGTCGACAAAAATGTTGACAATAAAGGAAACATTTATGTCGCAATCTGATTCAGCTCGAATTTATTTGACTCTCGAAGGTGCTATTTTGTCTGGGAAACTTAAGCCGCGTGAAAGACTTATCGAGACCGAACTGGCGGCAGAACTGAGGGTCAATCGGTCCTTGATCCGCCGGGCGATCAGTGAACTAGCGGCGAGAGGGCTGGTTGACGTGGTCCCCCAGAAAGGGGCCCGGGTGATCGACATCCCGGAAGAAGAGGTGGAGGACGCCTACCGCATCCGCATGAATCTGGAGCTGTTGGCCGCAGACTTAGTGGTGCAACGGATCAACCGCGTCAGCTTGATGTCCATCAAGCGGCTGCAAGAGGAATATGTCGGTGCCGTCGCAGGGCGCGCATTAGAGGACATGATTCTGAAAAACGAAAAGTTCCACCGAGCTATCTATGCGGCCTCCGGAAACCGGCTCTTGTGCGAGCTTCTCGAGAAGGTCCGAAACGTCACGTTTCCTCTCCGGTACGCGGCCTATTTCATACCCGGCCGAGCAGAGCAGAGCATCCGCGATCATGCAGAAATGATCGAGGCGCTGGAGAAAAGAGATCTGGCCGCGCTCCGCCGGGTCGTCGAAAAGAGCGTGAGCTTTCCCAGGGACACTTATTTGTCGCGCAAGCAAACCGAGGATAAACCGGCAGAGCAAGGAGACCATGAAGCCTCAGGGGAGATAGCTCGGCTTCGTCGTGCCGGAACTTCTTCGACGGCAACCGTCGGCCCATTAACGGACGACCAGTGATGAGACGGATCGAGAATATTGACGTCATGTTGCTTTCGCTTCCGGCCGGCCTGCGGGTAACTGGCGGCCAATCTCAACAAAATGCAGGTCAATGACGGCGAACCCGGCCAAACTTTCGGTGGTTGGCACCAACGTGCCGCGTGTGGACTCGGTCGATAAAGTTCTTGGCCGAACGAAATATGTGGCAGATCTCCAGTTGGAGTTTGCGGGGCTGTTGCATGCCGCCATTCTTCGTAGTCCACACGCTCACGCACGCATTGTAGCGCTCGATACATCTCGGGCGGAGCGCCTGCCAGGTGTCCGGGCGGTGATCACAGGAAAAGACTGCCCTAAACACTTGGCCACGATTACGCAGCGCATCCTCGCCCAGGACGAAGTGATTTGGGCCGGCGAAGGAGTCGCAGTGGTCGCCGCCGAGACGCCGGAAATTGCCGCGGATGCGATTGAACTGATCGAAGTGCAATATGAGGAGCTGCCGTCGGTACTCGACGCGGAAACAGCAGCACTGGAAAAGCCACCGTCGATCGTCGATCGAAATCTGGGGCGGCACCCAGGGCTTGCGCCATTCACGCCCCTGGCACCCAATGTCACGGGCAGTTATCAACTACACAACGGGAATTTGGAGCAAGGTTTTACCGAGGCAGATGTCATCGTCGAGAACCGTTTTTCCACCGGACGATTCAGCCATTCGCAACTCGAACCCGCTGCATGCATTGCCCGATACGAGCCTGGTGGAAATCTCACTGTGTGGACGAATGGGCAAGGCGTTCACATCATCAAAGGGATGCTGTCTGAACTGTTCGCGTTGCCAGGGTCCAAGATCCGGGTGATCACCCCGTATCAGGGCGGCAGTTTCGGAAACCGCATTCGCTTTTTTCATATCGAAGCCCTTGCTGCATTGCTCGCGCTCCGCACCAAGGCGACGGTCGCGGTCACGTATTCGCGCCGGGAGATGTATCTCGGTTCACCGAGCGGTTTGCCCGTCATCACGCGCATCCGCACCGGCGTGAAGCGTGACGGCACAATCGTCGCGCAGGAGCTGGATATTCTCGTCGACAATGGCGCTTCGTACGCATGTCTGCAGGACGGCAGAGCGGCGGGGTCTGGCGCTATTTGTGTGTACCGTCAGCCCAACATCTCCATGGTCACCCGCGGCGTGAACACAAACGCCCCCTGGGCCGGCGCATATCGAGGATTGGGATCGCCGCAGGTGACTTGGGCTATGGAATCGCAGATGGACATCTTGGCCGAGCGACTGGGGATGAGCGCAGTCGATATTCGACTTAAGAACATTCTCTCTAAGGGTGAACAGAATGCCTACGGAGAGACAATCGAGAGCATCGGCGCAGCGCGCTGCGTTGAGGCGGTCGCCGAGGCAATCAAGATAGCAACGCCTTCAGTGCAGGAGCCGGGTCCGTGGCGGCGCGCGAAAGGACTGGCCGTTGGTGGGAAGCAAAACACGCCGCGCGGGCGATCCGAGGGGATGGTGCTTGTCCACGACGACGGTTCAGTAGAAGTAAGGTTTGGTTCCGACGAAGTCGGGATGGGCGCCGAAACCATTATGGCGCAGATCGCAGCCGAGGAATTCGGCATCTCCATGAAAGACGTTCGGGTCGTGCGCGGCGACAGCGCGATGACACCGTACGACACATATTCTGCGTCCAGCTTCACGACTTACAACACAGGTAATGCCATTCGTCTCGCCTGCCACGACGCCATCAAGGCTATCAAGCGAGCTGGTGCGCCACTGCTTCAATCATCTGAAGACGATCTTGAGGTGGCAAATGGGCGTGTCGAAATTCGCGGCGTGCCCGGCTCAGGGCTGAGGATCGCCGAACTCTTCAAACCGTTCTCTCCGTTTCAGGACGAGCGAGTCACGGAATTGCGAAAGGGTACGCCGGTCATTGGCCGGTCTGTCTTTGCGCCGTGCCCCGCAGTTGCCTGGGATAAGAAGACTGGCCGTACCCCGCGGATGTGGAACTGGTACCAATACAATGCCTGTGGCGTCGAAATTGCGGTTAACGTCGAGACCGGTCAGGTCAAGGTCGTCAAGGCCGCCCTGGCCGCCGATATGGGTTTTCCAATCCATCCGAAGTTATGCGAAGGACAACTCGAAGGAGGGCTCGCTATGGCGATCGGGACCTCAGTCCTTGAGGAATTTCTCTACCGCGACGGCGTCATGATCAACCCGAGCTTCGCCGATTACCGCATCCCGACGGTTAGCGACGCGCCGACGAGATCCAATGTCACCACGCTTTTCACACCAGATCCGCTGCCTGACGGGCCATGGGGCGCCAAAGGTGTCGCTGAGGGCGCAGTCCTAGCGGTGGGAGCAGCGATCGGAAACGCGGTCTACAACGCGACCGGTGCGCGTATATACGACCTTCCTTTGAGCGCCGAGCGCGTGCTCGCCGCGTTGACTGCCCACGCTGAGTCAGTTGCTTCGTGATTAGTGGAGCTCCACCGGATGAATGTGAACAGCAAAAGCCCGCGCGTGTCACTGACGCTGAACGTTAACGGCATAACACGCGAGTGCCACGTCGCGCCCACGGTGACGCTGCTCGAATTACTACGTGGTGAATTGGGTCTCACAGGCGCGAAGCGGGGCTGTGATGATGGCAATTGCGGGGCCTGCACAGTCCTGCTCGATGGCAAGGCGGTGAGGTGCTGCATCATGCTCGCGCCCCAGGCGCGCGATCGTCATGTCGTGACAATCGAGGGACTGGGGACGCCGGAACGCTTACACCCGCTCCAGCAGGCGTTCGTTGACTACTTTGCAGCACAGTGCGGCTATTGCACGCCAAGCATGATTCTCACCGCCAAGGCACTGTTGGATGAGCAGCCGGACGCGCAAGAAGAGGACATCCGCCATGCGCTGCATGGCACCATCTGTCGCTGCACTGGATACGTGAAGATCGTCCAGGCGATCGAAGCCGCGCGGGATGCTATGGCATGATCAGTTCATCACCATTGGCCATGGCCGCGTTCGAGTACCTTGAGCCGACAAGCACTAATGAATGCATCGAGATGCTCACCCATTATGGCCCAGCGGCAAGTCTCTTGGCCGGAGGGACGGACCTCATCGTGAAGCTGCAGCACCGCGCGTTGCGTCCGCGCGCGGTCATCAATATGGCAAGGCTATCAGACCTCCGGTATCTCAAGCAAAATGACGACGGCAGTGTGGCAATCGGTGCATTGACCCCACTTTGCGACATCGAGCGCGCGAATTGCCTTGCCAACGGACTGGATGCGGTTCGGCAAGGCGCGACGGACGTGTGTTGTGTTCAGATCAGAAACACGGGAACGATTGGCGGCAATTCGTGCAACGCCTCACCCTCGGCCGACACAGTACCGCCGTTGATCGCGGTTGGGGCCGAGGCCCGATTGCTAGGACCGAAAGGCGAGCGGCGCGTGCCGCTGGAAAGATTCTTTCGGGGTCCTGGGAAAACCATGCTCGAATCGGATGAATTGTTGCATGGGTTCCACGTGCCGCCGCCGCTGCATGGGACGAGCGGTGCCTACATCAAATATGCGATCCGCGGTCCGTTCGACTTGGCTATCGTGGGAATTGCCGCGTGCGTGACGTTAGACGCGGAGTGCCGGATCGCGGCGGCCAATATTGTCATGGGCGCCGTAGGGCCGACCCCCATCAGGGCCCGGAAGGCTGAGCAGCTTCTCGTAGGCGAGACGGCAAATGAGAAGGCGATCGGGGAGGCTGCCCTGCTTGCCGCCAGCGAATCCTCGCCGATTTCCGACCAGCGAGCGACGGCTGAATATCGACGCCGAATGGTCGAAGTCTCGACCCGCGCGGCTCTCCGCGCAGCAATTTGGGGATCGCGGAAGCCAAACGTAACCGCGTCGATTGTCAGGAATTTACGACCGCCTTCCGGGTCACTGCCTCGCTGACCGCACGCACTGTGGCTGCGAGGTGATCGTGGGGGACAAAATCAAGGAGAGGGGTTAAATGCGACTGTACACATATGGTGTACCAACACCGATTGGAACTTTTGAACGCATCGGTGTCGAACTCGACAAAAAGTTGGTCGATCTCCAACTTGCAGGTGCCGCCTATGCGCGGACGGTGGAGGGTGAGGACGACGCGTATGGATACGCCTCTTTTATGTTTCCCACGTCGATGGTGCGATATCTCGAACGTGGGTCGCAGGCGCGCAAGCTAACCGCGAGTATTCTGACCTATATCCGAGAGCAGACCGCGCGAAATCGTGAAGTTCGCGCGCCAGATGGAGAGCGGGTGATATTCGAATTCTCCGAAGTCAAGTTGATGGCGCCTGTGCCGAGGCCCAACCTTGTGCGTGACTGTATGGTTTTCTTGGAGCACTTCCGGGAAAACTGGGCGCGACGAGGCATTGAGATCCCAGATGTGTTTTACCGGCGCCCGTGCTGGGCGACGCAGAGCGGTGCGGTTGTTGCCGCGACCGGGGATCCGATCATCATCCCTCGCTACACCAAACAACTGGATTTCGAATTGGAACTCGGCTTGTACATCGGTCGCAAGGGTATCAATATTGAGGAAGCCGATGCGGATTCATACATCGCCGGCTTCACGGTCTTCAATGACGTGTCCGCACGCGATGTGCAGATGGACGAGCAACAAATGCGCATGGGACCCTCGAAGGGAAAGAATTTTGAGCACAGCAGCATCATGGGTCCGTGTCTCGTGACGCCCGACGAGCTCGACTACAACAATCTGCGGATGATTGCGCGGGTGAACGACAAAGTTGTCGCCGACGATAGCTCCAAGGACATGTACCACAAATTTCCGCGGATCATCGCCCAGATCTCTGAAGAGGAATACGTTTATCCCGGTGACTTCATTGCGTCGGGGACGTCGCCCTGCGGCACGACCCACGCCTCTACGTTCAAGCGTTGGCTTACACCCGGAGATGTCGTCGAACTTGAGATCGAGGGGATCGGGGCAATTCGCAACAAAGTCGTCAGGAATTGAGAAAAAAGGGGGCTGTCGTGTCGATTGAACGCGTGACGGAAAATGTGTTCGCAGCCACTACGTGGCGCGGCTGCAATCCGGGCTTCATCGTGACCGCCGAAGGGGTCGTGTCCGTCGACAGTCCTCAGCTACCCTCTCATGCAGTTATCATGCGCAACGAGATGCTGGCACGCGGCCCATTACGGTACCGAGTCAACACTGAGCATCATATTGATCATATCTTCGGCAATCATTTCTTTGCTGATCTCGGAGCGCCCCTAATCGGTCACGAAAGCCTCGCCGCCGAATTTTGGAAGCCGATCCGTGGCCGGGATCCCTATGATTACATGCTCGAAGTGGTCGAGGCGCAGGATTGCGCGGGCGTCGCAATCATGCCGACGAGAGAACAGGTCAAGATCGATCCACCGGAAATCACGTTCAGCGAACGCATGTCCATCAAACTCGGCAACCATGTGCTCAAGATAATCCATACCCCAGGGCACACGAACGCCCAACTGGCTGTGTATATCCCAAAGGAACGAGTGGTCTTCGTCGGCGATACAGTTTTTGCCGAATGTCAGACCTGGCTGCAGGTGGCTAATCCGGAAATATGGTTGCGCTCGCTGCAAGCACTCAACCAGCTCGATGTTGAGTACATCGTCCCCGGACACGGGCCGGTCGTGGACAAGAGCTACTTTGCCAAGCAAAGTGCGTTTATCCAGGAATGGATCGCGGCAGTGGCCGCAGGGATGGCCAAGGGATGGAACAAGAAAGAGTGCGTGGCGCGCATAAGCTTTCTTGATCGCTACCCGGTAGACATTGGCCAGGAAAAATCCGGACCAATGATCCAGCAACTCAACGTCGAACGTCTCTATGATTTTCTATCGAAATCGGCGAACTGAATCTATTTCGGACAACTGGCCGCGGAGAGCGGGCAAACATCTGATTTTGGAAAACTAAGGAAATGGAGCAAGGAATGACTGACAATCGCGTCGCAGTGTTTGCAAATTTCAAGCCAAAGTCCGGAGCCGAAAAGCAAGTCGAGGAAATCCTCCGCCGGATGGTTGCGCCCACACGCCAGGAGCCAGGCTGCATCACCTACGATCTCTATCGTGCGCAAACTGGCTCGTCGTACCACCTATTCGAAATTTACTGCGATCAAGCCGCGGTGGAAGCTCATCGGGCTACAGACCACTACAAAGCGTATCGAGCGATGATTCCGGAATTGCTCGCCGAGCCTATTGGTGTGTCGGTATTGAACGGGGTCGACGCTCGGACATAAACCATCAGAGACGACCACGAACGAGTGGGTCGACTGAAAAGGATGAGAGACGAGGAAAGGAAACGCAACATGACGACGAGTAGCAGGAGAAGCGCTGTCGGTATGCAGGGTCTCGGTGCGACTGGGCTAGCCATCGGCACAGGCAAAGCGCGCGCGCAAGCGCAGCTGACGCGGCTGACCATGACGATGGAGTTCACGCCGCAGGGCTTTCATACACCCTTTTACCTGGCGCAGCAAAAAGGCTGGTTTAAGGATGCCGGCATCGACCTGACAATCAAAGACGGAAAAGGCTCTGTCGTGACGCTTTCGCTGGTGGGCGCGGGTCAATCCGACCTCGGTTTTTGTTCCCTTTCAGTTGTGCCGATAGCGCGGTCGAAGCGCGTTCCGGTTAAAGCAATCGCCAACATTTCACACAAGAACGCCTACGGCCTGATCCTGCGAAAAGGCTCTGGTGTGAAAGGGCCGAACGATGTCAGAGGTAAACGGATCATCTACACAACGGGCTCGATCGAGGGGTTGTTGTTCGGGGCCTTCATGGCCTCGGCTGGCCTGAAAGCGGAAGACGCGACATTGATCGGCGTCGATGCTTCCGCGAAGATCGGCAGCATTGTCAGTGGTAAGTACGATGCGGCTGTCGGGCCGGTGCCCTTCTATCTCGGCCTTCTGCTAGGAAAGCAGGATATTGAAGGCTTGTTGTTCGCGGATTTCGGACAGCGCATGATCGACTACGGAATCGCAGCGAGCGACGAAAGCCTTAGTCGCAATCCGACGGTACTGAAGGCATTTGTCGGTGTCATGTCGCGCGCCTATCAGTATACGCTGGATGGCCATGCGGATGAGGCCTCCGCTGCTATGGTCGCAGCGAGGCCGGAAGTGGGGATGGACGTGCAAACGGCCTCCAACATGTTCCGCGCGGCGGCGGCACATATTTACTCCCCAACTTCGATGGGAAAGCCGATCGGATATCAGAGCTCTCAAGATTGGGAGGATACGATCGAAACACTGGTTCGGCTGGATCTCGTCCCGAAAACGGCGAACGCCACCGAAATGTACGATCCGTCTTTCGTGCCGGCATGAACGCATCTGCGGCACCCTTACATGTAGTGCGCCCCGCGCCGACTGCCGGGCCGGCGCGCCCGCTCATTTCCTTGCGGAATGTCGAAAAGACATATTCCTCGGTGCGTGGCAATGTTCTGGCATTACGGGACATCACGCTGGACGTGGCCTCTGGTGAATTCGTTTCCATCCTCGGCCCTTCTGGTTGTGGAAAAAGTACCTTGCTGAAGTGCGTTGGCGGGCTGACGGACATTACCGGCGGCGTCATCGAGATCGAGGGGAAACGTGTAATCGGCGCACCAGAAAACGCGGGCTTCGTATTTCAGCGTGACGTCCTACTGGACTGGCGCACGGTGCTCGACAATGTGCTGCTCCCCGTCGAGTTCAGCCGGCTGGACAAAGCAAAATGGGTGCCGCGCGCGCAGGAGCTCCTGGCCACACTTGGGCTCGAAGATTGTGGCCGGCGCTATCCATGGGAGCTTTCGGGCGGGATGCGGCAACGTGTGGCGATCTGTCGAGGTCTCTTACTCGATCCCGGCTTGCTCTTGATGGACGAGCCGTTCGGAGCGCTCGACGCCATCACCCGGGACGAGCTGAACCTCGAGCTTGCGCGCCTCTGGGAACGGTCCAACAAGACAGTCCTATTTGTTACCCACAGCATCAGCGAGGCTGTATTTCTGTCTAGCCGCGTGGTGGTGATGGATAAACTTCCGGGCCGCATCGCTGAGATCATTGACATCGGTCTGTCGCGACCTCGGGCGCTTGCCGATCGCGAGACCTCGGAATTCGTCGCCTATATGCGCCAATTGCGCTCGATTTTTGAGAGCCTCGGAATCCTGAAAAGGACTATGACATGAGCACAGCCCGGTTCAGCCGCATCGCCGACATCGTCCTGATGCTTGTGGCCCTTGTTGTGGCTTGGGAGCTCTTAGTTCGTATCCTAAAAATTCCACCTTTTCTGCTTCCCGCTCCGTCGACCGTCTTCGAGGCGCTGGCGAAGGACCCGCATACTTATCTTATACAGACTGCGAACACGCTTTGGGCGACAATGCTCGGCTTCTCAGGCGCAGTTGTACTGGGGGCAATGTTCGCAGTTGGTATCGTCTACTCACGATTCATCGAGCGTACGCTTTACACCTTGCTTGTTGCGCTCAACGCAGTTCCGAAAATTGCCCTGGCTCCGCTTTTCATCATCTGGTTCGGAACAGATATCAAACCAAAAGTCGCCATCGCGCTTCTAGTCGCCGTGTTCCCTATCGTGATCGCTACCGTGCTCGGGTTAAAATCGGTCGAGCCGGACATGCTCGACCTTGCGAAGGCGCTCAAGGGGTCTGGCAGCCAGACCCTGTGGAAAATCAGGGTTCCAAATGCGCTCCCGAGCATCTTCGCGGGTTTGAAGGTCGGAATCACCTTCGCGTTCATCGGAGCGATCGTCGGCGAGTTCGTGGCGGCCCAAAACGGGCTCGGCTATGTTGTTGTCTCGTCACAAGCAACCTTCGACACCGCGAGAATGTTTGCTGCGATACTGCTGCTGGCACTACTGGGAACTGTTTTGTTTTACTTGGTCGACTTTTTGGAAGCGGCCATTATTCCCTGGCACGTATCGCACCGACAGCCTACGGCGATGGCGC
>Ga0187872_10004339_pt1 | contig 10731 bp, 5 predicted proteins | sample June2016WEW_16_4_FD_132973 | JGI IMG/M metagenome (GOLD analysis project Ga0187872, IMG submission 132973) | Peatland microbial communities from SPRUCE experiment site at the Marcell Experimental Forest, Minnesota, USA - June2016WEW_16_40 | ecosystem: Environmental > Terrestrial > Soil >...
GAGGATCGCAATCGATACCGTCCAGCCTCGCCAGGCGTATCTCAGCTTGCTCACACGCTGAGAACCGGGCACGGGGCCTCACGAATGATCGTGTACAGATGCGACCATGCTCGTGAAAATGTCCCTTTTGTATGTCCACGGCCCACAACAACCAAATCGGCTTCTTGTTCAATTGCGATTTGCCGAATTCCTTCCGGGATTGTTGCGTCAAGGCTGCGAAGAGAAATATCCAGTCCAGTTCCCGGAGTGCAGACGCCAAGTGCCTGGTCGAATGAATGCCTGACTTCCTGAGCGTTCGGTTGTTGGCCATTCTCTTTGAATGACGGATCGACGTGCAGCAGACAGATCCTTGCGCCGTAGGTTTGAGCGAGAAACGCAGCAGCCCTGAAGATAGTTTCCGTTTCAGAATTCAGATCCACGGCACAGACGATCGACCGGTGACTGCTGGAGGAAATCAATCTTGGATCAGGCTCGTGAGCGCTTGTTAATACTGGGCAGGTGACGTCGTGGAGCACCTTTGCCGTGACGGATCCCAACAGCAAACGGCGGAATCTTCCCAGGCCTTTGGTCGGCATCATGATCAGATCAGTGTTCTCGCGTTGCACGGTCCATTGAATGACCAAAGCCGGGTCGCCGTCTTCGATTTTTACCGAATGGCTTACATTTGAGAATTGCTTGCGAGCAAACTCATCAAGAGACCGCTCACGCTGATCGCGAAGCTTCTCGAGGGCCGGCGAATATTGGATCTCGGGAGGTTCAGAGTCGCCGGTGTCCTCGAAGGACGGGGCAAGACTGTAGTCGCGGACTAGATTGAAAGCGTTCAACACCGTGACGGCAGCGTCGAACCTTCTCGCCATTTCAATTACAGAGGGAACCATCGCAATGGTTGCCTCGGAAAAGTCGACCGGGAAAAGGATCCTGTGGAATGGCATCATACACTACGGTTCCTTCATCGATCCTATGGGGCACTGGTCCATCAACCACGAAGTCGGTACACCAATAGACCGGACTTCGGAGCACAGGATGCACTCGCTGCTCCTCTCTATGGTACCCCTGAAGAGTGCGAGTTCGTGTACGCAAGAACCTGTATGGAAGCGCCGACTCGCCCGCAGGGCGCGGGTTAACGATCCAGGTGAAGACCGGTGCTGAGCAGACAGGTGATGAAGGGGTGGAGATTCTGGACCGTGCGGGTTGGGCAGACGATATTGCTGAAGTTTATCGAGATCCAGCCAGTTGAGGGAGTTCGCCCAGCGCGGCAAAAAATCGGGGGTCCTGGCCGTGCCGCAGGATTCCGTATGGTTGCGTAACGGGGCCGTTCGTCCCGCGAGAAGATGGTGGCGGCTTACTCCCCCAAGCGCACGGCCGCTCGGCCATTCTTGAGCAAAATTGCACAGCGTCCGCACCTGCGAAAGCTAATACTTCTGCAAGAGCCTGTCCGGGATGCATGGACGACATGCTGCGTGTAATGTGCCCACTTTTGGTGAATCCAAAGGTCTGCAATGAGCCTTCTTCAGGGCCTGTTCAACGATCTTTCAAGCCTTCCCGGGACTGGCACGCGCTGGAGGGAACCAAGACAGGAGAATAACGATCGTGACATCCAATCCAGATAAGACCGAGTCGAAGCCTGAATCGAAGCCTGAATCGAAGCCGACGCCCATTGCAGATAAGTCAGAGTCGAAGCCGGAGACCAAGCCCGCTCCGAAGGATGACAAGAATTCCCTGAAAACGCTCGCCATGCCTGAGCTGATGAAAAAGCTCGGCGCATCGGCAGATGGACTCACTCAGGCGGAGGCCGCAAAGCGCCAGGCGCAGTATGGGCCGAACCAGATCGAGGAAAAGAAGACCAACGAATATCTGAAGTTCCTCTCCTACTTCTGGGGTCCGATTCCGTGGATGATTGAAGCGGCCGTCATTTTGTCGGGAGTTGTCCGGCACTGGCTCGATTTCTTCGTCATCCTTGTGCTGCTCTTGTCCAACGCCCTGGTTGGATTTTGGGAAGAGCATCAGGCGGGAAACGCGATTGCCGCTCTGAAGGCCCGGTTGGCGATCCTGGCGAAAGTAAAGCGAGACGGCAAATGGGTGAATCCGAAGGCCAGCGAGTTAGTTCCCGGCGACGTCATTCGTCTCCGGCTCGGAGACATCGTTCCCGCGGATGCGCGGTTGCTCGACGGCGATTCCATCGAGGTAGATCAGTCCGCGTTGACCGGCGAATCGCTGCCGGTTACCGCCAAGCCCGGCGGCGCAGTCTACTCGGGTTCGATCATCCGCCAGGGCGAGATAGACGCCATCGTCTATGCCACCGGTACGAATACCTACTTTGGCAAGACCGCACAGCTCGTCGAGCAGGCTCATACAGTCAGCCACTTCCAAAAAGCCGTGTTGAAGATCGGCGACTACCTGATCATTTTGGCGGTAGCGCTGGTCGCCTTGATTCTCGCCTTCGCTCTCTTCCGCGGCGACAAGGTTCTCACCACGCTGGAATTCTGCCTGGTGCTTTTGGTGGCCGCGATCCCCGTGGCAATGCCCACGGTGCTGTCGGTGACCATGGCCGTGGGCGCACGTCTGCTGGCAAAGAAGGAAGCGATCGTAACGCGCCTGTCGGCCATCGAGGAACTGGCCGGCGTAGACGTACTCTGCTCGGACAAGACCGGCACACTAACGCAAAACAAACTCACACTGGGTGATCCTTCCTGCATTGACGGAATCGCTGCTGCGAACGTGGTTCTCTGGGCCGCGCTGGCATCCCGCGCGGAAGACAAGGACACCATCGACCTGGCGGTAATTGGCGGCGTAAAGGACGACAAGGAACTGAAGAGCTGCCAGGTGCTTCACTTTATGCCCTTCGATCCGGTGCACAAACGTACGGAAGCGACCGTCAAAGGGCCGGACGGGAAACAGTTTTTTGTAGCAAAGGGAGCGCCGCAGGTCATTCTGCAGATGGCGACCAATGCCGCCGATGTCAAGACAGCGGCGAACAAAGCCATTCTTGACTTTGCCGGCCGCGGCTTCCGCTCGCTGGGTGTGGCAAGGGCCGATGAGCAGGACAAATGGAAGTTTGTCGGAATACTGCCCATGTTCGACCCGCCACGCGCGGATGCCAAGGAAACCATCGCCAATGCCGTCCAAATGGGCGTCAAGATCAAGATGGTGACGGGCGATCAGATTGCCATTGCCCGAGAAACATCGAAAGAACTGGGCCTGGGCACGAACATCCTGGACGCCAATGCGCTGGGCGATACAAAGAAGAAGGAGACGCCGCAGGTAACTGAGGAGATCGAGAAGGCGGACGGTTTCGCGCAGGTGTTCCCCGAGCACAAGTTTCATATCGTGGATGTTTTGCAGACTTGCGGCCACATCGTCGGCATGACCGGCGATGGAGTGAACGACGCGCCTGCGCTGAAGAAGGCCGACTGCGGCATTGCCGTCTCCGGCGCCACAGACGCAGCCAGAGCGGCAGCTTCAATTGTCCTTCTCACGCCTGGGCTCTCCGTGATCATCGATGCGATCAAGGAGAGCCGCCGCATTTTCCAGCGCATGAACAGCTACGCCATCTACCGCATTGCGGAGACGCTGCGCGTGCTGTTCTTCATGACTCTGGCCATCCTGGTCTTCAATTTCTATCCGGTAACGGCAGTCATGATCGTGATGATCGCGCTGCTCAATGACGGCGCGATTCTGTCGATTGCGTATGACAACGTCCTGTATAGAAACAAGCCCGAAGCCTGGAACATGCGGCTTGTTCTGGCGATCTCCACCGTGCTGGGAGTGATTGGTGTTGTAGCCGCGTTTGGCCTGTTCTATCTTGCCGAGCGTGTCTTCCATATGGACCGATTGACCGTCCAGACACTCATGTACCTCAAGCTTTCTGTGGCCGGGCATCTGACCATCTTCCTCACGCGTACACGAGGACCATTCTGGTCTATCCGGCCGGCGAAGATTCTTTGGATAGCCGTGCTGGGAACCCAGACCGTTGCAACGCTGATTGCAGTTTACGGGCTCTTCATGGCGCCTCTGGGCTGGAAGTGGGCTGGTCTTGTGTGGGCTTACGCTCTGGTCTGGGCTCTCATCAACGATCGCATCAAGTTGCTCGCCTATAAGGTTTTTGATCCTGTCAAGGCAAAGGCGAAGCCCGCAGTCAATGCCGACGCGAAGGCTGAATTCGAAGCCGTGGCGAAGCCCGATGCCAAAGGCGCGCCGAAACCTGAAGACAAGGCTGACGCACCGAAGCCTGCTAAGGCCAAAGCTGGCGAGCCGAAGCCTGAAGAAAAACCTGCGCCGACGCCGGAAGCCAAAGCTGACCAGCCAAAGCCCGAAGCCAAAATAGCGTCCGATTTGACCCCACAGATCGCTAAGCGGGCCTACGAACTCTACGGGGAGCGAGCCGGCAAAGACGGTACAGCAGTTCAGGACTGGAAGAAGGCGGAGCAGGAGATTCGGAGCGATGAAGCCAAAAGTGAGCCGAAGCCTGAGGCCAAGGCTGATGAGCCGAAACATGAAGTCAAATCCGAGCCGACGCCTGAAGCCAAGGCTGGCGCACCGACGCCTGAGGCCAGGACTGAGCCAAAGCCTGAGGCCAAAGCCGAGCCGAGGCCTCTGGCCGAAGCTGGCCAGCCGAAGTCCGAAGCCAAAGAAAAGCTACGGTCCGATGTGTCGCCACAACTCGTCAAGCGAGTCCATGAATTCTACGAAGAGCTAGGACGCAAGGACGTTCAATCCGTTCAGGAATTGGAAAATTCAGAATTGGAACCTGATAAACATGAAGTCCAAAAATAGACGGACGCGAACAACGAGACAGGCAGAACCGACAAACCGAAGGCTGTGTGAACGTACAAAGTATCCGGCTGCGATTCGCAGTTGAAAGATCAGGTCCGTGGCTTGAAAGAAAGCCGTGGGACTGCGGCGGAATCATCCAGGCGACCTGAGAGGAAAGAATATGCTGTGCGAACTGAAAGCCTTAATCGGATCTCCCGTTGTTGCGAGCGAAGGCGAAATTGGGAGCGTCCGCAATTATCTTTTCGATGACCAGTCCTGGAAGGTTCGTTACATGGTTGTGGACGTAGGAAACTGGCTGAAACGGCGCGATGTGATTCTTCCGATTACAGTGCTCGCAAAGCCGGACTGGACAAACAGGACCTGCCACGCTCATTTGACCAAGGAGCAAGTACGCAACAGTCCGGATGTTGATGCGGAAATGCCGGTATCGCGTCAACAGGAAATTGCCATGCACGATTACTTTGGCCCGCTGGCAACTTGGGTAGACAGTGCGTTTGACACTTCGCCCATGCCGACGGGAACGAAATACCCGGTACATACCGCCGAGGTCCTCCATCTGCGCAGCACCTCACATATGCTCGGTTACCACGTGTGGGCCACGGATGGCGACTTTGGAATCCTGGAGGGCTTTGTCATGGATGAGGCTAGCTGGCACCTCGGCTACCTCGATGTTAGAGGCGGAGACTGGCTTCACAATCGCTCGGTACTCATCCCCACGCGATGGGTACAGTCTGTTTCGTGGGCCGAATTCCGTATCCATTTGCATCACGCGAAGGCAGGAGCAGAGGTCACACGCGAACTTCAACCGATCGGACACTTATGAACCCTGACGGTAGAAAGTTCGCGAAAAGAGTCAGACAGGTCTAAAGCGGAGCGGGAGAAACGAGGCGATCAGCCGGCCGGGAAGAGATTGCGTGACGAGTTTCATAACAGCGGGGGGGAGACAGTGACCATCGATTCGAAAGACTACCGCGTTCCGCCAGACAAAAAGGTCGACCTCAGCAAGTGGCCGACGATTGTCGAGCCTTATGCGAAGTCGAAGAAGCAGTATAAGGAGCTTCTGCAAGAACACATGGAGAAGCTGAGCTCGTTACAGCAGCTTCACTACGCATCCCACCGCTATGCGTTGCTGCTGATCTTCCAGGGCATGGACGGCGCCGGCAAGGACGGCGCCATCCGGCACGTGATGTCTGGGGTCAATCCGGAGGGCTGCGAGGTATTCAGTTTCAAACAGCCCAGCGCAGAAGAGCTCGATCACGATTTCCTTTGGCGCACGACGTGCCGCCTTCCCGAACGCGGCCGGATCGGCATCTTCAACCGCTCCTATTACGAGGAAGTGCTGGTGGTTCGCGTGCATCCGGAGATTCTGCGCAGCCAGAGCCTTCCCGCAGAGTTGCGCGACGAGAAGGACATCTGGGGGCAGAGATATGGCTCCATTGCGGACCTGGAGAAGCACCTTCATCGCAACGGCACGAAAATCGTCAAGATCTTTCTCCACCTGTCTCGCGAGGAGCAGCGAAAGCGGTTTCTTGCGCGCATCGATGAGCCGGACAAAAACTGGAAGTTCAGCACCTCCGATATTCACGAGAGGAAATACTGGAAACATTACATGAAGGTCTATGAGGATTGCTTTCATGCAACAAGCACTCATCATGCGCCATGGTTCGTCGTCCCCGCCGACGATAAGGAGAACGCACGCCTGATCGTTTCTCAAATCGTGCTGGATGCAATCGCAGATCTTAAGATGGCGTATCCCAGAACCACCGCAAAGCGGCGTCTCGAACTGCTCGCCATCAAGAAACTGCTGTCGAAATGACTGCAGGGGCTCATCAACGGAAGATCTGAACAAACCGAGGTCCCAGAGACCCCCAACTCGCTGTTACCAGTTGCGAAGAAATGGAAAGGAACCGTCATTATGGCTACAAAGGAACTCCCCATCAAAGTTGACAAAGATGAGACGCCTCAGCCCTTCAGCAAGAACTTCGATCAGTTTGGCAATTCTTCCGGGTTCATCTTCGACGTGAGCCTGTCGACCGCGGTTGCGGCCGACGGCAAGAACGAAGAAAGAGCCCCAAAGCCCAAGGGACCTCTCTCGCCTGAGATGCTCGACAAGATGAATCGCTACTGGCGGGCGGCAAACTATCTGTGCATCGGCCAGATTTACCTGTTCGAGAATCCACTGCTGCGCTCGCCGCTCAAGGCAGAACAGATTAAGCCAAGGCTGCTCGGTCACTGGGGAACTTCGCCTGGACAGAACTTTATCTATATTCATCTGAACCGACTGATCAAAGAACATGATGCCGACATTATCTATATCTCCGGTCCGGGACACGGGGGCCCTTCGCTGAATGCCTGCTCCTATCTGGAAGGCACTTACACAGAGGTTCACCCTGAGATCACCCACGATGAAGACGGCCTGCGGCTTATGTTCCGGAAGTTCTCGACGCCGGGCGGGGTGCCGAGTCACTGCGGCCCGCATGTCCCAAACTCCATGCACGAGGGCGGTGAGCTTGGCTACTCGCTGGTTCACGCATTCGGCGCGGCCTTCGACAATCCGGATCTGATTGTCGCCTGCGTCATCGGGGATGGCGAATCCGAAACCTGCCCACTGGAAGGAAGCTGGAAGTCGGTCAATTTTCTCAATCCGGTGCGAGACGGCGCGGTTCTGCCGGTCCTTCATCTCAATGGATACAAAATCTCCGGGCCAACCGCCCAGGGACGCACGAGCGACGCCGACTTGAAAGCCCTCTATGTGGGTCGGGGTTACAAGCCCTACTTTGTTGAAGGCGACGATCCGGAAGTCGTGCATCAACTCCTCGCTCAAACCCTTGAGGATTGTTATGCCGAGATTCGGGGAATTCAGCAGGAGGCTCGTAAGAGCGGATTCAGGAAGCAGCCCGTCTGGCCCATGATCATCTTTCGCACGCCGAAGGGATGGACGTGCCCGAAAGAAGTGGATGGAATCCCGATTGAAGGCACATTCCGCGCGCACCAGGTTCCGCTCGCATCGGTTAAAGACAATCCAGAGCATCTCAAGATCCTTGAAGCCTGGATGAAAAGTTACAAGGCCGAAGAACTGTTCGACGCGAACGGGAAGTTCATCGACGAGTTAGCGGCTCTCTCGCCTGCAGGAAACCGGCGCATGGGAGGCAACCCGCATGTAAACGGCGGGCGCGAGCTGATCACACTCGCCCTGCCTGATTTTACCGACTACGCGCTCGAGATTCCGGGACCCGGTCAGGTTCTAGCCGAGGCTCCGCGCAAGCTTGGAGATTTCTTCCGCGACATCTTCAAAATGAATCCGAAGAACTTTCGCATGTTCTGCCCCGATGAATCGAATTCCAATCGCCTGAATTCCATCTTCGAGGCCACTAAGCGTTGCTCCATGGCGGAGATTGTCTCGATCGACGATGAACTCGGCCCGGATGGCCGCGTGATGGAGGTACTGAGCGAGCATCTTTGCCAGGGATGGCTCGAAGGCTACCTGCTTACAGGGCGCCATGGCATGTGGTCCTCCTACGAAGCGTTCGCGCAGGTGGTTGATTCCATGACTACCCAACATGCCAAGTGGCTGGAGCAATGCGAAGCTTTCCCCTGGCGCAGGCCGCTGGCTTCTCTCAATGTTCTGCTCACAAGTCATGCATGGCGCAACGACCACAACGGTTTCAGTCACCAGGCAACCGGGTATGTGGACAATGCGCTGGCGCGCAGGAGTGAAGTGATCCGCGTGTACTATCCACCCGACTCCAACTGCCTCCTCAGCGTCTTCGACCATTGCCTGCGCAGCCGTAATTACGTGAATGTCGTCACCTGCGGCAAGCAGCCGCAGCTCCAGTGGTTGAACATGGACGAGGCTCTCGAGCATTGCTCGCGCGGCGCGTCCACGTGGAAGTTCGCAACTAACGACGGAGGGGGCGAGCCGGATGTTGTGCTGGCCTGCGCCGGCGACGTGCCGACCATCGAGACCTGCGCGGCCTCATGGCTGCTACAGAAACATGTGCCGGGCATCAAGGTGCGCGTTGTCAATGTTGTCGACTTGATGACACTGATGTTCCCTGACAAGCATGCGCACGGGATGGACGAAATGTCGTTCAACGCGCTATTTACCGAGACAGCGCCGGTGATCTTCGCCTTCCACAATAATCGCTGGCTCATTCATACGCTGGTGCACGGGCGCTCCAATGAAGGCCGCTTCCATGTGCACGGTTATATGGATCACGGCACGACCACAACTCCGTTCGATATGGTGGTTCTAAACGAAATGAGCCGCTTCCACCTTGCATTGGATGCGCTAAAGCACATACCCCGTCTTCGTCTGCAAGCGGAGAATGCAATCAACTTCTTCAACCAGGAATTGCAGGGCCACCACGACTATATCCGTGAGCATCTGGACGATATGCCGGAGATCCGGAACTGGCAGTGGACGAAAGACTTCAGCGATGCTGCCGCGCCGGCTCCACTGGCCAAGGGGCATCCGCAGAAGGCTATTTTCACCGACAGTTAGGCTCTATCCAGATGAAACCAAAGCGGAGGTCGTCCATAGCAAGACACTCGCGAAACCGACCTCCGCTTCCTCGACTCCGGCATGCAGGGGGAGAACTTGAATGATCCGAAGGCACAACCCGATTGGTTAAAGGTCGATGGTATGGATGCGCTGGTCGAGTTGGCGCTCAATCTCCACTGGTCCTGGAACCATGCTGCGGACGAGTTATGGGAAGCGCTCGACAAGGAGCTGTGGGCAAGCACGCAAAACCCGTGGGTCATTTTGCGGACGGTCTCTCACGAGAAGATCAAGGCGGCATTGGGCAATGTGGAGTTCCGCCACCGTCTCGACAGTCTGCTTCAGAAGAATGGGGAATCCTATCGGGCTGACGCTTGGTTCCAACACAAACATCCCGGCGCCGCACTGTCCACGATCGCATACTTCAGCATGGAGTTTATGTTGAGCGAGGCGCTGCCCATCTATTCAGGTGGACTTGGCAACGTGGCAGGAGATCAGATGAAGGCGGCCAGCGATCTGGGTGTTCCGGTTGTCGGAGTCGGCTTGCTTTATGGGCAGGGATATTTCCGCCAGGATTTCGATGTGGAAGGCCGGCAACAGGCACTCTATCCAGTCAACGATCCGGGCCAGTTGCCCATCCGGCCGCTGCGTCAGCCAAATGGCGAATGGTTGCGTTTGCAAATTCAACTTCCCGGCTCAAAGATATGGCTGCGCTGCTGGGAAGTGTCCGTTGGAAGGGCAAAACTTTACCTGCTTGACACCAACGATTTTGCCAATACCCCGGCTCACCGCGGCATTACCAGCGAGCTTTATGGCGGCGATGCGGAGATGCGCCTGAAGCAGGAGATCGTTCTTGGTATTGGTGGCTGGCGCTTGTTGCGAGCGTTGGGTCTCACACCCGAAATCTGTCACCTCAACGAAGGTCATGCAGCATTCGCCGTGCTCGAACGAGCCCGTTCCTATATGGAGGATCACAGGAAGCCGTTCGATCTTGCCATGAATATCACGCGAGCCGGGAATGTATTCACTACGCATACCGCCGTCAGTGCCGGCTTCGACCGCTTCGATCCCAAGCTCATTCGCACTTATCTGAGTCACTATGCAGTGGATGAACTTGCAATCTCAGTGGACGATCTGCTCGCCATGGGAAGACAGAATCCGGAAGACAATTCGGAACCCTTCAATATGGCTTATCTTGCGGTCCGTGGCAGCGGGCAGATCAATGGCGTCAGCAAGCTCCATGGGAAAGTGAGCAGAGAGATTTTCCAGCCATTGTTTCCCCGCTGGCCGAAGGAGGAAGTCCCAATAGGGTCCGTAACCAACGGCATTCATGTGCCGACCTGGGATTCAGTAGAAGCCGATGCGCTATGGACCGCGGCTTGCGGCGAGACGCGTTGGCGTGGGGATCGTCCGGCCGAAGAGGCCATCCGTAAAATCCCCAATAAGCGGCTGTGGCA
>Ga0187872_10004340_pt1 | contig 10730 bp, 16 predicted proteins | sample June2016WEW_16_4_FD_132973 | JGI IMG/M metagenome (GOLD analysis project Ga0187872, IMG submission 132973) | Peatland microbial communities from SPRUCE experiment site at the Marcell Experimental Forest, Minnesota, USA - June2016WEW_16_40 | ecosystem: Environmental > Terrestrial > Soil >...
GCAGCCCGACGAGGGCGTGGATGACTTCGTCCTGACCGCCGGGGAACGGCGGTTGCGCGCCTACCGGGTGCTGGCCGAGGAGCCGGCGTCGCCCCAGCATGATCCGAGCGATTACGAGACGATCCCCTCGATCATCCGCTCTATTCGCTCGGAGGAGCCAGAGCGCGATCGGCTGGTCAAGGCCCTGGTGGAGAACATCTGCCGGGTGAACCTCAGCGTGGACGAATCGGCGGCGGGGTTCCGACGGTTGAAAGACATGACCGGTTGGAGTTGGAACGCCATCGCCGCCCACATGGGGCTCGATGCGGAGCGCATGCGACGGCTGGCGAGCCTTGACGGGCGCACGGAGATCCTCGAGCCGCTCGGAGCGGGATCGGTCACTCAACCACAGGCTTTCGCGATGGCGCGCCTCCCGTCTGACGTTGCTGGGGAGTTGGCTGCCCACGTCGGCGGGTTGAGCGAGGGGGAGACGCGGCGGGCCGTGCGGGCAGCGCGCGCGGCGGACCCCACGGCACCTCCGGCTGAGCGGGCGGCTGCAGGTCTTCGGGCGGTGGGGCGCGCCGAGGTTGGTCCCCGTCCGGTCGTGGTCAGGGAGCGGGCGCCGATCTCGACCCGTGGGAAGGTGGTTGGGCAGATCTCCACGGACTGGGTGGACCTCTCGGCGACACCCCTATGGCAGTTGCGGCGGGCGACCCGCATCGAGCGCGCCCAGCTGGGGGAGCTGCTGCAGGCTACGTGCGAGCAGCTCGGCATTTGGCCGGTGAAGCCTGGGGCGGGTGGGAAGGACTGACGCGCGGTTCCGGAGGGGCGACCCCTGACGGCCAGCGGCCGGCCCAGTGCTCGGGCATTGGGGGCCTTGGACGTAGGCGGCAGGCGGCGCGCTGATCTGGTCAGCGTTGCTCCGCCCGCCGAGAGATCCGGCCATGGAAACCCTCGTGGGCTCCGTACGCCCAGATGACCACGTCCACGGCCGAGATCACTTCCCAGGCCATTCGATAGGTTGTTCCGCTCCGGTCTACACCACGGCCGGGCCCTGGCACCACCAGGGATGCCCACCACCACCTCCGAATCCTTCATCACCCGCCCCCGGCCGACCCTACTGAAAGATCGAGGCTAGACATGTTCCTCAGCTGCACTGTGGAGGCCCTTCTCCTGGCCGCCCGTCTAGGCGCACCGCGCGGCGTGCATATGACGTTTACCTTGGATGCCCCCGTCGGCGAGATAACCCCGGCCCTGCCTTGGCCGAAAATGTCGTTGCCGTGGCTGTTTGGTACTGGACTGGCCGCGTTCATCGGCTTCGCTGCCGGCGGTTACATCGACACGGAGCTTACTATCAGCCCACGCGCGCCCCTCTTGTGGGTTGGAGGGGTCATCGGGGCCGTCCTATGTGGGCTTGGCACCGGAGCCGTCGGGTACTGGATGTCGGTTCGCCGCCTTCGGCCCCGAACCCTGCCGACGTCGGGGCGATTGAGCGCGGGGCCTGCGGAAGCGCTCGGCAGACAGCGAGGAAGCAAGGGTCGGCACCCGTAGCCCAGGCGGCGTCAGCGCGCTCTGCCGCCGGGGTGAGAGCGCGGCCCAGTGCCCACTGATTACCGCCGCAGACGTGTCAAGGGTGCCGTCCTCGAGTCGGTTGCTCAGCTCCAGGTAGAGGTCGATCGCCTCCTGCGGGGCGAGCTGGTCGCTGAGCCGGGAGGATCTCATAGGGTCTCAGAGTACCGACCCGAGAGACGTTTGCGGCCCTCACGGCATAGGATCCGCGTGTGGCACGGAGCATCCATGAAACGAGACGGGACCTCGAGGAAGCCCGCCTCTGGGAGTTCTCCGACGGCTCGGCCAAGGGGGAGGCGCTCTGGATCCTCGAGGAGCGACTGGCGAGGAAGCGCCGCTACAAGTATCGGGCGACCCTGCCGACCTCCACTCACGCCGCGGTCCCCGTCGATGCAAAGTGGCTTGTGGAGGTGGTGGTCGAGGATGAGGGGCCCCACATCCACCACCCGCTCTCGCCTGCCGACATTCACGGCCTTCTGGCGACGCTCCCCGTCGATGTGCGGCCGGAGCTTCGACGCGTCCGCTGCTCCCTCGGCCGCCACGAGGATGCGATGAACCACCCCGGTGCCGAGCCTGACCCTTTCACGGGCCGTCCTGGCTATGCCTATGGGCCCATCTGGGAGCCGGCGTTGCAGGGTCGGTTCCGGCCTTTGCCAGCGGAGATCGACCTCTTCGCCTACGTCCTCGACATGGATGGAGTGCGCGTGCCCGAGATTCTGACCGCCCTTCTCTGGGTGCAGCAGGCGCACACGCTGGCACACGAGGTGGCCCACGGCTGGGACAGGACGGGCAGGCGCGGGAAGGATCGCTGGGCTGCCGATCAGCAGATCCGAGCCGAGGAATACGCCGAAGGGCGGGCTGACGGGTGGCTGGTTTCCGTAGCCGTGCCCTACTTTCGTCTGAACCACCCCGGAGACGCGACTGCCTTTGAGGAGTGGGTTGCTGAGCACCTGGGAGTTGCCCTCCCGCTGGAGCGCTTTGCCGAGGACGCCGATCGACGATCGCTGTGGGGCGCGGAGCGCGGCGCCGTGGACCTCGCCGGATCTTGGGAGGATGCCCGTGCTCTCGATCACCGGGTTGACTTCGCCGAGCAGCTGCACTTTGTCGACGACTTCCTAACTGCTCGGAAGGTGCTAGACACAGTGTTCCGCGACGCCCCTGCGCACGAGGGAGCGACCCTTCTCAGGGGGGACATCGCGGTTCACGAGAGCGACTGGCCCGCTGCACTCGCGTGGACATCCCGTGCTCGCCAGCTCTTCCCGGACTCGGCGAGCGCCCGCATCGACCGGATTGATGCCCTCATCGGTAGCGGATTGTGGGAGGAAGCGCTGGCCGAGATCGCCTCCGGCCTCGAGGCCGTGCCGGTCGAGAAGCGACGCTTCCACCGAAACGCCCACCGAGCCCGCGTGCGCCTGGCCCTCGACCATGAGTTGGACGATGCGCTCAGGGAGGATCTCGCATGGCTCCGGGCAAGCGGCGTCGTCAGGGACCGATGGACTGCAGACGCGACGGAGGCGGAGTGGCACCTGCGTCGAGGCAGGATCGTCGAAGCGAGCGGGGTCGCCGTCGGAGCTCTCTCCGGGACCACCATCACGCCCAGCGGGATCTGGGGGGCCATCCTGCGAGCGGTCGCCTGGGAGACGGCCCCTGACGCTGCATCGCGGAAGGCGGCGGTGCTTTCAGCCTGGGATGTCGAGCTGCTCGTCGCCAACGACAGGGCGCCGTGGGTGGAGCAGCTGCGCGCGGCCGGATTGGTGCCACGCCAGGGGCGAACACGTCGCCAGGCAGATCTCGCTCTGCGGCGTGGGCCACTCGTTCGCGTGGGATGAGCACCGACCGCCGCCGCGGCCGCCGTAACAAACGGTGCGGAGCCACTGACCAGGAGTCAGACACGAGATGACCGAGGTCCCTGACATCGGTGGCCGCTTGGGCTCGCTCTGCCCCGCGGCTCGGGGACAAATGCTGCATCCCGAAGAGCTGGACGGGCTCCGCGAGGATCCGCATATGGCCCTGCAGCACCTTGCTCAGGCAGTGGTCGACCTCGTCGTAGCGGGAGAGGACTCGTTCATTCCGGGCTTGCTTCGCGAGGTGGAGACGCTTCTCGACAAGGACACCCCTGCGGTACAGGAGTACGTCGGGTTCAACTTTGTCGGGGATCTTCATTCGGCCGCCGGGGCACGAGGCGTCAAAGCGCAGCTTCGCCGTCATCTCGGCCCCAAAGCGCTGGCGTGGTGGAACTGGGCAGAGCGCACGAACGCGCGGGGCTCGATCGAGAGAGTCCGCCCGGGTGACGGCCATGAGCCCACCCCGCCCGGCATGGCCGGCACGGGTGACAGTCGTCTGCTCGCCAATCTGCTGGACCATACCGAGCGTCGGACTGAACGCGCGGAGCGCGCGTGGCTGACCGGTACGCAGCCACCACAACCTTCGCGGATGGGCTGGGTGGCGACGCCCCCGTAGGTGGCGTCGTCAAGAACCCTTGACGGCAGGCTCGTCGTCAAGGTACCCTGACGCCATGGACATCATCGAGCCCCTCAATCGGCACCTCCGGGAGGCAGCAGCAAGCGACCCCCTCGTTGCCCTGGCCGAGATCGCTGCGATCAAGGCGGCGGTGGCGGAGCGGGAGCGTGAGGCCGTCCGCTCTGCCCTTCCCGACCACTCGTGGCGGGAGATCGGAAAGGCGCTCGGTGTGACCAAGCAGGCGGTCTTCCAGCGGTTCGGCACGGAATGGGCCACCGGCATCAAGAGTTCGATGAGCAACAAGGACTGGCACGACGAGGTGCGTCGAAGCCTGCGCGACTGACGACGCACGGCCGGATCCGCCACAGCAGGGACAGACCGATGCATGTAGTGGCAATTTCCACGGTCTCAGACAGCGACCTGTTCTGGAACGCTCTGAAGTTGGCCTACGGGCAGCTACCCGCAGGTGCCAACCGGGTTCTCGCGATCGCCAGTACTGATGGGACAGGGGCTATCAATGTCGTCGTGCATGGGTCGCCCGAGGAGGTCCGATCCTTCTTCGAGGAGCACATCGGCGGCTATGCGGCCACGGACTACGTCGAGGCCGATGCGGCCAATGCCATCGGGCTTCCGGTGGCATGACCGGGACGACCCGCACCCTAGGGCCCTCGATCACATCACGGATCGAAGCCCGCGCCTCGGAACTGCTTGCCGAATACCGGATCCCGAGCGCGGCGATCGGGATCCTCCAGGATGGGGTGATCACCGATCTGGCCGTCGGGGTCAAGAACCTCTCGACCGGGCAACCTGCGACCACGGACACGACATACGGTATCGGTTCGATGACCAAGGCTTGGACCGCACTCGCCTTCATGCAGCTCGTCGACGAGGGGAAGGTCGGCCTCGACGAGCCTGTGCGGAATCACCTCAGGGGCTTCGTGGTCGCGGACACCGCGGTCAGCGCCGAGCTCACGCCCCGGCATCTGCTCAACCACACCAACGGAATCGAGGAGGCCTTCGGCGGGCCAGGCGAAGGGGACGACGTCTATGCGCGGATGGTCGAGAACATCCGCAAGGCGCCGCAGGTACATCCCCTGGGGTACACCCACTCCTACAGCGCGGCGCTGGGCTACGCGATCCTCGCGCGCATCATGGAGGTTGTCGACGGCGCATCGTGGGACGCGATCATGGCGGAGCGCCTCTTCCACCCACTGGGCCTGGTGAGCACGAGCAGCCATCGCGAGCAGGTCGACCCCTCCCGCGCCGCCACCCCGTACATCATCCGGTCGCTGAATGAGGGGCCGATACCGTCGCCGGCCCCGTTCTTACCGCGTTCATACGGCCCTGGAGGCAATGTCACGTCGACCCCGCGGGAGGTCCTCGCCATGGCCCACCTGGTCCTCAACGAGGGCGAGTCACTGGGGGGACGACGGATCCTTTCGGCCGAGGCCATCCGCAAGATGACGGAGTCTCGATTCCCGATCCCCGACCCATACCTGTTGGGCTCGGAGTGGGCCCTGGGCCTGACGGCGTTTCACTGGAACGGCGAGAACGTCTTTGGGCATGATGGTGGCCTCGTGGGTCAGCAATCGCGGCTGCGCATCTTCCCGGACTCCAACCTCGCGATCGCCATGCTGGCCAATGGGGGATCGCGCGACAGTTTCTATCGCAAGGTCTTCAACGCCATCCTGGCCGAACTTGGCAAGGTCACGATCCCCGACCTACCGCAGGCTGATCTGACCCTGAGGCTCCAGCCATCCAGGTACGTCGGCGTCTACCAGCGGCCAGGTGTCCGCTATGAGGTCACCGATGCCGACGGCATGCTTCTCCTCACTCACGTGCTCGACCCCTTCCAAGCCCAGGTGCTCGGGAAGCCGGACCGAATCACGCATGAGCTGCTGCCGATTGACGAGACTCACTTCCTCGTTCCCTCGGACAATCCCCTCGAGGACACTCAGACGGCGGCTATCTATGACCTCAAGGAAGGTGTCGCCCAGTATCTACACATCAACGCCCGGGGCATCCCAAGAGCCAGGTCGCAGCCATAGCGGGTTCGCACCGTTAAGCCAAATGAGAGTGGGAGCACGCTGGGCTGGCCCAGGCTGACCACTCCAGAGTGTCACCGGGTGTTCGGTCGTCGGGACAAATGCTGCCAGCACAACTACACGGGGACGGCAAGAAACCTCTCTATGCCGACCCCTTCCTAACGCTTGAGGGGGAGGGTCCCTTGCAGGCCATTGGTCGAGGCAGACGCTGCATCCCAATTCACAAGGTACTATGCGCTCGCCTAATGAATGGAAAAGCCACCTTCTAGCTAGGGCGAGCCACAAGGGCACCGGGAACCGCAATACCTCCCCTCCTACTTCCTCGTCGCTCAGGGCAGGAATAGCCCCGGTAGTCCTCCCTCTGCGAGGTAGCCAGTGAACCCTCGGGCTTGGGCAGCCTCGACTCGCGTGGACATGCCCATGCCGTGCAGATGTCCGGCTACCTCCCCAGCGGCCTGTTGGTTCTCCGCGACTACTACGACGTTCATGGTGGCAGGTTGGGGTCTGCACTCATGCCACAGCTCCCAGAAATGGTCCTCGTGCCCCCTCCATCCGATGACGAGCACTTGATCGACCCGCGGCAGCAGCTCGCGCAGCGCGTTCAGGTGCTCCTCGGGAAGTTCAAAGTCGCCGATGGCTTTGTGCTCGGTAGGGACTGCTATGGCTGGGAGAAACACAGGCTGTCGAATAATGAACTGGTGCCAGAGCCCTACCTCGTACTCGCGGGTTAGCCTGATGTTCTCGAAGCGATCCATAAGCCACTCAGCATTCTGCTGCGGCTGACCGCCGCTAAGTGGAGCCAAAAGGCCGTCAGTCTTTCGTCTCCAGTTCACGGACCCATGCAGTTTGATGAGGGTGCGACGTTGGTAGCTGATGTAGGCGTTGATCGCCGGGAAGCCCTGAATCACCGTATCGGAGATCGCACGTTCCAGCAGCGTGTCGTAGTTGAAGGTCACGTAGAGGACGGGGTGCTCACCCCTGGCGACGAGTCTCTCGATGCGGTCGACTAGTGTCCTGTACCGGAGATTCGTAGGCAAAACCGTTCGATGCTGGCCAGGATCTCATCGGCGGTCTTGACCCAGATGAAGGGGTGCGGGTCGTCGTTGTAGGTGGCGAGATAGAGGCGGATGTCGTCCTCCAACGCCCGGGTGCTGCGGTGCACGCCGCGGCGCAACTGCTTGCGTGTCAGCTCGGCGAACCAGCGCTCGACCTGGTTAATCCACGACGAGTAGGTCGGGGTGAAGTGGAGGTGGAAGCGCGGTCGCTGCAGGAGCCAGCGCTGGATCGAGGGCGTCTTGTGGGTGCTCAGGTTGTCGAGCACCAGGTGCAGGTCGAACTCGTCGAGCACCTCATGGTCGATGCGGTCGAGGAAGGTGCGGAACTCGACGGCGCGATGCCGTCGATGCACTTGGCCGATCACCTTGCCGGTGGCGACGTCGAGGGCGGCGAACAGCGAGGTGGTGCCGTGCCGCCGGTAGTCGTGGGTCTGTCGCTCGGCCTGGCCAGGCCCCATGGGCAGCACCGGCTGGCTGCGATCAAGGGCCTGGATCTGCGTCTTCTCGTCGACGCAGAGCACCAGGGCACGGTCGGGGGGATTGAGATAGAGCCCGACGATGTCGCGCACCTTCTCGATCAACTGGGGGTCGGTGGAGAGCTTGAAGTGCTCGCTGCGGTGCGGCTGCAAGCCGAAGGCCCGCCAGATCCGCTGCACGCTGGTATGGCTGAGCCCACTCGTCCCCGCCATCGACCGGGTGCTCCAGTGAGTGGCGTCGCGGGGCGTGGACTCCAGCGTCTTCACCACCAACGCCTCGACCCGGTCATCGCTGATCTTGCGCGGGGCGCCACTGCGCGGCTCATCGAGCAAGCCGGCCACCCCTCTGCTGATGAACCGGGACCGCCACTTGCCGACGGTGGCGTTGGTGACCTGCAACTCCTCGGCGACCTGAGTGTTGCTAACGCCGCTCGCACAGCGCAGCACGATGCGCGAGCGTAAGGCCAAACCCTGTGCCGTGGTGCGCCGCCGGGTCCAGCGCTCGAGCGTCTGGCGATCCTCCGGGGTGACCGCGAGCGGAGCCTTCGGACGACCTCGGGTGGGATGCATACGGGAGCCCTCCGGGGAGCGGGAAGAGGCCCCTGTATTTTATCAGTTATCTCCGGTACAGGACACTAGCGCGTGGTAGTTTGTCACACCGTGGCCGGCTTCCATCGCATATCCCTGCGTTGATTCTTCAATGACGTCATGGAGGTAGAAGCGCACTGCCGCGAGTTGCCGCCTTATGATCTCGCTGTCTCGAGCTTCGCCCACGATGCGTTCAAACTCGTGCTCTATCGACGTTGTACCCTGCGCCGCAACGCCGCGCATCAAGTGGGCGATCGCGCGCGCTGGTGGATAACGGTCTATGACTGGCCCGAAGTGAGGGGCAAAGAGTTGGCTCGCTTGGGGAGGGGGAGGCGGAGCTACAGCTTCGCCACGGCTGTTGACATATTCGGCACGCATGCAATCGTACGAGGCGCCGGCACCCAGGATGACGAGTAGCATATCCCCTGGCTCGCTAGACTACTGTGACGTGCAGCCCGCGCTGTGCCATCTGCTCAGCATCGCTATGCCACTCAGCGGTGAAGTGGATCTCCACGTTCTCGTAGATGGGCTTCACATTGTCTGCGTACAGGGCAAGCTGTGCGCGGTATCTACCGGGTGGCTTCCTAGTAGGATATCTGTCAGGCCCCACTTGGTTGGGTGTGACTTGGGTGTCCAAGTCCATCAATGAAGGGTCAGAATCGTCATGGACGACGTGACAGAGGTCGCAATGCTGTGGCAGTTCGGGGTAGAGGGCGGCGAGTGTTATGTCGTTGAGATGGGACCATTTGAGGTTGAGGGGAAGAAAGTCTTGGTCCTCGGCGACGGCGCCATCATCGGAGTACCGCCAGAGCTTGGTCATTCGAACATGCACCTGACGTGCCATCCTGGAGCCGGTATTCTCAACTCGCAGGCGGCAGTAGAACGACGGAAAACTGTGTGTTCCGGTGATCGACTGCATTTCAAGGGCGCCACTGGGGAGCAGATCCATACCTCCGAGGTTGGCGAGTGCACGGATCTCGGTCTCGATGATGTGGCAGTCCGGTGGTCCTGGTCGGATTGTCACGCCGAGACGCGGTTGCCACAGGCGATGCCGTAGCCAGTCCCTTGCGCCAAGACCGATGGCGAGAGCAACCACGACAGCAGCCAGCGTGCTCCAAGCGGTTACCGCGTCGGTAACTGAAGGCTGAAGGGTGACGTTGGCTGCCTGGGCAGCGATCAGGTTGATCATTCGCGTTCGTCGGCGATCGGTCGAGGTGTGACGTAGGCGATCACGTCGCCGAGGCGCGTGAAGCCGTCAGGCGGCGGCACGCTACCGTGCTCCCCGCAGCGGTTCCACTTGGGCGAAGCGGAGCCGTCCGGGTAGTGGATCTGGATGGCGTGATCAGCCTCTTTGGTGCAGCCCCGTACGTCGCATCTCGCGAACATTGGTCCTTCGGGCATCGGTCGCGCTCCCAAGAGATCCGAACGAGCAGATGTTCGGCTGACGTACATGGTACTCGGGGAATGGCGACATTGCTGTGTGCTTGTCGTGGCTCAGAATCGCGGGACGCCGCCGTCAGCCCGCCGCCTGAACGGAGGGGCGGGGGTTGCCCTACCGCGGGGCGTGCTTGGTCAGGACCCTCCGCACCTCCTCGGTCACCGAGGTGTGGTGGTGCAGGGCGCTCTCTCGGTAGCGTGCGAGGAGGCTTTCGGGCAGACGCGCCGTGACCCGGGGACTGCGGCCCGTCTCCGTGCCCCGCAGTCGCGGTCGTCCAGGCCGGCGCAGCACCGCCACCACGTCCTCGGGACCCATCTCCTCGACCTGGCGGGCCAGCTCCCACGCCTCCGCCTCGCTCAGGCCGTCCTGCTCACTGGTGAAGGGACTGGTCACGGCAGCCCGTACTCCCGGCGCCAGGCAGCTCGGCAGACCATGGCGTGGATGATCCGGCGGCCTCGCCCCCGATCGATCCAGCCGATCTCCAGCAGGTTGGCCTGGCTGTCGTAGCCGAGCCGGATCGTCACGCCGTTGCGCAGCACGAACTCTGCCACCGGGTTTCGGTATGCCTCCCAGATGCGCTGATCACTGATGCCATGTGCCTTCGCCGAGGGTCCGATCGGTGGCCCGGCACTCGGCGGGGTGGGGGTCACCTGCTCTCCCGCATTATAGCCGACATTATTCGGCGGTGCTCTGGGATGGCTCTCCGGCGCGCGAACGGCGGCGACGGTAGGGCCGGCGGCGACCTCCGCCGGCCGCACCATCATCCGCCTTCCTCATGGATGGCGTCCGCGCTCTTCGACCCCGTGCCGGGGTCACCACCAGAGCAGTTGGTCAAGCTGGGTGCCTCCCGAAACCCGCGACCGGGGTGACGGCGGCTCTCAGAGCCCCAGGTAGCTGGCGGCGTTGTCGCGGTAGCGGTCGCCTTCGCGGATGTAGCGGCGGACCATCTCCAGGCTCTTGTGCCCGGTCTGGCGCATGATCGCCCGCTCCGAGGCGCCCTGGGCGGCGGCCTCGGTGGCGAAGCCGCTGCGCAGCGAGTGGCCGGCGAAGTCCTTGGGGTCGAGCCCGATCCGCGCCACGGCCCGCTGCACCACCCGAGCGATCCCCTGGGGGCTGAGCC
>Ga0187872_10004342_pt1 | contig 10726 bp, 12 predicted proteins | sample June2016WEW_16_4_FD_132973 | JGI IMG/M metagenome (GOLD analysis project Ga0187872, IMG submission 132973) | Peatland microbial communities from SPRUCE experiment site at the Marcell Experimental Forest, Minnesota, USA - June2016WEW_16_40 | ecosystem: Environmental > Terrestrial > Soil >...
GCCGGACTATTTGAACCTGCCGCTGGCCGGAGCGCCGCGGCGTTTTTGGAAGCTGCTGTTTCCGCTGCCCTATCGCGCCGAACTGACGGCGGATGCGCGGCGGCGCGGCCTGGATCCTTTTCTGGTGGCCGGACTGGTGCGGCAGGAATCGGAGTTCAACCCGGGGGCGGTCTCACACTCCCACGCCTACGGCCTGACCCAGGTGCAGCCGGGCACGGGACTCCGGTTCGCGCACAGCGCCGGTGTGGCGCGCGTGACGGCGCGGGTGCTCGTCCAGCCGTCGGCGAATCTGAAAATCGGCACGGCCATTTTGCGCTCGATGCTGGACCAGAATGGCGGCAGCCTGGAGCAGACACTGGCCGCATACAATGCCGGCCCCAACCGCGTAGCCGAATGGCTGACGTGGAACACCTACCGCGAGCCGGCCGAGTTCGTGGAATCGATCCCCTACGCGGAGACGCGCGAGTACGTGCAGGCCGTGCTGCGCAACGCGGAAATGTATCGAAGACTATACCGGTAAGGAGTTCCTCACAGGGGAAGAACGCAGAGGCTCTGTCCACGCGGCGCAAAAGGCGGCGCCTTGGGACAGAGAGGTCTGTCCCGTTCGAATTCCACGTGGAAGGGACGGCGCTTACAATAGAGGATTCGTGTGACAAGACAGAAGCGATGACTCCGAATCCTCTGATTGGCGTAGTGTTTCACTGGCTGGGCGGGCTGGCGTCCGGCAGTTTCTATGTTCCCTTCCGGGCTGTGCGGAAATGGAGCTGGGAAACGTATTGGCTGGTGGGCGGCGTTTTCAGTTGGATCATCGTGCCGTGGGCGGTCGGTTCGACCATCTCCACTGACCTGCTCGGCGTGTTGCACGAGACGCACTGGGACACCATCTGGTGGGTCTACTTTTTCGGGGTGCTGTGGGGATTCGGCGGACTTACCTTCGGGCTGACCATGCGCTATTTGGGCATGTCGTTGGGAATGGCGATGGTGCTGGGTTACTGCGCGGCGTTCGGCACGTTGATTCCGCCCATCTATCACGGCCAGTTCTTCTCCCACGTGCTGCCGACGCACTCGGGCCAGGTGATCGTGCTCGGCATCGCAATTTGCATGGCGGGCATCGCGTTTGCGGGCAAGGCGGGCATGTCGAAGGAACGGGAGATGTCGGCGGAGCAAAAGACCGCAGTCATCCACGAATTCAACTTGAAAAAAGGCGTGATGGTGGCGACGTTTTCGGGAGTGATGAGCGCCTGTTTCTCTTTCGGCCTGGACGCGGGATCGCCCATCAAGGCGCTGGCGCTGAAGCACGGCACCTCGACGCTATGGCAGGGGCTGCCGGTGCTGGTGGTGCTGCTGGCCGGCGGATTCACAACGAACTTCGTATGGTGCCTGATTCTGAACATCAAGAACCACACTGGATACCAATACTTCAGCGCGGAGATTCGCGATCACCATCCGGCGCGCGGCGAGGAGCGCATCATCGAAACCGCCATCGACGCTCCCGGCGAGGAGATGGCGGTGGCGCTGCCCGTGCGCAGCGCCGAGCCGGAGCGGGCGCCGATGTGGAACAACTATTTGTTCAGCGCGCTGGCAGGCACCACGTGGTACTTCCAGTTTTTCTTTTACACGATGGGCGAAACGCAAATGGGAGCGTACAAATTCTCCAGTTGGACGCTGCACATGGCGAGCATCATCATCTTCAGCAGCCTGTGGGGCATTGCGCTGCACGAATGGCGCGGAGCCAGCATCAGGACGAAAACATGGCTGGCAGTGAGCCTGGTAGTGCTGGTGGGGTCGACGGTGGTGGTCGGATACGGCAATTACCTGGGGACGTTGGCGAGGCGCTGAAAGGGTGGCGCGGGACCTTGCGGAGGCTGCTACTCGGGCAGTAGGGCTGAAGGGCCCAGAATCTGATTTCCTGGGATGGCTGCCCTCAACGCGACCTCTGCCCATTGTAGACTGCAACTTTTACGGTTGTCGGGAGAAAAACAGGGCCTTCAGCAGGGTTATTTCCGTGTTTCAGTCAACTCGAAGAGATATCGGTGCACATGCTGGAATGTAGAATGCACCATGATGATGTAGACTGAGTGGGCGAGAGGATGCCAGCGTGGGCTCGCAGAACGACCTCGGGACAGGATTGGCTGCACGGCGCGGTGCGCAAGAGCGACCATTTGTCAAATTCTTCAAATTGCACCGCACCGCTCCGGCCTGCTGGACGCCTACGGGAATTCTGCTGGCGAACCACCTGCCTCGTCCCGCCTAGCGCCGTCAGGATCCGAACCCGCTGGCCAAACTCGCCAGGATGGATGTGGACTTCGCGAAACTGATCACACTCGGACGGCCGATTCCCGTATTGGAGAGGCCTAGCAGGTCGATCATTCCTAATTCGGCTGGCCGCGTCTCAGACCTCGTGAGAGGGTGGTTGTCTCGGTACACGAATTCCTCATCGACCAGCAAGAGGGGAGCAGGCCATTGAGCGGGAGAGGGGGCTCGTTTCTGAATCCTGGCCCGATCGGCGCTACCCGATTGCCGGATCGCTTGACGATGTGACTATGACCGCGTGACCGTCGATCCGTGTCCTTTCGCCCTGGCCGCGCTCGTCCGCGGCCTGGAAGGCTGGCTCACCGACATCATGGACCCTGAACTCGAGACCCATCGCCTGCTTCGAGTACCGCACGGAGGCTAACCGCCAATTCTGGCGCCGTTCGAAGAGCATCTGGGCGCCGCCCTCCTCGACCGTGTCACCTGTGGCGCCGATGCCATCGAAGCCGACTACCAAGCCGACGTACGCCTCGCCCAAGACCTGATGAAGGGCGACCTTGATCGGCAGCATCGACCGTCAGCGTGCTCGACGCTTGAATTGGTCGAGTCGCAAACCCGCCAACTCGTCGAGATCTTCGCCGACAATCCGTGCTTTATCCTCAACGCGGGTTGTGCCATTTCCGCCAGGGGCCCGGAAGCGATTTTCCGCGCCACACTACAGGCGTCCCAGCAAAAGCCGAATCCGCCCCCACTTCTCAGGCCTGCGCCGCGCGCGTCATCAGCGCGGTCAGGGCGAGCGGCAGTAATCAGCCTAAGGATCTTGGCTTCTTCACGTTTTTTCATCGCGTGCCTGTAACTCTCCATCGACGGCGGACCGCCAAGGCCGTTTGCCGCTTGCTGGACCTTCGACACGCCAGGTTTGTGTGTCTGAACAATGGCGCCGCCGGAAATCCTGGCACTCCTTGGAATTTGTTGTCCAGAATCAGAGGTTGGACTTCCGTTGGGGAGCATACCTGCCTCGCTCTGCCCAGTAGTGACGATGGGTGGGTTCGCTACAGGGGTGGCTTCGTGCGAGATTGACAATCTGTCGAGGCCGCAATTAGTGCAATCAATTGCACGGAAGTCGTGCCCCTTGGCAAACGAAAAGGCAGGTCTGTAACGCAATTCCTGTTCCAGCAGGCTATCAAAGGACGCCAGCTTGAATCTTGACCTTACTAGGGAACGACGTCGCCCGCCTTCTGGCGCTTCCAAATGCAATGGGGCACGAGTCGCAAGCTCGTTACCCGTGACCCGGCGTCTGACCTGACCTACCCAGCCACCACCACGACAGCCTTGGCCCGCACAAGCATCGCGGTTTTCCAACATATCGGTCGCACTCGTACTAAGTTCCCTGAGCTGCGCATACTGCATCTCCAGGATTGCGTAGCCCTGGATCTTGAAGGGCCAGTCGGACTCGCAAAGGTTGGACCCGCGCAGCGTCGTAGGCGAAGCGTCATCCAACCTGAGCGTCAGCTCAGGAATTCCTTCGGAGCAGAGCATCCACCCCACCTGTCTACTCACCGCCATAACACGGCTCATTGTTACCCTTCTGCGTATGGACAACCACCTGCGACAGTGTCGCACCTGCACGTGGCTCTGTCAAGAGGTGACTCGTTTTAGTTGCGTACATCCGTCTCGCAAGTTACGGATCGTCTGCTTCTCCATCAGCCACTCGCCAACGCCTTTGAACTATCTGCCTCAAGACCTGTAACTTGCCCACGTGCTGGAAACTTCAAAAGAAAGGGTGGACAACATGGTGTCCGATCGCAACTCATACAGGGCTCAGTAACTAAGGATGGGTGAATTGGCTACACAGGGTGGGTTCGCACAAAATTGACAATTTGCCAAGGATTCAATTATTTGCAATCAAGTGCGCCGGACCCTGCGCCTTGACAAACTGGGTGGTGGCACGCAATGCCTGTTCCAGCAGACTCTCAAAGGAGGCCACCTTTATTGCTTGACTTCACTCGGGAACGACGTCGCCCGCCTCCTGAAGGGGCAGGAGTCGGAAGCGCCTTGTCCGTCATCCAGCGTCTGATCCGACCGATCCAGCCACAGGCACGACAGCCTTTGCCCTGACAGGCTTCGTGCTTTTCAATGATGCAAGTCTCACCCGTGCCGAACTCCTTCATCTTCGCACGCTGCATGTCCAGGATTGCGGCGCCCTGGATCTTGAGCAGCCAATCGGAGTAACACCAGTTGAACCCGCGCAACGTCGTAGTCCAACCTTTGTCCAACATAAGCATCAGCTCATCGTCGGAGATTCCCTCGGAGCTGAGCACCTGCCCCACCCGTCTAGTCATCTCGATGACACAAGTTATTGTTACTGCTCTGGCGTATGGAACCACGTGCATAAGTCTCGCACATATTTGCGGCTCCGTCAAGAGCTGACTGGTTAAGTGCGTTGCAAGTTACTAACCGTCGATTTCTCCACTACCAGTGGCTAACACCGAACTATCTGCACCAAGACCTGTCACTTGCCCAAGTAATGTTGAAAGAGTCAAAAGAAATGATGGAGAACAGGGTGGTTCGGCCAACGTAGGAACACAGAAAAAACACGGTCGGCGACCGCGTGCGCGCCCGCTACATGGTTTTAGAGCCCACCTTGGGGATACCGGCGCAGTGCAAGCATGGCTTAGAAGAGCACTGACCGGCGCCATCCTGCCAGGCGATTCAAATGTGGAAAGGGCTTTAACGGATTCTGGAAGTTCGGCGATCTCCAAGCCGAAAAGGGTGGGGCGTTCCAAATATGACGTGCAGATTCCCGCGGCAGCCCGGTGCTCACAAGGCATTCATCGACCGCAACTCATATAGGGCACGTTGCTAACCACGGGGGAATTGGCTACACGGGTGGGTTCGCACAAAGTTGAGGATTTGCCAAGGATCTCCGTGCAATCATTGCCAGGGCCGCGGGCCTTGACAAACCTTAGTGACGGGGACTCAACTCCTCTGATATTCATTGTCGCATTTATTTCCGGTCCTGTCAAAAGGCTGAGGTGACGCGGTTTAGTTGCGTAGATCCGTCGCGCAGCTTACGGATCGTCTGCTTCTCTATCATTAGCATGAATGGTCTCGTTGAGAATCTTGCGGTTCTTGCGGCTTTTCCTTTTTGGGCTGCCCGAACGTATGATACAATAAGACTGGTCGAATCGACTGGTTGATTATATGCGCGAAATTCAAGCCTCGGAAGCCAAAGTTCATCTTCCCCAGCTCCTGGACGAAGTGGAGCGCGGCGCAACGCTGATTATCACGCGGCACGGGCGCCGCATCGCGCGGATCGTGCCCGAGGTTGACCGGCGTCAGGAGGAAATCGACAAAGCCATCGCCGCCATTCGGGCGCTTGGTCAGCGTACCGGCAAGATCACCCTCAGGGAACTGCTGTCGGCCCGCGATGAGGGACGAAGGTTCTAATGGCGTTCGTTATTGATGCATCTGTCACCGCGTGTTGGGCATTCGACGACGAAGATCACCCCGACGCCCGCTTGGCTTTCGACCGCATGCGCGCCGAGGAGGGCATCGTACCCAGCCTGTGGTGGTTCGAAGTGCGAAACATCCTGATCGTGAACGAACGCCGACGGCGGATCACGGAATCCGACACCGCCTCTTTTCTGCAGAACCTTTCGCTGCTTCGATTCCGGGTGGACCAGGCTCCTGACGAAAACGCTGCCCTCCGGCTGGCCCGCGCTCACCGGCTCTCCGTATACGATGCCGTCTATCTGGAACTAGCTCAGCGTGAGGGCTTACCCCTGGCGACGCTGGACGCCGAACTGCGAAGGGCAGCGACCGTCGAGGGGGTGGCACTTGTTTCCCGCAGCACTGCAACGCCCGAAGCCTCTCCGCTGGATCCGACGTTTCCGCAGAAGTGATTGTCAAAGGGAGCCGTTGGCGGCGTGCTCACGGGCTGATTGCGTGGTGATCGTCACGGACCACTCCGAATTCGATTATGCGACGATTGTCGATCGGTCAAGGTTGATCGTTGACACGCGGCACCCGCTGAAGCAATCTCACTCCCCCATCTCTTTGCCCGATCCAGACACGGGCAACGAGGTCCAGGATTTGTCAGGCCGCGTGGCGCGGGCGTACTTCCGACCGGATCTTCGCTTCCCACTCGGCGCGTGCGGTTTCGAGATCATACTGCGCCTGCATGCTGATCCAATAGTCCGGCGTGGTGTTGAAGTAACGAGCCAGACGCAAGGCGGTTTGCCCGGTGATTCCACGCTGGCCGGCGACGATATTGGAAATCCGGTTGGCCGGCACATGAAGCGCCTGGGCCAAACGGTTCATGCTAATTCCCAGATCGTCCAGCGTTTCTTTGAGGATTTCTCCGGGGTGAATGGGTGGCAACTTGCGGGCCATCGCAATTCTCCTAGCGGTAGTGTTTGGTAATTTCGACATTATAGGAGCCATCCTTTTTCCAAGTGAAGCAGATTCGGTATTGATCGTTGATCCGTATGCTGTGCTGCCCTGCGCGATCTCCGTACAGGGCTTCCAAGCGGTTGCCGGGAGGGACCAGAAGATCCGTCAGGGCTCTTCCAGTGTTCAGGGCAAACAAGCGCCGCCGCCGGTGAACGGGCACCTTGCTCGGCTACTTGGGTGGCCCGCACGCAAGCGAGGATGCGTCATGGACGCTCACTTCGTCCCTCTCTTGTTCGGTGGCCGGCCCCGCTTTCTGGTCCCCTTCCGCGCTTCGCGTTCCAGCTTGGCTTTGAGCTTTTCCGGATGTGCTTCGTAGTAGGCATCCCAGCGAGTTTTCGCGGCCTTTTGAGCGAGGGCCGTGGCTTCGCCCGGTTCCAGATACTTACGACTGTTCTTACCACCCTTTCGTCCGAGTTTCGCGGCGGCCAGATCCACCATGTCCGAAGTATATCTCCACAGCGCTGTGTACCGCAAATTTTCCTTGACATTATGCACAGCGATGTGCATAATATAATTATGAATCACTTCTACAAAGAGTCCCGCAGGGCCGCCCTTGGTGAGGCAGGACAACCGCAGCGGAAGCGGCTGTTGATCCTGGGCGAGAACTGACTAACTCGTAATGAGATAAGGAAAAAACCAATGAAAGAAGTCGTGAAGTTTCCGATCAACACCCCGGTGGAAGTAACCCTGCAGTGCGAGGCAGGCAAACGGGTCGAGGGTCGCTATGGCGATCAGGTGATGTATTCACTCCTCGACAACCGGGTCATGTACGTGCCCCTATACGTCGAGCAACGATTCCAGGAACTGGCTATCGGAGCCGGCGAACCCTTGTTGCTCTGTAAGAAGATGGTGAAGGATGGCAGCCGGAACAGGACCGAGTGGAGCGTCGGACGATCTCCGGAGCCACCGCTTGCGGCGGCAGATGGAGCTTCTGCTGCGGATTCCGTCGTGCCAGATCCGACACTGCACCTGCAGCCGGTCTGGCAGACAAGTGACGACGAAATAGGAGGGAGAAACGGGGAAGGAACACCGGACGAGCACCACACCGCTGCGCTCGTACGGGTGGAAGGCAACGGCACAAGCGAGGAGGAGCAGCCGAGCGCCAACTCGACTGCTCCGGTGGCGCAGGAATTAGCTCTTCAGACCAATAGCCAGCACCAACGACAGGATAGCGCAGAAGGCCCCGGCACCGAAATCGTGCTCGCCTCTGCGCCTCCGGTCGAGCACTCGACCAAGGAGAGCGTGTTCCTGCCAGCGATGAGCATGGAAGTCGCCCTGGCGCGCCGCGCGGCCATCGTCGAGTTCACCCGTCGCATCATGGTCAAAGACCAGGACTTCGGCGAAATCCCCGGCACCGGCAAGCCCACCCTGCTCAAGCCAGGAGCCGAGAAGCTGTGCAACTTCTTCGGCCTGGAGCCGGAATTCACCCCGATGGTGGAAGACATCGATTGGACCGGCGCGCAGCACGGCGGCGAGGTCTTCTGCTATGCGCGTTACCGCTGCCGGCTACTACGCGAGGGACGGGTGGTCGGAGTGGGCGAGGGTTCCTGCAATTCCTGGGAAGCCAAATATCGCTATCGCTGGGTGGCGGAGGAGCAAGTCCCCGATCACAGCGATCGCACATGCCTCCCGAAACGCGGAGTGCGCCGCACTCTGTGCGAGTTCGATTTTGCGATCGAGCGCGCCGAAACCACCGGAACGTATGGCAAGCCGGCCGAGCACTGGCAGAGATTTCGAGACGCCATTCGCACCGGGACCGCGCGGCAAGTGGAGAAGTTCACGCGGCGCGGAAAGTCGGTCGCCTGGGAAATCGATGCGGACACGGCGCTTTACCGCATCCCCAATCCGGATGTGGCGGATGCGGTGAACACCGTCCAGAAAATGGCGCAGAAACGCGCCCTGGTGGCCGCTACGCTGATTGCTACAAGTGCCTCGGAGTTCTTCACCCAGGACATGGAGGACGCCGATCCCAGCGGGCGGAACGTCGAAACCGGTTCGCATCTGCCGGGGTCTCGAGAGGGGCAGGCGCACGTCTGCGACCGCAAACTGGAGGAGCTTAACCCGAAGCCGGCCGTCCCGGTGGAGCCCGATGCGGCCGCGAAGCCATGGAAGAACTTCGGCGAGATGCGCCGGGCGTTCGAGCAAATTCGCGAGCAGGTGGGAGAGACCCGGTATCTGGAGGAACTGCAACTCGCCGGCGTCCAGAACCCGGGTCAGTTCCAATCGGCCAGCAAGGCGCTGGCATGCTACTGGCGTCTGGCGCGCATCGCCGCACAACCGGAGGTGGCGTGATGGCTGCCCTGGCCGTAGTTCCTTCGCCCGCGGTTACGGCCACGCCGCTGTATGTGATCGAGGATCACTTGGCGGCCCTGATCGAAACCGCGGAGCTGGTTTCCCCGGAGCAGGCGCTGGAGTTCCGCGCCGAGTTCCAGACCGCCCTGACTGCAGCCGTCGAGAAACGCGACCAGGTCGGCCACTTCCTGGCGCATCTGGAGCAACAGATCGACTTTGCCCGGTTCGAGATCGACCGGCTCCGGCAACGCAAGGCGACCTGCGAGCGTGCTCTGGCACGGCTGGAGAACTACGTGATCGAGACCCTCGAGAACCTCGGAACCGATAGCAAAGGCAGGTACCGAAAGCTGGAGGGAAAGACCACCACCTTCAGCCTGCGTGCGTGTCCACCATCGGTGGAGGTTACCGACGAGTCGGCCATCCCTTCGGAACACAAGATGCTCACGTTGAAGCTGCCGGCAGTGACGTGGGAGCAATTGCTGGATGGGCTGGACATTGAGCGGCGTGTCGCGGTTCTCGAGCAGGTGAAGAGTCCCGAGGTCTCCGTAGACAAACGTTCGGTTAAGGCGGCGATTGACGGTGGTGCGGACGTCCCTGGGGCCAACTTGGCCACCGGGCGACACTCGTTGAAGAGGACCTGAGGATGAAACCAGTCCGCAATCCGGGATACCTGCGGTGGATCCGCAGCCTGCCGTGTGCGGTGTGCCGCACGACTCGTGCGGTCGAGGCGGCCCACACCGGGCCGCACGGTCTGGGCCAGAAGTCATCCGATCTGTCCGCCATTCCTCTGTGCGGAAGACACCACCGTACCGGGGACGACTCGTATCACCGGCTCGGGCCTCGGAAATTCGCCGAAGTGCATCAGTTGGATATCCGGGCGATCGTGGCTCGCCTGATCGAGAAACCATTCATCCGGGTGGAATCAGGCGCTTTCGTGGGCCGGTTCGGCGATCAGGAGTATGAACTCGGGCCCACGGAGGCGGGGCTGGCTCGGGCAATTCGCAGGATGAGCCAACTCCGGCGTGAGATGGAGACGGAAGAGGTCGCCTGAGGCTGCGGTCCGACGTTGTGAGCGGGAAAAAGAAGGGTGGGCGCGGCGGGCTGGATAACCCTCGGGCTACTCCAGCCACGCACGCCCTGAATCAGATGGTGATAAGAAGCAGCGCGCAGGAGGGCATTTCGCGGGCTCAGAAGATGGCGGGTGAGCAGGTGCGTAGCCCTTTCCAGACAGGAGTGTGGCACACTGAGAGGAGGCGAGGCCGATGAAGACCTATAACTTCAGGATCGTTGTAGAGCCGGACGGCGAGCGCTGGCACGCATACTGTCCAGCGCTGGTTAGGCAGGGCGGCGCCACTTGGGGCCACACCCAACAGGAAGCGCTCAAGAACATCCAGGAAGTGGTTCAGATGGTTGTTGAGAGCCTGATGGAACACGGTGAGGCGTTGCCGACTGAGCCCGCCGATCAAGTACACGTGTCCAGTGAGCCTCAAGTGGCAGTAGTCGTCTGAGACGTGGCGATTAACTACTCGCACTTGCGCAGCCTAACGGCTCGTCAGTTAATCTCGGCCCTCTCCCGAGACGGCTTCGTTCTGGACCGTCAAGCTGGTGCGCATCAACTCTATCTCCATTCTGACGGGCGACGTGTCACGGTCTCATTCCACCGGCCTGGCGAGACATTCGAAATCAAGACATTGCGGACGATGATTGAGCTCCAGGCGCATTGGAC
>Ga0187872_10004346_pt1 | contig 10722 bp, 17 predicted proteins | sample June2016WEW_16_4_FD_132973 | JGI IMG/M metagenome (GOLD analysis project Ga0187872, IMG submission 132973) | Peatland microbial communities from SPRUCE experiment site at the Marcell Experimental Forest, Minnesota, USA - June2016WEW_16_40 | ecosystem: Environmental > Terrestrial > Soil >...
ACCACTCTCCCTGGCGAACGGTCTTGATGCCGCTCCCCTCGGCAAGGGTAACGTCCCCACCCTTCAGGATGCGGTGAGCCCCCATAACGGTAGACACGCCCCTGGGAAGCTCCGCGATGAAGAGCTGACGCTCATCGAGGCCCATCAGCATGTGCCGCTTCCGATCGGGGGTCTTACGGATGGCGCTGACGCTGACTACGCGGCCCTTCCGGTAGACAGGGGTGAGGTTCTGAGCCCGAGCGTTAACCCGGGAAGCCAGAACTTGCCGCCAAGAGGGATCCCCGAAGTCGATCCCGCTGATAGCCGTGTAGCTCAGGGGTTCGATGAACTCCCGAACCGGTTCGTGAACCATGAGAACCACCTGGCCGTACTTTTTGTCTGTTCCGACGACCTCGACGCGATTGGTCTTGGCCCCAGGGTAAATGCGAAACCATTCCTGACGGCGGCTACCGTTGGTCTTCCTCTGAATGTCAACCTGAACGACTTCATCCCCTTGCCCCCGGAGCCCAATGACGATGGGACGATCCGAAAAAACGAGGGTCAATCCAGCTTCGGCAAAGCGCCGAACGAGATTCTCGTGCATACACTACTCCCTTGAAATCAGAACACAAGCCCAAATTATGCGCAGAACAGCGCGTAACTACAGACTTATATTTCTAAGGGAGAGGAGGGCGACGAGCATCGAGATGTACCTTTGCACGCGTTGGAGAAACCGTCAAGAGTTATTTTCGGAAGCCCTAACTTTTCCTTCAGCTTCGAGCTTGTCCAGGGTCTCAACTAGGAATTGATCGGAAGCTTCCTCAAGAGTTTTTGCGACGACGCGGCGGTGTTCTTCTGGGGATCCCTCCCCGAGAATACCGTGAGAGAGGTAGATAGCCGATAGAAGATCAGCCACATGGCCTCCTTTTGAAGCCATCGCGATCCACTGATCGGCGATTCGGAGAGAAGCTGAATCCTCTTGAGTTGTCATCTAGCTCACCTTTCTCGCTGAATACACAGGTTCACTCCGACCCTGGACCTCAAACTTCTCAATGGATCCATCGGGGCTCAAGCGAACGCAGAGGGTAGGGGTACTTCTCCCTGCGACGATGGAGTACTCTGCACTCCGTACATCCTCCAACTCGGCCCATCGTTCTGCGGCTCTTTGTGCATCAGCAGCATACAGGAGTATTGCGTCACTTGCGGTCTGATTTTCAGCCTCCCACACAAGCCAAACCGGGGGACACTTGTGGTCTGACATTTCGAAGTTACCACACGTGCTACAGAAGTCGAAAGCCATCACCACACCAAAACCTCTCCGTCCTTGATCTCGATCAGCCGAACATAGAGCCCGGCTCCTTCCAACGGTGTCGCTTTGTCGAGGATCTGGGTGACGTAAGGCGCGAGGTTCTCGTAGGTAAGCTCGAAATCCGCTTGGATAGGCGCCCCGCCGTACGTGAAGGGTGTCTTCCCTTCTCCGAACCACTCTTCGGCATCTTCCGCCGTGTTCTTAACCCATCGCAAGGGGATCCCTTCAGGCATAGCTTACCACTACACCGACACGGCCGTTATTCTCTCGTGAATTTAAACAAGGGTTCAGCAGACTTTGGCATGCACCAAGCGCCCCTCACAACACCCCCTCGGCGAACGCACTCGGCTTTCTCCTCTAGCCTATCGAAGTACAATTTAATTTCCACTCCAACGAGGACCATTGCACCCAACACGACAAGAACCATGCTTAAGGTTATTGAAAACCTTCTGCTAAGCTCAATCTCCTGCGTAGGACTCGGTTCAAGATCAGACAATAAACTCGGTTCAATCTTCTGTTTTGTCCGTTTAAGCACTACAGCCTGTTTGGCGACTTCTCTATTGACCTCCACGCAAAGAGTTTCCGCCTCAAGCAGGGGGATAAAAGCACGCTTCATGGTTGTTCGGAAAAAGTAGCCTCCCCCGGAAGATATGATCTCTCCTTCGCGTTTGACCTCATAACCGGAACCTTGGGAGACCAAATGAAGCCCATAGAGAGGTACGACCTCCCACTCGGGCTCCGTGACTGGAGTGTTCATGTCTGGGTCTCGAATCTTCTCCCAAACGCTAATTTTTCGACGCACAGGCTTAAGGCTGTCGGGAAAGCTTCCGATGGTCTTATCCGTGAACTTGATACGCAGGGCAGAGAATTCCTCTGATCCTTCCTGAGATAATCCGGGTTTCCATCCGAATCTAGTGTAGTAATCACTAGGGACCGCATAGGAACGAAAGGCATACTGACCCTCGGGCCAGTCGACGCGACGCACCCATCGACCTTTTTGGATGGCTTCTAAGGCTTCATTGAAGTCCATGCTTTACACTACACCAACTCGTCTTGGAGAAGAAAGGTCGAAGTTACTTCTTCCCCTTGGGAAGGGGATGTCCATGTCAAGGTTATGCCCCAGCCCCCGCTCCCCACGGAAGAAACCTCGACAATGCGGAGCTTGATGGCCTCTCTCGGAACGAGGGCTTCTGCTAGGCGAAGCGCCTCGGAATAGGTCATACCTTAAGCACACCCATAAGCCTCTTATGGGTGTGCCTTGGTTAGAGTTTCGGAGAGATTATGAGAAAGTATGCAATTGGAATTGGAATCGCGAGTGCTGCGATTTTTAGCATGAGGTGTTTACCCCCTGCTAGCGGCTGCACTCCCTTGGCCACTCAATGTACGGGGAATGTCGCTGAGATTTGTGACAGTGAGCAACGCTGGGGGACATACATGGATTGCACCCAAATCGCACAACAATCCGGAGGTACATGGGTCTGCTGTCCTAACGTAGATGCAGGAGCGATCTGTATGCCAAATTCTTGTTCTGCACAAGGAGGCTCTCAATGAGCGCGGTTCCAACTTCCGACACCGTTACAGAGTTTTGGGCGTTCATGACGGGGTATTACCAGACCCAAGTTATCGAAAAGTCCAATTCGGTTGCTATGCAAGCGGTAGCGGCCTTCTTAGGATCGATCGGGATCCTGGACGCCAACGCCTTCCTCACTTCGTATGCCACCACGCTGGATCACAGCATCTATCTTCCGTTCACTCCAGGGGTAGCCGCTCCTGGATGGGACTTGTTCGATCAGATCGTCGTCTGCGCGCACGAGCACGAGCACGTGGTGGAGTCCACTTCTCTCGGGTTAGTCACGTACGACTTCCGGTACGTGACCGATACCCCTTCTCGAGCGCGCTACGAAGCAGAGGCGTATCGGTCAGCCTTTGAGCTGAGCTGGTGGAATTCGAAGACCGTGCCGTCCCCTCAGAAAGTAGCGAATTTGCTCACAGGCTACGGGTGTACGGCTACGGACGTGGCCATGGCCGAAACCATTCTTTCCGTGACCGCAAAAGAAGTGGAGCTGGGGGCTATTCTGAATCCGGCCACTTCTGTTGCCCTCGGGTGGCTCAACGTGCATGCCGCGTATCTTCGAGCGCCTAGTCTTAGCAAGATATATCTAACTACGAAGTGCCTGTGTCCTGAATGCGACATGCGCAGGACATCAGAACAATACGCGTAGCTCAGGACGTAACCTGGACCTCTGGTTCTCCCGGTATATCCAGAGAATTCGTCACGTCGAGTAGCGGTTCTCCCGCAATGGATGTGCCCGTATAAATGACCATCCGACCGCAACTGATGCAAAAGTCAACGTTGCAGAGAGCGAAGGTTTTAGGGTCCCTCGAGACAAGCAAGACCCCTTTCTCACAGGATGGACACTTCGACCTGTAGGGACTGTCCTCACAGTACCGTTCGAGAGCTGTGTGACTCACACGGATAGGAGGTGTTCTGATATCGCAGTTCCCTGTAAGGAAACCCTCTTTGTCGTTTCCCATCTCAAGCTCCGTTGGCAACAGCTTCGGCCTTTTTGTCCTTCTTTCCTCGCTGAAACTTCTTCTCGGAAAGCTTGGCCTTGGAATGCGTCCTTGGCTCGATGACGGCGATCTTGACCAAGGTCCCGTCAGCGAGCACATTACTCGCCTCAAACTTGCCGATCTCGAAGTAACTGTCAACTTGACTCCTTTTTGACAGCTCTTTGAACATTCGGCGCAGTTCTTTTTTGGCCTTCTTTTCTTTCTTCGGGTCGCGCATGCTACTCTCCTAAGGAGTATGCTACACCAAAGGACAGAATGCTATTCGCCTTTTTTCACGAACTACACGTACTTGTAGGAGGGTGTAGTTAAAGGAGAAACCGTCAACGATTTGATTTTGATCTAAGCGTCCTTAGGTTGTAAGTGAGGAGGAGCTGAAGGTTATGGACAAGAATGACAACACCCTCCCGGTTACCGAATTGGAGCTTATCCTGGTCGAGGTGATCCCTGATCCTCCCCGGTTGAAAAAGATGACGGAAGAAAAGATTCGGCGAGAGGAGCTGAGGAATATCCCATTGCCTTGGGGAAAGAGAAAGTCGTTTCCGCCCAATTGACTCCGGTGTAATACCAGACCATGCTCAACGCTACAAATCTGGTAAGCCGCTACACGAAAGCTCTCGAAATGCTCGCTACCGGCGAGTATGACGATCGGGACACCTATGTCCACGATTATGACACAAAGTGTTACCGAGAAAATCCAAATTACACGCTCAATGGCCTGCACTGTGGCTACCCAGATGCTATCGTGAGACAGCTTACCGGAGAAGGGGACGGTGGGCCTTATGCATCGTGGGTTACCCCGGGGACTCGCAAAGCCAATAAAGGCAATAGCCGGTTCTCCATCGTCAAGTACAGGGAGATCAAGGAAATTGTCGAGCTTGGTATTCGTCAAAAGCTAGCCAAGGCCCAAGAAGACGCAGTGAACGAGACCGCGTTTCTCAAGGAATGGGACACCTTCCGGAGAGAGAATTACAGCCAATGTCTCGACGCGGCTATCCGCATTGACCAAACCGAGCCCAATACGATTGACCTCATTGTCATTCGGCCCGAGCGTCTTGTAGTCCACGGGATGGGCTCTTTCCTGAAAGACATCAAGAAGGGGGAGGTTTCCATCAGCCTCAAGGCTCTTGCAGCGTTGGAAAGTGTCCCTGCTCGAGATGGTCTTAACCTCATTGAGTTCATGGCCCCGGAAAAGGGTATTATGATCGCAGGATTTCTGGAACCTATCATGAACGAGGTCCCGCTGTCCGGTAGTGGTTGAATTTGACGTTTTCACGTCTCTCCAACTTCTGTGGTAATCAGAGGTATCTCTGACAGACCAACAAGGCGTACACCGCGCCTTAAAATGTTGATCGCTGCGTTGTGGTCTCGGCAGAGAACTAACCCACAGTGAGGACACTTGTGGATCCTTTCTCCAAGTCCTTTAGGGACGGGCTGACCACAACAACTACAGTCGATCGTTGTTCCGGATGGATTGACTCCGACATCCCAGGAACCGGCACTTTCAGCCTTGTTTTTGGTTGCTTGTCGAAGAAGAGTCCAACCGGCATCGTTGATGGATTTTGAGAACAGTCCTTTCGCCATCCCGGCTACGTTGAGGTCTTCAAAACAGATGAGATCAAATCGAGAGACTAGAGATTTGGCAATCTTTCGAGCAGCATCTTTGCGTTGATTCACAATGTGCTTGTGGGCCTTTGCTACCAGAATGACTGCTCTTCTTCGGTTCTTAGAACCTTTACGCTTAAGAGACAAGGAACGCTGTCTTCGAGCAAGAACAGCAGCCGACTTACTTCCAAAGTGAGGATTCGGGATGTGTTCTCCAGTGGAGAGAACCGCAAGAGACTTCAAACCTACATCGATCCCGACTTGGCGTTCAGCGGGAATGAGCTTCACTTCCATCTTCTTGGGCGCTTCTCCTAAGTCGACTTGAAAGCAAACAAACCACTTACCTAGCTCTCTCTTGACCAGAACGTCTTTGACCGTTCCTTTAAGAGGCCTGTACTCGTGAAATCTCACCCACCCGAGCTTCGGAATAAAAACCTTCTCAGGTTCGGTCTTCAAAGCTTGTTGGAAGCTGAAACTGTAATACCTCTGCTTTGGTTTGAACCGAGGATACCCTGGCTTCTCTCCGTTCTTGATCCGACGAAAGAAACCATTAAAGGATTTGTCAAGTCTTCGTAAAGCGGAACGTCCTACAACCGCCGGAATAGCCTTCCAATCTTCGTCTTCCGCCCTGATGAGCTTTAAGCTGAATTGCTGATCCTGACAAGTGATGGATTTTCCAAGCTTCTTGTAGGCTTCTTTCCGTTCTTGGAGGGCTCCGTTGTATAGATCACAGCATGAAGCCAACCAATGAGACAGGATTTTCTCCTGCTCTCTGGTTGGCCTCAGCGGATATCTGAACGTACGGATCATTCTACCCTGGACTCAGAGTAGCTCAGGATTGAAGGAATGTCAAATACTACCACTACTGCCTTACACCATCAGGTGTAGATAAGGGCTATGGCCTTTTGCAACAACAACTGCCCATGCGGCGAATCATGTGTGCGTCAAGACGATCACGGGGGTGACTGCGATTGCAGGTCTGACTCCTGTCCCTTCCGCGGAGGGGCCCAGCCGGTTAGGGCTTATCCAACCGAGTGTTGGGTAGTCGTCGACACCAAGATGGGCAAAGTTTTTGAACAGAAAGTCTTCCTCCAGAAAGAGGACGCGGAGATTGTCAGGAAAGTCGCGACTCTCAACTTCGCGCACCTCGAATTCACGGTCGAGAGATTTCGATTCATGTCGGGAGAAGTTCAGGAAATCGATTTGGACGGCTTCGTCGACGCGAAGGGGGTAAAGTACATTGGCAAGGCTGGAAGGCGTAAGGACGGCACGTGGGAATGCCTGGCTGACGTTGCCGGGAGTCTATGCCGGGTTCAAGTCACCATCACCGCTAAGGACAATAAGCCGGTGTAGGACGAGAAGGAGGACACTATGTCTAGAGAGAAACGGGTAGGGGATCGAGATCTCTACGAAATGTACGGCTATCAGGATCTGAGGCACTTCCGCAATAACCTCAGTAAACATGAGTCTGTTCTCCATCGCCTCCATATCAAGACAGAATGGGAAAATGGGCAAAAGGTTACAGTGTATAATCTTACCAAAGACCAAGCACTGTACTTCGCCGAGCACGACAGCGTGGTCACCACTGCTGAAGAGTTGAAGAATAAGATCAATGACCTCTATGCATCCCCTAAAGGGAAGTCAGGTGCCTCTTCTAAGAAAACTCCTTCAAACAGCGCTCTTTTACCTTCAGACATCCAGACTGCTCTCATGGTCTTCATGAGGGAACATTTTCAGCCAACCCTCAGTACTCTTCTGAAAGAACAGATCGTCCCCTTGGTGACTCCTATCTTGGACAGAATTGACGCTTTAGATCAACGTGTCAGTGCTCTTACGGACTACACGACCTTCCAAAAAGAGGTGAGGGATGGCTTTACAAATCTAAAAGGAATGCTGAGCACTCTTGTCAAGTATCCTCCAAGAACTTACGAGGATTTAAGCAACCTTCGTAAGGAGGCAGTGGAACTGGAGCTTGAGCTTATCAAGCTCACTCCTGGAAGGAAGCCAAGAGGTGCTAAGGGTCTTGACACCCAATTCCTAAATCAATTGAAGGATAAGGTTAATTTCCATAAGGTCGGAAAACTCAACGGACCACAACTGTTTGAAGCGTGTTACTACGCTGAGGAATCCAACAAACTCAAAAGATGGGAGATTCAAGGACGGAAGGGAGGGCATTCAGTCGATTTCCCAACTCAGTTCACAGAGATGCTCATCAATGCGGAGGAGAACAAAAGGGACCCTTTCAAGACGAACTGATACCTCTCTCCGGCCTAATTTCGTCAGGGCCATGGTATTACGGCGCCAGAGAACCCTACTAAGATGAAGGCACCGGTAGGGGGTCAGTTTAAGTCATGCTTTGTGTCTCAGACGGCTCACTGGGTCTAGGTATAGTCTTCTGAGCTGTTATTGCATTGGGAGTCTTGTCCGTTCTCATTCTCTGTGTGAGAGAACTCCTCTCGAACAAAATCGATGACTTCCGAGTATTCTTCAGGACCAAGCAAGTCCTTGACCGCTCGGAAGAAAATATTTTCGAAAGTGATCTTAGACCTGTCCCTATGAGCTTGCTTCTGTTTTCGAAGCTCCCCTAAGCGAAATTGGAGAGCTTGTGACAAGCTCTTTGCTTCGATCAAGCTGGACTCAAGCTCTCGAAACTGGGAGGGTTTCATGTAGATTCCCTTCTCGAAAGCCTTGCGCCGAGCGTTGGTTAACTTCAGGTCGATGCACTTTATGGTCTCATCGACCTCAGCCTTCTGAAAAACCAAGTTTGCTCGTTCTTTGTCTAAATCCCCAAACGTACCTTCCGCCATCTTATGCAGCTTGGCGGATTCTTCGAGATGCTGCCTGGCTCCTCGTTCGGCTTTCGCATCCTTAGCCGCTTGCTGAAGAGCCCTCTTCCAACGACCCATTGTCGCATTCTCGATGACCCTTACCGGAATGGAAGCTTCCCTAAAAGCTTCAGTCACCGACTCCTTGGTGAAGGGAGAACGCAAAACTGGCAGCTCAATAGGATCATACTCCCCTTCTTCCACAAGAAGAAGTAATGACTCAGGCCGTTCAGGGAACACGGTGACGCGAAGTGGCTTCATCCCACAAATCCTTCATTTGCGTCCGCACAAGCGTCACACTGATAGCCACGCTGCACGTCAATCAAGGTCAGCATGTTAGGCCTCTCGCACGTCGGACATGGGTGGATGCGCGGGTTCTCCTTGGTCTCCCGGCGAAGTGCCGAACGGCCCCCGGGATCCGCGAATCCTACCACGTCGATGAGAGGTTCTGCCTCGTCCCCCTCAAGACAACCGAACCGATTGTCGAATTCGTACTCTTCCACATCGTCATCATCGCAATCGTTGCTCATGTTCCACCTCGACAGAGGGTGATTACCGTTTCATCCCCCTCACTGTTGCTACCCAGGGCATTCACAAGCTGAACGAACCGAGAGTCATTCTCCACCTCTGGATGCGCCTGGGCAAGCTCATCCAAAATCAACAAACCCACGTGATGGCGGCAAACTTCCGGCCGCGGGAATTTCGCCAGCCGGGACAAGACATTGAGAATCCAGGGTTCCATGGTTTATCTACAACGAAAAGGGCCGAAGATCAAACTTTTTTTGATCTTCGGCCCTATGTGTCCTAAAGGCTCAGGTAAAGGCCGGTTTTCCGCTCGAAGTAGCCCTTGAGATCCTCAGCGTACATGTCGGAGACTTCGGAGATTGTTGTCACACCTGCATTCATTCCTCCTTGAACCCGGAGGAACTCGACCCTGTACGTGTCGCTCGGCTCGAGGGTAATACGAAGGCAGTTAGCCTTGTTGGTTGCCCGCGCCTTGAACTTGAAAGTCACGCCTGCCTCTTGGAAGGAGAACTGGTGGGCCCCAATCATTACAACGAGACGGCCAACGTGTCCAGCGAGCTGAGCGAGGATGGTTTCACCGATTGTCGTGTTGCTCATAATCCCCCTACAATCGAGTGGGCCGAAGATCAAACTTTTCTCGAAATTCCCTCGGAAGCTCCCTCAGTACGATAAAAAGTCTAAAAACCGTACTGAGGGAGAGGTGTGGGCGCATGTGCCAAAATTACGATCGACCACTCTTCGCGGAACGATGTCTATGTGGCCTGCATCTACACCTTGCCGAGGAAAGTTAACCCGGCTCTTCCAGAGTCTCTAAGGGCTCAGCGCGCAGTCACGGGGAGCCCTAGGACATGTCTCCAGGTCTCCACGGAGGTATTGGAGGATAGCATTGTCCGCCCCTTTGTAAATAGCTGGAATTCTGGGTACCTCGGCAAGATACGCCGCGGTCAACCTATGGTGCCCGTCACCCACACTGGGGCTTAAAGGTCTGTGCCAGAAATCCCTGAGGAAGTAGATCGTGATGGGGTCAAACATCCTACCATGCTTATCCGGTTGGTTGACACACAACCTTGGGATAATTTGAAGCTATGCCGGATCCTTTCGGTACTCTGGTAGTAAGCTTCAGGCTTGATGGTTAAAGCGCTTTTTTCCGAATCCGACCTAAGGAACTGTTCCTCTTGCGAAGATATCGCTCTCTTAGGAAGGACTTCACCGCCGAGTAGTGATCGCAAGAATGAATCTGTTTGTCCTCGGAACGTCCGAGCAAATTCATTCCTCCCACCACATCGGAATGACCTTTTCTGCCACAATGTTGGCAGTGAAACTTGATTCCATCTCGGTTTCCTCTTGAGACATGACCGCAGGATGGACATCTCTGAGAAGAGTAAGCCGGGTTGACCTCTTCGATCTTTGCCTTGTGACTCAACGAATGCTGAAGTGCTCGATAGGCAAACCTCTTCTGACCTCGGCATCCCTCGAGATCAAGGTCCTCAATGACGAAGGTGTGATCGGGAAAGCTCTTGACCAGTTGATTGGATATCATTCCGGTTGCCGTCTTGATCATCCCGGAAAGTTTTGTCTCAAGACGCGCCAACCTCCTAGAGTCTCTCTTAAGCTCTTGACGCTGGCGGTTCGCCCGAAGACTCTGAACTCTCTGATAAAGCTTGTCAAATCCAGGCTTGAACCGCTTTCCGTAGATCCTTCCATCGCTCGTCGCTGCAATGGAATTTAACCCAACGTCGACTCCTACTTTACCTTGAGACCCATCGAAGTTTGGTTCTTCTTCGGAGCCCTTCTCACAGAACTGGAAGGTCCATCGGCCTTCTCGCTTCTTCGCAAGGACGGTCTTTGCTAACCCTTCAACGTCCTTGAGGTATGGATTGAAAGCCAATGGGATTTTGACTGTCTTCC
>Ga0187872_10004348_pt1 | contig 10712 bp, 11 predicted proteins | sample June2016WEW_16_4_FD_132973 | JGI IMG/M metagenome (GOLD analysis project Ga0187872, IMG submission 132973) | Peatland microbial communities from SPRUCE experiment site at the Marcell Experimental Forest, Minnesota, USA - June2016WEW_16_40 | ecosystem: Environmental > Terrestrial > Soil >...
CGCAAAACAACTCTTCGCGGAGTGCATACGTCTCGATCTCCGCCTGAATCTGCCCCTGCGGATTCAGAAACAGCGAAACCCTCCCGCGATTCTCTGCCAACTCTTTAATATTGTTCGTCAAAAGCGCATTCAGATACCGCACCCGGTCCGGCCCCGTAAAGCTCAGGTACGCCCGGCAATTCTTGTCCACCACCCCGACGCTCTCCCGCAAATACCCATACTCCGCCCGCCAATCCCCAAACCAGTCCGGCAGCGCACACCCGAACCACGTCCCCAGCGTCGCCCCATTCGCCAGGTGCATCGCTTCCAGCGGCGTCCTCAGTTCTTCGCTCCTCTCTTCCAACTCTTTCTCCCCTCCCGCCAGTCTACCAAACCCGCCTCTCCCACCCCGGCTGTTCAACTCTTAAACTCTTACACTCTTACACTCTTCAACCTCTTCTCTGATGTGTTCGTTCCTCCGTGATCGGCGCCTGTCCCGTTCCGCCCCGAGTTTCTCGGGGACCCGGTCGGGGCGCCTCCTTGCCCCGATCTTCGGGGGGACCGAAGTGCCGCGTTTTGTGCGCCCCCACCCAATCTGTCATCCCGACCGAAGTGCCGCGCACTTTGCGGCACGTAGCGGAGGAATCGCGGCAACTTCCCGACCAACTCTGGCACCCTGGGTCTGAAGCTCTTTAACTCCTAAACTCTTGAACTCTTCAACTTTCAACTTCACAACCTCTCGCTGATATCCCTGATCCCTCAACCCGAATTCACGTCCCAAATCCCCAATGCTATACTTCTGCCAATGAACACTGCACCCGACACCCTGCATCTCCCCGACGCCGCCAACCCGGAGATGATCTACATCAAGCTGCCCGTCGGCATGCTTCAGTGTAACTGTCTGATCATCGGCGATCCCAAATCCCGCGAAGCCATCGTCATCGATCCCGGCGATGAAGTCGAGCGCATCCTCGGCCTTCTTGGCCGCTACAAGCTCATCGTCAAGGTCATCGTCAGCACCCACGCCCACATTGATCACATCGGCGGCCTCGCCAAGCTCCATCAATACACTGGCGCGCCCGTCATGATGCACAACGATGATCTCCCCCTCTATCACAGCATGGAAGTCCAAGCCGCCTTCCTCGGCATGGAGACCCCCGAACTCGTGGATGTCGATCATCTTCTCAAGGAAGGCGACGCTCTCAGTTGGGGCAGCTTCCAAGCCAACGTCATTCACACTCCCGGCCATACTCCTGGCAGCGTCTGTTTGTATCTCCCCAAGGACGTCGGCAGCGTCAAGCTCACCCAGCCGCAACTCTTCGCGGGAGACACACTCTTCGCCGGCAGCATCGGCCGCACCGATCTCTGGGGCGGCTCTCTCGATCAAATCATGGATTCCCTGAAGTCCAAACTCCTCCAACTTCCCGACGACACCGTCGTCCACCCCGGCCACGGCCCCAGCACCTCCATCGGCCGCGAGCGCCACTCCAACCCCTTCCTCCTCGCCTGACCCGCCCCCTCCCTCCTCCTACTTTTGTAGTGGCCGACCTTCAGGTCGGTTCTTGGGTATGTTTTGTCCTCGGCAGCCCCACTCTCGTTTGGTGCTTGCCCCCGACCGCGTCGAGCGGCGTCTCAATCCACAACCACTCCTCCACTTGTCATTCCCTTGTCCCAATCCACAACTCATTCCGCCACCTGTCATTGCGAACGGAGCGGCCCGACTTTCTCTTTCGCGCCGTTTTGTGGCGCGTCGGGTCGCGTAGAGAGGTACGGTTTTCCATCGCATGTTTTTTGTGCGATGAATCCCTCTTCGGCTCATCCTTGCCATCTAGTAGATTCTTGTCCGCACTGAACTCCCTCGCCGTCTGCCGGACTACCCAAATTGTCATCCCGACCGGAGCAACGGCGCCTTTTGCCAGCCAGCCCAGACTGTCATCCCGACCGGAGTGCCGCGCCTTATGCGGCACGCAGCGGAGGGATCGCGGCAAGTTTACGACCGCATCTCGCACCTTCTTTTGTGAACTCTTAAACTCTTGAACTCTTTAACTTTCAACTTTTAACATTCAACTCCTCTTCTTCTTCATCTCCTCCATCACCGCCTGCACCAACTCCTTCGCATGCGTCAATTCCTGCACGACCATCCGCAAATCCATCGCCGGCACCGTCGGATTCCTTTGGCTCGTGCAATACACCCCGTGTTGTCCCACCAGTGCCAGCGCATTCGTGATCCGGTCCAGTGACACCGCCAGCCTCCCGCGTTCCTTCCCAAACATCTGCTCGTACTTCTCCAGCTCTTCCTGGTGTTCCTCGAACGCATTCATTGCCGCTTTCCTCTCCCCAGCCCATTACCCGGACGTACCACTTCGGGCACAGCCCTGCGCCGCCAAACTTTACCGTACCGCCACGCCAGAACATAATCCAACAAGTGCCGTTCCAACTCGTTTCGGGAATTTCGAGCTGTGGCCGTTTCTGGCAAATTACGGCGAATAGGAGTAAACGCTTCTTGGCCGATGGAATTGGAACGGTACAAGCCGCCCAAAAGCGCAGCAGCCGGAACATGAGCCAGCCACATCAGTCTGTTTGGGATTATGTGCCTTTTGGCGAGCCGCCAAAGGCCAATTGGGAGCATCAAATCATGCGACGTTCGGATCTTGTGCAATACAAAGAAAAGGAAAATGGCCGCATTGGACGCACCTCGCAGATCGTCTTCGGCGAACGCCAGCATCTTCTTCGCGTCCTGGATTCCCTCGAAGGCACGCATCTCCCCATCGCCCGCATGCAGCAGGAGCGCCGCATCCTCGAGGAACTCATCCACGAACGCACTCGCGAGCTGAACCACATCAACACCGCCTGGGATGAGAAGATCGGCCTCGTCCTCAGCGCCGAAGCCAAACCCGAAATGCTCGAAAAGCTCGCCAAGCAGGCGCCCGAGGAAGATTTCTACCTCCTCCGCCTCATCAGCGAACATCCGCGCGCCAATGCCAAGACGCTCAGCCGCCTCTCGCGTCATCCCTACGGCGCCATCCGCGAAAATGTCGCCCGTCATCCCAACGCCGACGCCGCCACCCTCACCTATCTCAGCAAAGACAAAACTCAGCCGCTCTGGTACCTGGTCGCTTTTAACCCGAACACGCCAAGCCCGCTCCAGCGCCGTCTCCGCGACCGCCTCAAGCGCCTCGGCGACGCCCAATCCGGCCGCTAATCTGCCAGCCTGCTTGATCGCATGTGTGGCACAGTCACTTCTGCTTGTCCTGAGCCTCGAAGGGGCTGTGCTCATGGTCCCTCTTTGTAGGGCCCGTCCTACTGAGGGGGCAGCAAACTGTCCGCGCCACGGTCTCTCCGTCGTCTCCCTAACCCACTGGTCGTTTACTTAGCGGCAGCGGCCGTTGCTGGTGTAGTCACCTCCTTCAAGTCGTCCGCCAAACGCGCCAACAATTGATCGAAGTCCTTATCGCGATTCTCCTTCAGAATCGCGAGCGGCATGCCCTTGTTCAACCCCCACAGACATATCTGCGTCTTGGGATCCACTAACCTCAATCGAAACTCCAACACGCCCGGGTGATCATTTCCAAAGCTGGCAACGTAAACTGGCACCGACATTGTCGCCGTGAAACTCAATTCCATCACCAGGTCCGCATCCGCCGGAGCGCCGACTAGCTCATATCGCCCCCAACTCTTCATGCTCGCGTAAAACTCGTTGTACGCCCGCGCGGGTCCTCCGCTCCAAATGTCGGAATCGAAATTCCCTCCGGCATTCGCAATGAACACCTTCTTCGCGGCCACGATCTGCGTTGGCACCGGCGCCGGCGGCGCCGCTTTCGTCTTTTGCGCCTTCAATGCAGTTCCACACAGCAGCGTCATTGCCACCATCACGAAAACCATCGCAATTCGCATTTTCAACATAATCCCTCCTATTCCCCCAGACGTATTCGCGACGCGTCACGTTCCACTTTTCTTAACCTTCTTGCCCATTTCCAGCACGAATCCCGCATTGCTCGAACATGTCATCCCAGCCGAAGTGCCGCGCCATTTGCGGCACGCACCGGAGGAATCGCGCCACCACTCCAACCGCTCCTCACTCCAATGTTCCTCACTCTTACACTCCTTCTCTTTTCCCACCCGCGCTATACTCTCCGCAATCCGATGAAGCCTCGAATCATCCTTCTCTCCGCCCTCCTTCTCATTCCCGTCTTCTGGCATTCCCACATCGAAGCCGGTGATCTCGGCAGCCACGTCTACAACGCCTGGCTTGCCCAACTCGTCCAGAAGGGAACTGCCCCCGGCGTCTACGCCGTCTGGCAATGGAACAACGTCCTTTTCGATCTCCTGCTCCTTTCTCTCTCCAATCTCTTCGGCATCGCCGCCGCTGAAAAAATCGCCGTCGCCTTCTGCGTCCTCCTCTTCTTCTGGAGCGTCTTCGCTCTCATGGCCGTCGCCACGCGCCGCCCTCCCTGGTTCCTCACGCCGTTCCTTGCCATGCTCGCCTACGGTTACGTCTTTCACATGGGCTTCATGAACTACTACTTGTCCATCGCATTAGCCTGCCTGGGCATCTCCCTCGTCTGGAGCGGCCGCCCCAAATTCCAGCTCGTCTCCCTCCCACTAATCCCTCTCATGCTCCTCGCGCATCCTCTCGGCTTCTTGTGGTTTCTCGGCGCCGCGGCATACTGGCTCCTCTGGCAGCACCTCCCGCGCTGGCGCATCGTTTTTCCCATCAGCGGTTTCCTCCTCATCCTCGCCGTACGTTGGTTCATCTCTCATCATTCCGCCTACGAAGTCGAATGGCCCGATCATCCCTTCTACTTCTTCAACGGCGCCGACCAATTCGTCGTCTTCGGCGAACGCTACCGCTACATCTCCGCCATTGTCTTTGCCTTTTGCCTCTTAATGGCCGGATTGGACTTCCGCCGCGCCCCCCGCGCTGCCTCCTGGTGGAAAGACCGTCTTCTCCTTCTCGAATTCTGCATCATCGCCTTCTCTATCACCTCGCTCCTCCCGGAAAATCTCCATCCTAATCAAGGCGCCGGCTGGATCGGCCTCCTCGTCTCCCGCCTCACCCTCATCACCGCCATCTGCGTGCTCTGCCTCCTCGGCTCGCTCACCCCGCAAAAATGGCATCTCGCCGCGCTCTCCCTCTGCGCCCTCCTCTTTTTCGTCTTCCTCTACCAGGACACCTCCCTCGTCGCCCGCCTCGAAGCCAACGCCGAAAAGCTCACCCACAATCTGCCCTTTGGCACGCGCGTGCTGAAAACTGTCGCCGCCCCCGGTGATTGGCGCGCCCCGTTCATCTACCATTCCATTGACCGCGCCTGCATCGGCCACTGCTTCGCGTTCTCCAACTACGAAGCCTCCACCAAACAATTCCGCCTCCGCGTGCACGAAGACAGCCCCGTCGTCGTCTTCGATCCCGATGATAGCGAATCCATGGAATCCGGCGAATATGTAGTCCAGCCCGAAGATCTCCCCCTCAAGCAAATCGATCAGTGCAACGCAGCCGACCCCACCGCTCTCTGCCTCCGCGATCTCTCCTCCAACGAAAAAAACGGCCGCCTCTCCCGCCACCCACCCCTGTAGCTCACCCCTTCAGGGGTGAGGCTTTCCTTTTGGAGTGCGGCGGCTTGCCGCCGCTTTTACGGTCACAAGCGCCGCCGACCAACAGTAATCTATCCTCCCCCGTCCAGCCCGAGGTTCGAGAGGCGTGAGGTGCCGCGCCGTTTGTGGGCCACCAAGAAAACTGTCATCCCGCTTGCCGCGAGCTCCGAGGGTACCGGAGGCCCGCGCCTTGTGCGGGCCGCCGTGGAGGGATCTGCTTTTTCTTGGGTCAGCTTTTGTAGCGGCCGCTTTCCGAAGCGGGCGCCTTTGGCTTGTGGCGCAGTCACTCCTGCCTGTGCTCTTGGGTTTCTCTTCTCCGCTCTTCTCTGCGCCTTCTGCGTAAGCCTTTTCTTCCCTTCTTTCCTCAACAACCCCTACGCCGAAAATTCCATCTCGTCGTCTCCGCTTTCTCTGCGGCCCCTCTGTTACCTCTGTGTTTAGTTTTTTCTTTCTTGGCCTTCCCAAGGGAGACAATTTGGCTCTTCCACCGGTCCAATCTCTGTTAGAATATTCCTCAGGGTGAGAGACAATGCTGCCATTACACCTTCAGCCCGAAAGCCACATCCCCCTCTACATCCAGCTCCGCGACCAGCTCCGTTCCCTGGTCCACGCCGGCGATCTTCGTCCCGGTGACCGCATCCCCGCCAGCCGCGAACTCGCTCTAACCCTCGGCGTCCATCGCACCACCGTCGCCAACGCCTACGCCGAACTCGAATCCGAAGGCCTCATCCAGGGCCACGTCGGCCGCGGCACCTTCATCCGCGCCAATGGCAACGGCCTGAAAATTTCTCCGCCCCCACCGCCCGCCCTCCACAATGGCGATGGCCTCCGCTGGGAACTTCTCTTCGCCGATGAACGCAGCGAAGAAATCCTCACCCGCCTCACCGCCTCTGCTCCAGAGGACGCGCTCTCCTTCGTCATGGCCCGCCCCGCTCCCGAATTTTTCCCCATTGAAGAATTGCGGATCTGCTCCCACGCCGCCCTCCGCCGCGAAGGCCCCGAAATCCTTAATCTCGGCGCCTCCGATGGCTACGCGCCCCTCAAAGAAGCTCTCCTCGAACTTCTCCGCCACGATGGCATCCCCGCCAAGGACGAAACCCTCCTCGTTACTGCCGGATGCCAGCAAGCTCTCGATCTCATCGCCAAAGCCTTCGTCCGCCCCGGCGATACCGTCATCATGGAAAATCCCACGTACCCCGGTGCTTCTGCCGTTTTCCATGGCGTTCGCGCCCGCTGCCTCGGCGTTCCTGTGCGCACCCACGCCGAACCCGGCAAGCCCCTCGGCATCGACCTCGAAGCCCTCGAAGTCACGCTCGCCGCCAATCGCGTCAAGCTCATCGTCCTCACTCCCGATTTTCAGAATCCCACAGGCACCTCGATGCCGCTCGATTCACGCCGCCGCGTTCTCGAACTCGCTGCCCGCCATCAGGTTCCCGTTGTCGAAGACCACATCTACGCGCGCCTGCACGCCCGCGATGTCCGCGTTCCTTCGCTCAAGCAACTCGATCACGCGAATCTCGTCATTCACATTGACAGCTTCTCCAAGGTGGCTTTCCCCGGCCTCCGCGTCGGCTGGATTGTCGCGCCTCCCGCCGCCATCGAACGCCTCCGCCTCGTCAAGCAGATGACCGATCTCCACACCGACCAGCTCGCGCAAGCCACGCTCGCCGAATTTCTCCGCCGCGGCCTTTTCCATAAGCACCTCGCCCGCATGCGCAAGGTCTACGCCGAGCGTCTCCGCGCTCTCGATGAATCTCTTCGCAAACTCATGCCTGAGGGCACGCGCTGGACGCGCCCCGAAGGCGGCATGTGCCTCTGGCTCGAATTGCCCCCCGGCTTTGACGCCAGCGAACTGATGATCCACTCTCGGGAACGTGGCGTCCTCTTCGCTCCCGGCCGCTATTTCTACGTGCAATCTCCTCTTCCCAACACCCTGCGCCTCGGCTTCGCCAGCCTCAACGAAAAACAAATTGCCCGCGGCATCGCCATCCTGGCCGAACTCCTGCGCATCGAAATGCGTAAGCGCCAGCGCGGCACGCGTCGCGCCGAACGCGCCCACGTGGCCTTGGTCTGATCGAGTTTTGTGGCACAGTCACTCTTGACTGTGCTCTTGGATTAGTTCTTTCTTGCTTTTGGGTGTCCCAGGTTCGGTTTTTTACCTGGGTCTTGGGTTAGTTCTTTCTTGCTTTTGGGTGCCCCAGGTTCGGTTTTTTACCTGGGTCTTGGGTTAGTTCTTTCTTGCTTTTGGGTGCCCCAGGTAACGGTTTTTTACCTGGGGCTTGGGTTTCTTCTTATCGGCCGATCTTTAAATCGGCCAAACGTGAAAGGGAAAATGCCCAACGTTCTCAAACTCGATCCGCAACCCACCAACCGCTGCTTCGGTTGTGGCGCCGCCAATCCCGCCGGCATGAAGCTGCCCTTCGAACTTGATCTCGACGCGCAGCGCACCCGCGGCCGCTTCGTTCTCGGCCCCAACTACGCCGGCGGCGCTGGCTTCGCGCACGGTGGCATCATCGCCGTCGTACTCGATGAAGCTATGGGCAAACTCTCCAAATTGCACGGCGAGCGCGCCGTCACCGCCGAAATGTCCATCGAGTACCGCAAGCCCGTCCCCGTGGACCAGGAAATTTTCGCCGAAGGCTGGCAAGAGGCCGCCCGCGAACGCAACCGTTTTCGCGTAGCCGAAATCCACGACGCCCAGGGCAATCTCCTGGCCCGTGGCAAAGGCCGCTTCGTCGTGATCGATCCGGCGCGCTCAATTAATGCCGAGTCCGGCCAGCGGGTTTTGTAGCAGATTTTGTAGATGCCGGGCTTTAGCCCGGCAACGCAGCGCACCCCGAGTCTTCGAGCCCTGCGGCTTTTCTCCTGGGTTTGTGGCACAGTCACTCTTGACTGTGCTCTTGGGTCTGCGCGTGCCCCACGCTCGTTGTTTGAGCGTGGGTCTTGGGTTTGTTCTTGCTTGGGTCCGTTTTTGCCCGTGTAGCGGCCGCCTTCTGAGGCGGGCGCCGTAGCTCTTGAGTTTGCTTGTAGTGGCCGATCTTTAGATCGGCCAGAAGAAAATTTACTTTTCGGTTTCCGGATTCTGAGAGGAGAAGCACTCATGTCAACCAAGAAACCCAACGGCAAGGAACACACCAACGGCGCCAAAGCCTCCAACGAATGGCGCGTCAAGGTCGGCCTCGCCGAAATGCTCAAAGGCGGCGTCATCATGGACGTCACCAACGCCGAACAGGCCCGCATCGCCGAGAACGCCGGCGCCTGCGCCGTTATGGCCCTCGAGCGCGTTCCTTCGGACATCCGCAAGGAAGGCGGCGTCGCCCGCATGGCCGCCATCAAGGTCATCCGCGAAATCATGAAGACCGTCACCATCCCCGTCATGGCCAAGGTCCGCATCGGCCATTTCGCCGAGGCCGAGGTTCTCCAGGCCCTCGAAGTGGACTTCATAGACGAGAGCGAGGTCCTCACTCCCGCCGACGAGGAAAATCACATCTGGAAACACGATTACCGCGTCCCCTTCGTCTGTGGCGCGCGCAATCTCGGTGAAGCCGTTCGCCGCATCGCCGAAGGCGCCGCCATGATCCGCACCAAGGGCGAAGCCGGCTCCGGCAACGTTGTCGAAGCCGTCCGCCACATGCGCGCCATCGTCAGCGAGATGAAGCGGCTCACCACCCTCCGCGACGACGAGATCATGAAAGAAGCCAAGGAGCTCGGCGCTCCTCTCGATCTCATTCGCGAAATCGCCAAATCCGGCAAGCTTCCCGTTCCCAATTTTTCCGCCGGCGGCATCGCCACGCCCGCTGATGCCGCGCTCGTTCGCAAACTCGGCGCTGAAGCCATTTTCGTCGGCTCCGGCATTTTCAAGAGCAGCGATCCCGAAGCCCGCGCCAAAGCCATCGTCAAGGCCAACACGCACTTCGAAGACGCCAAAGCCGTCCTCGAAGCCAGCGAAGAATTAGGCGAAGCCATGCCCGGCATCGACGTCCGCCAACTCGATGAAAAAGATCTCCTCTCCACCCGCGGCTGGTAGTGCCACAGTCACTCTTGTTTACCCTGCCCGCCGTGATCTTCGAGAGGAGGCGCGCAGGGACTGTGCTCTTGGGTCTGGTGGCACAGACACTCCTGTCTGTGCTCTTGAGTTGCCGGGTGCCCCACACGCCGGTTTTACGTGTGGGTCTTGGGTTTGCTTTTGTAGGGGCCACCTTCCGAGGCGGGCCGCTCTTGGTTTTTCCGGGTGGCCTACCCTTTGCGGTTTTTTCAAAGGGTGGGTCCTTCCGATTGCTTTTGGGTGCCCCACACGCCGAGTTCGCGTGTGGGTCTTGGGTTAGCCTGGCCGATGTTCTTCTCGGCCATTCCGGCCCGCAAAACTAAAAACTGATAACTGATAACATCCCCATGACCATCGGCATCCTCTCCATCCAAGGCGACTTCGCCGCACACGCCGCCACTCTCCAAAGACTCGGCGTGCAAACCCTCGAGGTCCGCACCGTCGCCGATCTCCGCCATTCCGACGCCCTCATCCTCCCCGGCGGCGAAAGCACCACGCAGCTCCAATTCCTCCAGGAAGAAGGTCTCTTCGACGCCATCCGCCAATTCGCCGCCGAGGGCCGCGCCATTTTCGGCACCTGCGCCGGCGCCATCCTCCTCGCCACGCACGTCAAAAATCCTCATCAACCCGCGCTCGCCCTACTCGATATGACCATCCTCCGCAACGCCTACGGCCGCCAACTCGCCAGCGACGTCTTCTTCGGCCCCACCACCCTGAAAAAAGATCCTCTCGAAATGGTTTTCATCCGCGGCCCCATCATCGAAAGCATCGCTCCGGGCATCACCGTCCTTGCCAAACTCGATGGCTCCCCCACCCTCGTCCAAAAAGACAATCTCCTCGCCGCCACCTTCCACCCCGAACTCACCGACGACCCCACCGTCCACCGTCATTTCCTCTCCCTCATCTCCAATTCCTCCCCCACAAAAAAGCTTGCTCGCACCAAATAACTTTTCTCCACGTCTGTTCCTTTTCTTCTCTGATGTCATGACACACGCGCCCCCTGGGGCGAGAGTTGATACTCTCACCCAGAGTCGTTTGGCATCGGCTTGGACAGGAGGCGCAGATGGCAGTGTACATCGGAGTTGATTTGCATGTC
>Ga0187872_10004351_pt1 | contig 10709 bp, 11 predicted proteins | sample June2016WEW_16_4_FD_132973 | JGI IMG/M metagenome (GOLD analysis project Ga0187872, IMG submission 132973) | Peatland microbial communities from SPRUCE experiment site at the Marcell Experimental Forest, Minnesota, USA - June2016WEW_16_40 | ecosystem: Environmental > Terrestrial > Soil >...
CGACTTCGGGCAAGCGCAAGCAATCGTGGCTGGTGTGGAGTGCACGGCGCACTATCTTGCCATCGATCTTCCGCATTCGGATGACATCTTTGTGATGGCGTTTCCAGCCGAGACCACCGAAGCATTCTTGGAAGGCCATGTCCAGGCCTTTGCCTATTGGGGTGCCCAAAGTCGCACTTGCCGGTATATGCCATGACCATGCCGTCGTCCGCGACCGCCACCCAGGAATCGAGCTTGGTGGGATCGATATGTGAAGGATGGGTGTCGAACGGACCTTGGGCAATGGCGAATGGCCCGGCCAGCGATGCGGCACTGAAACTCACGATCAGGGCGCCCGAGCTTTTCAGAAAATCACGCCGTGAAAGGCTCATACATTCCTCGTATCGGCATACTTTCGAATCGCGCGAAGCATGCGAACGTGAGCAAAGCAGCGGCACAAAACGCCTGCGAGGGCTTCGCGGATTTCCGGGTCAGAGGCCTTAGGTTTCTCGTCCAGGAGGGCCTTGGCCGTCAGGATCACGCCGCTCAGGCAAAAGCCGCACTGCGCAGCCGCTTCGTCGATAAAAGCCTGTTGGATCGGGTGAGGTTTTTCCGGTGTGCCGAGGCCTTCCAGCGTTGTAACCTCGTCTTGGCCGACCTCGCTGACCGGCATGACACAGGAGCGCACTGCCCGTCCGCGCAAGATAACTGTGCAGGCTCCGCACTGGGCCATTCCGCAACCGAACTTCGGACCACGCAACCCAAGTTCGTCGCCCAGAACGTACAGCAGTGGTGTTGTCGGGTCGACGTCGACCGTTTGCAGACGGCCATTCACCCTGAGTGAAATCGAGCTCATAGCAACGCCTTGCGTGTAATCTGTGACTCAGTGACAGCTTCAATGTCCACTTAGCTTTCGATGCTGGAAGTAGCCTTGGCTGATACGAGTGGAAAGGAATTTATCAGAGGTAGGGATACCGCCAGCGGGACGACCGTTGGCACGAGAACTGCACGCTTCCCACGATCGGCCAGGAGGTAAACAAATAGCCTCGGCAGAGCGCATTCATAGTTGCCATCCTCGCGCAGCTGGTGGCGGGCCCGTTGGCCGATGTGCAGAAATCAATTTTGCCCTATATGCCTTGAGGGACGAGGGTTCGGCATCCCTGAGCATGCGGCGCACGCTTTTTGAGCCGTCAAAGGCAAATTGCACCATGCCGGGGCAACCAGAAGAGGGACCGGGCCCCGGAGGGAGGACCGCGCGAGGGATGTTAACTAACGTGCGGAGTGAAAAGGGCTAGCCATATGAGATCGCAAGGACACTTTGACCGACCCTGGCAGTGTTCGCGAGTTGCGGTTGTGAACACCTGGCAACTAGCCACTCGGAGTGTGTGCGATGCACGCTCTTGCTCTTAGATCTCAATCCTTAACCGCCACAGTCCAGGAAACGGACAGGCTCGTGCCCGTCTCAGCTGTTGCCTCTTGGCTCGGTATGTCAGAGGGCGCCGTGCTGGAGATGATTGACCAGCATAATGCTCATATCCGCCAAACCACTGATTCCCCGCGGGCAGGAACCGGTGAAGGATTACCCTTGCGAGCTCACGCAGCCCGCGACTCGCGAAGACCTAGCCTGGAACTGATCTCAGCGAATGCCGCTGCGAGAATGCTAGCGACCACTCCGGCAACGCTCAAGTACTGGCGAATCGTCGGCAAGGGACCGACCGCCTACAAAATTGGGTCCCGCTGGAAGTACAATTGTTCCGACGTTCTTGCGTTTGCCGAATCGGGCAAACACATCGCTTCCGTGCGGGTGGCCGTGGAGGAAAACCTTGAGCGTCTATAAGAGAGGTGGGGTGTTCCACTTCGATTTCAGTATTCGTGGTGTCAGATATCGCGGTTCAACAGAGCTGCGAAAGAAACACGCCGCGGAGATGGTGAAGGCCCAGTTGAAGATGGAGGCGCGGGCTAAGCGGTTACAGTCCGCGGCAAATCAATCGTTAACTCTTAAAGGGTTCGCGCCAATATTTCTGGAGTGAATGGAAACCGCGCGATCCCGCAAAACCAAGGGCGAGTTGGTTGCCGACACGAAACGGTATTACAGGAACGGTTGGCGCTTGCTCGAAAGCACACAATTGGCCGCAATGAAACTCTCCGAGATTGGGCGCGACGATGTGGAGGCGCTGAAATTTTCAGGCGGCCCTTATAACGGAAACTGCGCTCTGCGGACGCTCCGTAGAATGCTCAACCGAGCCCACGAACTTGGACTCACTTCCCGGCCGGACGCATTCAGCCTTATGCCAGAAATCAGTCGCGAACGAACTCTGACGAGGGCCGAGGAAACACGGTTCTTGATGGTCGCAAAACAACCACTTCACGATGTGGTCGTTTGCATACTGGATTCGGGCATGAGACCAGAGGAAATCTTTCGCATGGGCTGGGAGCATGTCTGCTGGGAGCAACGGGAGTACTTTATCCCCTTTGGCAAGACGAGCAAGTCGCGACGTCACGTTCCGATCAGCCGGAGGATGTACGACAACCTGATCGCCAGGTGGCATGCTGCCGGTAAGCCGCAAACCGGTTGGGTCTTTCCCTGCAGAGTGACGAAGGCGGGAAACCCGATTTCTCCTACTGGCCACATTACCACTGTCGAAAAACAGTTCTTGGCGGCAAGGGCGGCCGCCCAGCTGCCGAAAGAGGTTGTGCTCTACACGTCCAGGCACACCTTCGGTACGAGGGCCTACAAGGGATCAAGAAATCTCAAGGCGGTAATGGACGTGATGGGACACGCGGACATAAAGACAACGATGCGCTACCAGCACCCAGAGGTCGATTTAGTGCGGGACGCCATCGAGCAGCAGCACAATGACACAAAACACGTCACAGCTCAGTAAATTGTGATAACGGAGAGCGGTAAGGGATTGATTTATTGGCTGCCCCCCAGGGATTCGAACCCCGATATGCTGATCCAGAGTCAGCTGTCCTGCCGTTGAACGAGGGGGCACCAGGCTAGCCGCGCCGTGAGGTGAAAAACGGGCGTCTGATCGGACTTTTCAATCATAAATGCGCCTGCAGAGTGCGTCAACAGCGCAACGACTGCAATCACCATCGCCATCGTGGCGAGCTGTGCGTTGGCGTTCCAGAGACCACTTCATAGCGCTCTCTAAACTTGCATCGCACCGCTCAGCGGTGCAGGCCAATCCAGTTTATTGTGACGCGCGAGGATGTCATCGATCTTTCGCGCTATCTCATCCGGAAACGGTGCGGTCTTGCGCACCTTGAGGTCGACGAATGCGTTCATGCACTCAAAGGTTGTAGCCAGTTTGCCTCGCGTTACGTTCACCATGAACATCAGGTAATGCAGACGCTTGGCCGAGCGCGCAACAAATCTCATATAAACGGCCACCTCTTCGCCCGGATTCACTTCGCTGAGAAAATGCATATGATGTTCCAGGTCGAAGGTGCCGGTCCCGTGCTGGCTGTGGTACTCGCGGGTTAGTCCGATTCGGTCGTGCAGAATGTCTCCCGCATCGTCAAAGATTGCCAGGTACCAGCGCATGTTCATGTGGCCGTTATCATCGCGGTATTCTTCGGGCACCGTCATTTTCAGACAGGCGGGACTCAGCGTTAGAATCTCTTGCGGAGAAATGGAGGACATCTTCATAGCCCCCATCCTACACGCCGCTCACAAGGGCGCAAATCGAAAGCCGCGCATCTAACCGGCTGCGGGAAACAGGAGTCTAAGCTGTTTCATAACTCACTTCAGGCTGGAGTGAACGGCGGGCAAGGTGACGATGAACAACGTCGAATCGCCCGAGGTCTTGAACAACGCGAACGCCCATCGATTTGAGCTTCATGCGGGCGAATCGATGGCGTGGCTCGATTACCGCCTGCAAAACCGCACGATTGTCCTTGTGCACACGGAAGTACCGCCAGAGCTTGCGGGCCGTGGTGTGGGAGCGAAACTGGTCAAAGCGTCGCTGGAGTACGCCCGCGAGTCGGGTCTCACGGTCGTTCCACGCTGCTCCTTTGCTGCCGCTTACATTCGCAAAAATCAGCAATACCAGGCGCTGCTCGAGCCCTCCGGCGGCACGCGCTGAGGAGTCGTAAATGGACGAGCTTGCACGTTCGCTTGCCGAAGCCATTATCGGTATCGACACACTTTGGGGCGGCGATGTCATGTGTCCCTCCGGAGCCGGGCGGTTTATCGCCGACTCATGGTTCGCCGATGAGCCGCTGCCGCATGCCTACACCGCTCCGGCCGCCGCGCGCTTGCGCGAAACGGGCGGTGTCTCCGGCCCCAGGGCCGACCGCGAAGCCGTGGACAGTTATCTGCGCCAGGTGGACATTCCGGCGGCCATTGCCGCGGTGCGCAAGTTCACGCGGAACTCCGCATCGTCACCCGGGCGCGACGACTTTGACTTTCTTGGGGGGCTCGCCGTTTGCTTGCAAGCCATGTGGGATCTGGCGATGGAGATGCTCGGCAAGGGTAATCCGGTGCCATATGAGCGCTGCGTCGAGGCCTCCACCGGCAAGCCGCCGCAGCCTTCGCAACCGCAGAGCAAGCGGGCGCGTCTGGCCGAGTTGCTCGGCAAGGCAGGTCACGCCACCACCGGGGCTGACGGCCTATTGCAGGCCGTCGACGCCTGGCGTCGAGAGCGGGTGATTCCCATGGCATCCGTCCGCGCCTTGGGTGCGGCCGTCATCTCTTACTTCGACAACCTGACCGTCGCCAATCTGCTGCCGTATCTGCCCGCCGAGCTGGCGCACGTTCCTCGGGCCAACATCGAATTCCTGCCGGTCAAGGATGCCTGGTTTTCCGGTTCGATGAACTACGTCGGCCGCGCCCGCAACCCGGATGGCAGCCCAAAGTACGAAGCGAGTTACGAGATCAACGCTTCCCTCCAGATTTCCGTGCCGGAGTTCGAACAATTGGTGAGTCACGAAGTCGTGCCGGGGCACGTGACCACCTTCGCCTATCTGCAAAATTTGTACGTACGCGGATTGGCGGGCTTTGAGGCGACCGTCCTGACCATGAATACGCGCGCCGCCACCCTCTTCGAGGGCTTGGCCAACAATGCCATCCTGATCGCGCACGGCGTAACTGAAATCGAACAGTTGCCCGATGAAGATTTGCAGATCAGGGTGCTCCTGGCCCTGCTTCAGGACGACGCCAAGAATCAGTCGTCGTTTTTGACCTGGGGCGAGGGCAGGAAGAAAGAGGAGGTCGCCCCGATTTTGCGCCGCGATTTCCTGGTCAGCGAAGAGCGCGCCGATAAGCTCTCGGGCGCTTGGGGACGGCATCCTCTGCTCGGCCGCATGTACCTGCCGGCCTACCGCTCCGGCACTGAAAGAGTTGCGGAGCTACGGCGAAAGTATCCGCCCGAGCGCGTTCTGCCGGCCATCTATGGCTGCTTGGGGCTGGTCGATATCGTAACCGTCGAGCAGGTGTTGCGCGGTAAGCGGCGAGGCTGACGGCCACGCGGGTTGGATTTTCGCGCTCCGGACTTCGCTCCCCGATACACCGATTCCCAAATCGCTTTAGAATAGCTCGCGATGAAACGCATTGCGCCCCGGGCAGTTATCGCTCTGCTGCTGCTGTCGCTGGCCGCCGTCTGTCAGCAGGCGGCGCCGCACCCCTTACGTTTTGAGGTAACGATTTCGCGCACACTGGGAACTGCGCCTGTCTCGGGACGATTGCTCGTTCTGCTCAGCACACGCGAGCCTCACTGGGGCTATCTCACTCCTGGATTCGGTGCCTCCACCCGCAAAACCTGGATTGCGGCCCGCGAGATTGACGGCGTGTTGCCCGGGCAGACTGTAGCGGTCGATGCCAACGCATTAGCGTTTCCGGCTCCGCTTTCCACCGCGCCGCCGGGCGACTACTACGCCATGGCAATGCTCGACGTCGATCACAACGCGGCCTATCGCTTCTTCACTCCCGGCGATCTGCGGATGAAGGCCGTCGCCCTCGGGCCTTTCAATCCCCGTACCGCCGGCAGCGTGCGGCTCACGCTGAACCAACGTGTGCCGCCAACAAAAACGGAGTCGCTTCCGCCGGGAATGGAATGGGCCGACTTCACCAGTCCCCTGCTCTCCGGCTTCCACGGACGCCCGATCCACATGCGCGCCGTCGTCGTGCTACCGCCAAGCTATAGCGGCACAGCGCGCCGCTTTCCAACCGTGTACCTCATCCCCGGCTTTGGGGCGACGGCAGACGATCTCCCGAGCACCTTCGGCGAGCAGCTCTTGAACGAAATGTCCGACCGGCGCGCGCCGGAAATGATCTACGTGCTGCTCGACGAATCTCTGCCCACCGGCACTCACGAGTTCGCCGACTCGGTCAATAACGGACCCTGGGGAACTGCCCTGGTGAGCGAACTGATTCCCTATCTGGAATCGAAGTACCGCATGGACGCCAAGCCTGAAGGGCGCTTTCTTACCGGACATTCGTCGGGAGGCTGGGCCGCGCTGTGGCTGCAAATCACGTACCCGGATTTTTTCGGCGGCGCCTGGTCCACCGCGCCCGACCCGGTGGACTTCCGCAACTTCACCGGACCCGACATCGCCGGCGCCAAGCCCGGAAGCAACTTCTACCTGAAGCCCGATGGCTCGCCATGGATGCTCGTCCGGATGCATGGCGCAGATGCCGAGTCGCTTCGCGACTACGCCCAGCAGGAGCGCGTGCTCGGCGACTACGGCGGCCAGATGTCTTCTTTTGAGTGGGTCTTCAGCCCGCGCGGCGATGACGGCAGGCCGTTGCAGTTGTTCAACCGCGTTACCGGCGCAATTGATCCCGCGGTCGCGCACACCTGGGAGAAGTACGACATTTCCCGCACTCTGCACGACCACTGGAACACGCTCGGCCCGAAGCTGAAAGGCAAGATCCATATTTTTGTCGGAACCGCCGACAGCTTCCACCTGGAGTCGTCCGTGGGCCTGCTCGACCAGCAGTTGAAAAGCCTTGGGGCGGATGCCGGGATCACCTACCTTCCCGGGCGCACCCACTTCAACCTCTACGATGGCGGGTTGTCAATCCGCATTGCGCAAGAGATGTACTCCGTCGCGCACGCAAAAAATCAGCGCTAACCGTACCGAAGGAACTCGGAATCCCAGAGCGGCACGGAGCGGGACAGTCTCATGGGATCCTTCGCTTCGCTCAGGATGACATCCTGAAACTTTTACCGTGAACTTACGGGACAACCACAAAAAATCTCGGACTTTTCTCCGGTTGACACCCGGGAATGCTGCTGGAACAATCTCAGCATACTGACAGACGAAGGAGTTATTCCATGTTAGAGGAACAACCAGCGTCGGAGCAGGCCGCGCAAGGCGACACCGTGTTGCGCAACGTGCTGCTCGGAGTTGCCGCTATCTATGTGGTTGTATCGCTTTTCTTGCTGTTTAGTCTGCGCAGCCGCGTGCAAGGTCTTGAGCAGAAACAACAGACGCTCGAGGCCTCCGACAAGGAACTCCGCGACAAGCTGCACCTGGCGAACAAGACCATTTCGGAGTCGGTGCAAGCTCTTGGCTCGAAGGTCGGCATGACCCAGGAGGAGATCGAACGCCGCACCGCGGAACTGCACCGGCAACAGCAGCAGGCTGAGGCCAAGCTGACGGCGGAGCAGAGAAAAACCCAGCAAGCAGTCTCGCAGGTTTCCGGTGACGTGACCGGCGTAAAGACCGATCTCGGAGGCGCCAAGCAGGATATCGCCAGCACCCGCACCGATCTTGAGGCGACCAAAGCCAAGATGGAAAAAGCTATTGGCGATCTCAATATCCAGAGCGGCCTCGTCGCCCGCAACCACGACGAACTCGAACTGCTCAAGCACAAGGGCGATCGCAACTACTTCGAGTTCACGCTGCAAAAAAGCCAGCGCCAGCCGGTTTCGACCATCAGTATGCAATTAAAGAAGACGGACCCAAAGCGGTCGAAGTTCACGCTCAACGTCATCGCCGATGACCGCATTATCGAGAAGAAGGACCGCACCGCCAACGAACCGCTTCAGTTTTACACGGGTCGCGATCGCAGCCTTTGCGAGGTTGTCGTCTTCAAGGTCGACAAGAATTCAGTGTCGGGCTACCTGAGCGCGCCAAAGACGATTCAACCCCAGGCCAATTAGACCGTTTTGCGAGGCGGGCGCTTGCTGCCAGGCGAGCGCCCAAATGGTTCGGACTCTTCCAGCGCTCCACGAGTTCCCAGTAGGCAAGCTTCTGCCATTCCAGCAGCGTTGTCTTGAGCCATTCCCGATTATTCCAGTAATCCTGCCGGAATTCGGTTTCGTTGTACGCCGCTGCGACTGACCACTCATATTGCGGTAGTCTTCGCTGGAAAATCGACAGTGCCCGCCGGGTGTGGTAGTCGGAAGTCACGATCAACACGCGGCGCGGACGCAGTGGTGCGAGGCATCGCGCCGCCTCTGCCGCCTCCGCAAACGTCGATTTCGCTGCAAGGGGGCATACGTGGACGCGGGCAGCCTGCTCCGGCGGCAGCGTCTCTATGTAGGTTTGAGCACTTTGCGCCACCGTTTTACCGAACGCCGGGCTGCGGTCGTCGGCATCGATAAAGAGTTCCCGGCCGAGCCCCGTCTTCAGCGCTTGTAGACCGCGGTTCAAGCGCCTATCGCCCGAATCGCCTGCCAGCACAACGATGGCATCGGAGGGTACTGGGCGATCAACCACAAGGTAGCTGCCCGCCCGAGGAAGCGCGAGCGCAAGGGCAAGTATAAGGACTGGCAGGATACGCACCATAAAGAATCATCTGAACGTAAGACAAACATCTTAGCGCACCGAAGGGCAGTTCGGAGCAATAGCTATCAGTACACAGCCTTACGTCACCTCATTGGTTACCGTGGTAATTCGGAAAAAGAACCGGTACTCGCGCAAAATTGATACATTGATTGCAGCTCAAAAGGTGCAACATGCAACAAGTGTCCCCGCGAGAGGGTCGGCGAGAACCCAGGTTTCCGTTGCAGATGCCAACCTTGGTGTTTGGCTACGACCGCTCTGGACGCGCCTTTATGGAGCAGGCGCAGACACTGGATATTTCCATCGCGGGCGCCCGGCTCACCGGTCTCAGCTCTGAAGTCGCGCCGGGGTTCATTCTGGCCGTACAGCAAGGCAACCGGCGTGCGCGCTTTCAGGTCCTGTGGGTGGGTGAGCCCAATACCGACCTGGAAGGGCAAATCGGCATGCAATGTGTCGAGGTCGGCGGAGACACACGCAAACGCATTTTGTGTATCGAGCCCAACCCGGCAGAGCAGGCTTTACAGCGTTCTTACCTCGAGACCGCCGGTTACGAGTTCGCTTGCCACGCCGATTGGCGCCAAGGCATGGCAGTCTTCCAGGAATCGGCTTTCGACCTGCTTATGGTGGATGTTCCATCAGGGCACACCGAGTTAGGGGAGTTCATCAGCTTCGTGCGCCTGAATTCGCCTCGCACCCGGGTCATGCTGCTCAGTAATAACCCCGGGCGGATTCCCGAGATTCTGCTCAACCAGGCCGACGGATTCATCGACAAGTCCAATTCCCGGCACGAGTTGCTGACCGTGGTGGAGGAAATGATCGGCGCGGGCAATCAGATCCGTTGGCCCCTGGCAAGATTAGCGGCACGTTATACCCTTGACGCGCCGGTTTCAATATTTCTCCGTCGCTCCGGCCTTCCCATCAGCATGCAAGGCAGATCAACCGATGTCAGCGAACTCGGGTTGGGTGCGGAGTTGGCCGAGAATCTCGTACCCGGAGAACTTGTCAGATTGTGCTTTCGCCTGCCCGGCAATGATTTTGATTTGACGCCCCAAGCCACCGTCCGCCGGCGGTCGGGTTCGCGCTACGGCTTCGAATTCGTCAGCTTCGAGCCTGCCCATTTCGAGGAACTCCGCCTTGCCTGTCTGAAGTTGCCCCGCATCAGCCTTCCCCAGCCAGTCTGAACACCGCCTGCCTTCAGCCCTGCACGAGCGGGCGTCAGCTCCTGAGGAAACGGCCCTTTCCGGCAGTCGGCCACCGGCCCCCCGTGAACGTAATGTGCTAGATTCATTTTCGGTGCTTGTGCGGCGCTTACAGCGCACCTTGCGCTATCAGCGGGGTCCCCGGCACGCGCCGTAGTTGCGCGTGTTGGGGCAAAGAAATCAACCCATGCGACTCATCGTCCGATCTTCTCCCATCCACGCCGCCGGCATCTTCGCCCTCGAGCGTGTCCTCAAGGGAACCAGAATCCTGGAATACACAGGCGAACGCATGGCGCACGAGGCCGCCGATGAGCTCTACAAGCACCGTCCTTACACTTACCTGTTCGGATTCGGCGGCGGTTCCAATGTCATCGACGGCTACGGAATGGCCATGTACGTGAACCACTGCTGCGATCCCAACTGCGAGACCGAGGAAGACGAGGAAGGCCGCGTCTGGATCGCCGCAATGCGCGACATCGACGCCGGTGAAGAGCTGACCTACGACTATTTCCTGTATGACGGAGAGGGCGATGCGCCGTGCACTTGCGGCACGCACAATTGTCGTGGAACGATGTATTCAAAAAAGGAAATGCGCAAACGCCAAAGAACTGCGAGTTCGAAAAAAACGTTGCGCAAAAAATCCCGGTCCCGCTCGGGCTCAGAATGACATTATTGGGGGTATTTACTTGACGCCACCGAACGCAAGATGTAGTGTCCGGGGCTGTGAGCGAGGATTACCCGAGGACATTGCTCGAGGTGGAACGGCGCTTCAGCCGCGAGCAGGCCTGCGCC
>Ga0187872_10004357_pt1 | contig 10698 bp, 7 predicted proteins | sample June2016WEW_16_4_FD_132973 | JGI IMG/M metagenome (GOLD analysis project Ga0187872, IMG submission 132973) | Peatland microbial communities from SPRUCE experiment site at the Marcell Experimental Forest, Minnesota, USA - June2016WEW_16_40 | ecosystem: Environmental > Terrestrial > Soil >...
AAGTCAAGGATCTCCCGGAGTTCCACAACCTGCTGCAATGTGGAGGCAGATTCAACACGTCCAGGCTCGAGGATCAGGTTGTGGATCTCGCAACGCAAATGGTCACCAGAAATCCCGAAATACGAGGGCTCCTGATCCAGTGCAGCGATCTACCGCCTTACGCATCCGCTATTCAGAACGCTACGGGGCTGCCGGTGTTTGACATGAATGGGCTTGTTGAGTGGGTGTACCATGCAACGGTGCGACAGCCTTACATCGGGTTCGTCTGAACACCCAGTCCGATGTTGTCGAGCAGCAATTGGAAGCGGGGGGCAGAACGCAGATCCTTCAATCTAGCATCTACTCCGAGAAACGGCAGCCATACGGAGTGCTCCTTGTGGGCTTTTTCCAGCCAATCCAGAGCCTTGTCGCACTTGCCTAGTCCTACGTAAATGGCAGCAATATCGTACGCAGACACATACGCTCGTTTCGACAAATCCTTGAGTTCTTCAATGATTCGCAGCGCATTCTTCCTTTGATTTGCAATGGCGTAAGCGTGTCCCAAACAACCAAGAATCCATGCACTCCCACCGCCGGGCGTAACGGCTTTGTGAAGCTCGTCGATCGCCTCATGGTACAAACCCTTCTGCTCGTAGATCAGACCCAGCGCCCAATGGGCGAGCAGATAGTCCGAATCAATCTCAAGGGCCCTTTCACATTGTTCTGCCGCTTTGTCATACTCGCCCGAGTGATAGCAAACAATTCCCAACCAAACATTAATGATAGGCGACAGCGGATCCAACTGTAACGCTCTGTGTCCATTGGCAAACGCTTCCGATTGACGGCCCACCAAGGAAAGAAAGTTTGCATACCAATGATAGGCGGTCGCGTAGTTAGGATTCAGCTCGATCGATCGCTGATATTCCTTCTCAGCCCCATGCCAGTCCCATTCAACAAAGGCCTTGACCTCCCCGAGAGAAGCGTGCGGCTCACCAAGTGTCTCGTCCAGTTCGACCGCTCTAATTGCAGCAGCCTTCCCCTTCGTCATCACGTCGACAGGTGGGATAAGGCCGTAGGCACCGAGCAGAACGTACGTGTCAGCGAGCCCGCTGTGCGCCAGTGGATACGAGGCGTCCTGCAAAATGGATTGCTCAAAGTAACTGATTGCCCTCTTCAGACCGTCACCGGTTCTCTTGTTCCAGTAAAATCGACCTTTGAGATATGCTTCGTAAGCACCAGGATTTTGCGTTGTCCTCGCAATCGGCGTTTGTCGCGCGCCAGAGAGCGGCCCGAATTTCAGGGAAGATGCAATTCTTACTGCGACATCAGATTGGATTGCAAATAGGTCCGTAACGTTGCGCTCGTAACTTTCCGCCCACAAGTTGGTCTGATTCCGTACATCTACAAGTTGAGCGCTGATTCGAACTCGATCCCCTGCTCGACGAACGCATCCCTGCAAAATGAAATGAACATTCAACTCGCGACCGATTCGGTCGATACTCCGGCTACTTCCCTTGTAGTGCATCGCTGATGTGCGCGCGATGACGGAGAGCTGCTCTGGACGGATGCGGCTCAACTGGGTAATCATTTCTTCCGTCAGACCGTCACTGAAGAACTCCTGCTCCGGGTCGTGACTCAAGTTCTTGAAAGGCAACACGGCTAGTCTGACGTTGTCCGTTCGAGACTCATTGGAGCGCCGTGTCCCCCACCAGGCATCTAACTCTGACTTGAAGGCGTATACCGAACCCCTTGCTGTGTGAAAGTGCCGACGAATCGGCAGGCCCTCTCGGTCTTCCCAAAAGCGCACGGTCCTGACCTCGCGCCTGAGGTATGTCGCTATCTCTTTCCACGAATCGAGACGATCGTTTTGCGAAAAGTTTTCCATGGCATTAAACGGGAGCAGATCTTACTCGTCTGGGCCCAGCCAATCAAGTCCAAAACGCTCAATCTTCTTGCGCCTCCTATTTCTGTTACGTTCTTCTAGTCCCTCCTGCTTTGACACTAGTCCTAAACTTCACGGGATATCGTTGGCCGGACATCTTTGGATCGTTCCATCACCCAGGACAAGCAACCGGCGTTGGGACTCGCTGATGCTGTCTCGTCCCGAATTTGATATGGCCCAGAAGAGAACGCCGACAACAGCCCAACCCAGGAAGAGCATCCATTCCAGGGGAATGTGACGAGCATTCGACGCATACGGAAGATAGAATGATTCGACTAGCATGTAGGCGGACGCTAGTGTAGCCGTTACGGCTGTAGCCGAACCGCCTGGGACGGAATATGGGCGTGGGCGTGTCGGATCGGTTTTGCGCAACTTAATCACAGATACGCATACAATGACGTACATCAGCATGAAGCAGCTCGAGTCCATGCTGACGATGGGTAATAGAGCACTGCGGCCAAGCAGGATTCCCGCCGCCGATAGCACGCCGACGAATAGAATGGAGAAAGTCGGTGCGCCGAACTGGTAGTGAACGGTGCCAAACCTTGGATGAATCATACGGGCCCGCCCGAGCGCGTATAGCACCCGGGACGAAGCTACAAAGACTGAATTCCACGTTGCCAGCAGTCCCAGAAGTGCAGATAGCAACACCATTTTCGCCAAAAGGATCGAGTGAAGTGCCGCTTCAAATGCACCTACCGCAGGGAATTCAAGCCTGGTAAGTTGGATCCAAGGCATCGCCATTGAACAGGAAAGAATCAGCAGCGCATAAAAAATAGAGGCTGCGGCAATCGAGGCCAGCAGAGCGAACGCTACTCGCCGGTAAGAGGTCTGCTGTTCTTTTTCCGGCATTACCTGGGCCACAGCGTTAAAGCCAGCCAACCAAAAAGGGGCAGTTACCAGAACGCTCAGCATTCCGGTCCACCTGTCGGTATCCCCGGCGGGTTTAGCGAAGAAGGGGTGCAAATTCCTTGTGCTGCCCCAGATGATCCCGACCGTCACCAACAACACTGAAATGACAATCTTGGTCCATGTGAAAACATCCTGAAATCTGCCGGAACCCTTCATGCCTCGGTAGTTTAGGGCAGTGAGAAATGCCGTTCCGGTGAGGCTGATTGTTAAACTGCCAGACATCACCGGTGCGCCTCGGACCGAGTACACGAGCGTACCGCGCAAAGCAGGGAAGATTATCCCCGCGATCCAACCAGTTGAGATCGCCTCGAATGACGTCGCAGAGATCCAGACGAGTGCGAGGAACCATCCGGAGACAAAGCTGGTCCTGAGTCCAAATACCTCGTAGGCGTAAGCGATTTCTCCACCCGAGGCAGGTATGGTTGTCGCAATTTCGGCATAGCAAAGACCCACGAGCATCATGACCGCGCCTGCCATCAGGAAGGCGATGATCGCCCCCAGGGGGCCTCCTCCCCGCAGCCAGTCCCCCAAGACGACGATCCAGCCAATGCCCACGATTGCGGCAAATGAAAGTGTGAAGAACTCGCCTGCACCGAGTTCTTTCTTGAGGCCGCATTGCGGTGACTCCGCCGTAACGCAGGCGGGCTTCACCTTGCCATCCTCAGCATTAGTCAGCACTTGATGAACTCCTCAACGTTCAATGGCTGCACGAGCCTGTTGCGCAGCTCACGATCGAGTGCCTCCGCGTTCCAGCGGTGTTCAGCCCTGAGCTCGTGGACGATTGCGGGCATCGACATTACGAGAAGGCGGTTCCCAATAATGTGGAAGATTTGCGCAGTCGCTGGACAATCTCCTTGTGCGAGCCAGGCAACAAGAGGGGACACATTTGCGGGATCAAAATTATCGAGCTGCTGCGATGCGGGAGGCTTCAGGTACCCCTCAGCACCAGGTACTGCAAGGCTCATCCGCGTGCGAGCCGACGGTGACACCGCGTTGGACCTAACACCGTACCGGCCCGCCTCGAGGGCGACAACACGTGACAAGGCAACTATCGCCAATTTTGCAGCGGAATAGTTTGCCTGGCCGAAGTTGCCTGCCAGCCCGGCTGCCGAGGTCGTGTGTACAACTGAAGCGCTAACCGCCTTTCCTGATTGAGCACGGCTGCGCCAATATGCCACTGCGTGATGAGTGGGGCCGGCATGGCCTTTTAGGTGCACCCTGATTACGTCGTCCCACTCGCTCTCCGTCATGTTGGCCAAGGTGCGATCGCGAATGATCCCGGCATTATTGACCAGCACGTGGAGATCTCCGAACGCGTGCAGCGCTACCTGGATCATTTCGCCAGCGTCGTCCCAGTTGGATACGTCGTGAGTGCTGGCAACAGCGCGTCCGCCTTGCGCGATGATCTCGTCGACAAGCTGTTGGGCTGGCGACTGGGCCAGTCTTCCGCCATGAACTCCTGTCCCCAAATCATTGACCACGACGCTTGCACCCTGCGCGGCTAGGAGCAACGCGTGGGAGCGACCCAGTCCTTGCCCCGCGCCGGTCACTATCGCCACTCGTCCATCAAGTCTTCCCACAGCTCCTCCGGTACTAGCAATAGTCGGGTTCAATTTTTGCGCAACCGTTTCCTGAACTAGTGTCAATCCTGGCCAGTTACTGCATTGGTTTCTGATCGCATCGACTTTCTAGTCTCTCCCTCAAACAGCAGCCGGTCTCGGGTAACAACGTCTTGCGCAGCGTCGATCGCAGTAAATGCCAATGCCAATGCGCCGTCGACCACTGCCTTGTCGGCGGCCTCACTAGCGCAATGCGCCGTGAACTCTGGTTGATGATTGACCGCGGGTAACGAATCGATGCTTATCATTGGATGAATCGCAGGAACAGTGAGCGAAAGGTTTCCCATATCTGTCGAGATCGCGGCGCGCCCGTATTTGCCATCTCGAAATTGGCGACCCAGCGACTCGGCGTTTCGTTGATAGATCGCGGCAAGAGACGGGTCGTGGATCATATGGGCATAGGGCTTATCGCCCCCGACTATCCTAAGCTTTGCCCCTGTAGCGACCCCGCCAGCTTCGAAGCATTTGTAGACTCTGGGTCTGAATTGTTCAAGTTTCGCCAGAGTCTCGGAGCGGATTAAATACCTGGCACACGTGTCAGCCGGGACAATATTGGGGGCATCGCCGCCCTTCGTTATGATCCCGTGAATTCGATCGTTTGGGAGGATATGTTGGCGCAGTAAACCGACGGCTACCTGGGCGATCGTCAGAGCATCCGCGGCATTGATGCCGAGCTCAGGGAAGGCTGAGGCGTGGGCTTCCTTTCCGGTGTACCGCACATCAAACATGGACGCTGCAATGATCTTCGGAGTGATTACGTCCACAGGACCGGGATGCACCATCATGGTTGCGTGCGCACCTGAAAAAGCTCCTCTCTCCAAAAGCAGAATCTTGCCGCTAGCATTCCCAACCTCCTCTCCTGGGGTTCCAATGACCTCGATCGTAAGGCCAACGTCGTTGGCAACCACCGCAGCTGCTATCGCGGCACCCACCGCCAAAGCCGCGATGATATTGTGACCACAAGCGTGCCCGATGGCGGGAAGGCAGTCATATTCTGCACAGATTGCAACGTGCAACGGGCCAGAGCCCGTTCGCGCGCTAAACGCGGTGGGGAGATCGTGGATGCCAGCCTGGACCTGGAACCCAGCCTCTATCAAAAACTCTGACAGCCAAGCGCAGGCTTGTTCCTCTTCGAACCCAAGTTCCGGGGTGGCGTGAATCCGGTGGCTAACCTCAATCAGGCTCTCCCGGATGGACAGAATCTTCTGACGTGCCGCCGCCTTGGGATCCAAGCTCTCCTCCAGTTACGGAACTGTACCGGCATAACCGACACTGTTCAGGGTCGGTCTTCTTTTCCCTTGACAATTACGGGAGCCTATTGTACCAATCCGGATGTACTTTTTCAAGTTTTTTATCGCTGCAATAATAAGTTATCTTAATGCCAATTCCAAATGTAGGGATGCTGAGCCCATTGGTTGATCTCCTGGCAGATTTTCTTGGCAAGTACTGCGAGGTCGTTCTTCACGACTTCTCCAATCCGGAGGGAAGTATCGTGAAGATCAGAAATGGGCATGTTACCGGACGATCGCCTGGAGGGACCGTGACCAAAATGGCGTTGGAGGTCTTCCACGCTGTAGAAGGGCCGAGGAATGCATTTATTCCGGTCACGGACCTGACGAGCTACACACGCGACGGTCGAAAGTTGAAATCCGCAGCTCTTGTAGTTCGGAGGAACGGAAAGAACATTGGTGCACTTGCTTTGAATCTTGATGTGAGTCCGTTCGGATTCGCGGCTGACTTCTTGAACGAGATTTGCAGTAACAAGGTCGCTGACAACCCGGTGAAGAGGGAGGTAGCATTCGCCCCCAATTTTCACACCCTGCTGGACGAAATCATCACGGCCATTTTGGAGTCAGGGAAGACGAGCGAAATCATGAGCAAGGAAGATCGCCGGAGTGTACTGCGAGCGCTCGACGAGCGTGGCGTCTTTCTAATACGAGGTGCCGTGCGAGAGGTGGCGCGAAGGCTCGGCATCGCTGAGCCCACAATTTACCGGTGGCTGGCGGAACAACGCGCGAAATCGACGGGGAAGGAAGCCATCTCGACTGGCTAGCAATCGCCATATATGACTCTGCACAGCGTGCGAGGCTCAGCCTGGACGAAGATCCATTCTGCAAGGATCTGGGTGTGCAGTCTGCTTGCATGTGTTTTGACTACTCCTGGCGGTGGCCAGGAGAAACAGCCGAAGTATCCAGTCATGCCGAAATACGAGGTGGCTCTTGAAAAAAGTGTGATGGTCCCCATGCGAGATGGGGTGAAGCTGTCGACCGACTTGTATATGCCGAAGGGAGCCGGTGACAAGCTACCTGTAATTCTGATTCGTACTCCATACAACAAAGCCACCTCGGACGGCTACAGGTTTCGCGATAGATCGTCCGTTGCATACATGTTCGCTGGTCAAGGCTTTGTGGTGGCAATTCAGGATGTACGCGGGAAATATGAGTCCGGAGGCACCTTCATGGGGTTCGTCTCCGGATACGAGCCGAGCGATGGTTCCGATACCGTCGATTGGTTGGCTTCGCAACCTTGGTCAAACGGAAAAGTTGGAACATACGGTTGCTCCTTCCTGGGTGAACTTCAAATGGAGACTGCCAAGATGCGGAACTCGCATTTGGTCGCGATGATTCCCCAGAGCGCAGGCGGCAGCTATCGACACCCCGGGTTGTTCATCGAGGGCGCATTGGAACTCGCCGCTGGTTTCGGATGGTTTAGAGAACACGGTAGCTTGCTGCGTTTTCAACCGGCTCCTGATACACCTCGGTCGGTTTTCGTGCAAGGGGATGAGTATTTCAATCGCGAGCCGGTTCTACCCAGGATCGACTCCCGCGAAATCCTAAAGAGCCTACCTGTCATCGCCATGATGGGGAAGTCCCAGGCGCCGCCTACGAATTTTGAAGAGTTTGTTTCTCATCAATCGATTGCGGATCCCTGGTGGAACAAGTTCGGGTTCATCCGCGACACCGATCGATTCAATGTTCCCGCTCTTCACGTCAATTCGTGGTACGACTTCGGAGGTGCGGAGACCCTGGAGTTATTCAACCTTTTACAAAACAACGGCGACAGCCCGCTGGCGCGAGACAACCAGTTCGTCATCATGTCGCCAACCTCCCACTGCATGTCGGAAAACACATCCCAGCATACAATCGTGGGTCAACGAGATCTTGGTGACACAACCTTCGACTACTTCAATCTCTATCTGCGTTGGTTTGACCACTGGCTGAAAGGGCTCGACAACGGTGTCACCAAGATGCCGAAAGTGCAGATCTACGTCATGGGAAGGAACCAGTGGCGCAGTGAGAACGAGTGGCCGCTTGCAAGAACGAACTTTACAAATTACTACCTTCACAGCGCGGGTCGCGCCAACAGCCGTTTTGGCGATGGCAACCTCAGCACTACTGCGCCGGAAAGCGAGCCTTCCGACGCTTATGTCTACGATCCGGCGACGCCGGTTGCAACGCTCGGAGGACCTTCCTGTTGTACAGAGGGTAATGACAGTCCCCCGGGCGCGTTTGACCAGTCAGGACTGGAGACCCGCGAGGACGTTCTGGTCTACACCACGCCGCCCTTAAAAGAGGGCATAGAAGTCACGGGTCCGTTGCGGGTGGTGCTGTACGTTTCGTCGTCTGCTAAGGATACCGACTTTACTGCGAAACTGGTCGATGTTTACCCAGACGGGACCGCATACAACGTTCAAGAAGAAATTCTCCGAGCCCGCTACCGAGAAGGATATGACCAAGAAGTGTGGATGCAGCCGAGTGGCGTGTATCAGGTAAACATCAATCTGGACGCTACCAGCGATTATTTCGGGCAAGAACACCGCATCCGGCTTGAGATATCAAGCAGCAACTTTCCCCGGTTCGATCGGAACCTTAACACTGGAGGCAATAACTACGACGAGACATCCTGGGTAGTGGCTAAGAACGCTATTCACCACACAAAAGAGTATCCGTCTCACATTATCTTGCCCGTGATTCCGCAGTAACGGGGCTCCGGAAGCAGACCAGCATCCCGAGACAGAAAGGATTGAGGTGCCAGCAATGGGAGATATCAAGCAAGTTGCGATCATTGGCGCAGGGGTCATGGGACGGCGGATCGCGTTTGGCTGCATCGTTGGGCGAAAGGAGACGCGCCTTTTCGACACGATGCCAGGTGTGAGCGAACAAGCAATAAAGGCGGTGCATTCCATGATCGAAGAGCGAGCGGCGCAACGAAAACTCCCACTGACAATCATAAAGTCGGCTCGCCAACTTCTTTCCGTAAGTTCTTCGTTGCAATTGTGCGTTTCCGGAGTCGATCTGGTGATCGAAACCGTGCCTGAGAACGTAGAACTCAAACGCTGTGTCTTCGAACAAATTGACGCTAGCGCAGAGGCCAAAACACTAATTGGCACCAACACTTCCTCTATTCCGGGGTCGTGGCTGGCCGGCGCGACCCGGCGCCCGGACAAAGTCTTCAACTTCAATTTCGGGAAACCGGATGACCTCAAGGTCGAGGTCATGGGGAATCCGCAAACAGCTCCGGAGACCATCGAGGCGGTACAAGATTTTCTGCGCGACCTCGGACTCATACCCATTCTGGTGCGTAAGGAAATCGTCGGATATGCCACTAATCGGGTATGGCGAGCGGTGAAGAAGGAAGTGCTGTTTCTCCTCGACCAAGGATACTCCACACCAGAGGATATCGATCGGGGCTGGATGCTTGATTGGAAAACTCCGATGGGTCCGTGTGGGCTCATGGACATCGTAGGACTGGACGTTGTCCGCGATATCGAGATGGTGTACTACCGGGCCAGCAGTGACAAGTCCGACCAACCTCCCCCGTTGTTGCTCGACATGATCAGGCAGGGTCACTTGGGGGTGAAATCCGGGAAAGGCTTCTACACCTATCCTGACCCCGTCTATAGGCGACCTGGCTGGCTAAAAGGTGACCAATGACAGGACACGAACCTGCGGGAGACATTCACCGCGGCTGTGATTTATTCGGAGCTCAAATGAACGCAAGCAAATTCAGCAAACACGTACGAGCTGCTCATCCTTTTCAGATTCTGGTTCTCTTATGCGCGTGTGCAGCAACACTGACAGCCCAGCTCATAACCCCGCCCGACTTTCAGCCGAAGTACCCAGTTCGGCTCGAGGCAAGCGTAATGGTACCGATGCGTGACGGTGTCAAGCTCTCGACTGACTTGTACATTCCTGAGGGAGCAGGGGAGAAACTCCCGGTCATCGTCATGCGCACACCGTATGACAAGTCCGCGACCACGAACTGGAATTTTCGCTCGAAGAAGTCGGTGGCTTACTTCTTCGCAGGCCAGGGTTACGTCGTTGCTGTTCAGGATACACGGGGACGCTTCGAGTCCGATGGTGAATACACGGTCTCGGCTTCCGATTCAAATGACGGATACGATACGGTCAGCTGGGCAGCAACCCAGCCATGGTCGGACGGCAAGGTCGCAACTTACGGCTGCTCGTACTTGGGAGAGGATCAAATCGAAGCTGCGAAACTACGGAACCCTCACTTGACCGCGATGATACCGCAGTCGGATGGGGGTAGCGATCGCTATTTCGGCATCATCAATGGCGGAGCGATAGAGTTGGCAGCAGGTTTCGGCTGGTTTCGAGGAGCGGGGAGCAAGGTGTTCGCCAAGCTGCCGAGTCAGCTTTCGCACGCTCAATTCGTGGACAGCGTGAAGTATTTCAACCTTGCCCCGGTTCTCCCCAGCATTGACTATGAGGCGTCGTGGAAGAGCCTGCCCCTCATTGACATGGTAAAGAAAGCAGGAGCACCACCAACAGACTGGGAAGATTTCGTCTCTCATGAACCGGCGGACCCGTGGTGGGAGAAGTTTGGTTACGTCAAGAAAATCGACCATTTTGACGCGCCCGCTTTGAGCGTCGGCTCCTGGTACGACATCGATGTCGGGGACGCGCTGAATATCTACGGCCTCCTCAGCAAAAATGGCGATAGTGCGCGAGCGCGAGAAAATCAGTTCATCATCATTTCGCCCACCGCTCACTGCCTGTCGGAACTTACAACCGAGCACACGATTGTTGGGAAACGAGATTTGGGCGACGCTAGATTCGACTATTACGGGACCTATCTGCGCTGGTTCGATCATTGGCTGAAAGCCATCGACAACGGTGTTACCAAGATGCCGAAAGTGCAAGTCTACGTCATGGGCAAGAACCAGTGGCGAGGGGAGAACGAGTGGCCGCTGGCTCGCACTCAGTTTACCAGGTACTACTTCCA
>Ga0187872_10004360_pt1 | contig 10692 bp, 10 predicted proteins | sample June2016WEW_16_4_FD_132973 | JGI IMG/M metagenome (GOLD analysis project Ga0187872, IMG submission 132973) | Peatland microbial communities from SPRUCE experiment site at the Marcell Experimental Forest, Minnesota, USA - June2016WEW_16_40 | ecosystem: Environmental > Terrestrial > Soil >...
GTCCCTACCGTGCGCTCTCCGACTGGCTCGGACAATTCGGGTCGCGACTATTTCCGGAAATCAGCGCTATACCCGGTTGGCGAGTCGTTCCTCGGTAGAGGGGTTTCTGCCACGGGCTGCTAGAACGGTATAAAGCCGGCCGTTGAACTGGAGGGGGTGGTCGATGATGTTTGGGTCGGAGTGCAGACGCCTGCGCCAGAAACCGTAACTCACCACCGCGACCTGGCGGCCTTCGTCACCTTGAGAGTACAAGCGTCCGAGTGCCGGGCCGACGCCGAGGACCTCGAAGAAGTTGGCGCTGGTCGACATCTGCCAGGCGACTTCGCTGTGTGTGCCGGTGTTCCAGGTCAAGTCGCCAAGGCCGGTTTCGAAGGCCATATCCTGAAAGGCGCCGGCTTGCCGAAGCTCGCGGTACCTGGCGTAGCTGACCTCAGCGTCCACGCGCGCCAATCGATCCGGCTGGCGGGCACTCAAATCGTCCAGGATCATTTCGCGAACCACGCTGTAGATGGTGACGTTGGCCCCGATGCCGAGTGCTAGAGAAGCGATCGCAAGAGCGGCGAGGGCAGGGGCTTTGCGCAGGCCGCGCGCGGCGTGGATGATGTCCGTAACGAAACTCATGCGAATGGCCGCACGGGGTCCTTGCCGTCCTACCCCGGCGACGCCCGGTAAAACCCGATAAACATCGGCCTAAAATCGGCTCCTAGCTCGATCATCATGTGCCCGGCGAAGCTCATCGCGATAGCCTATGCCGTTCCCAACGTATCAAAAAGGCGCGTTGAAAATGGAAAGGCCGCCCCAACTCGGAGCGGCCTGGAAAACTATCCCATTGGGGTGTTCGCTATGGTTGATGTGTTCGCTATGCCCAGCCGTAGCCGCTCTTCGATATCGGCGTTTCACGGATGCGCTTGCCGGTTGCGGTGAAAATGGCATTGCACACCGCCGGCAGAATCGGGGGCAGGGCAGGCTCGCCTAGCCCGGTCGGCGAATTGTCGGTCTTTAGCCAATGCACTTCCACCTCCGGAGCTTGAGCCATGCGAATCATGGGATGCTTGTCGTAGTTATGCTGCATCACCGCTCCGCCTTCCAGCGTGATTTCCTGACCCATCAGCTCACTCAGACCGTCCATCACGGCGCCCTGTGCCAGGTTCTCCGCGAAGTTCGGATTGATGATCTGGCTGCCGATGTCGGCGGCCACCCATACTTTGTGCACCTTCACTTTGTTCTCCGCGGTCACGCTGACGTCGGCCACCTCGGCGAAGTAGCCCATGTGGCTGAAGTGGAAAGCGATTCCGAGCGCCCTCCCGGATGAGGCGGGATGCTTGCCCCAGCCCGACTTCTCGGCAGCCAGCTTCAGCACGCCAATGGTGCGCTCGGCGTTAAACTCCGGACCGCCGAAACCGCCGCGTCCGGGCGGTGGCGCGGGAGCCGGTAACGGAGTATTGGAGAGCAATGCCAGGCGGAATTCCAACGGGTCCTTGCCCGCCGCATGCGCCAGCTCGTCGATGAACGACTGGATTACGAACGCGTAGGCATTGCTTCCAGGCGCACGCAACGCCCCGGTTTTTAGCCACAGCGGCTGCACCGAAGTGTGCAGCGCGTAATTCGGAATATACCGGGCCGGAAACTCGGTGGGGCCCATAGTGGACGCCTGCGAGGTACGGTCGCCGTCGCCCCAGCTCACGAAGTGATTGCGCCACGCGACAATCTTGCCAGATCCGTCCACGCCAGCCTTCAGGAACTGGAAGCCGCCCGGACGAAAATAGTCGTGCCCGAAGTCGTCCTCGCGAGTCCACAGCACCTTCACCGGCGCGTTCACGGTCTTTGAAATCCAGGCCGACTCCACCATATAGTCGTTGGTCAAACGCCGGCCGAAGCCACCGCCGCCGCGCTGCATGTGGATGGTGACGTCCTTCTCCGGAATTCCCAGGGTCTTCGCTACCAGTGTGCGGCCGCCGCCCGGCACCTGGCTGTTGGACCAGATCTCGATCTTGTCGCCCTGCCAATGTGCAGTGCAATTCTGCGGCTCCAGCGGACCGTGCGCGATGAACGGATACGCGTAAGCGGCCTCCACCACCTTCGCCGCACTCTGCAGTGCACCATCCGGGTCTCCATCCTTGCGAAGAGTCTTGGCCGGTGGCTGCTGGGAAAGTTCCTGGGCCTTCTGCGCGAACCCGACGCTTGATTGCGATGCGCCGTGGCCTTCGTCCCACTTCACCTGCAGCTTCTTGCGCGCGGTCTGCGCTTGCCACCAGCTATCGGCCACGATGGCGACGCCGGGCTCCAGGGCGTCCCCTTCCACGATGACACCAGGCTTCACGTTGCCCTCCACGACAAACGCGTCGCGTACGCCGGGCATCTGCTTGATCTCGTCCAGATTCGCGCTCACCACTTTGCCCGCGAATACCGGACACTTCTGGTAGACGGCAAAGAGCATGTTGGGCAGTGTAAAGTCGATGGAGAACGCAGGCTTCCCAGTAACGATCTTGGGAACATCGACGCCGCGCTGGCTGTGGCCAATGATCTTGTAGTCTTTCGGATCTTTCAGCTTCACCTTTTGCAGATCGGGCACGGGCATCGCCGCCGCTTTGCTCGCGATCTCGCCATAGCCTACCGAACGGTTTGACCCGCTGTGAAGCACGCGCCCCGCCGAGGTGGAGCATTCGGTTTCCGGCACGCCCCAATTCTTGGCTGCGGTGGCAACCAGCAACTGCCGTCCGGCTGCGCCTACGCGCCGCATCGGGTCCCAATTAAACGGCGTCCCTAAACTGCCACCCGCGAACTGCGCGGCATATTTGGTATCGTCGAAGTCGGTCTGCTGGACCTTCACCATCTTCCAGTCGGCATCCAGTTCCTCGGCGATCAGCATGGGCAGCATGGTTTTGATGCCCTGGCCCACTTCGGGATCCTTGGCCATGATGGTGACTGTGCCATCGGGATCGATCTTGATGTAGTTGTTCGGTATGGGAGGCGCCGCCGGCCCGAATTGCGCCGCAGCTTTGGGTGGTTTCACTACCAGGCCGAACAGAACGCCGCCGCCGGCGAGCGAAGTAACGCGTAAAAACGAACGTCGATTGACAACCATGATGTTTTCGTAGCCTCCTTATTTCTTGAGCCTGGCTCTACTGCTGAGCCCCGCTCTGGCCCACTGCAACTTCCGACGGCTTCTTCAACTTGCTGGTCGTCGCGATCTCGGCAGCCTTATGAATGGCTTGGCGAATGCGAATGTAGGTTCCGCAGCGGCACAGGTTTCCGTTCATTGCCGAGTTAATGTCTTGGTCGGTGGGCTTGGGCGTCTTGGCGAGCAGCGCCGAGGCTGACATCATCTGTCCCGCTTGGCAATACCCGCACTGTGGCACGTCGATTTCGAGCCACGCCAGCTGCACCGGATGCGTGCCGTCTGCCGAAAGCCCTTCGAGCGTGGTGATGGGCGCTTTGGCTGCCGCCGCTACCGGAGTTTGGCAGCTTCGCACGGCCTTACCATTGAGGTGCACGGTGCACGCCCCACATTGGCCGATACCGCAGCCGTACTTCGTCCCTTTCAGTTTCAGAACATCGCGAATCACCCACAACAAGGGCATGTCCGCGGGTACATCGACGGTGCTGGACCGTCCATTCACTGTTAGTTGGAAAGCCATGACGGCAGTCTCCTATGTTGATCTGCACCTCGTATCATACCTGTTTTGCCGGTGCGTGGACGAGGCGCGGAACGCGCTGTCAAGCGAGGTTCGAGCGATTGTATCTTATAAACGTATAGGAGGCCGTGTCCCAGGCCTCGCCGGAGCGCTTCAGAGTTCGAGCTCGCCGCCCAGCCGCATGTCCTCGGGAAAGAAGTTTACCGAGATAAACAGCCGGCCAACTTGAGCTACGAATATGACGCTCCGGTCTTTCTTTGTGATCTCGGCCGAGCGCGGAAACAAATACACCAACGTGGCGAGCCCATTCTTTTTCGGCAGCACCACGACGCGCGATGGCTTTATGTCCTTCTTCTTGTCCCACTTAAGAAACGCAACCCCTTTCAACTGGTTCGCCAGGTTCCAGCGGAACGGAGGACGCAGGTCGTGGACGGCGATCGCATAATAGTCGCTGGTCCAGCCGGGAACTGAGCTTTCGCCCACCTTCGCCTCCGCGGCGCGCACTGGAAGAGCGCTCTCCCATCGCACCATGACACTCCCCAGATTCGCCACGGCATAGTCGTGCTCAAAAGCCTCGATATCTCTCCAATCGGCAAACAACCCCAACGTTGCCATGCCGATTCCCGAGGGGATGCCCGCTTCCCAATCTCCACCGTCGCGGCGCTCAAACAGGCTCAGGTTACGCACTTTATCCAGGTGCACACTCTTGGCCCAGGGAGAATCGGAGAGCAATTGCTTCGCGTCGTCCTCACTCCATTGCGGAACGGGAACATCCTTCCAAGAAGGATTATAGGCGGTGGCCATCAGCAGGGCCGAGAAGAGCGCAAAGGGTGCAGCGCGCACCACCAAGCGAACCAGGAACTTACCCGCGCTGCGCTCCATTTTGCGCGTGTTCCTCAAAACCGGGACCAAGCCAAACTTCGAACTACGACACATACGCTTCCTCCTGGCTAACAATATTAGGGCGAAAACCCTAAGGGATCCATGAAGGTTACGGTGGAATTTCCATTGCGGATTCCAGGTTGGATTAGTATACACCCAGTTGTCCAATGTTGATGGCTTGAATTGAGTTTCTGTCGGCCAACAGGCCGTTGCTCAAAACTGTTGGTTCAGATATTGGCGGAGCTGATCGCGCACCTTGCGGAAGGCCGTGAGCCGCGCTTCCGGGGAGCCCTGCGCTGTGGCGGGGTCTTCAAAGCCACGGTGAAGACGTTTGCCATGCCCGGGATAAAGGGGGCATGCTTCTTTAGCATTGTTGCAGACCGTAAGAATGTAGTCGAAGTGCTGCCCCGCGAACTCGTCCACCGATTTGGAGCGCTGGCCTGAGATATCTATGCCGATTTCCTTCATCACCGCGATGGCTTCTGGACGAACGCTGCTCGGGTGCGTCCCCGCGCTGGCCACTTCGAAGCGATCCCCGGCGTCGTGGCGTAGCAGCCCCTCCGCCATTTGACTGCGCGCCGAATTGCCGGTGCAAAGAATGAGAACCTTCTGTTTGATCACAATGTTTCGCTCTTGACAAGCCGGGGGACTGGTACGCGTGACTCTCCGTAAAAGTACTTCTGCCATGAGAGAGACACATTCACCAACAAGATAAGTGCCGGGACCTCTACCAGCGGCCCGATGACCGCCGCAAACGCCGCTCCCGAATGAATCCCGAAGACCGCAACAGCCACGGCAATGGCCAGCTCGAAGTTGTTGCTGGCGGCGGTGAACGAGAGCGTCGCTGTCTGGGAGTAGTCGGCCCCCAGCTTGTGCCCCATCCAGAAAGAAATCGCGAACATCACGGCAAAATAGATCAATAGCGGGATTGCGATGCGCAGAACATCCAAGGGCAACTGAACGATATATTCGCCTTTGAGCGAAAACATAACGATGATCGTGAACAGAAGTGCGACCAGCGTGATCGGGCTCAGGCGCGGCAGAAAGCGTCGCTCATACCATTCGCGTCCTTTGGCCCGTACAAACGCCATCCGGGTGATGATGCCGGCCAGGAACGGGATGCCGAGGTAAAAGAACACGCTTTTCGCGACCTGCCCCGTGGACACGTTCACCACCGAACCCTGGATGCCTATCCAGCCCGGAAGGACCGTCAGAAACAACCAGGCGTAGAGCGAGTAGAAGAGCACCTGAAAGATGGAGTTGAGCGCAACCAGGCCGGCTGCGTATTCGGTGTCGCCCTTCGCCAGCTCATTCCAGACGATCACCATCGCGATGCAGCGCGCCACGCCGATCAGGATTAGACCAGCCATGTATTCGGGATAACCCCGAAGAAACACGACCGCCAACACGAACATGAGAATGGGACCAACCACCCAGTTCTGGAACAACGACAGCAGGAGCACTTTCTTGTTTCGCAGAACCTCGCCGATCCGCTCGTAGCGGACCTTCGCCAGCGGCGGATACATCATCAAGATGAGGCCGATCGCGATCGGGATAGAAGTGGTCCCCACCTGAAAGCCGGTCAGCATCCGAACCACTCCGGGGACCGCATATCCGGTGGCGACACCAACCGCCATCGCCAGGAAGATCCACAGCGTGAGATAGCGGTCCAGGAATGATAGCTTTCGGCCGATATGTTCCATCGCGGAAGGCTACCTTTGCGCAGGCTTGCGCGCGCGAATAAACGCGCTCATAAACTTGCCTTGCACCTGCGGCGCGATCGCATCCACGTCGATGCCTTCGGTCGACAAGAATGCGCGGGCCTGTTCGATGTCATACACGCGCGTCGGCTCGATATCGATGTCTTCGAAGCCCGCCTTGGCGAGCTTGGCAAAATAGTCGGAATCCTGCAGTGCGCCCGCGATGCAGCCGACCCACAGAAGCATGTGCTCGCGCACTTCTCGGGGGACATCGCCACGCACCACGACATCCGAGACCGCCAGCCGTCCTCCCGGCTTTAGCACGCGAAACGCTTCGCCCAGCACCCGATCTTTGTCCGAAGACAGATTGATGACGCAATTTGAAATGATGACGTCCACTGAATTGTCAGGCAGGGGAATGCTTTCGATCTCGCCCTTCAGGAACTCGACGTTCCCGGCGCCGGCCTTCTTCTGGTTAGCGCGAGCGAGCGCCAGCATTTCGTCGGTCATGTCCAGGCCATAGGATTTGCCGCTGGGACCCACGCGCCGCGCCGACAGCAGCACGTCGATGCCGCCGCCGGAGCCGAGGTCGAGCACTGTCTCGCCCTCGCGCAACTCAGCCAGCGCCGTTGGATTGCCGCACCCGAGCGACGCCAGCACCGCCTCCTCGGGGACCGCGCCCTTTTCGGAATCGCCATAGAGGTTCGCTGTGATTGGATCTATAGTGGCGGGATCGAGATCGGTCCCGCAGGCGGAGGCTCCGCCACAACAACTGTTGGCCTGTCCCGATGCGACGCGCAGCGCCGCCTGACCGTATTTCTCTTTCACTACTTCTCGGACATTCGCGGTACTCATGCTTGCTCCTTTACTTGCAGCACACGATGGTTTGCGGCTCAATGGCTTTATTGCGCGTGCAGCACTCGGCATAGAGGAACCCCAGCAAGTCCTGCAGGGCGTCCGTATTGGCCGAATACCACAGGAAAGTGCCCTCCCGGCGCACGCGCACCAGATCTTCGTTCTTGAGTTTTTCCAGGTGATGCGACAGCGTGCTAGCGGGAATGTTGAGCTCCTCGCCGATCTCACCGACTACCAGACCCTCAGGATGCGCGCTCAGCAAAAGGCGGACAATGCGCAACCGCGGTTCGGCGCCCATGGCCGAGAACATATCCGCGCAGCGGGTGATGAGGGCTGAATCGTCCTTCTTGGGCAAGGGGTATCTCCTCCACTAGTTCCATACTAGTAGAAATACCGAATAGGCACAAGAAAAACTTTACTCGCTTCTTAGGAACTGCATCGCTTCCACCGAAGCCGCTCTCAGCGCTGGCAGGTAGCAGGCCAATAATGCCGCGACAAGGAGCAGCAGCCCCGTTCCCAGGCTAGGAAATGGCCTACGGAAACCCCGTTGCGCTGCCCTTGAAACTTCGACCAAACGTTCACCAACTGGCCGGGATTCGGGTAAGGCAGTGGAGCCAGGAGCGTAGCATAAGCCACGGTAAAGATCGGCGTGTTCGCGCCGAGCCCAAGCGCGATCGTGAGCAGTATCGTACAGGTTAGCCCGATGCTCTCGCACAACGTCCAAAAAGTGCAGCGGAGGTTGTGGAGCATCGGCGAAGATTACTGGGCTGCTGGCGCCGCCGCTGCGGGCTTGCGATGATACCCCGGCCGGTACTGTTGATGACACGTCACGCACGCTGCATTGAGCGGATCATTGAGCGCGCGAATGGCGTCCAGGTCCTTGTTCTGCGTGGCCTGGTACGCCTTGGCGCCAAGGTCGATCAACATCTTGGACTCCATAATCCAATTCTTCTGATCGCGCGCGCGGCCTTCCATCATGAGCAGGTTCCCGGACTCGGCCAGCATCAGCGCCTGCGAGCGCAGATCGTTCCACTCCTTCTGATTCTTGGGCGGATCGCGATCCACATAGAAGAGCGCATCGGACGTCGGATAGATGATGTCGATCATCAACTGCTTCATGTTGCCGACCGGCTGAAACGTCGTCGGCGCTTGCGCCATCGCGGCCATTGCAGTCAAAACCGCGCCCGCAATCAGAGACCATCCAAGGCTTCGCATCGCCACCTCCCGATCCAAGTGATTCTATCACTCTGTTTGCTATACAATGCTTCCAGTTATGATTCGGAAGTTTTCCCCAGCAGCACTCAGCGCCATCGTAATCGTATTCGCGGCGCACGCGCAGGTAGTGAAGAACTTTGTTCCTGTAACGCAAGACATGCTCTTACACCCCAGTCCGGACGACTGGTTGATGTATAGCCGCACTTACGACGCGCAGCGCTTCAGCCCGCTCAAGCAAGTGAACGTCTCGAATGTCAACCAGCTTCGCATGGCATGGACGCGTGGCTTCGGTCCCGGCACCAGCGAAACCATTCCGATCGTCCACAACGGCGTGATGTATCTCGTCGAGCCCGGCGCTATCGTCGAGGCGCTGGATGCCACCAATGGCGATCTCATCTGGGAGTACAAGCGCAAGGTTCCATCCGCAGCCGCCAGCACCGCGCGCACCAAGGCACTCGCCATCTATCAGGACGTGGTGCTTTATACCGCGCCTGATGGCTTCGTCGTCGGCCTGGACGCCCGCACCGGCGAGCAGCGCTGGGAAACCAGCACGGGTACCGGGCAGAACACTTCGGGCCCCATCGTGGTGGAGGGCAAAGTGATTTCCGGCCGTGGCTGCGGCAAGACGCGCGACACCTGCTTCATCGCCGCCCAGGACGCCATCACGGGCAAAGATGTCTGGAAGTTTTACAATGTGCCCGCGCCCGGCGAGCCCGGCTCCGAAACCTGGGGCAAGGACTTCAAGGACACTAACCTGGCGTCCACCTGGGGACTGCCCGGCACCTACGATCCGGTTCGCAAAACGCTGTACTGGGGCGTTGCGAATCCCATGCCGAACACGCGACTGCAGCGCCATGGCGGCGATCCCGATGGCACTTCGCGAACGTCACCCGCCGATCTGTACAGCAACTCGACGGTCGCGCTCGATCCTGAAACCGGCAAGCTCAAATGGTATTACCAGCATCTGCCCGCCGACGATTGGGACATGGACTACACGCACGAGCGCACTCTGGTCCGTGAAAAATTCAATCCCGATCCGAAGTTCGTGAAGTGGTTCAATCCCGATATTCCCCGCGGCGAAGAGCACGACGTCGCGGTAATGGTAGGCGAGGGCGGCGGTGTTTTTGAAATCGATCGCGGCACCGGGCAGTTCCTGTGGGCCACGCCTTTTCCCTATGACGATCCGCTGTTTCTTATTTCGAACATCGACGGAAAAACCGGCAAGGTCACCATCAATTACGACCTGGTGAACAAGAAGCCCGGCGAAGAGCACGTGATCTGCTCGTACAACACCAGAAGCTTCTGGCCCACGGCCTTCGATCCGGATACCAACTCGCTCTATGTTCCGTATATCGATAATTGTCTCGATATGGTCTCGGCGGTCGCAGAGCCGCACCAGCCCGAACGTCGCAAGCCGGTGCCGCGTCCCGGTTCCGATCCGAACGCTTTGACCGCCATCGGGAAGATCAATCTCGAGACTGGTGAGGTTCAGCGAATTAATGTCGGCCGATCGCCGTCGGATGGAGCGGCTTTGGTCACCGCGGGCGGCTTGCTTTTCCAAGGCGACTTGAATCGCCGCTTCCGCGCCTACGACGCCGCAACTGGCAAGAAGCTTTGGGAATCGATTCTTGGCGGGTCTATTTCGGTCAGCACCATCACTTATGCCGTGAACGGCAAACAATATGTCGCTGTCATGACCGGCAACGGCCTTCTCGATGGCGTCCTGCTGGGCGAAACTCCGGAGTTGCATCCGCCGCGCGGGATTAACGGCATTTACGCGTTTGCGCTGCCCTAACTCTCGGCTCGAATCCGCTGGAGGATCTCATCCGGCGATAAACCGGCCTGCATTCCACCGCGATACCGATCGCGCAAGCGATCGCGAATAGCGTCATATTTCAGCCAGGTCTTCACGGTCTGCTCCGTGCGCTGGATGCTTCCATCGATGTGCAAAACCAGCATCTCTGTTTCGTCGGTGCGGAAATCGCCCTCCACTTCGCCCTTGGTGCCGTACACCAGGATGGTCTGCGCCGGCGCCGAGCCACGCGATGTGTGGTTGAGCGTGACGTACGAATCGCCAAAATCGATCTCCCGGCAAAAGTAGCGGACCAGCATCGTGCTGCCATCCTCTTGCGGCATTTCGACGGAGCTTTCGAGTTCATAGCCATACGGAATATCGCGGCTGGCCAAGTTTACAATGTGGGGCGATGGGTTCGTCTTCATTCGCATCTCCAATGCCGACCGCACGACGCCAAAAACGTCGAGCACTGTGACATCCGCTTCCTCTAACAGGCTGCTGAAAAGCTCCACCGGAGAGTATCCAAAAGGCCAGCGAGTTCGTCTTTTCGATATGCGCGGAGAAGACCAAACACAGCACGAGCTATTCGGGTATGGATCGCTGGAGGAAC
>Ga0187872_10004367_pt1 | contig 10675 bp, 8 predicted proteins | sample June2016WEW_16_4_FD_132973 | JGI IMG/M metagenome (GOLD analysis project Ga0187872, IMG submission 132973) | Peatland microbial communities from SPRUCE experiment site at the Marcell Experimental Forest, Minnesota, USA - June2016WEW_16_40 | ecosystem: Environmental > Terrestrial > Soil >...
AAAATCACGGACATCGTTGTAAAGGAAGGCGACTTGGTCAAGAAGGGCGACGTCCTGCTCCACCTGGAGAATATCCAGCCGGGCGCGGACGTTCAGGCGCAGGAGGCGAGCATCGAGGCGGCGGAGTCCGGGATGAAAGCTGCGGGGGCCACTTTCGATGCTGCGGTGGCCACGCTGGCCCAACGCCAGGCGGACCTCAGTAAGGCGCAGCTCGATTGGCAGCGCGGCCAGCAGCTCTATAAAGAGCAACTCATTGCGAAGCAGGAATACGATGGAGACAAGGCCACGTATGACAGCGCGGTCGCAGCATTCACGTCCGCCCAAGCACAAGTGGACCAGGCGCGCGCTTCCCGAGAGCAAGCTCGCTCGAATCTCGAGCAGGGCCGCGCCGTGCTGAGGCACACGCAGGACGTGCTGCGCAAGACCACTTACACCGCTCCGATTGACGGCATCATCAGCTACATCGCCGTGCGCGTCGGCGAGAACGTCGTGCCGGGCATTCAGGGAACCGCAGGCAGCTCCATATTGACAATATCCGACATGAGCGTCGTCACCGCCGAAGTGAAGGTGGACGAGACGGACATCGTGAGTGTGAAGGACGGCCAGCCCGTCGACGTGACGATCGATGCCATTCCGGACAAGGTCTTCAAGGGCCACGTCACCGAGGTCGGCGAGCTCGCCATCCTCCGGACCTCCGGCGAAGCCTCGATGACAGAGATAACAGCGAACACGCAGGAGGCGCGGGACTTTAAGGTTGTCGTCACGCTCGACAATCCACCGGATTCGTTGCGCCCGGGGCTTTCGGCGACGGCCAAGATTCAAACGGCCCAGAAGAAGAACATCCTGACCATTCCGATTCAGGCGCTCGCCGAGAGATCGCACAAGGAGCTCGAAGAGGCCAAGAGCGGCAATGGCGGCAGCGTGACGCTCGCGGCATCCAAGAGCGAAAACGCGGGCGGCCAGAATACCGACATTCAGGGAGCGTTCGTCGTCCGCGGCGGCAAAGCCCAGTTTGTTCCCGTGCAGACGGGAATCACCGGCGTGACCGACATCGAGATCACCGGCGGGCTGCAAGAAGGCGACATGATCGTGACGGGCAGCTTCAAAGCGCTTCGCACGCTGAAGCCGGGGACGGCCGTCAAGATCGACAATTCGGCGCCGAAGGCCGAGGGGTCGTCCTCCAGCAGCTAGTGCCGTTCCAACTAATTCGGCCCATGTATCACACATACGTTCTACAGAGCGCAAAGACTAGCTCCAACAAGTTGGAACGGCACTAGGACGGTTGAAGCCGGGGAGCCCAATGCACATGGCCGTCGAACAAGTTGACGCACAGAGCTACCGCCAGGATCTCGTCGACGCCGGAATCGTCATCGAGACCGAGGACCTCTGGAAAACCTATGAGATGGGGACCGAGCATCTGCACGCCCTGCGCGGGGTGAACATCGAAATCCGCAAGGGCGAGTACGTCGCCATCATGGGTCCGTCCGGCTCCGGAAAATCGACACTGATGAACCTGATCGGCTGCCTCGACACGCCCACCAAGGGGAACTACTGGCTCGCGGGGCGTCTCGTCAGCCAGCTCGATGACGACGAGCTCGCCGCCATCCGCAACCGCGAGATCGGCTTCGTCTTTCAGACGTTCAACCTGCTCGCGCGCGCAACGGCGCTGCACAACGTCGAGCTGCCCATGATCTACAACGGCACTCCCGCCGAAGAGCGCATCGAGCGCGCGAAGAAAGCGCTCGCGCAGGTGGATTTGAGCGACCGCATGATGCACAAGCCCAACGAGCTCTCCGGCGGCCAGCGCCAGCGCGTGGCCATCGCGCGTGCGCTCGTCAACGGTCCTTCCATTCTGCTCGCGGACGAGCCCACCGGGAATTTGGATTCCGCCACCGGCGAAGAAATCATGGGGCTGTTCGCCCGGCTGCACGAGAGCGGCAATACGATCATCCTCGTCACGCATGAGGCCGATATCGCCGCGCGCGCCCATCGCGTGATCCGCGTGCGCGACGGCAAAGTCGAACACGACGAACGCACCCGCTAGCGACGTGCAGTCCACCTTCAGACTTACACAACAGTAAACGGCGCGGTATCCCGCGTTGACTCTGCCTTTGCACGCACTTAAGATTCCCCCACCATGCCCGACCCCGATCTGCTCGTCGGCCAGCTTGTGTCCCACTACCGGATTGTCGGGAGGCTCGGTGGCGGCGGGATGGGCGTGGTGTACGAGGCCGAAGACCTCAAGCTGCACCGCCATGTCGCGCTGAAGTTTCTTCCTGAAGAATTGGCGAAGGATCGCTCGGCCCGCGAACGGTTCCAGCGCGAAGCTTTTGCCGCCTCCGCGCTGAATCATCCGAGTATCTGCACGATCTACGAGGTTGACGAAGCCGATGGCAACCCCTGCATCGCGATGGAACTGCTCGAAGGGCAAACGCTCAAGCATTTGATTCGAGGCAAGCCGCTTGACGTCGAAGAGCTCCTCGACATCGGCGTGCAAGTGGCCGACGCGCTCGACGCGGCTCACGCGCGTGGCATCGTGCATCGCGACATCAAGCCCGCGAATATTTTCGTCACCAAGCGGGGGCACGCGAAGATTCTCGATTTCGGCCTTGCGAAGCTGACGGCTCAGCCGAAGTCCGCGGAGCCGGCTGCGGCGGCAGGTTCCACTGCAACCACCGAGGTTCCGGAGACGCAACTCACCAGCCCCGGCTCGACGTTGGGAACCGTGGCCTACATGTCTCCCGAGCAGGCGCGAGGGAAGGAACTGGACGCGCGAACGGACCTCTTCTCCTTCGGCGTCGTGCTGTATGAAATGGCCACGGGCTCGCTGCCGTTCCGTGGAGATACTTCCGCGGTAGTTTTCGAGGCGATCCTAAGCCGTGCGCCTGTCCCTCCGATTCGCCTGAATCCGGACCTTCCGCCGAAGCTCGGAGAGATCATCAACAAGGCGCTCGAGAAAGACCGCGAATTGCGCTGCCAGAGCGCGGCCGAGCTTCGGGCGGACCTCAAGCGATTGAAGCGCGAGCTCGATTCGGGCAAGAGCGCGGCGGTCGCAACTGCGCCCGCCTCCACGGCTGCGACCTCGTCCGTAGGAGCGCCGCTTGCTGCGTCCGCCGCCGAAGCGATTCCGGTGCGCGCCAACAAGCGTCCCTACAAATGGACCGCCGTCGGCGTCCTTGCCTTGATTGTCGTCACGGCGGGATTGCTTGTGGCGCGGTACATGCTTCCCGCGCGCGGCCAGATGATTCACTCCGTGGCCGTTCTGCCTTTTACGGGCTCGAGCGCGAATCCCGACGCGGAATTCCTTCAGGACGGCATCAGTATCGGCGTCACCGATGCGCTTTCGCAATTGCCGGGCCTGAAGGTGATGTCCAGCAGCGCGACGATGCGCTATGCGGGGAAGAATCCCGACCCGCAGAAAGTGGGGAGCGATCTGAAGGTGGATGCGGTGTTGGTTGGGAGGATCGAGCAGCAGGGAGACACGATCTCAGTCGATGCCGAGCTCGTCAACGCCGCCGACAGCAGCCAGATCTGGGGCGAGCAGTACACCGAGAAGACGGCCAACGTGGCGATGGTGCAGCAGGATATCGTGCGCGACATCTCGGATAAGCTGCGCGTGAAACTCAGTCCCGCGGAAAAGCAGCAGATGACGCAAGCCCCGATGGAGAACGCGGACGCATACCGTTTCTACGTCCTCGGCCGGCACGAATTCGATCAGTTCAATCCGGAGCACTTCAAGAAAGCGGCGGATTACTTTCAGCAAGCGATCGACAAGGACCCGAGCTACGCGGCTGCCTACGCGGGGATGGCTGATACGAACAGCCTTCTTGGATACTTTCAACCTTCCCTGCGGGAAGCCGCATTCGCCAAGGCCCGGGCTGCCTCCACCCGGGCGCTGGCGCTCGACGATCGTTCCGCCGAAGCGCACCTGGCCCTGGCCATTGTCCATTGGCTTAGCTGGGAATTTAGCGCAGCGGAACCTGAATACCAGCGAGCGGCGGAATTGAACCCCAATTTCCAAAATGCTCCTGAAGCCTATTCGAATTATCTGGTCTCGATGGGCCGATTCAGCGAAGCGTTGGAGGAGGATCACCGCGCTCTGGGATTGGACCCGCTATCGTCTTACGGCAACGACCAGGAAGGCATCGTTTTTGCCATGCAGGGTGAGTATGACAAAGCGATTGCGCAGGCGCAAAAGACGCTCGAGATCGATCCCAACTATGGGCTGGCGTACGGACTTTTGGCCGACTGTTACCAAGCCAAAGGAATGTACGACAAGTACGCGGAAGCCGAGGGGCGACTTCTTGCGCTTTTCGGGCAATCCGACGCTGCGGCGGAACTCAAACGCGTCTATGCGGCCTCGGGGATAAAAGGCGTGCGGCAATGGTTCATCAAGCAGGATAGCGACCCCACCAAGCCCGGATACAGCCCCACCGACGTAGCGGAGAACTACGCCCTTTTGGGCGACAAGGACAACGCCTTCCTCTGGCTGGAAAAAGCCTACCAGCAAAGAGCCAGCGAACTGATATTCCTGAAGGTGAACTCGGAGTGGGAAAACCTGCGCTCCGATCCCCGCTACGCCGACCTCCTCCGTCGCATCGGCTTCCCGCAGTGACCCGCGTTGGCGCGGATTTTTTCATTCGCAGCGAAAGAGATCAGGCAATAGTTCACCCGCTTTTCCAAGAAAACATTCCGTAAAAGCGGATCGGTTGGCGGGCTCCTCTGGGCCAACGTAGATTGTCCGCGCGCGGCCGCGCACATGGCCGACGAAACTGGCCGCTGGTTCGACGACGCCCGAAGTTCCCACCGCGACAAACACGGTGCACGCATCAATCGCCCGAAAAATCTCATCCACGTGATAGGGCACTTCGCCGAACCAACAGATGTGCGGACGAATCCGGCCGCCGCATGCGCACCGGGGAATCTCCGCCGGCGGTTCATAAGCGTCGGCGTCATCGAAGGGCGGGCGCCCGCAAGTGTCGCAGCGGCTTTTGAAAAGTTCGCCGTGCATGTGGACAACGCGGCTCGATCCGGCTTGCTCGTGGAGGTTGTCCACGTTCTGCGTGCAGAGAAAAAGCCGCTCTCCCAGTGCACGTTCGAGCTCGGCGAGCGCGATATGACCGGGATTGGGTTTGGCGTCCGAAGCGACACGGCGTCGCATGGAGTAGAACTCCCAGACGAGCCGCGGATCGCGGTGCCAGGCGTGCGGCGACGCGACCTCTTCAAAGCGATAATCCCGCCACAGGCCGCCCGCGCCGCGAAACGTGGGAATGCCGCTTTCGGCGCTGATTCCCGCACCGGTGAGAACGAACACGCGATCTTTGGGTGAAATGTCGAGCACTGCTTGGTAGTGTACCGCGTTCGCGGCGCCGGGTATTATGGGCGCTTGAGACGAAGCGCGGCAATTCTTTTGAGTGCTGCTTTCCTGGTTTTCGTTGCGGGCTGCGGCGAGCCTGCTCCGAAAACCGACGCGGAGCTGGGCCTGAACGCGCAACAGGCGAGCGGGCGGCGGATTTTCGAGCGCGACTGCGCCGTCTGCCACAACGCGTATTCGTCTTCGGGCAGCAAGGGGCCGAGCCTGAAGGGACTCTACAAGAAACAGTTTCTCCCGAGCGGACTGCCCACCAACGACCGTTTCGTCGAACAGACCATCGTGAGCGGCCGCGGCATGATGCCCGCGCTGGGCGATCCGATCACCGAGCAGCAGCTCGACGATCTGGTCGCATACCTGCATACGCTGTGACGCGCGGGCTGTTGCCCTCATGGAATTGATGCTATTTTTCATCTAGCACGTGACTTGCTTTTGGCGGGTTCATGCCCGAGCATTTTGTCTTCCGCGATCTGCGCGAGTTGTTGGCCAAAGCCAATGAGGAGAAATCCGGCGATCAATTGGCCGGCCTGGCCGCGCGATCGGAGCGCGAGCGCGTAGCCGCGAAGCGCCAGCTCGCAGACCTTTCTCTTGCTGAAATTGTCCGGCAGCCTCTAATCGATCCTTCCGAAGATGAAGTCAGCCGCCTGATTCTCGACACCTTCGACCAGGAACGTTTCCAGCGGATCAAGAGCATGACTGTGGGCGAGTTCCGCGAATACATCCTCGAGGATTCCACCACCGAGGACGAACTGAAGCAGCTTCAATGGGCCATCATCCCCGAAATTGCCGCCGCTGCCGCCAAGATCATGAGCAACAAAGACCTGGTGCTCGCGGCGGCAAAGATCAGGAACGTAACGCGGTGCCGGAACACGATGGGCGAGCGGGGAGTGCTGGGAATCCGCATCCAGCCCAATCATCCTGTCGACGACGTGGGCGGGATTCTGCTCGCCGCGTTCGAGGGGCTTCTATACGGCTGCGGCGACGCAGTGATCGGAGTGAACCCGGCATCGGATTCGGTTGACGCAGTCAGTTCGATCTTGCGCGCGCTGGCGCGCCTCATCGGCGCCTACGATGTGCCGACGCAATCGTGCTGCCTTGCACACGTGACCGCGCAACTCGCCGCATTGGATCGTGGAGCGCCGATTGATCTTCTCTTTCAGTCGATTGCCGGCACGGAAGCGGCAAACCGCAGTTTCGGCGTCACTCTGATGATGCTGAGAGAGGGCCGGGAACGCGTTCTCGAACACCATCGCCAGCGCGATGTTCCCTGGCAGGGCGCCAACGTGATGTATTTCGAGACGGGTCAAGGAAGCGCTCTTTCCGCGGAAGCTCATCATGGCATCGATCAATTGACCCTGGAGGCGCGCGCGTACGGCGTTGCGCGGGCGTTCGAGCCGTTCCTGGTGAACAGCGTCGTCGGCTTCATCGGTCCGGAGTATCTTTACGACGAGCGCCAGATCATTCGCGCCGGCCTGGAAGATCACTTCATGGGCAAGCTCCTCGGACTCCCCATGGGCTGCGATGTCTGCTACACGAACCACGCGGCCGCCGATCAGAATTCGGCCGACAATCTGCTTTTGCTGCTGGCCGCGGCCGGCTGCAATTACTTTATGGGTGTTCCTTGCGCGGATGACGTGATGCTGAATTATCAATCCACCAGCTACCATGACGCCTTGGCCGCCAGAAGAATCTTCAAGTTGCGTCCCGCGCCCGAATTTCTGAGTTGGCTCCAATCGACGGGAATCTACCGCGATGACGAACCGGCGCTCCTGAATGCGCCGGTGCGGCGTCAGCTATTGCAACGGCTGGAATCCTCATTGGACGAGATCGTCTAAATGGCGGCGAACTCAGACGCGCCTCTTGCTTCCGATCTTCCCGAGGCTTTGCGAAGAATTCGCGCGCGCACGCCGGCGCGTATCCTAGTTGGGCGCGCCGGAGCCGCCTATCGCACCGGGACTCAGCTCGATCTTCGCGAGGCCCACGCAGCCGCACGAGATGCCGTCCGCGCGGAATTCGATCTGGAAAGCGCTTTCGGCGCGGCTTTCGTAAAGCAATGGGAGCTCTTCAATGTTTGCACGCAGGCGGGTTCCAAGGATGAATTTCTCTTGCAGCCGGATCGGGGGCGTCGTTTTAGTGAGGCATCCCGGCAAGAGCTGTTGAAGCGCTGTTCGCGAGACAACGATATCCAAATCTCCATCGGTGATGGCCTCTCGGTTCCAGCCGTTTCGACGCAAGTTCCTGGGTTGCTGCCGCTGCTTCTGGATGGCGCACAGGCACGCGGGTGGACCGTTGGCCACACGTTCGCGATTCGGTACTGCCGGGTGGGCATCCTGAATGAAATAGGCGAACTGCTTAATCCAACGGTCGCGATTCTTCTGATCGGTGAGCGGCCAGGCCTTGCCACAGCGGAGAGCCTGTCAGCTTACATGGCTTACCGGCCTCGCACCGCTCATACCGATGCCAATCGAAATCTTATCTCGAACATCCACTCGCGAGGTCTGAATCCGCAGGTCGTGGCCGTGCGAATTCTGGATTTTGCCGCACAGATGATGAGACTGGGAACGAGCGGCTTCGGCATAAGCACGCAGTTGCCATCGCTGCCGTGAAGTTTCTCGCCGGCAAGAACAAACGAGTTACTTGGAGAAAAGATTTCGCGCGAGGAAGAGGACGTTCGCCGGGCGCTCCGCCAGCCGCCGCATGAACCACGGGAACCAGTACGGACCGTAGGAAACCAGCACGCAGCTTCGGTAGCCCTCGCGTGCGAGCCGCACCTGTTCCGCGCGCTGGATGCCATAGAGCATGGCAAACTCGATCTCACTCTTCGCAATTTGTTGCGCCGCCGCCCATTCGCTAATTCGGCCGATCAGTTTTCGGTCGTGCGTCGCCATCACGGCGCGCACGCCCGCGTGGCGCGCTTCCGAACTCAGCAGCGTCTGCGCAAGCCGAAAATAGCTTTCGTCCACATCGAATTTCTTCGGGTACGCGATTTCAGCGGGTTCGCTATACGCGCCCTTCACGAGGCGAACGGCTGCGCCCATCGACACGAGCGACTCAACGTCTTTCTCCGTGCGATAGAGGTACGCCTGCACGCAGACGCCAACGTTTCGATAAACCCTTCGCGCGCGGCGATGGAGCTCAAGCGTGATGTCGATGTACGGACTCTGCTCCATGTCGATCCACAGCGTTTTGGCCGTGGCGGTTCCGGCGGAACGCTCGATCAGTTTCGCGAGATTCGCGAAACAAAACTCGCTGTCGAGGTCGAGACCGAGCTGCGTGAGCTTCACGGAAATCTCGGCCGGGAGACCTGCACTGCGGACGCGCTCGATCAAGTCGAGATACTGGCGGGTGACGGCTTCGGCTTCGCTGCGATCGTTGACGTTCTCGCCCAGGTGCGTGAGCAGCGTTGAGATCCCGCTGTTCGCGAGGCGTCGCGCGGCTCCCAGCGCGGCGTCCAGATCTTCACCGGGCAGAAACCGGCCGGCCGTGCGACGCACGAATCCGAAGCGCGGCGCCCGCTCGCGCAGCCACGAACTCTGCGAGGCTGCCAGAAACGCGCGCCGCATCAGGCTCATCGGGAATTCTCTTTCACTTGACGCTCATTGCGGCGACGTGAGCGCTTGGAGGAGGCGGTGGTAGAAGTCGACACCGTCATAAAACGACTGGACGCGCACGCGCTCGTCGCGCCCATGCGCTCGCACGTCGTCGAAGGCAATCGCGACGCCCGAGACCCCATATGTCGGCATGCCCGCGGCATTCGTGAAGACGCCATCCGATGCGCCGGTGGCCATGGCGGGGATCACGGGAGTGCCGGGCCACATCTCGTGAGTGATTTTTTCGAGCGCCTGCATGACGTCCGGCCGCAGCGTCGGAGGCGCGGCGGGCGGCTCGTTGGGTGCGGTGTCTGAAATGTCGCCCGCATCGCTCACGTATCGCACGGTGATCTTTGGATCGGCGAGAATCTGGATCAGTTTTTGGCGCACCTCCTCGCTCGTGTGACCCGGCAGGATACGGCAGTTCACGATGGCGCGCGCGGTTTGCGGTAAGGCGTTGTTCGCATCTCCCGCATCGAGCCGCGTCGCGACGCACGTTGTGCGCATCTCCGCGTTGAAAAGCGCAGCCGTCGAGAGTCGCGCGATTGCAGTCGTGTTCGGCGGACTCTTCGCGACCGCTCTCATGTCCGCAGCCGTCTGGCCCGATTCGACTCCTGCCATCCGCTGGAAGTAAGTCCGCGTCACTTCGGTCAACTCAAAGGGGAACCGGTAACGCTCGAGTCGCGCGAGGGCGTCCGTCAGATGGTAGATCGCGTTGTCCGGTACGGGCAGCGAGCTGTGGCCGCCGGGATTCGTTACTTCAAGCTGGTAGTCGGCGTACAGCTTTTCACTCGCATCGATCGACATCATGACGGCTTTGCCGCCCTGCGTGTAAACGCCTCCGCCATCGGGGTTCAGGACGTATTCCGCGTCGATCAAATCGCGATGGTTCCGCAGCAGCCAGTCGACGCCGTTCGATTTTCCGCCTTCTTCATCGGCTGTCAGCGCGAGGATGATGTCGCGGTCGGGCCGGTAGCCCTCTTGCCGAAAGCGAATCAGCGCCGTCACCATGATCGCGTCGCCATCCTTCATGTCCTGCGTGCCGCGACCGTAGAAATAGCCGTCCTGCTCGATGAACTGGAACGGATCCGTCGACCAGTCCTCGCGCTTCGCTTCGACCACATCCAGATGCCCGATCAGCAGTATCGGCCGACGCGCGCCGGTCCCGTGCAGCCGCGCCACCATGTTCCCCTTTCGCGCGTTTGGCCCAAGAACTTGCACATCGCTCTCTGGGAACCCGGCGTCGCGCAGGCGCTTGGCCATTGCTTCCGCGGCGACCGTCGTGCTGCCAATCGAATCGGCGGTATTGATTTCGACGAGCTGGCGGAAAATGTCGCGCGCGAGCTGTTTCGTGGCACTATCGACCTGCGCCGCGCATGCGAAGCCTGCCGCACAGAAGAACGCTGCAATCGGGAGTGATCGGCTGAGCTTCATTGTGCCTTCCGGCGCGAGGACGAAGCCTATCAGACGGACAGGCCTCCCGTCATCCGGCCGTCGCGCGGCACGGAACGGGCTCGGCGGCCACGCTGCCGAGCGTTATATGTGCGGTTACTAATCATAGTAGTATAAAAGCTCGTCGTTGCGGTTGCCGGAAGGTCCCGGTACAATACACTGCGTCCGAGGGGATCGCTTGGGAGCCTGCCATTCCCACGGATCGAGCACGCCGGCGCGGTGGCCGGCGCGCATGCCCCCCGGCCCAGAGGATTGCACCGCT
>Ga0187872_10004369_pt1 | contig 10671 bp, 15 predicted proteins | sample June2016WEW_16_4_FD_132973 | JGI IMG/M metagenome (GOLD analysis project Ga0187872, IMG submission 132973) | Peatland microbial communities from SPRUCE experiment site at the Marcell Experimental Forest, Minnesota, USA - June2016WEW_16_40 | ecosystem: Environmental > Terrestrial > Soil >...
ACACCTTGTCCCGCTTCAAAGGCAACGGTGGAGACGATCAGAACTTCAGCGCCGGGGCTGGGGATAACGACAATCCGACTAAGGCCTTTGGGCCGACTTCGCTGGATCGCACTCACGCCTTCAAGTTCGGCGCGACATTCGATGTGGCGCACCGCGGACCGCGTCTCAGTTTGATCGGCAACTTCGGTTCTCCGCATCCGGCTTCGATGCAGTTGGCGACGGAGAATGGCAGCCCTCAGGGTACCGGTGAAATCTTCCGCACCGATGTTACGGGGGATGGCTCGGTACAGGACTTGTTCAACCCGAACGGCGGATTTGGGACGCCTGGGCAGTTGGGCCGCAACATCCCGGTCTCCTCTTTAAATAGTGCCATCAACCAGTGGAACACCAACGTGGCGGGAACGCTCACGCCAGCTGGCCAGGCCATGGTGAATGCCGGATTGTTCACAACAGCTCAGTTGCAAGCTTTGCAGGCGGTGAAGCCTTGGCTTGCTCCTCCGCCTGCAAATCCGGTCGGCAACGGGTACTTTAAGGAGATCAGCACGGTGATCTCGTGGCCGCTTAAGGTGACGGAAAATCTGATCATCGAGCCTTCAGTTGGCGCCTTTAACGTGTTTAACTTCGCTAACTACGGTATCCCCACGAACCTGATGGCCGACCAGACGACCGGACCCTACGCGCCCGGAGTCTACGGCCTGTCGGGCACGGTAACTGGAACTTCGGAGGGCCCCTTACGCGATTCCCTACGCACCGGCGCCGGCTCGGGTGTCTTCGCGGTCGGCGCTCCGAGGCAGGTGGAGTTCGGCCTCAAGATCAACTTCTAGGAAAGCCCTCTAAGCCATCAAGCGAAAGGGCTTGATGCATCAATACCGACGGCAGCGCCCTCGTCTCCTCGACGTGGCGGCAGCGGAATTGGACCAGGAAAGATGGGTTCAGTTTCTTGTCGATTCCTTTGTGCCAACGGCCTAGAATGCTTTTTGTAGAACTCATTGACCCGGCAACGCTCCACTTTTCAGGCCAGTTGGAAGCAGTCTATCCCTTCGGCCCCGGGTTCTCTCCTCGCAGAAAACGGGGTTCGCGTGCCAGCGACGCTCGAAACTCCACTCAAATTCCCTAGCTCGACCTTAAGCTATCGTCACGGGGGGTTGCCTTCGATTCATACGATCTGCAGATCACCGGCGCGGTAACTTCGATTGGTCCGGCGGTCAGCATCGGCGAGAACTTGCAGATTCAAAGTCTTCCAGTCAGCGCGGGCTCAGTATGCCGGGGGAAGGCCCATCTTGTTTACGATGGCGCGGTAGCGTGGATCGGAGTGCAGAAAATCATAAGTTGGATCGCTCTGCACGAACACCAGGTGGGGTGCGCGTTCCCGGTAACTTTTTTCCAGATAGCGGATTGTCTCTTCTTTGCTTCCGAGCTGCGCATAGGCATCCACGAAGTCAGTGGGTGACACGTAGTGTTTGGCTGCCTTTCGCTTCAACACATCCACTTTCCACTCAAGCACCGCCCGGAAGCCCCCTCGACGGTAGACTTGAACCTGCTCGGCCAGTTGATCTTTTTCGCCCGCGAGTTGCAGGTAACGTTCCGATTCTTCCTCTGATTCTTTCTCCATTCCTTTGTGGAAGTACGCTTGGAGAGAGAAGGTAATGTAGATCGGCGTTGTTCGGCTGGACATCCGTCCGTATGCGAGCCTCGTTCAGCGCGGCGTCGAACTGCCGCACGCGAATGAGCGCGTAACCCCGTGATCGTGACCGTTGCGCCGGGAACCACCGCCCCAGTCGCTTGGCCGACGATTGCGCTGGTGGTCTCGCCTTGGCCCAGTGCCTCCACTGAGATAACTGCGACAGCAACGACCAAGAGAACAAGGCGAAGGAAGCGTTCCATTTAAACAGTACCTCTTCGTTCTCATCATGGGCGGTCTCGGAGTGATTAACCGTAGATGATGTGCACTAGTTAATCATAGTTAATGACAAAAAGTCGAGCGGCGTGTGTGAATCGCAGGAAGAGGCGGGCTGCACCTCTTTCCGGCGACTGACGAGCAACTGAATTGGACTGGCGATAAGATGAAAGACTTCAAAGTGGCGAATCTGATGGGCGCAAACTGCACTGGCATCGAAGCCGTGTACCGCATTTCGGGAGAGACTCGGACTGCCGCGATCATCGGCTGTTGTGGGCAGCGTGGGATCAAGCTTTGTCCTTGGCGAGGGAATCCATCCCGGCCCGCCCGCCAAATGACAGCACTCCCGTTCGATCTGCCATAATCTCCCTGTGTGCGGCCGCTTCCGACTGTCGCGGCGGAAGCAGGTTGTCGAGGAGCACTTCGCCAGCGTCAATCGTGGCCATCAAATTTGATGAGTGCCGCGCTACATCTGACGAACTGAAAGGCAACAATATGGATGAGGCTCTAAAAGCGAAACTCGATGAAGCACGGGAACGGATGAACAGTCAGCAGGATGGGATCAACACGAATCGCAAACATGATGATGTGGCAATGCGTGGGTGGGCTCGGGGAAGACAGCGCCCAGCGAATGCGGAACGGGCTCAGTTCAGGAAGTCGCTGACCGATGAGGATCGGAGCCAAATTGAAGAACGCATAGAGCAACTTGTGCACGATAACCCGACATTGTCTTCCTCGAACGCTCGCACCCTTGGCTCGAAGTCAGAGCCGCCTTCCGTTTCTGGCGAGGTGCTCGATGAATACTATTTTCTGAGGGACATGGTTGGTTGATGGATGCTCCGCTGCGCCCTATCCACGCCCGCTTACGATTTTACGCGCCCCTTGCGATCACATTCCGGCGCTGTCACACGCATCGCACAGGCATCCCAGACAATCGCAACCAGAGCCCGTTTTCCACCGTTTTCCCACCCGCTTACGTAGGCTTCAAAGGCAATATGATCTGCCCACCTGTCGGCACGTCTGCCGAAATGTCGCGCGGGTTTCGGCTCGATACCGTATGGCTGGTCTATTGTTTCTTAGCGAATTACCAGCGTGGGGGCCGACAGTCAATCCCCACGGACAGTAAGCACAGGCACCTTGCTGTTCCTCACGACGTACTCGGCAACGCTGCCCAAGAGTAAATGCGCCAATCCCGAGCGGCCATGGGTTCCCATGATGATCATTTGGCAGTTCAGTTCCAGCGCGGCATCCACAATCACCGGGCGTGGTGAAGCCTCGCGAACAAACGCCTCGGCATCGGGTATTAGCCGCTTTAGCCCATCCATGCCCTGCTGAGCTTGCTCCCGGAACAGATGAAGCAGATCACTGCCAGCCATGACGGACCCTGTCTCTGTCAAGCTAAAGATGTCGATGACATGCAGCAGAACCAACTTCGCCGCGAATGCGTCGGCAAAAGACCGAGCCCATTCCAAAGCCTTGCTAGCCTGATCCGAAAAGTCTGTCGCCACAAGGATTCGCGAGACCCTCCGTCGTAAGTCGGCAGTAGAATAATTCTTCGTGTTCATCTTTGAGCCATTTGATGGGCTGCGACTTTAAAGACTACGCGTTCTGATCAACCCTGACCAGCACCGGTTGAAGTGATAGATAAGTTCAACCCTTCCCGCACAAGGACGGTCGTCATGGCGATCCCGTTTCCCAACGAAATCAGAGCCTTGCTCCATGGCCCCAACTTCGCACATCTCGCCATGCTTATGCTTGACGGCTCGCCGCAGAGCGTACCCGTTTGGGTGGGTCGCGAAGGTGACCGCATCCTGATCTGTACCGGGGAAGGCTCACTCAAAGCGAAAAACACTCGGCGCGATCCGCGTATCTCGCTCTCCATCGTCAATTTCCACGACCCGTATCAGGAGGCCCAGCTTCGAGGCCGCGTGGTCGGGCGCTGTCCTGATGGCGACTTCAAGTACATGGACGCCATCTCGCACAAATACACGGGCAAGCCGTTTCCGTTTCGCAGCCCTGAGGGAAGAGTGGCGCTCGTGATCGAGATCGAGAAGGCACGATACACCAAGCTTCCTTTTGAACATACGCCGCCCCAGTAGTGCGGCTTCGAGAGGAGATTCGGCGACACGAGTGTTGTTGACTAGCTCGCGTTTCCGGTGGTCGTCATCGGGTCCAACATCTCTGCCAGCGCCAGAACTTGGTAAGTGGCATAGTTGTACACTGGCGACATGGCCAGAAGCCGATCAAGTTCTTCGTTCGATGTGACCTTGTAAATCCATGCTCCACCGTGGCTGCCGATGACATGGTAGCGGCACTCCAGCTTGTCCCCTAGCTTCTTAGCATAATCTGGCATTTGCATCACGGCGCGGGCAACCTCAGGCCCGAGACGTGTCAGATCGAAGTGCCACAGCACTAGGAATTTCATCGTTTTCCTCCTGACCGGAATTTCCGTTTTGACTCCTAACCGCCCCATAGCATATACCCTTGGCTGCTCCAAGACTTTTTCTGCGCGTTCGCTGCGATGAGGGTTCTTTGAAGGTGCTGCGGCACTATACTCGAAGCCCGAGAGGATTTTATGGAGCGGATTCAAGCGCGATTTGTCGGTGTTGAACTCTACTTCAAAAACTTGGAGAGGGCAAAGAAATTCTACGTCGAAACAATGGGTCTCGAAGTTTCCGATGAGCAAGCCGGGCACCATGCTAGGTTCGACAGTGGTGCAGGTTTTGTTTGCCTTGAGCGGAAGGGGGCTGAGTCATATCCCTCGAAAGATAAGGCGGTTCTCTTCTTTGAGGTGCCTGATCTAAGGTCAGCGATAGCGTCCATCGGGCAGGATCGCGTGGTTCAGTCCGAAGGTACATGGGCTGTCCTGCACGATCCCGAAGGTCACAACATAATACTTCTTCAGAGATCGAACTGAGCGTCGGTAAGGACGATCTGCTGGACGCCGCAGCGACGTTTTCGAGGAAGAGATGAATGCGTCGGCCCGCCAACCCTGCCGGCGCAGGACGAGCAACAACAAGCCTGTGGCAAGTCTCTTCATCCTGTCGATCTTACGCCGGGGGAAGCCCGATTGTTTGCGCGGTTCGGTGTAAAGTTGAAGAATGTCCGGGCTGCCCGCTCAACTTCCGTGGAGGCGTTTCGTCTGCGTTCTCCACAAGCTCGGTTACAGCCCGCAGAAGACTAGGGCAGGGTTCGGCGAGGGTGTTCTTCAATCCACACGCCAACCGACCACAGTCTCATTCCGCGAACCCCATCCCGGTACCACTCTGCGGCAAGCAACGCTACACAACTACATCCGCAAGCTGATGCTAACTTCGGATGAGTTCATGGAGCTTCTGAAGGAGTGCTGAGGGCTAGCTTTCGCCCGTGTTCAATCCAGCCGGGGCATTGGAAATGCCTGCGTTTGCTAAGGCGCACAAGCGTACCATTTGTCCATGACCACAATACATCCAGAATGCCACGATCCTGCCGCTCCTGATCTTTTGGTTGCCGATCTCCTCCTTCGGCAAGAGCCGGACGAGGAAGAGGACGAAGAGGAAGAGGAAGAGGAAGACGACCGCAAGAAAGAAGACGATGATGATGACGACGAAAGCGCTGACGGCTACTCGGAGTGAGCGGGGGGGAACATGCCTCGATTTCGCACAGGCAAACGGCGGTCGAAGAGAACAAAAGCGGTCGTACCAGTGCGACTCTGGATCGCCGGGAGTAAAGATAGCCATCTCGCGCATACTCTCAATGTCACCAACAATGGTGTGAAGCTGGGTGGTTGCCGAGGCGAGATGAAGGTTGGAGAGAAGATCGTAATTCAATACCGCCATAAACAAGCACAATTCCGAGTCACATGGATCACTGCTTGCGAGGGCTCCTCGGAGAAGCAAGTCGGGGCTGAGTGCTTGGAGCCGGGAAAGCAGGTCTGGGGTGCGCCTTTCCCTCAGCAAGGGGATGAGTACAAAGAAAAAGAATGACCGTGCTTTGACATTAACCCACCTGCACCGCGAGCATTGAAATCGAGCCGCCGTCCACGCCTTCAACCGGGAACGAAACAAGCTCTGATAGCGTGCGGGGACCCTAGCAGGGCCGTCATTTTGATGAACAATCCTTAATCCGCCCTGATTCTCGATTTTGCGAGCAGTTGCTCAAGTGTAAGCGTCAGAGGAAGCACACGGTTGACGGGTGAGCCCGCAGCCGACCGTCAACACGGCGTGGTGGTCTAAGGGGACCCAGACCGTCGCTACTTCACCGGCAATTCTCATTTAACGCGGCGGCCTGACTAGCAACTCAGCACTCGACTGATGAAATGCTGGCGGAGACTCTACTGGAATTGGAGCGCTCCAGACTGGTGAGAGCGAATCCAGCACCAATGTCGCACCGGGTGGGAATGTCAAAACGCTGGTCATCTCGCGGCCACAGGCTAATTTACTTTTTGCGCGGCGGAACGCCCTTTGGCATGGGCGACTAACGCGGCAATGCGAGGATCGCCGTGAAGCGGATTCAGATCGGCGTCTTCTCCGATTCGTGAGGCAAAAAACGCGGGCAGCCCGTGGTCGTCCCAAATCATACTCCACTTCTGTTCGGAAAGAGGGGAGCAGGTCATCTCATCATCGTGGTCGGGCTTCTGGCGACGTGGGTTAGTGAGTGGATGCGTATTGCGGGATGCCGAACGTACAGCGCTGACGATATATCAACGAAGACGGGTTATCTTCTGTACAGCTTCAAAGATCGTTCGGGTGGATACTACGGCGGTGAGGATTTCCATTCGTGCTCGTTCGCCCAACTAAACTCGGGCGACTTTTGTTTTTTACAGAGCTTGCAAACCAGAACAAAACAAGATCGCAATGGCATTTCTCTTTCATCGGCTCGTTATTGTCGGTCGTGGCGTGACAGATTTGGACGAAGCCACTGTGACAAAGCATGCTGCGAAAGCACGGCCCGCATCGCAACCAATCTGAACCATGATCCGAGATCTCCGGGCCTTCTGAAAATCTGGTTGACGCTATCGAGATCAGATTCTTTCTCGCTGCGCCGCTCCTCGGAATGATAAGAGCGAACAAAACAGTCCCCACTCAAGCCAAAAGCACGCTTGAGTGGGGCGCCCCCCCGCGGGTATTGCTAGAAGAAAATGGTCGCGGGCGTGTTCACCGTGATGCGGGCTGCGGTGATGACGCCGACGATGTGGGCTTCCACACCGCCTGAAGTGTCGTATGCGTCCAGGGTAAACGTGCCCGAATAAGACTTGCAATCGCGACTCAGAAAAACGTTTTCACGGATATTCGTGGGGCCGGCCGGATTGCCGATCCCGCTCGGGGCGTTAGCCGCATCGTTGCCAAGGGCAAAGTGATTGAGCTTGTATCCCACTCGGCCCTCGTTCCTCCATATGCCCATGCAGAAGTTGCCATCCTGTGCGGGCCGGCCGGAGTTCATGATCTCGGTGCCGTCGGCGTGCCATACGACCACAGCGTTGTCGATGGTTGCTCCATCGGGCGGCCCGTCCGGGCCATTCCCCTTGGCGGTAAAGACCACGTGCCACATGCCCACAATCGGGTCAGAAGGCTCCTGATCGTGAATGAGCAGGAGCGATGCCGGGTTGGATACGGAATCCCAGGCTTGCGGTTGGAGCTTGAGCCCTTTCAGATGTCCACATTGCGCGTTGGCGTTGGCAGCGAGCACGGTGGCCAGAACAAACAATCCCAGGACGATCGTCCCGATCTTGCGCGTCACTTTCATAGAGATTCTCCTTGCCAGCCTGGCTGGCTGTGTTGAGGTTTACGGTAAGTGTCAAAGCTAAACACACGGTTGACAGATTCAATCCGCAGACAGTGTGTTCAGCCACTTCCAATGACTGAAAGAGAAAAGATTCGACCGGCACTCGAAGGGTAGGTGATTCGGGCCCCGGTCGTGTTCTGCCTTACGGCACGCGGGCAGTCCAGTGAATGCCGTTGGAGGAGCGTCACAGCCGTATCTGGATTCAGCGCTGTGCGACAACCTGCAGCGCGACCTGCTGTCCCGGAGCATGCTTCCTTGCCATTTCGATCTCGACGGGCGACTTGATGAGTTCTTGCCCGACGCTGTCCCCCGCTTTCCAGATCTGGGCCAAGAAGTATTGCCCGGCGTATCCGTTGAAGACCAACTTCACCGAGTTCGGGACCTTGCTGGATTCAATGGAATTGGTTGCGATACTGGTCAGGACCCGGCCCGCCTGGTTCCGCAGCAACATGGTGTGCGGAAGCAGCGGTTCGAGGCTGTATTCACCAGCCGAAAAGGTCTGCTTGGAGACGCTGAAGTTGAATGGGATCTTCACCTTGAGAACATCGCCCCCAATTTGGGCGTGCGCCATGCCGACCGCCAGCACTAGCAACATGCCCAGGATCGTCTTGTGCAGAGTGTAGCCTTGTCTTTTCATACGTCCTCCCTTTGAGCGAACGGCCGAGCCGGTCGCATGTTTGAAGTCAAACGCCGTGCACTCTGTAAAGCGGGAATTGCAGCGAGAAACTGCAAAGAAAAGTTTCAATTCTTAGGAATTAGCCGTGTGGAAAAGCACGACCACTTGTGATACGCTCCGCGCGGGGAGCTAACAATAGGAATCTAAGGGTCTTAATATGGAGGCGCCTCGATCCCATGAAGTTACCGGACTGCTCCGGGCGTGGAGCGCGGGAGACGAAGAAGCGCTACGAAAGCTGACCCCGCTGGTGTATCGGGAATTGCACCGGGCAGCGCGGCATTATATGGCCGGGGAACGGCCCAGTCACACCCTCCAGGCAACAGGTCTCATCAATGAAGTGTATCTGCGGCTGATTGATGTCGGACGGATGGATTGGCAAAATCGTGCCCATTTCTTCGCGGTTTGCGCCCAGTTGATGCGGAGGATTCTGACGGACTTCGCCCGCTCCCGCCGCTATCAGAAGCGTGGGGGCGGCGTTGCCCACATGCCGTTAGACGAGGCACTGGTGGTCGGTTCGCAGCCCGACCGCGAACTGGTCGAACTGGACGATGCGCTTAAGAGGTTAATGCTGGTCGACGAACGAAAGAGTCGAGTGGTGGAGTTGCGATTCTTTGGTGGCCTCGATGTCAAGGAAACTGCCGAGGTCCTGAAGGTATCTCCGGAGACGGTCATGCGGGACTGGAAACTGGCGAAGGTCTGGCTGGTGCGCGAACTCAGTGGAGGCGAGCGGCGTGGAGCCTGAACGCTGGGCCAGAGTGGAAGAGTTGTGGCACGCCTCGTTGCAAGTCGCGAGTGGCGAGCGCGCGGCGTTTCTGAAAGAAGCTTGCCGGGATGATGAAGAACTTCGCCGCGAAGTGGAATCCCTGCTGGCCCATGAGAAGTCTGCGGTGGACTTCATTGAGGCGCCGGCCTTTGAGGTAGTAGCCCGGCTCATGGCCCACGACAAGGTCGACCGGTCGGAAACCGACCGGTTGCTCATCGGCAAGACGATTGCGCATTTCCGGGTGCTGGAGAAGCTCGGCGCAGGCGGAATGGGCGAGGTCTATCGCGCCCGCGATGTCCGTCTGGACCGAATTGTCGCAATCAAAGTGCTCCCGCGGGGCGAACTCGCCAACGAGGAGGCGCAACGGCGCTTTCAGCGTGAGGCGCGTCTCATTTCCAAGTTGTCCCACCCCCACATCTGCACGATCTACGACGTAGGTAGCGAAGGCGGTCTCCAGTTCATTGTCATGGAGTACCTGGAGGGTGAGACTTTGGCATCACGTCTGGCGCGCGGCCCGTTGCCATTCGCCCAGATCCTGCAGCACGGCATTGAGATAGCCGACGCCCTAGAAAAGGCGCACCGCGCCGGAATCATTCATCGCGACCTGAAGCCGGGCAACATCATGCTGACGAAGGCGGGTGCCAAGTTACTTGACTTTGGGCTGGCGCGGATCGCGCGTCCCGAGCCTGCGGCGACAATGTCCGCGATAGCCGGCCAGCCAACTGTGGAGAGCGCGGTGACTGGCACCGGCAGCATTATAGGTACGCTCCAGTACATGGCACCCGAACAACTGGAGGGACGAGAAACCGATGCCCGTACGGACATCTTTGCGTTCGGGTCTGTGCTGTACGAGATGGCGACGGGACAGCGCGCCTTTCAGGGCAAGAGCCAGGCGAGCATGATCGCGGCAATCCTGTCGTCAGAGCCGACACCTTTGTTACAGTTGAGTCCGCTGTCGCCGCCAGCGCTCGATCGTCTGGTGCGAACCTGCCTGGCCAAGGATCCCGATCAACGTTTACAGAATGTGCACGACATTCGCGTGCAACTCGAATGGACTCGCGATGCGGCCTCCCAAGCCGGGTTGCCGCCAGTCACCGTCGGCCGGCGCATCACACGAGAGCGCGTCGCATGGGCGTCGGCAGCTGTTCTTCTTTGCGCCTTCGCGGTCACGTTGGGACTGCTCGTTCTTCAACCCCATTCGCAGCCGCAGGGCAGAGTGATGGTTGCGATCGACCCCCCGCAGGGATACAAAATGGGCAACCTGGAGAGTGGCGGCCCGATTGCCCTATCACCGGATGGTGCGCAAGTCGCTTACGCCGCACATGATTCCAAAGGAACGGTATCTCTGTGGGTGCGCTCCCTGGACTCGCTTTCGCCAAGGCGCCTGGAGGGGAGTGAAAGCAGCACGGAGATATACGGTTTCGTCTGGAGCCCCGATTCGAAAGGTGTGATTGCGAACCCGGGGGGCAAGCTTGTAAAGCTTTCGGCGGTCGGAGGCGCAAACGTCACGCTGTGCGACAGCTTCGACGGTTTGCCAAGCTCGGTAAACGATGAAGGTACGGTGCTCGCATG